>Ga0224512_10000191_pt1 | contig 65973 bp, 71 predicted proteins | sample SF_May12_sed_USG_4_FD_169103 | JGI IMG/M metagenome (GOLD analysis project Ga0224512, IMG submission 169103) | Sediment microbial communities from San Francisco Bay, California, United States - SF_May12_sed_USGS_13 | ecosystem: Environmental > Aquatic > Marine > Sediment | place: USA...
AAATTGAACGGAGACTCACCCGCTCCCGGCCATCGGCCGTACTCCCCATCGCGCGGCTAGGTCCTTGCGGGAGGGGTTTCATCCTCCGATGTAGCTCATCTCTACTTTGGGGAGATCGATCGTCTGCGAAGAGCGGATCTCCGAGTAACGGTCGTTCCGTCCCGCCCAGATCCCGATCAGAGTGTCGACGATCTCTCCATCGGTGGCGCTGCTCCGCAGTAGGGCCCGCAGGTCGACGCCCCTGGTAGCGAACAGGCAAGTGTAGAGCGCCCCGTCGGCGGAGATTCGGGCTCGCGAACAATCGCCGCAGAATGGCTGGGTGACCGAAGCGATGACCCCGACTTCACCGCCACCGTCTTTGTACCGATAGCGCCTGGCCACTTCACCCCGGTAATTGGAATCAACCGCCTCGAGCGGCAGCTCGGCGTCGATCATGGCGACGATGTCGGCGGCGGAGACAACGTCGTCGAGTCGCCATCCGTTGGTGTGCCCCACGTCCATGAACTCGATGAAGCGAATGATGTGTCCGGTGTCCTTGAAGAAGCGGGCCATCTCGACAACGGTGTGATCATTGACGCCCCGCTTGACGACGGCGTTGACCTTGACCGGTCCCAGCCCCACCTCGTGAGCAACGTTTATGCCCTCCAGCACCTTGGCCACCGGAAAGTCGACATCGTTCATGGCGCGAAACACGGTGTCGTCGAGCGAGTCGAGGCTCACCGAGATGCGGTCCAGTCCGGCGTCTTTGAGAACCTGGGCTTTACGGGCCAGCAGCGCCCCGTTAGTGGTCATGGTCAACTCGAGGTCCCCGAGCGCTTTCAGCGAGTTGATGAGGTGCTCGAGGTCCCGCCGCAGGAGGGGCTCGCCACCGGTGAGCCGCACTTTGTGAACGCCCAATCTCTTGAAGAGACCCACCAGACGCTCGATCTCCTCAAAAGAAAGCAGGAGATCACGACCCAAGAACTCGTAGTCCCGGGTGAAGATCTCCTTCGGCATGCAGTAGGTGCATCGGAAGTTGCACCGGTCGGTGACCGAGATACGAAGATCCCGCAAAGGTCGCTTGAGCGTGTCGGAGACGGAGACGGTCATGGAGCAAGCATGGTACCGCCCTGCGTGAGCTCCGTCACCGGCCCTCGTCGCAGAGTTGCCCTCAGCAGAGAAAGAGGCGACCCGGAGGCCGCCTCTTTCTCATCCCCTCCTCCCCGGCCGAAGCGACCGACCCGCTGCCTGAGGGGCACCGGGTGGTGGGTGGGAGGCCGGCCGGCGCCCGATAGTTCCCCACGGTCTTCCTTCCCGCCCGATAGACCAGGCAACCGCCGACTCTCAAATCCACGCTGAGGAACCCAGACGGTCGTCCGGGGCCAGGCTCTGCGAAGGAGGGATGCTCGGCATCGGGATATTGACAATTGCCAACTGTCGTCTACTTCCTTTTTCTGTCACAGACGCCTGATATCTTCACCTCATGAACCACTCATTGACAGCCGCCACAACCGACGCTCTCGAGCAACGATTGCTCCTTCTCGAATCCCTCGTGGCAGCGGCCCGAACCGAACAAGCCGGCATCGTCGCCGAGCTCGACACCCGCCAGATCCCCCTCGCCGACGGGTGCCGTTCGATGCGGGAGTGGCTGGCCGGACGCCTGAGTGTGGCCAACGACACGGCTGGATCACTGAACCGCCTGGCCCACTCCGAACACCACGACGTACGCCGCATGGCCGGGCGGGGCGAGCTGTCGTTCGACCAGGCCGTCGAGGCGGACCGGCTGGCATCGCTGGTGGGCGAGAGCCAGGCCCTCGATGCGGCGGTCACCCACGACATCGCCGGGATGCGCCGGCTCACCGCCCGGCACCGGCGGCTCACCCTTGGCGACGAACGAGACATCGTCGACGGGCGCCACTTCGTGATGCAGCCCAACCTCGACCGCACCGCCTACCGGGCGTGGGGGTCGCTGCCCGGCATCGACGGTTCGATCGTCGAGAAGGCACTATTCGAACGGGCCGACGAGTTCCCGGCCCGGCCCGACGGCACGCAGGGTCCGATCGGCCAGCGCATGGCCGACGCCCTGGTGGCGGTGTGCCAGGACTCGCTGACCGGCGACACCGGGACTTCCGCAGCCACGCTGATGGCGACGGTGTTCGTCGACGCCGACCTGGCATCGGCGACGTCGGGCGAGGCGGGTGCGACGGTGGCGGCCGGCCCGAGGGTGGGCCCGCTGACGCTGGAAGAGATCTTGTGCGGAGGGGCGGTCGAGGTGATCACCACCGACTGCGGACGACCCAACTGGTCGTCACACGCGACCAGGGCGATCCCGCCGGCGGCACGCAGGTTCGTGCTGCACCGTGACGGCGGCGCCTGCACCGCCGACGGATGCTCGAGCCGCTACCGGCTCCAACCCCACCACGTGAGACGGCGAGCCGACGGCGGCGACCACGACCCGGCCAACCTGACGACCCTCTGCTGGTTCCACCATCACATCGTGGTCCACGGGATGGGCTACCGCATCGACCCGGATTCACCACCCCACCGCCGGAGATTCCTCCGCCCGACCGAGGTCCGCGGCCCGCCGTAGGGCTGTACCTTCGTCCGTTTTGTGATCTGTTCTGTCTGATTTCCGTGAGTGAGAGGGTTTCTTGGCGCGCCTGGGCTGCTCGATGCCGTCACTCCTACGGTCGGCTTCGGGAACGATCGGCAGAGCCGCTACACCCTCCTCGACGTCCTCCTCATTCAACTGTTCAACGACGTGGCCGCCGGCATCAACTCCAAGACGTGCGGCAACGAGAACTGCCAGGAGCTGTTCGTGAACCAGATTGATCGCATGGTCAAGCGTCGATCCCGGACCAACGGCACCTGGTACTGCTCCCGGGCGCAGGCCCAGCGGACGTACCCGCTCCGCAACAACGGCGACAAAGCCTGAAGGTCACAGAAAACGAGACCGGCCGGGGTCCTTGGTCCCGACCGGTCTCTACGAAGTTCGTAAGCGAGTCACCGCCTCCCAACCCCGGGTTTGGTTAGCCACAGTTGCGGAACACAGACCCCGCGCGGCAGGGTGACTCCTGGTGCCCCTAAGCTGTTGGCGTTCACCGGTCAATTGGACACGTCCAGTGCTGCAGAGTTCCCCAGAACCTCCCCAGGAAGAACCTGCGGAACCCAGCGCGCCCACTGTGGGTCTAAGCGGAAAGTCGTGGGAAGACAGCACGGACCTCGAACTGGTCCGGGCTGCGGCCGAGAACCTGGACGCGTTCGGGGAGCTGATCCGGCGCCACCAGGATTTTGTGTATGGAGCAGCCATGCGAGTGGTGAGGAACCCTTCAATCGCCGAAGACCTGGCCCAGGACACCTTCCTGCGCGCCTTCCGCGCCCTGGACGGATTCCGGGGCGACGCCCAGGTGCGCTCCTGGCTCTACCGAATTGCCACCAACCTCGCCAAGAATGCCGTGACCCGGCGCAGGGAGTTTCCAACCGAGGAAGGACTCGACCAACCCGTGTTCGGCCACCCGACAGCCCGCCTCGAAGCGCATTCCATGTCGGTCGATCTTCGGGCGGCCATCGACCGGCTCCCCGACAAGTTGCGCGAGCCGCTGGTGCTCCGGGAATACGACGAGCTCAGCTACGAGGAGATAGCGGAACGGACCGCCACCCCGCTCAACACGATCCGGACCCGGATCCTGCGGGCCCGGCGGGCGCTCCGCACCGAAATGGAGGACTGGCGATGAATCGCGACTGCGCCGTCCGCGACGAAGAATTGATCGCCTTCGCCGGTGGAGAAGAGTTCGACCTCGACGAGCACATTGACGGGTGCGATCAGTGCCAGGACTTCCTCGCCGAGCTGTGGGTCGGCGGGCTCGACCACGATCTGGTCGAGCCGGTCGTGCAGATGATCCGCCTCGAGCTCTTCCTGATGGAGGCCGCCAAGCTGGGAGGCGGTATCGTGGCGGACATGATGCAGGCCCTCATCACCTATCTGGATCCGGGGCTCGGGAAGGACGATAAATGAAATGGCAAGAAGCCCTGATCACCGCCGGCAGCGTAATCGCGGTTCTCGTCGTCATCTGGGCCGTCTGGAAACTGACCAGCAAGCGCCTCCCCGAACGGCTCCGGGACCTGATCGATCAGGTGTTGCCCGTCCTCTACGTAGCAGTCTTGGTGGTGACGGCACTGGTGATCGTCGATCCCCAACAAGCCGACCTGCTGCTGGAATCGACCCTCCGTTATCTGCCCCGGGCCCTGGTCGCCCTGATCGTCGTGATCCTTGCCCGGGCCGTTGGCAAGATCGTCGGCACGCTGATCGAAGCGGCGTTTACCCGCATGTCGGCGACGATCGCGGCCCGGGCCCGACTGGCCGCCTCGTCCCTGATCCTGGGCGTCGGGGTGATCATCGCCCTCCAACAGATCGGCATCTCCACCGACATCATCCTGCTGTTGGTCGGGGCACTCGCCTTCGGTGCTGCGCTGGCCGGCGGGTTGGCCATCGGGCTCGGATCCGTACCGGTAGCCCGCCAGGTAGCGGCCGGGCGGCACATCCAGAACCGATACGAAGTAGGCCAGATGATCATGGTGGGGATCGTCGAAGGCCGGATCACCGACATCGGAATGTCGACCACCCGGGTCGAGGCCATGGACGGGGGCACCGTCGCCATCCCCAACGAACAGTTCCTGGACGGACCAGTCACGATTCTGTGAGGCTGTCGCTTCGCCGGGTTTCTTGGCTCTTCGTTTCGTGGTTTTTCGGTTCACTCTCTCCACGATCTCCGCCGGCAAGAACCTATGGGTGCGCCGGTATACCGACGTATTCGGGACGGGGGACCCTATCCCGCTCGCTCCGCTCGGGTACTTCGAATCAAGATGGAAGCGGAAGGGACTCACCGGTCTCCACGAACGTCTTCAGACCGGAAATGATGTAAGGGAACCCACCGGTGAAGTCGTCGTAGGTCTTTGAACCGACCTCCACGTCGTGCATTTCCACAGTTAGTTTGGTGGCCCCGTTGACGTCCTCGAGCAGCCATACCTCGCGCGCTGGACCCTCGGCTTCGAGATCGGGATCCCAGTGCGCCTGGAAGGTCATCTCCAGGCGGCGGGGGGCATCGATGGCGATCACTTTTCCGTCGGCGACCACAGCTCCGTCACCTCCGAAGTAGCTCACGTCGCCGCCAGGCTCCCAGGTCGACTCGACCCGGGTCCCGTAGAAATAGCGTTGGGTCTGCTCACCGTCGACGATGGCCTGCCACACCTGAGCCGGTGCGGCGTTGATGAACACCTGATAGATATGGACGGGATCCGGCATGGTTCCTCCCTCGGCTCGGGTCTTGAGGCGGGCCAGGCGACCCACCGTGGGCTCGGTATATTTGCTGATCCAGCGGTCGTGGACGAGGCGGATGGGCACAGGATTCAGATAGTGCAGTTTCCGGCGGCCCGCCCTGAGGGTGGTGAGCAGTCCCGCCTCCTCGAGCACACCGAGGTGGTTCATCACCCCGAAGCGAGTCATTTCCGGCAGGTAGGCGCACAACTCGCCCAGGGTCTGAGCGTCGCGGGCAAACAACTCGTCAAGCAGCCGACGGCGCCCCCGGTCAGTGAGAGCCTTGAATACGGCGTCCATCACGGGATAATATGTGAGTTATTGCTCACATGTCAAGCAAAGGGAAGGAGCCACCCCAAGGCGGCCCCTTCCGCAATCTGTGACGGCTAGGCAATCGCCGCCAGATGCTGCATGATGTCGGCACCCATCTTGAGGCCGTCCTCCGCCGAGATGGCCGGCAGGATCTTGATATCGAAGTACTCGCCCCAGATCAGCTCCGTCTCCATCATGGGCCCGAGGTCAGACATCTCGTACACACCGACGACCGCTGGAAGGTCCGGACTCGCGCCGGCCGGCCAGTACTCGAACACGGTGTGAACTCCCTCAGGAGTCTCGTACTGAAGTCGTCTGCCGAGGCACTCCATGACCTTTTCATGGGTGATGCCCGGCTTCCAATAGAACAAACCAAGAATCGTCATGGTGGGATTTCCCTTCCCTGGGTTCCACAGGACACGATCGGACGGCGAGCCACCCCCTCTCATCGCTGTTCGCATCATCGCGCCGGAATTGGCGGACGGCTACCCTCCGAGGGCTCGCCGTGGCGCTACGGGCGCATTGCTGAGTAGGCGCCGTAGTGGTGGATTGCGATGCCGCCGAAGCCGGAGGCCGGAGCGAACTGCGCCTCCACCAGCTGGAGCTGGCCCTCCATGAACGACTCGGTCTCCTCGGCGAAGGACACCTTGTCGAGGCCGGCGATTCCGGTCTCAACGCCGATCACGAACTCCCGGCCCATCGACCCGGCCAGCGCAGCCTCGACTACCGAGTGCTCGATGATCCCATCGACGCCTTCGGCATGATCCCGGTAGGCCATCACCACGATGCCGTCGGTTGTGGCGAGCACGTGCTCGATCAGGAGCATGCGCTTGACTCGCAGTTCGTCAAACCAGAACGGAACGGCCGTCAGCACCGGAGTGTCCCCGGCCCGTTGTGTGGCCTGGTCCAATCCGGCCAGGTACGAGCGTATCAACCGGCCCTGTTTCTTGGTGTTCCAGTCCGGATGCAGATACGGCTCGACGTCGAAAACAAGGCCGTCAAATCCGCCGTGCGCCACAACTTCATCAACCCAGTCCCGCCACGTACCCGCCTGCTTCGCCCAGGCGGGGTCACCGGCCATGGCATGCACCTGCATACCGGCGGCGTGGGCTTCCTCAATGAAGGTCCTGTAACTCCCGTTTGCTGCGAATCCGGGTGGTGCATGCAGGTAGAGATCAGTGACGGATCTTGTCCTCGAGAAGTCGATCACGCCGTCGACCGGGCCATCCCATACCCACATCGCTCGCTGCCCCGCCGCCGCCGCCGGCAAGGCTCCGCCGACCATCGCAACAACGATCAGCAGCGCCGTCACCAACTTGCCCAGTCTCCGACCCATGAAAGCCTCCTCGCCCTCACGCTAGCCGCCACACCGAGTGACGTAAAGGGGTATATCAGACCACTCTTTGTGTTTGATCTACCATCGGGGAGACCTGGATGACGGGACCTAGAGGTTCTCGTCCTCGAACGGAAGTTGCATCGTCTCCGGATCGAACGGTTCACCGATCTCCTCATCCGGCCATTGTTGCGCCGCGGGTAGGTCCGGCAACTCCTCGTCCTCAACAACATCGCCGATTGGAGAAAGTTCGGCGTTTTGGACCACCGGGCCCTCATTCGGCGACGACCCGCGGTGCTTGCCGGCCGGCAAGAGCGCCCATTCGTATCGGCCCCGGGCCGCCACCAGCCCGAGAGTCCATGCACCCAGGCCCAGCACCGCCATGAGGATGGTCACGAACACCCGCACTGCAGGCACAAGGAGAATCAAGACCCAGAACAGCAGCCCGATGAGATACCCGAACAGAGCCGATCGGCGGCGTCTGGTGAGCTTCGACCCGAGGGCCGTCAGGACCGGAACCGGAGAGACCAGCAAACCGAACAGCAGCATGCCCAGCAGGAGCAACCCGACTGGCAAACCGATGATGGCCGAGGGCAAAGCGAGTTCTGGTGACGAGTCGACCACCTGCACAATGATGATAATGAGAATTGCCAAAGGCAGGACCAGCACTACCAGGCCCACCACCAACGAAAGGAAGGTGCGGGTCTGCACGCTTTCGACGGCCATGCGCAGGGTACGCGGCGTCAGCCAGAACAGCAGCAAGCCGAGGCCGGCGATCGCAATGACCACCAGAACCCACGTGATAGTGAAGATGGCTTGCACCCTGACGTTGGGAGTGACCGGATCCCGTCTCGTCAGCACTCTGCCGACTTCTACGTCGGAGGCGATGTCGGCTTCTTGACCAGAGCGATAGCCCAGGCTGCCCTCGATGCGGGTCCCGGACAGGACCTGGAGGTCCCGGACAGTGATCTCCACGTCTCCCCCGACTACGCCGCCGATGCGGGCCCGGTCGAAGACGCGGCCGAGGATGTCCCTCTCCACCCGGCCTCGAACATCGAGAGACAAGGTCCATGCCTGCACATCCCGACCGACGCTGCCCGTGACGACGGTGGAACGCGCTCCTGTGAAGAGGTCACCGCCCACCTCGCCTTCGACCCGAACCACGTCTGCCGCCACCCGCATCGACCCTGCGATACTCCCGCTAACGACCACCAACGGGGAGTAACCCACCACGTCACCTTCGACGGTTCCGCGGATCTCCAATGTCTGAAAAGCGGCGACCACCAGATCGCCTTCAACGGTCCCCTCGATGAGCACCCGGTTGCCACCCGCATAGAGGTCTTCGCCGACGACATCGCCCTCCCGGACCAGCACCGTGGCGGCCGCCGCTCGCTCGGCCAGGATGAGCGGCCGTTCGCCCGCCCCAGCGGGCTGGGGACTCAAAAAAGATCCCAGGCCGGCCAGCAGGGAGAAGAGGACTACGAGACCAACGGGCCGTTTCATGGTTGGCGGCTCGCGACTCGACAATCATTACTCATAGCCGTGAGCCTAAAGGCGACGGTGACATTTCCGGGTGCTCGTCATCTTCGGGAGGATGATTGCTCCCGCTTTCAGCGCCCGTGCCCCCGCCACCGGCCCCTGTTGCGTCGCCACGTTTTCAACAGAGAAGGACACGGAGGACGACCGTCGGCCCCAAACGGCGAAGAATCACCGGCCGTTCCCCAGAACGACGATTGTGTCGCTGCCGACGATGGTCCTGGGCGCCTGGAACTGCTGAGTTTCCCTGAATCCCAGTCCGGACCATACGCGGATTGCCCTGTGGTTACCGGCAGCGATGGTGGCTCGCAGCGTATCTGCGTGGAGCGTTTCGCGGGCGTATTGAATGGCGGTCTCCACAAAAGCGCGGCCGTGTCCGAGGCCGGTCAGCGACGGCCTCATCCCGAGACCGATGTCGAGACCGGGCGCCGAGTAGTCGCCGCCGGGACCCAGGCGTCAGACCCAAAGGTGCAAAAGCCGGCCAGTTCGTCCTCGCGCAGAATGACGTGACAGTTGGTTTCCGGCTGTAGGAAGTACTGGACGGCTTCGTCGACCGGCTGGGTCATGTTGTAGTCGTCGGAAGGAGGCTCGTACCGCCTGGTGGCAAAGTCTCGGACATCATCTTCGGTCACCGGACGAAGAGTCAGATCGGATATCACCGACCGTCCGCTCTCAAGCCGCCGCGTGACGGTCCCTGCCGTTGCTTTCACGCCCTTCTCCCCTTCTGAGCGACAGGGCGCACGGCCAAAACGGCCTGGGTGCCGCGCACCGGAACCATATCGCCCCGGGCCGGCTCAATGCGAACCTCTCGGGTACTTCCGCCTTCCAGGGGGAAGAGGTGGCAGGGTTATCCCGTTTCTATGATGTCGACCAGTTCCTGGACGGCGGCGTGGACCGCGGCGGCTTCCTCGTCTGTGAGCGCCTTGCCCCGCTGAGCGTCAACCTCTTTGATCAGCGAGTCGAGTTTGCCGAGCGCCCCGTCGGCATCGCCTTCCTCATGTCGGATCTTCGCTTCTTCGGCTTTGCCGACGAAACTACTTCCCGGCGAACCCAAGCCTTGGATGAGCGCAAGGAGTTCATCGAAAACATCCGCATTCACAACAGGCGATGATGCTTGGGGGTCGGTCGGGAACGCTCCGCCCACCTCATCGAATGCGTCGGATGTAGCCCGCCCGACGAAGCCGAGCACCAAAACGGCCGCCAGCCCGATGAATACCACCGCCATGCTGTACTCGACCAGACTCGCCCCGAGGTCGGACTTGAAATCACGACAGAAGCTCCGGCACATAGGAAGGTTGCCCTCTCTCATCACTCCCAGAAACCCGGCCCGGGACTCCATCAGCTATTGGTGCGTAAGTGAAGGAAACATAACGCAGAGCGTGGTCACACCCTTGCGCCTCGTGGCCGTGCAAGGGGGAGACGTGACGTTGCCGAAAGCGACGGCGCAGCGGAGAGTCGAGCGACAGCCAGACGGTCGACGCGGCGAGGCGTGAACCCCATTCCCCTCACCTCCGCCTCGGGTACTTTCCCCTTTCGGGGTATTTAGAACGGGAGCGCTTTGCCGACCAGATCGAGGACAGGGCTGGGGTAGATGCCGAACACCAAGGTGATGGCCACCGCCACGATGAGGACCCAGCGAAGGGCCCCGACCGCTTCCGGCCGGGCCCGCATCGTTCCCGGGGCTTCGGCGAAGGCCGGTTCGTGCATGTACATCAGCACAATCACCCGCAGGTAGAAGAAGAAGCCGGCCACCGAGGCTACCAGCGCCACGATCACCAGCCATTCGAAACCGCCTCGCCACGCTGCCGCGAACACGCCGAACTTGCCGACGAACCCGGCGGTGAGCGGTACGCCGGACATGGCCAGCATGAAGAGGGCCAGGACTGCAGCCAGGAACGGCGACCGTTTCGAGAGACCTTCGTAATCGGACAGCGGTGACCCGGCTGCCGTCGGCCCGGCGACAACCGCGACCACGGCAAACGCACCGATCAGCTGGACGGTGTAGACCGTCAGATAGAACCAGACCGCCGGCATACCCGCTTCTCCGACCGTCAACCCGGTGAGGATGAACCCGGCGTGCGCCACCCCCGAGTACGCCAACAGGCGGCGAATATCACTCTGGGCTATGGCCAGGAGCGTTCCCGTCGCGATCGAAATCGTTGCGAGCAGGGCGAGGCCGATGGCCCATTCGGTGTCGTACAGCGGAAAGGCGGTGATCACGATCCGGCCAAGTCCGGCGAAAGCACCCACCTTGGCGCCGGCGGCCATGAACCCGACAATCCCGGCCGGTGATCCCTGGTAGGTGTCAGGCGCCCACACATGGAACGGAGCCGCCGATACCTTGAAGGCCAGGCCGGCGATGAGCAGGGCCATCCCGATCAGCAACACCCCGGGCTCGAGCACTAGGTTGCCGCGCAGAAAAGCACCGATCTCATAGACCGAGACGCTCCCGGTTCCGGCAAAGGTGAGGGCCACACCGTAGATGAAGACCGCCGAGGCAAACGACCCGAGCAAGAAATATTTGAGGGCCGCTTCATCGGTTTCGGGCCGTTCCCGCGTGATGCCGGCCAGAACGTACAGGCTGATCGAGGCGATCTCCAGGCCCATGAACATCATCACGAGATTGGCGGAAACGGCCATGAACTGGAAGCCGGCAATAGCCATGAACACCAGCACAATGCCCTCGGCGCCCCGGCGTCCCAATCGCTCGACCATTCCCCAGGCCACCGCCAGGCCGAGCGCCCCCACCATCAGGAGGATGAACGCAGCAATCACACCATAGGCGTCGATGACCACCATGTCGGAGAACGCCAGGAATGGTCCCTCCGCCGACACCCGGTCCCACTGGAACCATGTGACGACCGCGGCGGCCACCATCGTGCCGGCTACCAGCCAGGCGTGGAACCGGGCGGACGGCTTGCGGAAGACGTCGATCATCAGCACCAGTACCGCCCCCAGGGTCAGAATGATCTCAGGGCCGACGGCGAGGTACAAAACGTCGTAAGTGGCGCTCATGGCGCCTCCCTCGAGAAGACATCAGCCAGCCGGCCGGGTTCGGGCACCTCGAAATCGGTTACCGAGACAATCCGGTCCAGTACCGCTTCGGTCGAGGGGGCGATCCGATCGAGAGCCGGCTTCGGGTAGAGGCCCAGGACCAGCATCAGGGCGATCAGCGGCGCCATGATGGCGATCTCCCGCAACCCGAGATCCAGCAACTTTTCGTTTTCCGGCTTGGTGATCGGGCCGGTGAAGACCCGTTCGTAAGCCCACAGCAGGTAAACGGCTGCCAGCACCACACCGAAGGCGGCGACGATGGCGTACGGCTGGAGTGTCGTGTAGCTGCCGAGCAGCACCAGGAATTCACCGACGAACCCGTTCAACCCGGGTAGCCCGATCGAAGCAAACGAGGTGAAGAGGAAGATCCCGGCAAATATCGGCATCACCCGGGCCAGCCCCCCGAAGTCGGCGATCGTCTTGGTGTGGCGCCGTTCGTAGATCATCCCCACCAGGAGGAAGAGGGCGCCGGTGGTGACACCGTGGTTGACCATCTGGATGACCCCGCCCTGCAGCCCCTGGCTGGTGAGGGCGAAGATTCCCACCACGATGAATCCCAAGTGGCTAACCGACGAATAGGCGACCAGCTTTTTCAGATCAGGTTGGACGGTCGCCACCGCCGCACCGTAGATAATGCCGATCACGGCCAGCACAGCCAGCACGGGAACCAGCTTGACTGTGGCTTGCGGGAACAGCGGCAGGTTGAACCGGAGCAGTCCGTAAGTTCCGAGTTTCAGCAGGACGCCGGCCAGCAGTACCGAACCGGCGGTGGGAGCCTCAACATGGGCGTCGGGCAGCCACGTGTGCAGCGGGAACAACGGCACCTTGATGGCGAACGCCAACGCAAAAACACCGAACAGCCAGAGCTCCGTGTTGCTGCTCATCGACAGTTGCAACATATCGGAGTAATCGAAGCTCATCTGCCCGGTCTGGGTGCCGTACATGAGGGCCATGGCGATGATGCCAGCCAGCATCAGGGCCGAACCGAAGGCGGTGAAAATGAAGAACTTGACCGCCGCGTAGATTCGCCGGTCACTGCCCCAGATGCCGATGATGAAGTACATCGGAATGAGGATCACCTCGAAGAACACGAAGAACAGGAAGAGGTCGACGGAAAGGAACACGCCGATCAGCCCCGCTTCGAGGATCAGCACCATCGCCACAAACAGCTTGAGTCGGTCGGCGATCGTAGTCGAGGCGGCCAGTGAGATGGGTACGAGGATGGTGGTCAACACCACCAGCAGCAATGAGATACCGTCGACTCCCAGGTGCCAGGAGATACCCCACGGTTCGTACCAGGGGGCCTTCTCAACGAACTGGAACGCAGCCACACCTTTCTCGAAAGCGAAGAAGAGGTAACCGGCCAACCCGATCGGAAGGATGCTCAGCGCCACCCCTACCGGCAGGATCAGCTCTTGGCGGCGCTCAGGAACCAGAGCGATGAGCAATGCCGCAGCGGCCGGGAGCAGGATCAGGACGGTGAGGATCGGAAAGTCCACCTACAACCCCCCGCTACTCAAGAACCAGACGACCAGGCCAACCACCCCGGCGGCCAGCACCAGCGCATAGTTCCTCACCAGACCGGTCTGGAGTGGTCGCAAAGCAGCAGAGAGCCGCTGCACCAGAACGCCCACTCCGTTGACGATCCCGTCTACCAGTCCGGTGTCGAAACGAAACGCCGCCCAGTTCGAGATCTTCTTGCCGGGCAGCACAATCGTCTTTCCGTACATCTGGTCGACCCAGTAGGCGTTTTCCATCGCAAACCAGGGACGGCGGATCCTGCCCAGCAGACGTTCACGGCGCTCCTCCGGTCCCAGGTAGAGGGCGACGGCGATGAGGATGCCGACCAGGCCGGCGAGCACCGACACGGCCGCCAGGGTCCACAGCAGAGCGCCTTCCGGAGCGCGAGCCAGCTCGACGGCTTCGAAGGCCGGTTCAAGGAAGTGCTCGAGCCCCAGACGGAAGGGGGTGTTGACGAGTCCGCCGACCACCGATAGCGCCGCGAGCACGATCAGCGGGATGGTCATGGTGTAGGGAGACTCGTGGGGGTGAACGCCCTCATCCCACCTTGGCTTGCCCAGGAAAGTGAGGATGAACATGCGGGTCATGTAGAAAGCGGTGATCATGGCGGTGATCAGTCCGATCGCCCACAGGACGTAGTGGAAACCACCCTTCTCAAAGGCGGTGCCCAGGATCTCGTCCTTCGACCAGAACCCGGCCAGCGGCGGGATGCCGGCGATGGCCAGGGTGGCTATTCCCATCGTCCACCCGGTGATCTTCATCCGGGAGAACAGGCCGCCCATCTTGTTCATGTCCTGCTGGTCCGCCATCGCGTGGATCACCGAACCGGCCCCGAGGAAAAGCAGCGCCTTGAAGAACGCATGGGTCATGAGATGGAACAAGCCGGCCACGTAGGCGGCGGAGCCGACTCCGATGAACATGTAGCCGAGCTGGCTGATGGTCGAGTAGGCCAGCACCCGCTTGATGTCTCGTTGGGCGACGGCGATGGTGGCAGCCAGCAGGGCGGTGAGGGCACCGACCGTGGCGACCGCCAGCGAGGCGGCATCCGAGAGGGCGTAGATCGGAGCGGTGCGCGCCACCACAAAGACGCCGGCCGTGACCATGGTGGCAGCGTGGATCAGCGCCGACACCGGCGTCGGGCCCTCCATGGCATCCGGGAGCCACACGTACAGAGGAATCTGGGCCGACTTGCCGGCAGCGCCGACGAGGAACAGCAGCCCAACCGCCGTGGCGGTCCCGGCTCCCAGCAGCTCGCCCGGGTTCTCCAGCACCTGGCTGTAGGAGAGGGTGCCGAAGGTGGTGAATACCACCATCAGGGCGATCATGAATCCGAAGTCGCCGATCCGGTTGACGATGAACGCCTTCTTGCCCGCCGCCGCGGCCGACGGGCGGGTGAACCAGAACGAGATGAGGAGATAGGAACAAAGACCGACCAGTTCCCAGCCCAGGAACAACACCGCGAAGTTGTTGGCCAGCACCAGCGTCAGCATGGAGGTAGCGAAAAGGTTTAGATAGGTGAAGAACCGCCCATACCGTTGGTCGCCATGCATGTAGCCGATCGAGTAGATGTGGATGAGCGTTCCGACGCCGCTCACCACCAGCACCATCAGTGCCGACAGGGGATCCCAGAGCAACTCGGCCTCGGCCCCCAAAGCCGGTATCCAGTCGAAGAGGTAGACGGTTTCGGCATGGGCCTCGCCTTGGAAGAAAGGAACGGCGGCGATCAATCCAATCACAAAGGACGACCCGATCATCGCCGAGGCGATCCATCCGGCGTATGGCTCCCCGATCCGGCGCCCGAAGAAATGCAGGAAGACCGTGCCGAGGGCCGGTAAGGCAATAATGAGCCAGATGTAATCAGTCATCCGGCACCTCCGGTGCCGATGACGTACTTCGTATCACGTACATCGCGGTCGGTCGAAATACGACGTACAAAGTACGAAGTACGGGCGAGCGCAGCGAGCCCTTTCATCCCTTCATCTCCGACAGTTCGTCCACCGACGCGGTCGCCCTGGTCCTGAAGATCGACACTATGATCGCCAACCCGACGACCACCTCGGCGGCGGCCACTACCAGCACGAAGAAGACCGCGAACTGGCCGGTCAGGTTGCCCAACTCCCGTCCCACCGAGACAAAGGTCAGGTTGACGGCATTGAGCATGAGCTCGATCGACATGAACATGACGATGGCGTTACGACGTACCAGCAAACCGGCGGCGCCGATCACGAAAAGCACCGCGGCGAGGATCAGGTACCAGTCGACCGTCACCGTCATCGGGTGTCCTCCTCGTCGCGCTGCCGGCGGCGGGGCTGATAGAAGGCGAGAGCCAGTGCACCAACCGAGGCGATGATCAACAGCAGCGAAGTCGCCTCAAACGGAAGCAGCCAGACGGTGAACAATTCGTCGCCAATTGCTTCCACGGTGCCGTTGACTTCCGCGCCGGTGCGGGCCGGGCCCGTCACCCACGCGAACCGGCCACCCACCGCAACGACTACTCCGACTACGACCACGGCGAGACCGACCAGTGCCACCAGGGGCCGCTGGAAACGGATCGTCTCGCGTAGGTTCTCCTCTTGGTCGACACCGATCAGCATGATGACGAACAAGAAGAGGGTCATAACCGCCCCTGCGTAGACGATCACCTGCACCGCGGCCACGAAATGAGCGGCCTGCACAACATAGAAGACTGCCAGCGAGAACAGGGTGAGCATGAGCCCCATGGCGCTGTGCACCGGGTTCTTGGCCGCCACCACTGTCAATCCGCCGGTGAGGGCCAGCGACCCGAAAATGAGGAAGAGGATCAACTCAGTCATCTTCGCCTTCTTCGCTCTCCGGCAGGGCCGCCGCCTGGCCTCGCTCGGGAGGCCGCAGACCAATTCCCGCCGATCGACTCCAGCCGGGGATCCCCTCGTAGGCTGCCCGGCCCGAGGGAGCGGTCGCCCGCATCCAACCATCGGCTTCTTTGAGTTCATCGAGGTCGACCATTGGATCCTGTTCGCGGGTGAACATATGGTTCGGAATACCGTCGGGATCGACCAGCAACTCGTTCTTGGTGTAGATGGCGTCGTCCCGATCGGTGACCGACATCTCGAAGAGGTGGGTCATCGTGATGGCTTCCGTGGGGCACGCCTCGACACACAGCCCGCAGAAAATGCACCGCAGCATGTTGATGTCGTACACAAATCCGTAACGCTCCCCCGGGCTGACCGGATCGTCGATCGGGTTGTCGGCGCCGCGCACATAGATGCACTGAGCCGGACAGGCTCCTGCGCAAAGCTCACAACCGATGCATTTCTCCATCCCGTCGGCGTGCCGGTTGAGCACATGGCGGCCGTGGAAGCGCTCCGGCTTCTGGCGCAACTCCTTGGGATACTCTGTGGTCAGCAGACCGTCGCCGAAGATGGTCTTGCGCATCACCCTGAGCGTGACGGCAAAGCCTTTACGGAGCTCGTTGATCATGCCCACGGGGAAACCCCGTTTCCAGTCTCCAGCTCCCAGTTCCCAGTTCTGCGATAGGACCCAACGCGGAACCACACGTTGGTCAGCCAAGTCCCGCGACTTTCAGCCAACTCTTCACGGAAGTCACGGACCGGCGACTTGCTGGCTGGCGACTGGCTACTGGCTACTAAAGACTCTTTCATGTCCACGGCACTCCAAACTGACGGAACCCGACGACCACCGCCGAAAGCACCAACCAGACGAGTGCCAACGGGATGAGGCGCTTCCATCCGAGGTTCATCAACTGGTCGTATCGGAATCGGGGCAGTGTCGCCCGCACCCACATGAAGATGAAGATCAGAACGAAGGTCTTGATGAAGAAATAGACGATGGGCAGGAGCCAGGAAACGAAGGCAGGGATCGCATCGTCGAAGGTGGGCCCATTCCATCCGCCCAGGAAGAGGGTGGCAGTAATGGCCGACATGTTGAACATGTTGATGTACTCGGCCAAGAAGAAACAGGCGAAACGGAACCCCGAGTATTCGGTGTGGAACCCGCCGACGATCTCCTGTTCGGCCTCGACCAGATCGAAGGGGGCGCGGTTGGTCTCGGCGATCGTCGCAATGAAGAACACCACAAAGGAAAGGAACAAGGGAACGATGTTCCAGCGGGGAATGATTCCACCCCAGGTTCCGGCCTGGGACGCAACAATCTCCGACATGGAGAGGGTTCCGGCGTAGAACACGACGGGGACCAGAGCCAGGCCCATGGCGGCTTCGTAGGAGATCGCCTGAGCGGTTGCTCGCACTCCGCCCAGCAACGGGTATTTGGACCCGGAGGACCAGCCGGCCAGCACGACGGCGTAGACGGCCAGCGACGACATGGCAAGGATGAACAGGAGCCCAACGTTCAAGTCTGTCCCTTGCATCGAGATCACCCGCTCGACACCGCCCAGAGTCACGGTGAAAGGTCTCCCGATCGGGACCACCATGAAGATCAGGAAGGCCGGGATCAGCGTTAGCACCGGGGCCAGCAAATACATCCCCATTTGGGCCTTGTTGGGGCGGATCTGCTCCTTGAACAGGAGCTTCAATCCGTCGGCCAAAGTCTGCAGGATGCCCCAGGGTCCCGCTCGCTCCGGACCGATGCGGTTCTGCATGTCGGCGACCACTTTCCGCTCGATCCACACCAACAGGATGGTCGCGACCAGGAGAAGCGCGAAGATCACGACCACTTTGACGAGTCCGATTGCCACATCCCACCCGTCCATCAGGCCCTCACCTCCTTGCGCGCCGCCACCACGACGGAGAGGGCCGCTCCCAGAGAAGGGGTCCAGGGCTGGTTGAACGGCACGAAGGCAACGCCGGTTGCCAGGGACGGGTCGAGAACTGTGGGAAGACGAAGGGCCGCATCCACCGTCTTGACCTCGACCAGCGCTCCCTCGGACACCCCGATCCGGCCGGCATCCTCCGGGTGGAGATACACCGCTCCACCGGGAGCCAGCGCATGGAGAGAAAGGCTGTTGCGCATGAGGACGCCGTCGTCGTAGAGCGTGCGTGCCAAATGCAGCGCCAACGCCCCGCTCGACGGCTTTTGGCTCATCGCTTGCAACGCCTTCTTGCCTAACGCGGCAGGGTGGTAGATGAGCGGCTGGATGGCCGCACCGTAGGGGACGACGGCACCATCCTTCTCATCCCAGTCGAGCAGCTCCCAGCTGATCCCGACGTAAGCCGGTGCGACGTCGGCGATCTCTTTGGAGATTGCCTCTGCAGAGGCAAATGCCAGAGGTTTGCCGAGCCGCCGGGCGATGTCGTCCAGAATCGTCCAGTCGGCCTGCGACTGGCCAGGTCCGGTGACGACCCGGTTGACCTTCTGTACCCGCCCCTCGAGATTGGTGACGGTTCCTTCCTTCTCGCTGAAGGCCTCCGCCGGAAGCACTACGTCGGCCATTTCGCTCGAGTCGGTCAGGAACAGATCGATGGCCACGACAAAGTCGGCCGATTCGATCCCTTGTCGGGCCAGGGTCCCGTCCGGCACGTCCCGCATCGGATCGGCCCCCAGCAGCACTAGCCCTTTCAAGTCTCCGTCGGCCAGACCCTGCAGGATCCCGTGGGTACCCCTCCCTTCGTGGGTCGGGATCGGCCCCCACACTGCTTCGAGCTGAGCCGTCGCCTCAGCATCGTCGGTAGTGGCCCGGCCCGGCAGAAGCGTCGGCGCCACGCCCATGTCGAGGGCACCAAAGGTGTTGGAGCGGCGGGCGAAGGGCAGCACCTTGGCATCGGGCAGGCTCAGCGCGAAGGCCGCTACCGCCTCGGCCAGCTCGGGTTGCTCAGTGAGACCGGTGCGTCCGACGATAGCCACGACCGGGCCTTCGGATAGAGTCTCGAGCACTGCCGCGTAGTCGCCTTCCCCGGCGACCAAGTCGGCCAGCAGCGCCGGGCCCTCGCCCGGCCGGTAGGTCAGCTTGTGGGTGGCACGATCGTCGAGGCCGGTGCGGCGGGGATGCGCGACGACCAGCCTGGTTCCCCTGTCCTGGGCGGCGTGACGAACCCGCAGGTAAAGCGAACCGGACTCTTCCTTGAGGTCGGGAGCCCACAGCAGGATGGCGCCCGCCCGGTCCAGGTCGCCGATCTCGGCCCGTGGCGAGACACCGGCCAGGAACCGAGCATCGAGCCCATCGTCCAGCTGAGCATCGAGATGGTTGCTGCCAACCACCCCCCTCATGAACTTCCCGAACGCATAGGCATCTTCGTTGGTGCCACGCGCCCCGCCGATGCCCCCCACCGCCTCACCACCGTGCTCGGTAATGATCGCCCCGAGTCGCTCCGCTACCAGGTCAAGCGCATCTCCCCACGTGGCTTCTTGGAACTCGCCGTCGACTTTTATCAAGGGCGTGCGAAGCCGGTTCTCCGATCCAATGAACTCGAAGCCAAAACGGCATTTGTCGCTGAGCCACCCCCGGTTAGTGGCATCGTTGTCGACACCGTTGAACCGCAGCACGTCGTTCTGGCTGGATTCAACGGCGATCCGGCAGCCGACCGAGCAATGCGAGCAGCTGCTCTCGACCACGCGAAGGTCCCAGGGACGGGCCTTGAACCGGTAGGCGGAGGCGGTTAGAGCCCCGACCGGGCAGATCTGCACGGTGTTACCCGAGAAGTACGAACTGAAGGGCAGATCTGGAAAAGTCTGTACCTGGGTGTAGTTGCCACGCTCCTTGAACTCGATGAGAGGATCGCCGGCTATCTCGTCGGCGAACCGCGTGCAGCGGGCGCAGAGAATGCAACGCTCCCGGTCCAGGAAGACCAGATCGGAGATCGGAATCGGCTTCTCGAAATGTCGCTTCTCCTCAACGAACCGGCTCTCGCCGGGCCCGTAGGCCACCGTTTGATCCTGCAGCGGACACTCACCGCCCTTGTCGCATACCGGGCAATCGAGCGGATGGTTGATCAGCAGGAATTCGAGGATGCCTTCCTGAGCCTTCTTGGCGGTCTCGGAAGCCGTGTGCACCACCATGCCGGCGGCGGCGGATGTGGTACAGGAAGTCGTGAGGATGGTCCCCCGGGGTGTCTCGATCTCGACCAGGCACATCCGGCACATCCCCACCTCTTTCATTCGGGGGTGCCAGCAGAACCGGGGTATGTAGGTGCCGTTGTCCTGAGCTGCCTTGATCACCAGCTCCCCCGCAGGCACTTCGATCTCCCGGCCGTCGACCGTGATCTTCACGAGATCAGCCAAGAGGGCACCCCCCTTGTTCGATGTGCTGCATCAGTTCGTCCTTGAAGAACCGAGCCACCGAGGTGATAGGCGAGACCGCCGAAGGACCCAAAGGGCAGATAGTGGTCTGCTTGGGCGGCCAGGTCAGGCCGGGGCTGATGTTGTCGGACACATCGAGCAACAGTTCGGCATCGATGGGCCGACCGGAACCGTCCTCGATCCTCCGCAGAATCATCTCCAACCAGGTGGTTCCCTCCCGGCAGGGGGTGCACTGGCCGCACGATTCGTGCGCGAAGAACCGCACGACCCGCTCGGCAGCCTTGACTACACACGTAGTCTCATCCATTACCACCACCGCTCCGGAGCCAAGCATCGAGCCGGCCTTGCCGCAGGCTTCTTTCGTGATCTCTAGATCGAGATGATGCTCGGGCACGAACCAGGGAGCTGAAGCTCCGCCGGGAATCCACGCCTTCAGCGCCCGGTCGTCCCTGATGCCCCCTGCGACGTCAAAGATGAGCTCACGCCACGTGATGCCGTGCGGCAGTTCATAGTTACCGGGATCCGTGACGTGACCGGAGACCGAGAAAAGGAACGTTCCGCAATCGTCGGCATGGCCGAGGGCCCGATAGTCGTCCGAACCCATCTCGAGAATGTGGGGCAGATTCGAAATCGTTTCGACGTTGTTGACGATGGTCGGCATCATGTACAGGCCTTTGGCCGCCGGGAAATACGGGGGCTTGATCCGAGGCTCGCCGCGCTTTCCTTCCAGGCTGTTGATGAGAGCCGTTTCCTCACCGCAGATGTAGGCGCCGCCTCCGAGATGCACGGTTACGTCGAGGTCGTAGTCGCTCCCGAAGACACCCTTACCCAGGTAACCGGCTGCATACGCCTCCTCGACGGCTTGCTGGACCCGGCGGGCCGGCTTGGGGTATTCGCCGCGGATGTAGATAAACGCTTCGTGAACCTCGTTGGCGACCGAAGCGATGATGATTCCCTCGATCATCTGGTGAGGATCTCTCTCCAGCAATTGGCGATCCTTGAAGGTGCCCGGCTCGGATTCGTCGCCGTTGACCACCAGATAGGAAGGTCGGGAAGGGGCGAGAAAGCTCCATTTGAGCCCCGCCGAGAACGCCGCGCCGCCCCGACCCAAAAGTCCCGACGCCTTGACCAATTCAACGATCTCGTCACGGCTCATGTCCATGGCCCGGCGAGCGTGGGCATATCCCCCCGTTACTTCGTAGCGCTCCAGAGTGTGGGAATCGGTCGGATGTTCGGTCATCCGAGCGGTTAGGACTTGCGGGTGACTCATCCGTCCGCCTCCCCCACGGTCCCGTAGGGTCCGAACGCGGGAAACGGACCAATGGCGCCATCTGTTTCGGTAATTGCCCAGTCGAAGGATCGACGGCCGCCGAACCGGTCCTGCATGTCGTCTGTATTGACGGCGTCGGGGCGTTCGCCTGTCAACCAGCGGCACAAGGCTCGGACCTGATCGGGGGTCGATCCTTCAACCAGTTCGTAGTTGACCTGAACGGCGGGTGCCCCGCCACAGGCGCCCAGGCATTCGACGTGTTCCACCGAGAAGAGCCCCTCGGCGTCGGTTTCTCCGTGGGGAACCCCCGTCTCATCCTCGACCGCAGACAGCACTGCATCGCCACCGAGCAACATGCACGAGATCGATGTACACACCGACACGAGGTACTTGCCGAGCGGTTCGGTCTTGAACATGCCGTAGAACGTCGCCACCGATTGAACCTGCGCCGGGCTGTGGCCGGTCCATCCGGCCACCTCTCGCATTCCGGCTTCGGTGAGGTATCCATCCTGACGCATGGCGAGGTAGAGAAGGGGCATGACCGCGGACTTGGGGTCGGGATAACGCCCGATCAGCTCTTTGGCTCGTTCCTGGACATCGGGAGGCCAGGTCACGGCTCGCTCCTGCGGAGCGAGCCGTACTTTGTACTTTGTACTTTGTGCTCTGTACTCGGTACGAGTAGCGGGAATACGAAATCCGAAGTACGAAATACAGTCGAGCGGAGCGGGATCACCTGTCCACGTCCCCCATCACGGGATCGACCGAGGCGATCGTGGCGACACTATCGGCAATCAGAGAATCGGCCATCATGATTGGTAGCCCCTGCAGATTGGCGAACGAGGGTGCGCGTATGTGGATCCGGTATGGCTTGGCACTCCCATCCGAAACGATGTAGCAGCCCAGCTCACCGCGCGGCGATTCGACTGCGGCATACACCTCGCCCTCCGGAACCTTGAAACCTTCGGTGAAGAGCTTGAAGTGATGAATCAGCGCCTCCATCGATTCATCGATACGTCTGCGGGGCGGCGGGGTCACTTTGCGATCGTCGGTCCGATAGTCCCCTGGCGGCATCTTCTCGGCGACCTCACGCACGATCCGAAGCGACTGGAGGATCTCCTGGACGCGCACCCGATAGCGGTCGTACACGTCACCGTTGGACCCAACGGCCACATCAAACTCGTACTGATCTATCCCCGAATACGGTTGGGTCTTGCGAAGGTCGAGGTCGACTCCGGTAGCGCGCAGCGGAGGACCGGTGACTCCATAGGCCAGACACTCTTCCGGAGAGATGACACCCACCCCGCGGGTCCTTCCCTCCCAGATCGGGTTGGCTTTCAGCAAGTCTTCATAGTCGGCCAGGCCCACCGGGATCTTCTCGAGAATCTCCTCGATGTCGTCCTCCCACCCATCGGGCAGTTCGGCTGCCACGCCTCCGGGGCGAATGTAGTTGTGGTTCATCCGCAGACCGGTGGTCTTCTCGAAGAAAGCGAGGATCAACTCCCGTTCACGGAACCCGTACAGCATCATCGACAGGGCTCCGATGTCCATGCCCTGGGTGGCGAGCGATACCAGGTGGCTGGTAGCGCGGTTCAGCTCGGTCATCAAGATACGGATGGCCTGGGCTCGCGGCGGAATCTCGACCCCCAGGAGGGTTTCGGTGGCCAACGAGAACACCAACTCGTTGAAGAACGGAGAGAGGTAGTCCATCCGCGTGACGTTGGTTCCGCCCTGCATAAAGGTCAGCGTCTCGCCCGTCTTCTCCATCCCGGTGTGCAGATACCCGATGATGGGTTTGACCCGCCGAACGATCTCCCCCTCCAGCTCAATCTGGAGGCGCAGGACCCCATGCGTGGAGGGGTGCTGCGGACCCATATTGATGATCATCCGCTCGTCTTCGGAGATCTCATCGTCGAGGACGTAGTCGTTGCGAACCCTGACCCCAGTCTGCTCGACCAGACGCTGTTGCGGCTCATCCCGCCGCATGGTCTGGGCGCCTTCGTCCGTGGCGCGCCGCATCCAGTCGGGAGCCTCGTCCGGTGTGATCCAGACGTCGCGGATCTCCCTTACCGGTCTGCGTGTGTCGTCGCTCATCAGGTCACCTGCGGTGAAGACTTGAACTGCACGGGCACGGCTCCGGTCGCGAAGTCTTTGCGAAGCGGATGGCCGACCCAGTCTTCAGGAAGCAGGATGCGGGTCAGGTCGGGGTGGTCTCCGAAAACAATGCCGAACATGTCGAAGGTTTCCCGCTCAAAGAAGTTGGCGGCGGGATAGACGGGTACAAGTGATGGCACGTTTGGGTCGTCGGCGGGCACCGGTACCCGCAATCTGAGCCGGACGTTGTGCTGCAACGAAAGCAGGCCGACAACTACCTCGAAGCGAACTCTGCGGAGGCGCAAGTAGTCGACTGCGGTGAGGTCGACCAGCATCTCGAAACCTGCCTGGAGCGCCGCCAGGGAGAAGTCACGCAGCCGGTCCTTGGGCACGACCGCCGTGTGCTGCTCGCTCGAGCGTCGCCACTCGACATCGGTGAACTGCTCGAAGAGACCTGCCAGAACGGGATGTTCGGGCAACAGGCGTTCCAGCGCCCCGGCAGCCTCTTCCACAACCCCTCCTTCGTTCATCTTCTCATCCGCCATCAGCGAGCGATCTCCCCCGACATGATCTTGTTCTGCAGCGTCAGGATCCCGTGGATCAGAGACTGGGGACCCGGTGGGCATCCCGGCACGTACACATCGACCGGCACGATCTGATCTACCCCCTGCACCAGGGCGTAGTTGTTGAACATGCCGCCGGTAGAAGCGCAGGCGCCCATCGAGATCACCCACTTGGGCTCCGGCATCTGGTCGTATACGTTGCGCAACACCGGTGCCATCTTCTGCGATACACGACCGGCGACGATCATCAGGTCGGCCTGGCGAGGTGAGGCCCGGAAAACCTCCATCCCGAATCGGGCCAGGTCGTAGTGGGCGGTGCCGGTCGCCATCATCTCTATGGCGCAGCAGGCCAGGCCGAAGGTGGCCGGCCACATCGAACGAGTCCGGGCCCAGTTGGCTACTTTGTCGAGGGTCGCGACCATGAGACCGGGCGGCGTCGAGGCCTGATCCATCAAGCGGCCTCCTCATCCACGACGTCAGAGTCGAGCCGATAGCGGGCACGCCTGGGGATGTTCCAGTCGAGGGCACCCCGCTTCCAGACGTAGCCGAGCGTCTCGATCACCAACGCGGTGAAGATGCCGACGGCGGCCAGCCCGGACCAGCCAAGTTCGCGGAATCGAACGGCCCAGGCGAAAAGGAAGATGATCTCGATGTCGAAGATGACAAAGAGCATCGCCACGAGATAGAACTTCACCGGAAACCTCTGGGACGGCTCAACTTCCGGGACGATCCCGCACTCGTAGGGGGCAAGCTTCTCGGGGGTGGGGCGGCGTGGGGCGAGGACGTTTCCCAGGCTGATGGAAGCACCCGCGAAAACGATGACGAGCAGGAGCATGATGGCGATGGGCAGGTAATCGGCCAGGTTCACGCGAGCGCCTCCTTTCGGCACAAGACTAGGTAGGCATCGGGGTTGCGCACAAAACCACCCGACCCGACGATGGGGGTCGTCATGGGACGCTGTCGACGGGTCCCGCAGGTGGCGCCCTGACCCGAGCAGGACCCGCCCCGGTAAAGGATTTCAACCCCCCTCGACCGCCCGGTCGGCGGCCGCTTGGGCATGGATCACGGTCGTGTCGAACAACAAGGTGTCGGTATCCTCCGGCCCGATCAAGAAACCGATTTCGGTGCAGCCGAGGATCACGGCCTCGGCTCCCCGTTCGGTCAGTTCATCGATGATTTCCAGGTAGCGCAGGCGCGAGGCCGATCGGGTCAAGCCTAGGCAGAGTTCCCCGTAGATGACCTCGTGGACGAAGCCGCGATCTTCCTCGTTGGGAACAACAACCTCGAGACCGTATTGAGTTTCGAGCCTGCCCCGAAAGAAGCCTTGCTCCATCGTGTACCGAGTGCCGAGCAAACCCACCACACCGACTTCTTCTCTTGCAATTGCGTCCGCGGTGGCATCGGCAATGTGCAACACCGGAAGATTCGCTTGCCGCTCCACTTCATCGGCCATACGGTGCATCGTGTTGGTGCAGATGACGACAAAGTCCGCTCCGCCCGCCTTCGCTCTTCGGCCCGCTTCGATCATCAGCCTGGTTGCCTGTGCCCAAGCCCCGCGCCGCTGGAGGTCCTCGACCTCGGCGAAATCTACCGAGTAGAGGATGATCTTGGCCGAATGCAGCCCCCCGAGGCGTTCTTTCACCCGTTCATTGATCAGCCGGTAGTACTCGGCGGTGGATTCCCAGCTCATCCCACCAATGAGACCGATGGTTTGCATGGGGCGAATCTAGTTTCTCAGTCTCAGTTGTCAGTTCGCGGTTGGCGCCGAGCAGCGTACGATGCCGGAATGGACAGGATCCCAACACCCTCACCCCTACCGGCCATGACGATCCGAGAAGCCCGAATGCGGCACCGGGCGGGTTTGGTCGATATCGCGATCAGCCACGGAGTCGTCACGTCAATCGAGCCTGCCGGCAGTGAGCCACCCGACGGTCGGCCCATCGCGGCGAACGGAAACCTAGTCACCGAGTCGTTTGTGAATACCCACCTGCACCTAGACAAGGTGTTCACCCTCAGCGACCTCGGTGATGCTGCGCTCACCGCCTACCAGACGGGTGGGATGGGTCAGGCCATGAGCGCCATAGAATCTGCTGCCACGGTGAAGCTCGGGCAAGATCGTGAGGGAATGCTGGCGGCCGGCCGCCGGGCGCTGGCAATGGCGGCCCACTACGGCAACACCCACATACGGGCCCTGGCGGACGTCGACTCCAAGGCGGGCACTCGTGGCGTCGAGGTGCTGCTCGGGCTCAAGGAGGAGTTCGCCGGCGTTGTTGATCTCCAGGTGGTGGCGTTCGCCCAGGACGGCATCATGCGCGAACCAGGAACCGAAGAGTTGCTCCGGCAATGCATGTCGCTCGGCGCGGACGTGGTCGGCGGAATCCCCTGGATCGAGCTAACCGAGGCCGACATGGCCGAGCACGTTCGGATTTGCTTCGAGATCGCAGTTGAGTACGACGCAGATGTATCGATGCTGGTCGACGATGCAGGAGACACCGGGCTGCGAACTCTGGAGATGATGGCCGTCGAGACATTGCGGAGGAACTGGACCGGTCGGGCCCTCGCCCACCACGCCAGGGCTCTGCAGCTCTACCCGGAGCCCTACTTCGCCCGACTGGTCTCTCTCCTTGCGTCCGCCGGCGTGGGCGTCGTCTCCGACCCGCACACCGGACCGCTCCACGCTCGGGTGAAGGAATTGGCGGCCGCCGGCATCACGGTGAGCCTCGGCCAGGACGACATCTCCGACGCCTACTACGCGTTTGGCCGCAACAACCTCCTGGAGGTTGCCTTCCTCGGCGCTCATTTGCTGTGGATGATGACGGACCCCGACCTGGAGGTGCTCTACGACGCTGTGACGATCTCGGCAGCCCGCTCGATTGGTTTGCGGAATCACCGGCTGGAGGTCGGTGCTCCGGCTCACCTGGTGATCCTGCAGGGCGAGACGATCGCTGAGGCCCTCCGGTTCCATGCCGCTCCTCTGGCGGTCGTGAGCCACGGCGTTCTGGTCGATCAACCGGCCATGCGGGAGCTGGCGGCGGTGCCGATGTAGACCCGCTTCAGAGGCTCTCGGTACCAAGCCGGGTTAAGCGTGGAACTTCATCCCTACCTCCCCACGAAACCTGCGTACGATGGGCGTCATGGAGATCAATATCATTTACGACGATCACACCGCGCTGATCGTGGTCGACGTCCAGAACGATTTCGCCGACCCCTCAGGCAGCCTCTACGTGAAGGAGGGCGAGCAGGTCGTACCGCTCATCAACACTGAGATCGAGCGCGCCAAATCCGCCGGGAGCTTTGTCGTTTACACCCGGGATTGGCATCCGGGCAGCACCCCCCACTTCTCCAAGGACGGTGGCATCTGGCCCGTGCACTGCGTGATGCATACCTGGGGAGCGGAGTTCCATCCCGGGCTGGCTGTCGACGGACCCGAGGTGAAGAAGGGGTCTGGCGGCGAAGACGGTTATTCGGGGTTCTCGATGCGGGATCCGGAAACGGATGAAGTTACCCCGACCGAACTGGAACGCATGCTTCGCAAGCGTCACATTACGCGACTGGCGATAGCCGGCCTGGCCACCGACTACTGCGTCAAGGCAACCGCCCTCGATGGACTATCCCACGGGTTTGAGACGCAACTCCTGACCCGCGCCATCAGACCGGTCGATCTCGAGCCCGGGGACGGACGGCGGGCCATCGGCGAGGTCGTCGCCGCAGGGGGAGGGGCGTTGTACTGATATCCGGTCGCAATCGTCCGGCGGCTCGAAAGTTTGGGCAGGGATGCTGTCGGCCCTCGAGTCGGAACGCAACGACGGCTCGGCCTCCGAACGGCTCGAGGTTGGAGACATGGCCCCGGCTCGGATAGCGGACAGCGGGACTAGGGCACCACCCGGACGATTCGCTCCAGCATCCGGTACGCTCGCTCGCCGATGTGGCGATCTTCCGGCTCGAGCAGGTTGGCCATCACCTTGAGAACCCACTCCATCAAGGGCCGAGACCGCAGGCCGACGTGGGCGAGGGTCCACATCACCTGCGGGTACCCGATCGCCTTTACGAAGATCCGGGCCATGCGGTAGTACAACCCGTAGGTGTCCCGGAGATTTTGCGGATACCGCTGGAGCAGGCCGAGGTCATCGGAAGCCAGCGCCCGGTGAACGTGATCTGCGGCCATCCTTCCCGTCTCATAGGCGTAGGCGATGCCTTCACCGTTCCAGGGGTTGATCGCCCCGACGGCGTCGCCGACCACCACCCAGTTCGATCCTGCGTACGGACCAACCGAGAGGGCCATGGAGAGTTTTCCGCCGCGCGGCTCTGAGAGGGCTGTGTCGGGAGACAATCCCCAATAGGCCGGTGCGCTGTCAACGTATGCGGCCATCATGTCCGAGGTGTTGACGGACTTCCATTGCCGGAAGGTGGACAGCAAACCCACCCCTACGTTCACGGTCCCGTCGCCGAGTGGAAAGACCCATCCGTAACCCGGCATCGAGTCTCCGTTGGCGTCACGGATGTCCAGCTGGCTCTCCATGAACGCGTCGTCGGATCGCGGGCTCGAGAAATAACCCCGAGCGGCCAGGCCCATCGGGTAGTCGCGTCGGCGATGGGTGCCCATCGCCCTCCCGAAGCGGGTCATCGATCCGTCGGCGATGACCACCACTTTGGGAGTCAGAGTCTCCTGGTCGCCCTCGGTCAGGAGGTTGACGCCGGTGAGGCGGCCGGATGCGAGTACGGGTGACGCCTCCGTCCGCTGGCGTACGACGGCTCCCTGTTTCTCGGCGAGGGCCGCAACCTGCCCGTCGAGGTCGAGACGGCGGATGACGCCACCCCAGTTCGGGTAGATGGAGTGCTCAGGCCACGCCAGCTCGAGCATCAGGTCGTCACCGGCATAGGAGCGGAGCCCGGTCACTTTGTGGAACTCACCCACCTCGAAGTCGAACCCCATCTCGCTCAGCTGATAGATGGAGCGTGGGGTGAGCCCGTCGCCGCACGTCTTCTCGCGGGGGAATCCCTTCTTCTCGATCACGGTGACCGAGTGCCCGTAACCAGCCAACCAGTACGCGACTGCCGAGCCGGCCGGGCCGGCACCAACGACGACTACCTCTGGAGAAGACAACACGATGCAGAAGGTTACCGGCAAGTACCGGGTACCAAGTACGGCTCGTTTAGGGAACGACCGGGTACCCCTCGCCGTACCAACCTGTGATGCCGGTAGTGAGGTTGTCCACGTCGACAAATCCGAGTTCTTCAAAGATCGGGAGCGACTGGCCGCTTCGATTCCCGCTATTGCAGTAGACGAGGTAGTGCGTATCCTTGGCCAGCGCATCGAGTTGCTGGCGAAAATCGGCGGCATAGAAATCCACGTTGACCGAGCCCTCGATCTTCCCTGCCCCGTATTCCTCGGGTGTGCGGATGTCGAGAATCACGAAGTTGGTGCTGCTCGACTCCTGATCAATGATGGCGGCCGCTTCGTCTGGAGTCACACCGGTGATCTGCTGGTCGAGCGTTGCGGCCGACGTACACCCGCTCAACGCGATCAATAGCGTCAACACAACGGCCAGACGGTTCGATATGCGTTTCATCGATGGTCATTCCTCTCGTTTGTCCAGTTCATGATACCCCCGGGGGTATATACCTGGCCGAGCTCGTTTTTGCCGCTGGGCCCGCATCGTATATTGTGCCGCTTGTGAAATTGACGCGTATCCCCCGGGCAACGGTAAACCGATTGCCGCTCTATTTGCGGGTCCTGGAAAGGCATCCCGCCGATCAAGCGACGGTTTCTTCAAAGGAACTAGCGGAACTGATCAAGGAGAACTCCGCCAAGGTTCGCAAGGATTTGTCCTTCCTCGGTTCCTACGGCGTGCGAGGTGTCGGCTATAACGTCGAACATCTTCGTTTCCAGATCCGGCGCGAATTGGGGCTGACGAAGATTTGGCCGGTCATCATTGTCGGCGCCGGCAACCTCGGATCGGCGCTTGCCCGCTACGGAGGCTTCGACGCCAATGGGTTCTCCATAGTCGGCATCTACGACAACGACCCCGGCAAGATCGGCACGATCATCGGTGACCTCACGGTCGGCGCCATGGAGGACATCTCGGACGACGCCAAGCAGCTCAACGTCGAAATCGGGATCATCGCCACCCCGGTGCCGGACGCCCAGGAAGTTGCCGAACAGCTGGCGGAGGCCGGTTTCAAATCGATTCTCAACTTCGCACCAATGGTGCTCCGCGTATCCCCCCAAGTAGAGATCCGGCGGGTCGACCTGTCCACGGAACTGCAAATCCTCGGGTACTACGTCCAGCAGTCGCTCGCTGAGAGCTAACTTCCTTCGGGCCGGAGCCGGTTGGGGGCGTGCGCCGCACCTGCAGGGTCGGGAGCAGGAGGGTCCGTCGCCACCAACCTCAGGGCTAGACGATTTCGCGCTCTTGCTCTTCCTCAAAGCGGTTGAGCGCCGTCAAAAACATCGCAAACAGGATGAGGGCCGCCAGCATGAAGGTCAGCGGGATGATGCGAATCTCAAAGGCGTTGAGACCCTCAAAATCGGCCGGGCGCGGTCCCCGGGGGGCATACAACACGAAGAGGAGGCTGTTGATCGAGATCCATCCGAAGGTCGCGGCACCGACGACCAAGAATGCCAGCTTCTTGCCCAGGTTGGTCCAGTTCAACAGGTAAACCGTTCCGAAGAATACGGCGATGGCCGCGAGGGTCAGCAGGACACCCGTTACGGCCAGGTTGGCAGACAGAATCTCTCTGAGCAGTTCCCGCATCTCAGTCCCCTGTCAGCGTGTCGCCACGCAGATACTGCACGATCAGTTCCAAGTCTTCCAGCGAGAGCACCGGGCCGAAACCGGGCATCCGGCCCGATCCCACCCCGTTGACTCCATAGGGCACTCCGTTTTCGGAGCCTTTGGTGATGAAGGCGACCATATCCGTCTCATTGAGGAATTGCACGCTGGGGCGCCCATTCCAGAGTGCCGGGCCCAGAGCTCCCGAGCCCACCTGTTGAGTGAGTGGGACGCCGGCCGAATAACCCGCAGTGTGACAGCGAGCGCAATAGGCGTTGAACAACCCCACCGCCCGACCGGCAGTCTCGGTTTCGCCATCGAAGGTGGCGTCCGCCACAGCCCGAATGTCGATCTCCCACTTCTTGTCCTGCTGCGCTTGCTCGAGGAAGGCCAGACCGCCGACCGCCTGCGTGAGGATCTTCTCCTGGTTGTCGGCGGTTACTTTCAGCTTGGTGGCGACCGACTCGAGGGCCGCAACCGACCTCCGAGCCAGCACGAGATCATCTTCACCCGCGCCGGTTTGGGCCAGTTCAGGATTGATGGTGACGACCAGCGCCGGATCCCCGAGAGCATTGCCCGCCTCAGCGAAGACGGCCGTCAACGCTTGTTCGCTTCGATCGGAAAGACCGTCTCCGTCAACGTCGATCCCGTCGCCGCCACCGCCTAGGGCCACGACCGCTCGCTCGGCCAGCGCCTCGGCAATCCCGACTTGAGCAGGTGCGGCTTGGATGGACTCCACTAGAGCGTCCTGTTCGGCGACGGCATCCGCCATGACCGCATCCGCCGTCTCCAACCGAGAGAGCGCCTGGCCTACCGACGAGTCGATCTGTAGGAGGATGTCGTCTTGAGGGAGCATGAACTCCTCGGACTGGAGGTATTCCATCAACTCGTCGATCTGCTGGTCGTTCAGGGGACCACCTCCGTCGAGACCCCAGGCCGGCATCGGTGAGTTGGCCCGGCCGTAGACGATCCAGAACCGGGTCTCTTCAGGCGTGTAGCGATAGAAGACCGTGTTGATGGCCGGAGCGGACCAGGCGACATTGATCCCGCTCCGCTTCTCCACATAGGCGGCGGCGCCTCCTCCGCCGTTGACGCCGTGGCAGTTGCCACACTGAAATTCCTCATAGAGGTGGGCGCCTCTCTCCAGAGCCACCTGGTCGAACTCCTCGACGAACCCGTCCTGGCGGTTCTGCTCGCTGATGAAGTAGATCGGCAGGGAGAGCGCCAGGATCCCAGAGAGCACCACCGCCGAGGCCAGCGTCTTGTCCAGCCGTTTGGACTCGAGCGTGTCGTCGGTGATCCCCGGCGCCAGGTTGGGCGCCACTTCTTCCTTGCCGCGGCCGCGAATGCTGTTAGCCACCAGGAAGGCAAGCCAAGCAATGGCAGCCAGCGCGGCGACCGTGGTGACGATGGTGTTGATCTCCACCTACCCCCCGATCGCAATACAGGAAGGGCCCTGCGGATAGGGAACGGTCTTGACGGTGGCCCGGGCGGTCTGAATAACAGAACCGGTGTCGATGATCAAACGCCCGTCCTCTGTGACCTCGACCACGAAACGATCGAGGTTGCGGGGGGCCGGACCAGCCTGGTACTCGCCGACGAAGTTGTATTTCGAGCCATGGCAAGGACATTCGAAGCCCTGTGAGGAGGCGCACCAGGGCACCCGGCAGCCGAGGTGAACACACTTCTGCCATAACGCCGTCAAGCCGCCGGCCACCACACCCTTACCTTCGAACTGCCGCCCAGCCGCTTCATCGAACGGCATGACGTAGGCACGAGCATCGGGGATGAAAAGCGGTTGGACGGACCCGTCCGGCAAGAAGACCTGGGCGCGGATGTCTTCAACCGGTCCGGCGTCGACCTTGCTGCCGAAACCGCCGGAAAGCTTCGGCCACATGAAGGCGACCATCGCCAGCCCCATCAATCCGAGGTATCCGCCCCAGGTGGCCAGCAGAGCCCGGTTGAAGAACTGGCGGCGGGTGACGCCTGCCTCATCGGGTGAGATCTCCACCACGCGCTGTACCTCGATCACAGACACAGCCACCGGAGCCTCAACTTCCAAATCAACGGCCTGCGCCTGCTCTTCGACCGGCTCGGTTTCGGGCAAAGCCGCCGCCGCGGTGATCACGGGAGCGGTGGCCTCCGAAACGTCTGCCGCTAGAGCTTCCTTGGAGAGTGCTGCCCGCCAGTCTGTCCCCTTTTCTCCACCCCGCCGGTAGGCGATGGCGAACGCCGCCAGTGCGGCCAACAAACAAACCGCGCCGATGGAGATGATGAGGATCTGCGGTGTGCTCATTCGAAGGATATCCAGTCCTTGAGATCGTCAAACCAGATGCCGTCCGACCACGGATAGCTGAAGTTGAATCCCGGTCCGCGGAACAGAACTCCGATCATGGTCAGCGTCGCCGAAGCCACCAGGAAGAAGGTGAAGAACATGATGGCGAATTTGCGGTCGGAGGGTTTGGTGGACGGGTTGCGATCCACGTAGGGAACCGTCATCAACCCGAGCAGGCCGATGATCCCGGGAACCGTGACTCCCCCAATCTGCGGATCGAAATACGAGAGCAATTCCTGCAACCCGAGGAAGTACCACGGTGCCTTCGACGGGTTGGGGGTCAGGTTGAAGTTGGCGAGGTCCAGCAGAGGAGCCTGGAGAATCACGCTCAGAACGACCAAGAACGCCGTGACCCCCAGTAACGCCACGAATTCGATCAGGAGCAGGTGAGGCCAAACACCCACCTTGTCGGTCGGTTCTGCCTTGACCTGCTGAATAGCCTTGGCCCGCACCACCGTCAGGAGGCGCTGCGGACGGACTCCCTCCGGAGTACCTTGGGGCGGCGTGACGGGTGGGGCGGTGATGGTCGTAGTACGGCCCGAGGCCGGCACCGGAGCTTGGTCGGCCGTTGGCTGCTCCTCGGCCGGAGCTCCCACGGCAGCCGCGGCGGGGGCCGCGGCCGGAACAGGCTCCTCAACCACCGGAACTTCAACCACCGGAGCCGGTTCCCCAGCTGGAGGCGCACCACCGGTCATCTCCGCCAACACCTCTTCAACCGGACGGCCGGTCGCCTTGGCCTTCGCCTCCGCCGAACGGCGCAACAACGCCTCCGGGATCTTCGACCCGGACGCATCAGCCGCCGCCGGGGCGGACGCCACAGCAGCCGCGGCGGGGGCCGCGGCCGGAACAGGCTCATCAACCGCAGGAACCTCAATCTCCGGCGCCGGCTCGGCGGGCAAAGCGGTCTGGCCATCTCGCCCGACGGGCGTGGCCTCTGCCTTCTCAGCGATCTCGTCTAGGACACGGTCGCGGACCTCCGCTTCCCGGGCCTGAAGGTCCTCCGGAATGGTGACATCCGGAGTCGCCGCGCTCACCCCGGAGGTCACCTCTTCGGGCGGCTCCGTGGTCGCTTCTCCCTCGGCCGCCAGCCCCATCTCGGCCAGCACCTGCCCAATCGGAACGCCGAGCGCCTTGGCACGAGCTTCGGCAGACCTTCGGAGAAGATGCTCTGGGATGCCCGGCATGCAGCGCTCCTTAGAGGGGTCCCGAGATGCCGCCGTCCTTGCGGACTCGCCAGAAGTGAACGGCCATGAAGATCACAATGATGAACGGCAGGAAGAGGACGTGGGCGACATAGAAGCGGAGCAGAGTTGCACCCGTCACTTCCACACCACCGAGGAGAACGAATTTGACCTGCTCCCCGAAGACCGGAACGAATCCTCCCATATTGGTCCCGACCGTGACCGCCCACAGCGCAAGCTGGTCCCAGGGCAGCAGGTACCCGGTGAAAGAGAGCAACAAGGTCAGGAGGAGGAGGACGACCCCGACCACCCAGTTGAACTCCCGGGGCGGCTTGTAGGCGCCGTGATAGAACACCCGCGACATGTGCAGAAACACGGTGAGCACCATCAGGTGGGCACCCCAGCGGTGCATGTTCCTCACCAGCGAACCGAACGCAACGCTGGTGGAAAGGGCCTCGATGTCGACGTAGGCAGCAGGCGCCGTCGGCCGGTAGTAGAACATCAAGAAGATCCCGGTGACGGTCAGCAAAATGAAGAGGAAGAAACTCAGTCCGCCCAGGCAGAGTGTGTAGGAAAGACGGACCCCGTGGCGCTTCACTTTGACGGGGTGCAGGTGATACAGCACGTTGTTCATGATCACGTAGGAACGGTTCCTGGGGCTGTCGGTGTATCCCTTCTTGAACGGGGAGCCTGGCCGGAAGATGCTCTCCCAGGCCTGGCTGGCTCGCATCCGTTCTCCGGCCTCACCCACCCGGTCTGCAAGGCTCGTCTTGTCTCCGTTGGCCAACGTGTTGTCCTTCCCTTACCAGCGAACGCCGTAGGCGTAACCGTTCTTGAAATCGCGCTGTCCTGTGTCTACCGCCCATGGGGCTTCGTAGAGCCCGGCCTCGATGGCTTCGTCGGCGACCGAGCCGGCGAACTTGCCCAGAGTGATTACCCCGGTCGGACACCGGTCGATGCACAGCTGACACCGGGTGCACTCTGACTCATCCACCACGAAGAAACCGAAGGCTTCTTCGTCCTCGGCCGGATTGGCAACCCCGTGGGCCTCGGAAATGGCCGTGGTCGAGAGGTAGAAGATGCACTTCCACGGACAAATGTCGACACAACCCTCGCAGAGGATGCACTCGGATTGATCGATGTGGAGGAACTGCTTGGGCCGCAAGCCTTGCTGAACGTACTCGGTATCGACCAGGGCCAATTGATAGTCATCGCGAAAGGGCGGGGTCTCGAACCAGACGTCTGTGCGTGCCATGTCAGTCGCCCTTCACCAGCGGACGGCCGTACACAGACTGCTTTTCTTCCCCAGCAGCTCCCGGTTTCTTCTTGCCCCAGTCCTGGATCTTGTAGGCGAACACGACCGCCACGCCGAGCATGATCGTGTTGTACGCCCCCGAGACGGCATCCTTGATTACTGAGAGGCTGATATCGACCTGATTGCCGAGCACCAGCCACTTTGGGATGGTGAAGGCGATCCGCTGCGCGGTGAATTCGAGGGGACCCTGGGTCAGGTTGAGCCACTCAGACGGCACCACCCCGAAAAAGAGAACCAATTCGATCCAGGCAACGAAGGCGCCAAAGGACGCCCGGGCCCAGGTGAGCTTGCGACCGATGAACCACAGGAAGAGGGAGCCGACCACCATCAGCTGCGAACCGCCGAAGGCAATGATCTGCCCGAGGGTTACCCATAGCCAGCCGCGGGGAATCCACCCCAGGTAGTCGACCTGGACCGGGACGTCAAGGCCGTCGATCAACTCGGTCTCTGGAAACGAGGCGTAATGAGCAATCACAACGCCGACTGCCAGCGCCAACGTCCCGACCAGCAGGGCGACAGAGCCCAGTCGCGTCCTTTGTTTTTCATTCAGCTCAGCCAACCGGTTCATCGCCAGCTCTCAGCTCCCTCGCCACCAAAGACCCCGTACTCTACCGCGCTCATGTCGATCGGCAACGGCGGACTGCATGTTGTTCTCGTCCCCGTCCTGGCGGCTCATCCCGCGTGCGCCATCTCCACGACGGTTTGCTAGACCTCCATTGCGGCGGCCGTCTTCGGACACATATCGCACCGTACTTCGCCAAACTCAAGCTCGTCGAGCAAAAGGATCAACTCAGAGATCTGCTCGGCTGATGGATTCCCATGAGGGGCACCGGTGTTTCGCCCCCGCGGCTATCCTGCGCGCTGACCGAAACGATCGTGCAAGCTGGCCGGCCTGACTGCTCGCGCCTGGCAATCCAAGGCGTCGCTTGACAACGGGCCGGTCCTGAGCCGGCCGGGCCTCTAGGCCAATCTCCAGGCCACTTCTCGTCAATCCGTCATCTTCCTTCGGAAGAAAACGAGGGCCAGGGCGACGGCCACCAGGGTGTATCCAAGCACCCAGAAGAAGTCTGTGGCAATGGCACCAAAACCGGCGCCCTCAACCATGACATCTCGGGTTGCATCAAGCGCATGAGCGAAGGGAAGCGCGTTGCCGACACTCTGGAATACCCCGCCAATCGCTTCCAGGTCCATCCAGGCTCCTCCGAAGATGGTCAAGAGCAAGACCACGGCGTAGGCGCCGGACAAAGGCGCCAGAGGGAGCAGGGATCCCAGGACCATTCCCAATCCGATGTAGAAGACGGCGGTCACCAGGAGCACGAGGACAACCAAGACCACACTTCCACTGACTTCCAGTCCGAGGAAGAGTCCGATGGCGAAGAGCAGGATGCCCTGGATGATCGCCACCGGCAGATACGGCAGGGAGTAGGCCGCAACAAAATCCCGTGCCCTCACCGGTGCAGTCAGCAGCCGGGAGAAAAGGGCGCTCTCTCGATCACGGGACAAGATCATGGCCGAACTGAACATCAACATGACGAAGCCGAAGAGCACGATTCCGGGGGCCAGCACCGTAGGTGTGAAGAATGGGTCTACGCCCCCGAAAAGCTGGAGAACCAGCAACAAGAGGACCGGCAGCCCGATCGTGATACCCAGAGACAGAGGATCTCGCCACACTTCTCTGAAGTTCCTCTTGGCCAACTCCAGGGACCTCATTGTCTCAGCTGCTTTCCGGTGAGCCGTAGGAACACGTCATCCAAGGAGGTCTGCTTCTTGTAGGTGGAATCGATGATGATCCCTCGAGGCCGCAGAACGTCCTGTATGTCGTAGATATTCGCTGCTTCGCCGTCGATCTCGACGCCGTTCTCTGTGCGCCGCACGACCGGGTACAGCTGCCGCAGGGCGTCCAGGGCATCATCGGCCAGGTTCGCTGCTTCAACTACCAGCACCTGATCGCCGGAGATGCTCTCTTTCAACTCCTTGGGGGTTCCCAGCGCAACGATCTTTCCTTCGTCGATGATGGCGACCCTGTCTGCCAGAGCGTCGGCCTCTTCGAGATAGTGGGTGGTGAGCACGACTGTTTTGTCACCCTTGAGCCGTTCGACGTGCTCCCAGATGGCTCGGCGCGATTGGGGGTCGAGACCGAGGGTCGGCTCGTCCAGGAAGAGCACCCGGGGATCCGAGACCAGCGCCATGGCGATGCTCAGTCTGCGCTTCATCCCCCCGGAATAGTTCTTCACCTTCTCCTTGGCCCGCCCGTCGAGGGCCATCATCTCCAGCAACTCCCCGGACCGCTTCCGCGCCGCTCGTTTCTCGACTCCGTGGAGACCCGCCATCAGAGTCAGGTTTTCCCATGCATTGAGACGCTCGGCGATGGCGGTCTCCTGCGGCGAAACGTCGATGACCTGCTTCACCGAGAGGGGATTCTTCTGGATGTCGTGACCCATGATCGTGGCCGTGCCGCCGGTCGGTTTCAGCAGACAACACAGCATCTTGATCGTGGTGGTCTTACCTGCCCCATTCGGTCCCAGGAGCGAGAACAGCTCTCCCTGCTCGACGGACAGATCGATGCCGTCCACAGCTGTGAGTTCACCGAAAGTCCGGGAAATGCTGGTTGTCCGAATGGCGGAATAACTACCTTCAGCAGCTCGGCTCATGAATACCTCTGAAAACCGTAGGTCCTTACTAACGGTTCAAGGACACGGGCCGATAGGGGAGATGGTCCCTAAACGGCCGGTCTGTGGACCATCTTCGGTGTGTGGCCCTTCTTTCGAGAGTAGTCCGGATCGGCTGGGTGCCGATCGCCACAGGGTCGGCATCTGGTCGGGCTCCTGGTGATCCGGTCGCCGAGAGGGCTCCCGTACTTCGGATCACCGTGGTGGTTCCCGAAAGTGGCGGCTGCAGCGCACGAATCTCGTCGGCGGGATCGCCGGCGAGGGCGCAACCGACGGCGTCGACCAGCAACAACTTGGCGTGACGGGTAGCCGACGATGTCGTCATCCCTGAACCCGGTGAAGAACCTCGCCGGGGCGGTCTCGATCGTCTCCACCACCATGATGGTCTTCGTCCGGTCGACGGCTACGACGTCTACTATCTCATACGTGGTGGGCCGGGTCGTCGAACACTGAGCCGAGGAGGAGCAATGGATCTTGGACTGGCTGGCAAGGGAGCTTTTGTGGCCGGTGCGGACGGGGGCATCGGAAGCGCCGTGTGCAGGGCCTTCGTCCGTGAGGGTGTCGAGCGGTTGACTCTCTCGGTGATGAAGCGATCCGACGGTGATCAGATCTTCGAGGAGCTGGGACAGAACAAAGACCTCTCGCTGCAGGTAGTGGAGTGCAACCTCGAAGATCCAACCGCGCCAGAGCGGGCGGTAGCAGAGGGCGAAGCCCACGGACCAATCGACATTGTCGCGATGTGCGCCGGTGCCTTTCCCATGGGAGGATTGTGGGACGTCGACGAAGACGGCTGGGCACTGGGCCTCAACACCAAACTGTTGGGCAGCGCCCGACTAATCCGGGCTGCGGTTCCGGCGATGGCCGAGCGAGGCTGGGGGAGGGTGGTGATCATCGCCGGACTTCGAGGACGCCTCCCATCAAATGCTGCAGTCCTCGGCGGTGTTATCAACGTCGGGATCGCCAACCTCGTGAGCGCCGTGGCCAAGGAGGTCGGTTCGAACGGGGTCACCGTCAATTCAATCGATCCTGCCCACGTCCGAACGCCACGTTGGGATACCAGGATCGCGGCTATGTGTGACAGTGAGGGCATCTCAGACCAAGAGGCCGTGGATCGGATCCGCAAGTCTGCGGCCGTCAAGCGGATGACGGCCCCCGACGAGGTGGCCGATCTCATCGCCTTCTTGGCATCGGAACGAGCCGGGATGATAACGGGCAGCTCGATCGTCATCGATGGCGGATCCTATCCCGGGCTGTACTAAAGCCAACGCAGTTGAGCCCGGTCGGTCCATCGGGCACCATCGATAACTCGCGCCTCGCTTTCTCCGCCTCGGAGGAGGGAAAGGACGGGACCGACATCGTCGACGTGCCGCCGCTGGCGGGGCGCAGCTGCTGATTGTGTCCGGGGAGGAGCGCCACCGAACCGTTCCGGTGGTTCGAGGCTCACCCCGAACCGTGGCGACAGGCCATCCGTTTCGGGTGTTGGATCTCTCCGCTCCCTACCGCCAGGTCGTCGATGACACTTGGATCATGTCACCGGACGAAAGGCTTGTGTTCTCCGCCAGCTCCGCTTGGAGCGCCGGAGAACACAAGCCCGTTGCAAGCGCGTTCTAGTCGAGTGCCAAGAGTTCATCCATGTAGCGGGCTGCCAGGTCCTCGTAGGCTTCGTCCGTTCCCACCACCGTGAGCTCATCCAGGAGCTCTTTGAGAACATCCCCGATCGGGAACGTGTTGGTACCCGGAGGGATCTGGTTCACCGTCGCCTGGAGGTGGGCGATGATCTCCGGGGTGTTGTAATACGCCAATCGTTCGGCCAGCTCATCCGACTCAAAGAGGGCAAACGAGCGAATCGGTGAGGACAACAGTACGGTGAAGCGCGGTATCGTCTGCTCCAGCTCGCTCATGTATCTCAACACGAGACTCGCCTCGTAGGGGTGCTCCGTTTCGGCCACGATCGAGAGCCCGCGGGGAACGTTCATACTCTCACCGCCTGCTTGCTGTGGGAGCGCAAAGGTACCGAAGTCGGTCCCGTACTCAAATCCCGCCTCGATGAAGCTGATTCCTCCGTTGGCTCCCTCCATGAGGATGGGGAGATCGTCGCGGATGAAGGCACCCTGGGATTCGTCCTGATCGCCGATCATGAATGAGGGGTTGACGAGGCCCTCCTTGAAAATCCTGTCGAGCCACTCGATCATCTCCAGACCCTGCGGGCTGCTCAGGTCGGGGATGTTGCCCTGCTGGCCAATGAAGGGGACGCCGAACCCGTACGACCAGTAGAACATGCGATCCGGGCTGGTTCCACCGGTTCCGAAGTACTCGGAGAGACCGGGGAAGACCCCCTTGAGCTCAAGGGCGGCATCGGCTACGTCATCCCACGTCTCGAGTGGGACCTCGATACCGGCCTCCTCCAACATGTCGATGTTGTAGTAGATGATGTCGTCTCCGGCCTTGTTGGCCATGTGGTAGAGCACACCGTCGAAGGTTCCATTCTCCCACGCCGACGGAAAGACATCCGCGTAGAGGTCGGGGTCTTCCGATTCCCATTGGGCGACGAGATCGTCCATGGGGAGGAGGACTCCGGCCTCGATATAGGCCGGGACGGTGTTGGTGTCGATCTCGATGATGTCCGGGAGCCGTTCCCCGGCATCTAACATCTGGAGCGTCAACGGCAAGATGTCGTCACCGCGGATATCCCAGCTCACTTTGATGTTGTGCTCTGCCTCCAACGACGCGAAGTTATCGGGGGGCACGGTCTCTCCATTGAACCACATGATCAGTTCGACGGGCTCGTCTCCTCCCGACGGTGGGGCCGTGGTGTCGGAGCCTGCGGCTGTCGTGCCTGGAGTGTCGGAGCCTCCGGATGCTGTCGTGTCTGTGCTGTCGTCACCGCTGCAAGCCGCAAGGACCAGCAGCAGTGCCACCGCCAATGCGGCAAAGCGGCTGCCAAAGCGCAGCCGCGGACTCTTCGACTTGCTGGGATGCTCAACGCTCATGATGCCTCCTGTTGGGCTGCGCCGCCGTTGTACCGATACGAGAAAACCCCAAAATCCTGGGGGCAGAGAGTATATGAATGGGTGGTGGCGAACACAAACGAAATGGTGACGCACGCTGGATGGACGAGGATTTGTTCGCAGCCCTGCCCAAGACCAACCGGTACCATCGCCAGTTGGAGACGTTCGCCGCTCGATTCCGACTGAATGCGGGCGATGATGATGGAGCGGATGCTGGCGGGGTTGGTGACTCGCCGTTACGCGACTTCACCCGACCCGTCGGGCCCGAGGACGACGGACCCCGACCTTGGGGCCGCCCAGCCCCACCGACGTTGGGGTCGCCCCACACCGAGCCTGGTTCGGGTCCTTCGGCCACCTGAGCTGAAAGGGCGATGAGTCGTTGGCCCTAGCGCTACTTCAGTGCGCCTGTAGTGAGGCCGCTGACGATATAACGCTCTATCCGCAGGTAAACGAAGACGAAGGGCACAAGGGTCAAGATCGCAAAAGCCGCCTCCCCGGGGTTGTCTCTGAGCCCCGTCCCGGTTGTGATCAAAAACAGTTCGTAGGGAAGCGTGCGGTGGCCTGGAGTCCTAGTGAGAGCCAGGACGAGACCGAACTCGTTCCATGCTTCCCGAAACGCCAGAACACCTATGGTGAACAGAGCCGGCATCGACAGGGGAAGGACGATATGGCGCATACGGGTGAAGAAGGCGGTTCCGTCGACGTTGGCCGCCTCCTCCAGCTCACGGGGGACCTGTTGGATGAAACCGACCAACAGCCAGACGGCGAGCGGCAGGATCGTCCCTGTGAAGACGACGATCAATGCGAGCCGGTTGTCGATTGCCCCAACCGCCACGGCTAACCGGTAGATGGGAACCATGAGCCCAAGACCGGGGATAAGGCGAGGCAGGAAAGTGAAGAGCAACAACAGGTGTCTTCCTCGAAACCTGAACCTGGCGAACCCGTAGGCGGCGGGATACGCAATGATCAACGTCAGGATCGCTGTACATACGCCGACAAAGAGGCTGTTGAAGAAGGCGCCCTGGAAACCGGGTCGGGCGATGATTTCCCGGTAGGCGTTCAGAGTGGGATCCTGGGGGATCAATTCCGGATTGGCGAAAACGGCGCCCCGCGTCTTCAACGACACCGATAGCGTGAGGAGAAGTGGCACGAGCGTCCACACTGCCAGGGCGGCCAACGGAATCCAGATCGAAATGCGCTTCACCATGCGGGCGGCAATTTCGAGTCGGCGAGGCTCCCGTTGCTCGAGCCTCGAGCCTGTTCGTCGTTGTTGTGAGAGTGCCATCAGTTTCCTATGTCCAGCTTCCTACGTCGTATCGACGGCCAATACCGACGTACGCCAAAGTCAACAGTGCGTTGATGCCGAGCACCACGATTACTATGGCGAGGGCTTTGTGCGTCTCAAAGTCTTTAAACGCCGCTGTATAGAGTTCCACCGGCAAAGTTCGGGTAGCCCGCACCGGCCCGCCCCCCGTCATGGCCAGGACAACGCCGAGAGCGGTGAGGACGGAGTAACTGAACCAAACGGTGGCGAGGACGATCTGGGGGGTCACGAGGGGGATCGATACTCTCCACGCCCGCTTCCATCCGGTGGCGCCGTCGACGTCGGCCGCATCAAGGAGGGCGGGGTCTACCGTCTGCAGGCCGCCGAGTATGAGGAGTATTGCCAGGGGGAGATCGGTCCACACCTGGGCGACGATCACCGCCACCATCGCCAAGGTCGGGCTCACGAACCACGATGGCCCTTCAATACCGAAGAGCCCCAGTGTTCGGTTGACCCACCCGAAGTCTTCGTTGAAGACTAGGCGGAACATCACGGCCGCTGCCACCCCGGAGACCACGTAAGGAATGATGGTCAGTCCGCGGAGGAAGCGAAGGCCTCCGATCGCACGGTTAAGGGCGAAAGCGAAGATCAGGGCGAGAGAGATTCCCAGGATCAAGCAGCCTCCCACGAACACGGCGGTGGTGTTGATGGTCCGAACGAATCTGGGGTCCGTGAACAGATCGACGTACTGTTGGATACCCACGAACTCCTGGGGGCCGCCGATTCTGTCGCTGTTGAACAAGCTTCCCCAGGCGGCATAGACAACGGGGAATGCCAGCAAAGCGCACACCATGATGACGGCCGGCGACGACAGAACGTACGGGAGAGCCCAATGATGACCGACAAGGCTGTTCCGGTCTTCAATGCTTTCGGATGGCTTTGACCGAGAGCCTATCCGTGAACGTTTCGCCTTGAATCTGGTGTCGCTCATTGCGAAGCGGAGCTACAGGCTTCGCTCCCCTGTTTGGGTATAAAGAATGGACTCCTCCCGAACGCGTTCATCCGAGGTCTTCACGACGGGCGAGCCATGCTTCGATGGCGGCTTCGGCCATCTTTTCGTCAGTCCCATGCTTTCCACCAGCGATTCCGATGGCGCCCACGATCTCGCCGTCCAACTCGAGGAGAACCCCGCCACCGGAAATGTAGATCTCACCCGGAAACATGCCGATCAGGCCGTGGTAACGCGTCGGCTTGGTTTGTTGCATTTCCAGAGCTTCGTGGGTGTTCTCGCCCAGAATGATCGCGGCCATCGCCTTGCCTTTTGCCATTCGATCACGATTGAGGTGCGCTCCGTCTAACTGGTCGAGCGAGACGAGCCGCCCGGTGGAGTCGACGACCGCGATGGCCGGTTTCTGCCCCAACTCCTCAGCCTTGTCGGCGGCGGTGTCGATCAGGATCCGGGCTTCCTTGCGAGTCAGGCTCATGATTACCGCTCTTGCTGTTTGGGACTGCTCTATTGTCGGTTGAGGCGGAGCGAATATAAGCAGACGCATCTATACACGGCAACCGCTTTTGGCCTGCGTGTGCGGATCGAACCGCCGGCCTCATCTGGCTCCGAGCACTCTGACAATCGAGCTTGCCGACGCTCAAGGCGATCTGTGGGCGGCAGTGCAGCGGGAACTGGCCCACATGTTCGAGTTGGGTCAACCGGGGGCCAACACCCCGCCCATGGGAACGCGCGACGGGTAGGACGAACCTGCACAGAGCTGCTGGGCGGCCGATACCCAGTCTGCGTCTCTGGTCGCCGAAGGTGGGCCTTCGACATTGCCATGCCGGTCGAAGCGGGAAAGTTATCGCAAGGCGACGCATCGACCCTCCTCGTGGTCCCCTGAACCATCGTATGGGCAGCGCTGGCAAAGACTTCTCGCCGTGACGATCTGACGCAGATACCGGTGGGTACTGATCGATTCCGTGCACAGGTGATCGCCGAAGCATGCCGCGCGGAGGGTCTGGAGGTCGAGCTGCTCATGTCCGACGACACATACTTCTACTCGGAGATTCGCCTTCTCGTGGGTTCCGACGAGGTCGAAATAGCCGCGGCAGAGATCCGGCGTTCGGATGGTACTGACGGCCCTTCCATCGCATAGAGTTCGGAAACACTATTTGGTGTAGTTGGGTCTAGTTTGTGTCACTTGCTCTGGGATAATCGAACATATGTTCGACACGATGACAACCGGGCCGGGAAACCCCCGGGTAGAGGTGCTCGATGCGCTGGTGATGGGCGAACAGGCCCTACGCCTGGAAATCCTCACCGAGATCACCCGGCTGGAGACCGGCGAGGTCTGGAAACAGGACGGGGCGACCTCCATGGCCGACTGGCTGGCCGGCCGCTACACAACCTCGATCGGCACCGCCCGCGAATGGACCAAAGTCGCCCGGGCTCTTTCGGAACAACCCCACATCAAACAGGCGTACACCGAAGGTCGACTGTCGTGGGACCAACTGCGGGCTTTGTTCCGGTTCACGACCCCCGACGATGAGGCTGAGTGGGCCCAACGAGCCCCATCGATGACGGTCGCCGTACGACGGGCCGTCAACAAAACCGTCGCCAGCGCCGAAGCAGTCCAAGCCCACCAACGACGCCGGGTCGAATGGTGGTTCGACGACCACCAGCCCATGTTCCAGATGACCGTACAAATGGGAGATGTTGAGGGAGCCACCCTGGCCACCTGGCTGACCCGCCGCGCCAACCAGTACGACCCCGACCCGCAATCGGGGGTCTACGAAGAATTCGAAACCCGCTGCGCTGATGCCCTCTGCGAACTCGCCTCCCAAGCGATAGCCGCCGACCGCGACCACGACCGGGCCACGATCCCCATCCACACCAATCTCCAAACATTGCTGAACGCCACGGCGACTCCCACCATCGCCGACGGACCCGCCCTCGCCCATGACACTCTCCGCCGGCTCGCCTGCGACGCCCGCCTCCAACTCGCCATCACCAACCCCGACGGGATCGTCGGCGTAGGACGCACCACCCGCACCATCCCCCCATGGCTGGCTCGCCTCATCCGTCTCCGCGACCAACACTGCCGGTTCCCGCTCTGCCGGCGGACCCGCTGGACCCATGCCCACCACATAACCCACTGGGCCGACGGCGGACCCACCAACCTCAACAACCTCATCACATTATGTGGACATCATCACCGGCTAATCAACGAGCATGGCTGGACCATCAACGGCCACCCCGACGCGGAAATCACTTGCTTCGCCCCACGGCTACCCCTTCCAACCCCAACCGACCAACCTCCCGCTCCAACAATGGAAACACACCCTCGACCTTGGGTCCGCTATCCGGCCACCCAACCGACCCACCCCAACCCTCCACCCCCTCCTACGTTGACGCGCCTCTCCAACAGGTCGGGTATGCTCGTGCGCCGGGCAGAGATTTCGATCGGAGAGGGGTGAGGGGTTGGCAACCGCCACGAACGCAGCACGTTCGTCGCTCGTCCATTTCCTCGCGCCCCGGGACACTGATTCGGCAGCCCGGCGGCACTTGATTGCGGCTGTCATCTTCCTATTGGTTGCCGGCTTCTTCACCCTTCTCCTTTTCGTGAAGCTCGCCTACCCCAACTTCTTGGCCGGGCAAGCGTTCACCACCTACGGACGTCTCCGTCCGATCGCCATCTCGACCACCGTGCTCGGGTTTGTGACCTTGATGCACCTGGCCGCGATCTATTACCTTGTGCCCAGACTGACCGGCGCTCGCCTCTGGAACGAACAGCTGGCCAATCTGGGTCTGTGGTTGGTGGCTGCCGTCAACGTCGCCGCCATCGTCGTGCTGGCGGCCGGTTATTCAGAGGGACAGGAGTGGCTCGAGATCCCCTGGTGGCTCGACATCGCCGTCGTCGCCATGCTGCTGGTGCCGGCCGTGGTGGTGACCCGCACCATGCAAGACCGCACCGAGGAAGGTCTCTTCGTATCCCTCTGGTATTTCCTGGCCGGCTTGTACTGGATGGTCGGTCTGTTGGTGGTGGGCAACATCCCAAATCTGTACGGGGCGGCCTCGCAGATCCAGTCGTCGTTCTTCGTGTCCGGGGTCATGGAATTGTGGCTGGTCGGCGTCGGCGTCGGCACTGCCTATTACCTGGTCCCCAAGATCACGGATAACCCGCTCTTCAACCGTCAGCTGGCCCTCATCGGATTCTGGTCGCTCGCCTTCGCCGGGGCCTGGGTCGGGCAGAGCCGGTTCATCTACGGCCCCGGGCCCGAGTGGCTGGAAACCACGGCGTCCGCCTTCTCGCTGGCCCTGGTGGTCGCGGCAATGGCGGTAATCACCAACCTGGTCGGGACAATGCAGGGGAAATGGTCGATGATGCGCGAATCGGCTGCACTGCGGTTCACCCTGGTGGGAGCCGTTTTGTACCTCGTCGTAGCCATCGTGCATTTCTTGCAGGGACTCCGGTCTGCGGCGGCCATGACAGGTCTGACCAGTTTTGGGGACGGTACGACGGTGTTGGTCCTTTTTGGCCTGGCCGGCCTGTGGGCGGCCGCCTTCGTCTACCACGCCCTCCCCCGGATGATCGGGCGCGAGATCTTCTCGGAAGGGCTCACCACGCTGCATCTGCGAGCCACCCTGGTTGGTGTCGGTTCGCTGGCTCTGCTGCTTTGGCTGGCCGGACTCATCTCCGGATACTCATGGGCGGCGGGAGCGTTGACCGGCACCTACATCTCAGCCGGCGAAGGGTTTGCCAACACTCTCGAACAGGTGCGCCTCGCTTACGGGCTCGCCGCTCTGGCGGCTCTCGTGCTGTTCGCCGGCCAGGTCACTTTTGCCTACAACACCTACCGGACATTCACATCCGGTAGGCCAACCGCACACGAGACGTTGGTACCGAGCAATGCGGTCCAGGTGACCGATGAGTAACGAGACGCTGGCCGGTGCGGCAGAGGCAATGGGCGTACCTCCTGAACTGGTGCAGCGATCCGCCCAGGCTCGCGCTGCAGCTGCCGGAATCGGGATTGACGAGATTCTGGGTGCATGGAGCGGCGGCGGGACCGTAAGGCCCGCGGCGCCTCCGAGTGCGCCGGAGCCCGGTCCCGAGCCCGTCCCCGTCGACGCGGGCCCGGTCGTCGCTGAATCCGCCCCCCCAACCGAACTCACCCCGCCCCCCATCACCAAGCCGGTCGCCCCCGTCGTGGCTCAGGAGACGGTAGCGGTGCTCGAGGAGCAGCCGCTGGAAGGCTCGCCGGTACTGAAGGGACGCCGCGAAAGCCACGCCGCCCTCCTTGCCGGGGCGGTCGGCTTGTTCTTGGTTGCGGTGCTGTTCGCTTTCATCCTCCCCGCCCTCGACGCAACACCGGCCTCGGCACCGGCGAGCGGCCTGAGCGGGTCCGGTTTGCAGGGAAGGGAGATCTATGTGGCCGAAGGTTGCTGGTATTGCCATACCCAGCAGGTACGGCCGATCGTTACTGACGCCAACCTGGGCCCTGTCACCCAACCGGATCTTCTCGCATCCTTCGCTCCCGACACATTGGGGATCCAGAGAATCGGACCAGATCTGGCCCACGCCGGAAGTCGCCAGCCGACCGACGATGCGGTGTGGCTGGCCGGGTTCCTCACGGACCCACAATCGGTCAGGGACAACAGCCTCCAGCCGGGCTACGGCCACCTCTCGGAAACAGACCTGTCGGCACTGGTCCAGTATCTTGTGGAGTCCCGATGAGCGACCTGTCCGCCGCCGCAGAAGCCCTTGGCCTCCCCGACGCGATGGTTCAGCGTTCCGCTCAGGCTCGGGCCGCGGCCGACGGCGTCACGGTCGAGGACATCCTGGCGGCCTGGGCGGGCGGAAGCGTCGTCCCTGCGGCGTCGGCGTCGGCACCACCACCTGAGCTCCCCCCGGAAGAAGCTGCCGCCGCGCCTCCTACACCGACGGCGCCCGAAACGGTCCCAATCGAATCGCCCCCATCTGCACCCGAATCGGTACCCCGGCCACATGTCGATCCACGGGCCGTCCCGGCTCGCCCGGTTCCGGAAACCGTCGGAATCGAGCAAGCCACCGAGTGGGAATCTGTCATCACGGTTCCAACCGCCGGATTGAAAGAACGGATCGGGACCAGGGTGCCCTCTTGGTTGACCGCTGCCTTCGTGGTCCTTCCTCTGGTGGGACTGCTCTATCTCCTGCAGCTCTCGGGCGGGCCCGACTGCGGTAACAGCGGCCTGCTGGCCGTCGATCGGGCGACGGGCGAGGTGGTGAACTGCGACGGATCAACTTTCGAAGGACGGGGAGCGCCGGGCGGCGGACCGACCGACTTCCTCGCCCGCGGGCAAGCCCTTTATGCCGATGCCCAGGTCGCGTGCAACGGCTGTCATGGCACCAACGGTGAAGGCGGCGTCGGCCCGGCCTTCGCCGGTGGTGCGGTGCTGGCCACCTTCCCGACGTGCGCCGACCATGTCCAATGGGTCCAGCTTGGTTCGAGCGGGTGGCAAGCCGAGGTGGGCGCCGAATACGGCGCTCAGGGGACGCTGTCCAAGGGAGGCATGCCCAACTTCGGTGATTCGCTCAGCGATGAGGACCTCCGGTCCGTCGTCACATTCGAGCGAGTCAGGTTCGGGGGCGCCAGCCTCGACGATACTCTGGCCGATTGCGGTCTGGTGATCCCCGAACCGTCGGCAGGCGAGAGCGGGGACGGAACAACGGACACCACCCCCACGACTGAGGCTTCCGGCTAAAAGGCTGGTTTGCTTCGTTCAGCTTGGCCGCCAGACTCCCGAGGCCGCACCGGCGGGAATCCGCCGCGACATCGTTCATTCGTCCCTATCCCGGCTCGATCGCTCGACCGCGAGGGCCTTCCTCAAGCTGCAACCGTCGATTATCCCCTCGGCCAGAACCCGACCGGAAGGACCGAGGACCACCGGGATCCGGTCGGTGAAGGCCGCCAGCAGAGCGGGGTCGCCGTCAATATCTCGTGCTTCCACGCGTACCTGAAACTGTGCAGCCAACCGCCGGACGAGCGGTTCGGCCTCTTCGCAGAGATGGCATCCCGTCCGCGTGAGAAAGACAACAGAAAAATCGCTCAAGGTCTTTTCAGCACCTCCGATATCAACTGCGGATGCGCAAGCGTCCAGCCGAAGGGCTCCAACCCTTCCGCAACGCGGGGGGCGCGGTTGGTCATTCGTCGTAACTGACCTTAGGCACGTTCAATGACCTAAGGTTTTAAGGTAAGCCTCCCAGCCCGCCCCAAACGACGAGGACCAACGGTCCCCCACCTTTGAGTGAGGCCCCCGATATCGGGGGCCTCACGGCGTGGGTATCCTCGGGCTCCAAAACACTAAAGGCATCGTGCGCCCCGCTACTACCATCGTAATCCTCGTCCTGCTGCTGCTAATCGCCGCAGCCGGGATCATCCTGGTCGTGCAGCTGCTGTTCCCCTAACGGCTGAACCGCTTGCCGATGACCGTGCGGATGCCCTGGCCGTCTTCCGTCAGGCCGAAGAGCTGAACGAAACCGGCGTTCCCTCCGACAGACCGAACCACTCGTCGCCCCGGCCCTCACGAACTGCCAGCGCGATCAGACCATACGAATCGACGTGCACGAGGGGCTTCCCCGGCTCCACTTCCCCGTAGGCAACAACCCACGGCACCAGGTGATCTCGGTTTCCCACCTTGACGGCTACCTCCGCACCGGGTTGGAGGCCGAGGTCGGACAGTTCTTCGGGGCTAACATTCGTTTGAGCATTGCCGAAGCGATCAATCCACCAGGCTTGCCCGGAAAGCACTCCTCCATTGACATCAGAGAGGGGGAGCATGAGAGGCATCACGCTGGCCGGACTTACCTCGCCGCCAAGGTCGGAGAGCTTCGCCTCACCGCCGGCCAGTACGGCGGCCGCCGGACCGAAGCGGTCTCGACCGTCGAAGGTGGCGCCTTCGCTGGGGATGACCAAGTCCGGATTCTCGATCGCAACGATGCGAGTAGCGCCCCCCACCATGGCGACCGCCGGAGACAGCAGGCCGTTGTCGGGGCCGACGAAGAACCCCCACGGTGTCTCCGCGGCGATCGGAGCCCGTGAGGTTCCGACTCCGGGATCGACCACCGCGAGAGCTACCCCCTGCGGCAGGTACTGGATCGCACGCATAAGGGTGAGGGCCCCGGCCCGCACGTCACCCGGCGCTACACCGTGGGTGACGTCGATTACCCGGCTGTCGGGGGCGATGCGGGCCAACACTCCGTGCACTACCCCGACGAATTCGTCCTCGTATCCGAAGTCGGATAGAAACGAGATAGGAAGGCTCATGATCGAAGAGGATATCGGAGTGTTATTGCGTCAGTTTCGTGCGGTAGGCGCGGGTTTCTGACGCAAGTTCGGGCTGGGTGGCTCACTGAACGCAGAACTCGTTTCCTTCCGGATCCTGCATCACGATCCAGAACTCGTTGTGCCGATCGAAGCTCCTCAGCCTCGTCGCCCCGGCCGTAACCAGCTCTTCAACGTGCTCCTCGACCCGGCGCTTCCGCTCATGCGGTTCGCTGGCGATGTCTCCACCGGCATTGATGTCGAGGTGGACCCGGTTCTTGGCAGTTTTACCCTCGGGAACTCGCTGAAACAGCAAGCGGGGGCCGTTGCCGAGGGGGTCTATGATCGCGGCCAAGTCGTCGCGATTCTCCTTGGGGATACCCTGTTCGTCGGCGAAATCATCCCAGCTCGAGAATCCCTTCGGTGGCGGCTGAAGTACGTACCCCAGCGCTCTCGCCCAGAAGGCCGCAAGGGCCGCCGGATTACCAGCGTCGAAAGTCACCTGAAACATCTTGGTCATACCTCAACGGTAACGAAGCTTTGGCGCCACGCAAGCACAAAAACGAGAGCGGGAGGCGCGGCCCTAAAGCGGATCTTCCGCCAAGCGGTGCGAAGGCCCGGAACAGGGGCGATCTGTTCCCCGGTGATCCGATAGTGCCGTGGCACTCGGTACCATTCGGCCCGTGAACGACAACCCGCACGACCGAATCGTGGACCGCCTCGTTGAGCAGGGCGGCGTCATCATGCTGATCGGAGCACCCGACACAGGAAAGACAACCCTCGCTCGACAGGTCCTAGCGGCCGGGATCGATGCCGGTCGGACCGCTGCGTACGTCGATGCCGATGTGGGCCAGACGATGGTCGGGCCCCCCGCGTGCGTTGGGTTGAAATGGGTCAGATCCGAAGAAGACATGCAGGACTTCAGCCAGGCTGATGATCTGCGGTTCGTCGGATCCATCTCGCCGGAGCGTCTGGTGCTCCAGGAGGTGCTGGCGACGGCGACGCTGGTCGAGGTAGCGCGCGAAGAGGCGGATCTGATCATCATCGATACGACCGGCGCCGTTTCGGGGGTGACCGGACAGACCCTCAAGTACCACAAGATGGAGTTGTGCCGCCCCGACGTGGTGGTGGCGCTTCAGCGGGGAAGCGAGATGGAGCCGATGATCGGGCTCTTACGTCGCTTCTTCTCAGCGGAGGTCGAACTCACGAGCGTACACCCCGACGTCATCCCAGTATCGCCGGAAGAGCGCCGCACACACCGGACCAAACGCTTTGCAGAGGCGCTGGCCCCACCCCTCAACAGGTGGCGGGTCAAGCCCACCGTCTTTGCCCCCGCGTTGCCTACTGGTCTCGATCTCTCCCGCCTCGACGGCATGCTGGTTGGAGTCCACGACGGGACGGGCCGTTGCCTCGGTCTCGGTGTTCTCGAGCATGAAGACGATGGCTTGCGAGTCCTCACCAACGTCGGCGAAGGCATGAAAGGACTGCGACTCGGTTCGCTCAAACTCGAGCTCGAGACTTTCGAGACCACCAGCGCCAATCTCCGCGAAATCATGTTCGGGCTCGATCTGTAGAAGTCGGCCTCAAGAACCGATCACCTCCCTGCCGATACTCACAGTGGTGTCCTACCGCTTTAAGTGAGGCAAGGAAGGGACATGATTCGCAGGTCCGCAGCACTGATCACCACGCTCCTGCTCGCCTTGGCGACCCTGGCGACCCCGGTACACGCCTCACCCGCTGAGGAATCCAACTTTGTCGGCCTCATCAACCAGGAACGGGCCAATCGCGGCCTGGCGACTCTTGGGGTCTATTGGGATCTGGTCGACGATGCCCGGATCCACTCCAACGTTATGAAAGACGCAGACGATCTCTTTCACTCGTCAAACCTCGCCGGGGTAACGACCGGCTGGGCCGCCCTCGGCGAGAACGTCGGCGTCGGCCCGGCGGTTGGTGACCTCCATACTGCGTTCATGAATTCCGCGGGCCACCGCGACAACATCCTGGGCGACTGGGACTCCATGGGAGTCGGAGTGGCCCACACCGACAAGGGCTACATGTTCGTCACCGTTGTCTTCATGAAGTCGGCCGAGTCGGAAACCGCTCCCGACCCGGCGCCTGATCCCGCCCCGGCGGCGGCAGCAGTGGCTCCGGCACCGGTTTCCCCTCCAACCCCGGTCGCGGCGGCACCAGCAGCGGAACCGGCCACAGAACCGATCGCACCGGCCCCGGCCCCCGAGCCGGAGCGGGTGGACCGTCTCATCGACAAGGTGCTGGCCGGTGCCGACTTTCCGTTCAGCCTGGTCTGAATTCAGCGGGAAGCGGCGCCCAATGCAAAGGCCCAAGGAACTTCTGCGAACTGCCTCCCGCACTTCCCCGAACGGGCGGCGGTTTCGCTTCGGCACCTTGGGCCTTGCACAGCGGACACTACGAGGGCGTCGAGAACCAGTCAAGAACCCTGCGAGGGACAAGAATAGCCACCTCAACTACCTACAACCGGGGCTAGATCTCTCTATCTGGACGGTATCTGGAGGGTTATCCCAGTACTTATCCACTAATCCACAGGAATCCACAGGCAGTTGTGCACAACCGCTGTAGACAAGTATTTCAGGGGTTGTTTTCGCGGTCGGAACCATCGGATGAAGACGACCCGGGCATCACCCTTCAGAGGGGTCCCGTGATGCCTTCGTACAGCACGAGCAACCGGTCGCCCGCGATCTCCCATGAGAACCTGGTGGCGAACTCGATCGCTCCTTGCGACAACCGGGCGGCCAGGTCCTCGTTGAGGAGGATCTTGGCTGCGGCGGAGGCGAAGCCGTCCGGATCCCAGTCGTCCACCAGGAACCCGGAGGTGTCGTCCTCCACTGAGTACGCCAAACCCCCGACGCGGGCAGCCACCACCGGCAAGCCGCATGCCTGGCCCTCCGCGGCCACCAAACCGAAAGACTCGCTGCGCGAGGGAACCAGCAGTACATCGGCCGCCCGATAGTAGGTGGCCATCTCGCGGTGGGGGCGGGAGGGAACGAACTCAACCTGGGATTCGAGGTGCTGCTCGCCGACCCGCAGCCTGATCCGCTTCAGTTCCTCCTCACCGTAGGGACCGCTCGGGCCCCCGACGACCACCAACCGCGCATCTGGGATCTCCGCACGCATCCGCACAAAAGCCTCCAGGGCCACGTCCAGGCCCTTGAGCGGTTGGATCCTGCCGACGAAGAGGACCACGGGACGGTCTTCCCACCCGAGCAGCTTCCGGGCCATCGATTGTGACCCGGGAGCGAATAGGTCATGATTCACCCCGGGATGGGTGATACACAGACGGGCCGGATCAGCGCCATATCGGTGAACGAGGTCATCGGCTTCGTGGGGAGTGGAGGCAATGACACAGTCCGACCCGGCGATCACTTCATGTTCGGCGGCGATGCGCACCAGGCTCTCGGGAGGCTCCCCGACCCGCCGGGTAGCGTCCTTGACGCGCCCCAGGGTATGAAACGAGTTAGCCAGCGGAATCCCGGCGGCGCGTTTGACGACTAACCCGGCCCAACCCGATAACCAATAGTGGGTGTGAACAACGTCGTACTGTGCGCCTCGCATGCGATCGATTACCCCATCGGCAAAGAGCTGGACAGTTGACGGCAAGTCGGCCATCGGTAGGGCGGACGAAGGTCCTGCCGGTATCTGCATGACCCGGTATCCGGGTGTGACTTCGACTTCTGCAGGCTGCGGGTGAGCGGTCGCCCTCGTGAAGACGTCTACGTCGACCCCACGGTCAACCATCGTGCGGGCGAGCTCATCGATGTACACGTTCATGCCGCCGGCATCACCGGTTCCGGGCTGAACCAGGGGCGAGGTGTGGAGCGAAAGAAAGGCGATGCGGCGTATCATGTCGAGCCTTCAAATCTGTAGAGAGGACGCGGGGCGGCTCCGAGCCGGAATTTGTACGGCTCCTCGCCTTTGAGGAAGTCGACCATGGGACAGCTCGACTGGATCGCTTGCTCAATCAGCATGCTCAACATGACTATTCCGGGAGATCCCCCCGATTCCCGATCGAACGCGGAGTTGTACAGGTAGAGCCCATCGACGTCCGCCCAGGCAAACGTGGCCGCAACCGGCTGGTCGTCTCCACCGCACAGGAGATCGACCCGCCAACCTTCCTGCTCGGCAAGACTTGCGAACCACTCCTCCATTCCAGAAGTCATGAACCTTCCTTTGGTTCCGCCCGAACTTCGATGAATCCGCACGAACTGCTCGAATCCTTCTCCCGCTCCCCGAGTTGTGATCAGCATTGGGGGGCCATGTTCCTCGCGAAAGCGACGCCGCTTTCTCCGGATCTCGTGACGCTCCTTCTTCCCGATCCGTTGCAAGTACTCGTCGAAACTATCCGGGAGCTGCAGCTGGGCGGCCACCGCATGTTGCTCCGGCCGGGTGCTGAGGCCGGCCAGTTCCAGACCCCGGCCCACCACGTCGGCTGCCTCCTCTGGAAGAGAATCGAACCGGTAATGAAGGCCGGTCGCGCTCGTCGCCAGCAGCGCCGCAATGAGGTCAGCCCCACCCTCGCCCAGAGGACTCCGGTAGTCGACCAGGTCAGGATGCCCGACCCACTGCAGACCGGTTTCACCCAGCACCAACGGCACCAGAGCCGACGCGGTTTCGGCCAGCCACAGCTCGCCGGTCGGAGAGTGATTCCAGAGCGCTTCGAGAAATCGGCGCCTGGGGAAGGGGCCTGTATGCGGCGCCACCGGGAGGAGGTCAAAAGCTCGGGTAGCCCAATCAACGTGACGGTTCACCATGTCAATTGCACCGTCGACCCTGATTCCGCTCCCGACTCTTGGGACACGTTGCCCAGAACGGCTTGGAAGCAGACCGCATGAAGAAGGGGCGTTCGAGGTCACCCGTCGACGCCAGCAGACGGCCCTCAACGTCGACGGCGGCCACTACCCCATCATGCATGGCTTCAACAAGCCCGTTGCTAACCACGCAAGCCAGCACCGGCCGGACTAGCCGACTGGGAGCTCGTCGGGATCGACCTGCCCCTCCCGGTAACGCCGCATGATCTCGGTCTGGATCGAGTCAAACACCTTCTGCACTGCCTTGCGGCTGGTAGAGATCTCCTGCTCGGTGTCCGCGAGCACGTGTTGGATGTCGGAGAGCTCCTCCGATTCGCATTCGGGCAAACGGGAGAGGAAATCGTCTTCGAGCACGCGGTCGATGTGCCGGCGTCGTTCCTCCGGCAGATCGGGGGCGAGCACCTGGGGCACCCGCTGCTGTTGACCTCCCGCCCGCTCGCCGGCTCCCAGAATCTCGGGGAGCGCTTCGATCAGTGACCTCGTCTCCTCCCCACTGCGCCGGTTGAGTTCAAAGGCAAGCAGGTCCATCCGCCCATGCAGCAATCGGCGATAGAACGACAGCTCGGTTTCCACTTCGTCGGCCATCCGGCGGCGATCGCGCAGCACGGGAACCGAGGCCGTTTCGAGATCAGCGAGGAAGTCCGGATCGAGCAGGATGTCGATGCGACGGCGTTGTTCCAAGGTCATCTGGCTACCCACACGCCGATTTGAGAGTGAAATATGGATTCATAGCTGATCCGCCTCCGGGATGGATCTGGAAATGCACATGAGGCGCCCCTCCGTACGCGTTACCGCTGTTCCCGTTATAGCCGATCACGTCGCCTTTGGACACATAGGCGCCGGTCGCGAGCCCCGGGGCCCAGCCGCTGAGGTGCGCGTAGTAGTAGCCGGTCCGGTTATCTGCCGTCAACCAAACCGCATTCCCACCCAACCCGGCTGAATACACCCGCACCGTTCCGCTCACCACGGCGTAGACCGGTTGTCCCATCGGGGCAAAAACGTCTGTGCCTTTGTGGCCACGACCACCGGAACGAGGGAACCCCCAGTCGTTGATGAAGTGGATGGCCCCCGGACTCATGGGACAGATGAAGCCCGGGGTCACAGAGGAGGGCACCCCGCCGGCCGCTCCCTTGGCGCGGGCTGCGGCCGCGGCGGCCGCAGCAGCCAGCTGGGCGTCATACTCCGCCCTCAGCTTCTTGCATTCGTCGTTAAGTGTCCGGTACGCAGCCTCTTTCTTGTTCATGGCCTCTTCCATCAGAGCGGCAACGTCGAGGGCTTCCTGATTGAGGTCCTCGAGACGAGCTTGATCCACCTTCAGCTCTTCTTGCCACTTCTCCATATCGTTCTTGAGGGCAGCAAGGTGGTCGAGGGAGGAGATGTCTTCCTCCGTTACCACTTCGAGGAATTCCTGACCCGTCAACACCTCGTCCACTGATGACGATGACAGGACGAACTCAGCCACCTGGCTGCCACCGTCCATATACATCTCGACGGCCCGGCCCACCACCCGGTCCCGGATGTCGGCCACATCCGCCTGTTTCTCTTCGATTCGATCGCGCAATTGCAGAACCCGCAGACTGACGGCCTCGAGCTCCTCGTTGATTTCGTTGTAGCGAAGGAGAGCCTCGGCGGCGCGGGCCGCGGCAGCATCCCATTCATCGAGCGCAGCTTTGGACGTTGCGCAGGCTGCATCGACCTGCTGTTTGGTGACGGAGGCCGCTGGTAACGCTGAACCAAACACCCACAGCAAGACGAGAGGGAAGACTAAGAGGACGCGGCGCGCCCGTAGCCAATGCATGACCGCTTCAGGCTAGTGAGATCCTGATCTCTTGAGAAGTCACTGCAGCCCCCTTCGAGTTTTTCGGGCATCGATCGTGACTGCCCTTCGCTGTTCAGAGCAGGAGAGTGATGAATGGCGCGTAGACCAATGCGGCCAGCACCGGACCGTCGAAAGCGACCAGCGGGCCTTCGACTGCGTCGGTCAAGTAGATCTCGCCGACTCTGAGGAGGCTGCCCATCGAGATTCCGGCCACCAGCCCGATCGCCACGAAGATCCCCACCAGAAAGAGGGCAAAAAGATTGAGATCCCATATAAACGATGCCGCCACCGCGGTCAGCACTGTCGCCAGAACTGCGCCGGTGAGCGGGTCCAGCGACGGTGTCCTGGTGCGAGCCAAGAGTCCGGCCGCTGCCTTGCCGATGATCACCACCGTCAGGAAGACCCAGATCAAATCCTGACCCTGCACCGTTTGAATTCGAACCAGCACGAGTGACCCGACGGCCAACGTCGCAGCGAGCGCGACCATGGTGGTTGAAACCAAAGAGACGAGGCTTCGGTGACGAGGAGAGAAGACCCCGGAGACCAGGGTGATGACCACGGCCGCACCGGCGGCTACCCCCAGCCCGATACCGCGACCGGCCGGGGCGAGTTCCGCAACTTCAAAGCCGTAAGTGGCCAAAACTCCGGCCAGCACCGCCAGGAGTATCGGCACCCGATAGGGCCGCCACGGCTCATCGTCACCGGTTATGTCCCACGCCCAGAGCCCTCCGGCGCCGACCAGAGCGGCGACGAACCAGGCAGGCTCGGCGAAGGAGTTGGCTACGAGCAGCGCTACCGTTATCAGAGCCACCTCAATGCCGGTCACGGTCAAGGTGGCCTGGGTTGCACCACCGGATACAGGAGGAATCAGCGCCACCTCATCGAGTTGGCCGACCGGGTCGTCTGACTGAGCCGGTTGCCCGTTCAGCCATACTCTGGCATGCCCCAGCCTGCGCTTGAATTCCTGCCCATACCGGTCGGCTGCCTGGTCCAACACCGCGCCGATCGTGTCTCCCTGGACCTCGATCTCGGATTCACCGGCTAATTCTCTGAGATTGGCGAAGAGCCGTAGACGTGCCATAGACAGAGGTTAATGGCTGAGGAGCAGTGCGCTCGACTGGCGATGAAACTTGATGTCGGTTTCTCGGTCTTCGTCCAGGTACATTGCGAGTATGCGATTTGTCATCGACCACGCCGGCGGCGACGCGCCCTTCTCGCAGGTGCGTTCTCAGATAGAAGCGGCAATCAACCAAGGAGAGCTGCCGGTCGGAACCCGACTTCCGGCGATCAGGACGTTGGCCGATGCCGTTGGAGTTGCCCCGGGTACGGTGGCCCGAGCGTACCGCGAACTCGGAACCCGCGGCCTGGTAGATACTCGCGGCCGCCACGGGACTTTCGTCGCGGATCCGGCAGAGAATCGGATGGGCCATCGACAACAGCTATCACAGCTGGCCGCGGTATACGCCCGGACCGCAGCCCGGTTCGGGATCCGGCCGGCCGAAGCCATCAATCTCGTGGATCAGGCACTGCGAGAAGAACAAACGACGTCGGGATAGCCAACGCGAGACCTCCCCGCTCAGGACTCTGAGGCGTTCCCTCCGGCTTCAACAGCCTTCGTAGCCGCCGGTTGCCTGACGGCCAGGCCGCTCAGAATGTTGATTCCCGTGGCGGTTTCGATCTGTTCGGTCAGCTTGATCACGGCTGCCGGCAATTGGCTCATCACGTCGGCAATCCCCTGGGACCCATTCCCCGAGTCGATGACGGTCACCTTGTCGATAGCGACACCCTTGACGGTGTCGACGATCTGCCCCAGGAGTTCGGGCAGCATGTTCAGCACGAAGATGCTCTGTGCGTCTTCACCGGCTGCCTGGTACTGCTCAATGAGCCGCCTGAACACCTCGATCTGGGCGGCGCCGTCTTCAATGATTTTGGCAGCTTCACCCTTGGCGCGCAGTTCCTTGGCCTCCTTTTCGGCTCGCGCCGGGGTTATCACGTCGGCGTCCAGGCGGCGCTTTTGCAGCTCGATTCGTTCAGTTTCAAGGGATTGTTCGGCAACGGCCTTGGCCTTCTCACCGGCCACCTCCGCCTCGCGTTCCTTGGCAATCGCCAGGGCTTCGAGTTCTGCTTCCCTGACCCTTAGCGCGTTAGTCCGCTCAACGATCTCGAGGTTGGCATTGACCTTGGCGATCTCCGCCCGACGGCGGGCCTCGGCCTCGGCTTCTTCTGCCTCTGTTTGACGTTCGGCTTCCGCTACCCGCGCTTCCTTGATGATCTGGGCGGTCCGCCGGCGCCCCACCGAGTCGAGGTAGTCGACCTCGTCGGTGACGTTCTGGATCTTCATCACGTCCAGGTCGAGCCCGAGCGTCCGCATGTCGTCATCGGCTTCGTCGATGAGCGTCTGAGCAAACTTCAGTCGATCCTCGTTGACTTCTTCCGGAGTTAGGGTGGCCAGCACACCGCGCAGGTTGGCTTCGAGAGTTTCTTTGGCGATCTTCTGCACGTACTCGGTGGGTCGGCCCAGGAACCGCTCGATGGCATTGTCGAGTACGCCTTCACGACTGGAGACTTTGACATCTCCGACTGCCTGCACCGACAGCGGGATGGCGCCCTTTGAGTAGGCATTCTGCACCGCGACGTCAATTGCAATGGTGTTGAGCTCCATCCAATCAACCTTCTCCAGCAGCGGAATCCGGAGGGTCCGCCCGCCCCGCAACACGCGGTATCCGGATTCCCCTTCTTTCGAGCGCCCGGATATTACCGCAACCAGGTTGGGCGGGCAGATCACGATGAAGGATCGGACGCTGATGAGCACCAACGCTATCGCCACGACCACAATGACGGCCACAGTGATGAAGACGTCCATATTGTTACCTCTCAGCTAGAAAGCTCTCGAAACGAAGACACCCTCGCGGTGCCCGCGCTGACTTCAACGACCACGACCGATTCCCCGACCCCTATTTCGCCTTCTTCATGGGCGTCGAACGGGACGGCCGTCAGGTTGATCGTCTGACCTTCGACCTCGCAGGTAATCCGACCTTTCGAAATCACCGAGATCGGAACGGTGACCCTGCCTACCGCGCCGCTCAAGACCCGATCACTCACTTCGACGCCAACCGATGAGCTCTTCAGGTAGCGGAACACCCGGTTGTTGAGGCTTGCCGCAAAGAGCCCGAGAACGACCGCCAGGACCACGGTGATAACGGACCCCGTCGACAGGGCGGTCAGAATCAAACCGGTCGCCCCGAAGAACGCCAGAAAGAACACTATCGAACGGAACGACAGCAGGGACAGCACCGCCGCGGCGATACCCCCGCTGAAGCCGCCCGGCGCCTCGAGATCTGCGTCGACATCAATGTCGAAGTCAGCGTCGACCTCGCCCCCTTCTCCCCCGAAGAACACAAAGAAAAGGAGAAATGGCCAGCCGACGATGGCAGCAAATGCATATACACCGGTCATGCCTCTAAAGCTACTCGGCGTTTGGCGTCAACTCGGACGAATAAGCGTCCCGGCAGGGCAGTACGCCGCCATCAATGGGTCAACCGGCCCTCCAGGCAAAGGCATCTTGCCAGGTATCTTGCAAGAAGATCGATAACACGTGTGGCGTGAGCGGCATATGCTCGGAGGCACCATGTCCGACAAGAAAGCCGACCTGGCCGGACCCGGAATCGGCAATTACGACGACCTCGCCAAGGTCTTGCCGGACGACTACACGTCGCTCCTGACACCCAAGGAGACCATGCAGGCTCTGTTCGCCGCCAAGCAGTACATAGAAAGGAACCTGGCCAAGGAACTCAATCTTATGATGGTGCAGGTGCCGCTTATCGTTGAGGTCGGCAGTGGCGTAAACGACGACCTCGATAGGGACGGGTCGCGCACCCCCATCGGATTCCACATTTCCAACGATCACGACCAGCATCCGGTTGACGCTCAGGTTGTCCAGGCCGCGACGAAGTGGAAGCGGGTGGCCCTCAATCAGTTCGGCATGGAGCCGGGTGAAGGGCTGCTCACCGACATGAAGGCAATCCGCAAAGACTACTTTCTGGACCACGATCACAGCGCCTACGTGGACCAATGGGACTGGGAAAAAGCCATCACCCCCGACCAGCGCAACCTGGACTATCTCACCGCCACGGTGAAGAAGATTTGGGAGGTCATCAAGGGCGCTGAGCAGCACGTCATGCAGATGTTCCCTGCCCTCCGCACCGACCGGTACCCGGAGCTACCCGACGAGCTCGCCTTCCTCCATGCCGAGGACATCCTCGGGACGTATCCGGAGCTGCCGCGTAAGCAGCGCGAGGCCGAGGTATTGCAGAAGTTCCCCGGCATCTTCATCTATGGAATCGGATGGACGCTGGAGGATGGCTATCCACACGAAATGCGCGCCGCGGACTACGACGACTGGGTCACACCGACCGACTCCTCCGACGGGCGACCCATGCATGGCCTCAACGGCGACATCCTCGTGTGGAACCCGGTGACAAAACGTCGTCACGAGCTGACCTCGATGGGGGTCCGTGTCACCAAAGAGACGCTGGTCAAACAACTCCAGATCACTGGCCAGATGGACTTCCTCAGCTTGCCGTACCACCAAGCGATCATGAACGACAAGATCCCGCTTTCGATCGGGGGTGGTATCGGCCAATCCCGCACGTACATGTCGCTACTTAAGAAGGCGCACCTCGGCGAGGTGAGCGTCTCGGTCTGGCCGCAGATCCTCAAGGATCTCTGCGCCGACCGGAACATCTTCGTCCTCGAGTAGGTTCAGGCTGGGAACCTCCCGGGGACGGATCACGTCGGAGCTAAATGAAGAGGACCTTTCTCCTTGCTCTGATCGGGGTTTTGGCTCTCGCCGGATGTTGGAAGTCCAATCTCCCGCTGACAACGAGCGCCGCACTCAACGATGTCGCTACGGCGGCCGGTACTTACCGGGTAACCGGATACCTAGTTCTCTTCGACGACTGCCCTTTCTGCCCTCCCGACGCTGCCTGTGAGCCCTGCAACGGTCCCGGCTTCTCGGTCCTCGCAGAGACGCAGGACCGGATCATCGAATGGTCTAACTCTTCACAAGATATCGTGTCTCAGCTCGACACCAACGACCTCCTCCTCAGTATCAACCTTGCGGACGAAGATCAGTTGGAGCAGGGACAGAGCTACCTGATGACCGTCGCACTCGTCGACCAACCCCCATACGGTGGAAAGGTACGCTTGACGACGCTGCTCGACTTTTCGAAACGGCCTTGAATGTTTCTTGCCGGACGCCGGTCCGATCGCGGCTCCCGACGGCGCGATCAAGGTTGATTGTCGGTAAGGATCAGAAGTTGCGGCCCTACGACGTCGGACTCTGTGCTCCCGAAGCCCATTCGAGTGGACGCATCCGTGACCAGGGCGAGGGCGTAATCCCCGAGATCGAAAATGAAGGGATCGAGTTCGACCTCGACGACTGATCCCTCGCCGAAACTGCCCGCGGCTCCAAGCAGCGCTCCCAGGGTGGGAGCCGTCTCGTAGGTGATGGTCGCTTCGTCCCATGCAACGTCCGGCACCAGGTAGACCGAGAAACCGTCGGGTGAACCCGTCGTGGCGTACATCATCAAGACGGCTCGAGTGACCCCATCATCGACATCATCGACCCGGAACTTGAGGTAGCTGACCACCTGAGGTTCGGCGTCGACCCAGAGGACCTTGTTGTTGCCGGCTACGGCGCCCGGGTTGCTGGCATCGACCGTTCCGTCTTCCGTAGCGGAGAGGATGAAGACCCGAACGCCGGGAGTGTTTTGGAGAGGGATAGAGATGCCGCCGGTCCGCTGGGAAACAGGAGTTGTGGTCGGGCTCGGATCGTCGTTGGCGTTCGCCAACGCGGCCCAGAGGATGTAGCTCCCCAGCGCCGTCGCAACGACCATGAGCGCCGAGACCGTCCGGGCCTGACGGCGCCATCGTCGGTGCGATCGAGAATCTCGGTGGCGCCCTCCTCGTCCGGACGATGGCGCTGGCCGCAGTGCCGCAGCGCGGCCGCCGGGATCGAGCGACTGGTCGTCGACTTCGCTACGGTCAATCTTGTGCACCGGTGTCCCCCCCGTTGCCAGAACGGCAGCCACGATTATGCGCCCGATACGCTAACTTCTTTTCATCAGACCGCGCCTGGTGGGGGGGAGCGATGCGTTGGGTTCTTGTTGTTGTCGGCCTGGTCGGTATCGGCCTGGTCACTGGTCTCATCCTCTGGCTTGGCAATGATACGGCGCCCAGCGATGTCTCACTGACCACCGCAGCATCGACAACCCAGACCACCGGAACATCGACAACCCAGACCACCGGAACATCGACCACCCAGACCACCGAAGCGCCCGACCCGACGTCGTCGTCGGTTCCCGGGACCGACCAGCCGCAGCCCCCAATCAGGGCGGCTTTCTTCTATCCGTGGTTTCCAGAAGCCTGGTCTCAGCAGGGGATCACGCCGTACACCAACTTCTCGCCAAGCCTCGGCGAGTACGACTCGACGGATGCGCAGGTGATCGACCAACAGCTGGCGCAGGCTGCTTACGCCAGGATCGAGACTTTCATCGCCTCGTGGTGGGGTCCGGGGCACCACACGGATGGAGCCTTCGGGGTGCTGCTAGATCGAACGATCGAAGCCACGTCACCGGCACCGGACCTGAAATGGGCCGTGTACTACGAGCTCGAGGGCGGGGCCGACCCCCCAGTCGACGACATCGTGGCAGACCTGGAGTATCTGTCCGGCCACTATTTCAACCACCCGGCCTACCTTCGAGTCGACGGTAGGCCCGTTGTCTTCGTCTGGGCGAGAACCGACGGGTCCGATATGACCCGCCGCTGGGCGGAGGCGAAGAACCAGTTTGGGGGAGACCTTTTCGTCGTCTTAAAGGTTTTCGCAGGCTTTCGAGATGACCCGAATCAACCCGACAGCTGGCATCAGTACGGCCCGGCGGTGGCCTACTCGGAACACCTGCCTTACTCAGTCAGCGTCTCTCCCGGCTACTTCAAGGTGGGCGAGGCGCCGCAGCTCGACCGCGATCCTCCCCGTTTCGCCCAAGACGTGCAGAGGATGGTCGACTCCAAGGCGTTCTGGCAGCTCATCACGACCTGGAACGAATGGGGCGAAGGTAGCTCCGTAGAGCCGGCCGCCGAATGGAACGAGGAGTACCTCGAGATACTGGCGGCTTCGCCGAAGCCGACCGTTCCGACGACCGTCCCCCGGGATCCAAACGCCGTCGTCTTCGCGGCTGGCGGCGACATCGGGGCGATACAGACGACGACCACGACCCTCGAGATCGTCAGACGCCTAAACCCGGACTTCTTCCTGGCGCTGGGCGATCTCAGCTACGGCAACGTCAAGCCGGAAGCAGCGTGGTGCGCGTACATGACCGAGAACCTGGGGTCGGATATCCCCATCGAACTCGTCGTCGGCAATCATGAAGATGATGATCGGTCGGACGGCTGGATCGGAGCCTTCGCCGATTGTCTGCCCGATCGGATGACGTCTGTGGGCAACTATCCAGCGGAGTACTACTTCGACGTCAAGAAACTGGTCCGGATCATCGCCATTGGGGCGGGGAACTCGGTAGATGGGGTCGAGTACGACTACACCTCCGGTTCAGAGCGGATGGCATGGCTGGAAAGAGCGATCGACAGTGCGAGGGCGCAAAGCATACGATGGGTGGTTGTCGCCATGCACAAGAACTGTCTGACGGTCGGCGAAAAGGGCTGCGAGATCGGGCAGGATCTCCTGGATCTACTGACCGAACGGCGGGTCGACCTGGTTCTCCAGGGACACGATCACACATACCAGCGATCGGCCCAGCTGAGTTGCGGATTCGCCGGCAGCTTCGATCCCACCTGCGTCGCCGACGACGGATCGGACGGCCAGTATCGGAAGGGTGACGGCCCGGTCTTCGTCATCAGCGGAGCCACGGGCGGCGGGTCGCTGTACAAGACGGACGAGGAGGATCCCGAGTCCGGCTATATGGTTACGTGGATGGGCGAAGGCCATCCCGAAGCGGGACGCGGGTTCGTCCTGGTGAGCATCACCGGCGACCAGCTCAGCCTCGAATTCGTCGGCTCTACGACCAGCTATCGCGACGAATTCACCATCAGCCGCTAGGACCCGTCGGCTGCGAGAGGGGCGGGGTCTGCGCGGGACGGTGTTGGAGTTTGGGTTGGTGCTAGCCGAGGGTGTAAGCGATGTGGAGGAGGGGAGCGCCGCTTTGGGACCCGTTGTAGGATTCGGCGACCCGTTTCCCGCTCCCGGTGATGATCAACACCAACGAGTTACCACCCGACCAGCCGAACCGACCGACGAT
>Ga0224512_10000192_pt1 | contig 65935 bp, 54 predicted proteins | sample SF_May12_sed_USG_4_FD_169103 | JGI IMG/M metagenome (GOLD analysis project Ga0224512, IMG submission 169103) | Sediment microbial communities from San Francisco Bay, California, United States - SF_May12_sed_USGS_13 | ecosystem: Environmental > Aquatic > Marine > Sediment | place: USA...
ATGCTCGGCGACGGCCGCCTGCCAGCCCTCACGATCTCGGAGATCCGGCCCGTTCGACAGATCGAGGGCGGTGACGGCATCGCCGGCATCGATGAGGTGGCGGACCAGGTGAGGTCCGACAAAGCCTCCGGCACCGGTGACGAGCGCTTTCACCCCCGTGATCATAGTGGTCGGTTTCCGTCGCCTCGGTCATGGATGTTCGGTGGCTGATGTCGAGGCCCGCCTTTGATGTCGTCGATGAAGCGTTTCGGGGGGACGCAACGAGTAGCATTCGGTGGTCGTGACTCACATCAACGAATCACCTTCTGTCGACCGAGCAGCGGTTCCGTCGATCGCACCGGATTCGGTCCCCGACGCTCCGGAAATGCGGGACATCCCGGCGGTGGTGGCGGTCGTGGTGGCCTCGAACCCGGGTCCTCACTTCGCTCAGACGCTCAGCTCACTGGCCCAGCAGGACTATGAAAACCTGTCGGTCCTCGTCGTCGACGCGGGCAGCGACGAGCCGATAGCGGAACGGGTGGCCGAGGTCCTGCCCAAGGCCTACCTCCACCGTCTGGCCGGCGATCCCGGGTTCAGCGTGGCCGCAAACCAGTCGTTGGAGCTGGTCTCAGGGTCACCGTTCCTGCTGTTCTGCCACGACGACGTCTACCTCGAGCCCGATTGTGTCTCGACTCTGATGAGCGAGCTGTATCGCAACAACGGCGGTATCGCCTGTCCCAAACTGGTGAGTTGGGACGACTCCCGCCGCCTGGCCCAGCTCGGCATGGGTTCGGACCGCTTCGGCGTGATGTTCGACCAGGTGGAGCGGGGCGAATTCGACCAGGACCAGTACGACGCGGTCCGCGAGGTCTTCGTCGCGCCCGGCGGCGTGCAGCTCATCCGGGCCGACCTCTTCGCCGCGCTCGGCGGTTTCGACCCCGGCATCAAGGTGCTGGGTGAGGACCTCGACCTCTGTTGGCGTGCCCACGTGGCCGGGGCACGGGTCATCGTTGTCCCCGGAGCCAAGGTCCGCCACCGGGAAACCATGGACGAGCGGGTCAACCAACGCGAACGACGACGCCTGCTGGCCCGCCATCGTCTGCGGACCGTGCTGGTCACCGCCGAGCGGCGCACGATGCTCACCTACGTGCCGCTGGCGTTCGTCCTGATCGTGCTGGAGACGCTCTACGCCCTCGCTGCCGGGCGCCGGGGTCAGGCCCGCGACATCATGGCGTCGATCCCGTGGAACCTGTCGCGGCTCGACGACGTCCGCCGCCGCCGCCGGCTGGTTCGCCGTACCCGCTCGGCCAGCGACGCCAAGGTGGCCGAGCTGCAGATGCGGGGATCGGCCCGTATCGCCAACTTCTCACGCGGTCAGGTCTCGGCTGGTCAGGACCGTTTCTCGGATCTGGTCGGTTCGGTGCGATCGTCGTTCGCCGGCGAGGACGCCGGCAATGTCCGCGACGCCGTGGTGATCAGCCTGTTCGTGGCGGTGCTCCTGCTGTTCGGCAGCCGCCACCTCCTGACCAGGGGCGTCGTTCCCGTCGGGCAGATCCCGTCCGTGCCCGATGGGCTTTCCTTGTTCCGCGAGTGGCTGGGAGGGTGGCGATCGACCGGAACCGGAGGACCAGGGAATGCGCCAACGGCGCTGTTCGTTCTGGCTGTCGGTCGGCTGCTCTTCTTCTGGGGTTCGGGGCTGTTCCAGACGCTGGTGGCCGTCGGGCCGGCCCTGTTCGCACCGCTCGCCATGTACCGTTCGCTGCGGCCGCTCTCCAGCGCCCGAGCGGCGATGGTGGCTGCGCTTCTCTACGCCTGCAACCCCCTGGTCGTGGCCATGTTCTCGGCCGGTCGGTGGGATGCGCTCGTGGTCTGGGCCGCCGCACCCTACCTCCTGTCGAGTCTGTTCAAGCTGAGCGGTCACAGTCCGTTCGGGACGGGCGGTGGCCCGTCCGGGCCCGGTGTCGCCGACCGGTCCGAACCGGTTCGGCTGATCCGATTCGGATTCCTCGTGGCCATCGTGGCGACCTTCGTGCCCGCCATCGTCCCCGTGGCTGCGGTGACCGCACTCGTGTTCACCGTCGTCGCGCTGGCCACCGGCGCAGGCCGCCCGAGGGAGCTGGCGTTGGCCTCGGTGGTTTCGGTCGTCGCCGCCGTCGCCCTCCACGGACCGTGGAGTTACGACCTGCTCCGCAGCCTCACATGGCGGTGGGTGATCGGTCCCGACTCGCCGGAGACGTCGTTCTCGACACTGCTCGAGCTCATCCAGTTCGCGCCGAACACCTACTCGCCGAGAGTTCTCGTGCTGGCCATGGTTGGCCTGGCTGTGCTGGCGCTGCTGTACACCCGTCAGAATCTGCTCCACATCGGCCTCACGGGCTGGCTCGTGGCCATCACCTTCTGGGGGCTCGCCTGGTCCGACCGTCGAGGCTGGCTGCCGATCGAGCTTCCCGCACCGGAGATTCTCCTGGCGATGGCCGCCGCCGGCTTGTGTTACGTCGTGGCGGTCGGCGTTCGATCGCTCGAGATCGAACTGACCGGGGGCAAGCTGTCGAACCGGGGTGTCCAGATTCGAAAGCTCGGTGTGACGCTTGGATCCGTGGGCGTCGCCGCCATGTTCCTGGTCGGCGTGCTCGGGGCGTTCAGCGGTTCCTGGCGGGCGCCGTCGTCCAACTTCGCCTCGTCGGTCGATTTCCTGGTCGAGCGGGCCAACACCGAGTTCGAGGTTCCCGTCCAGAGCCGCGTGCTGTGGATCGGCGACGCCTCGGTGCTGCCGCTCGACGCCATGCACTCCGACACCGGGATCGACTATGTCGTCACCGACGGCGGCACGGCCGAGGTCTGGGGCCGCTGGCAGGCCGGACCGGTGGGCTCGACCGACGGGGTGGGTCGCCAGCTCGATCTGGCCCGGGCGGGCGAGATCGTGCGTCTCGGGCGCCTGCTCGCCCCGTACGGCATCGATTACGTGGTCGTCACCGAAAAGCTGGCTCCTTCGCCCTACGACGGACCTTCGATCGATGCCGGCGACGGCATCCAGCGGGCGCTGGCCCAACAGCTCGACCTCCAGCGGGTGCCCGGTGTACCCGACCTGGCGGTGTTCCGCAACCGATCGAGCCGCGGCGTCACACCACTCGTACCCTCGACCGATCAGGCGCAGGCAAAGACCGCGGCTGAAACCCTCGACGTCGATCTGACGTCGGGGGTGGCCGGCTTTGTGCAGGAGCAACCGGGTCGCTGGTTGATCGACGCTCCGGAGGGATCCGACGTGCTCGTCTCGCTGCACAGCAACGGGTTGCAGGCGTCGGGCTCGCGGACCGAGGCCATCTCCGGATTCGACGAGCTTCTCGTTCTCCCCTCGGGATCCGGTGGTGAGGTCGTCGTCGAGTTCGCCTCCGGGTTGCAGCGTCGCCTCGCCATCCTGGGCCAGTTCTTCCTGGTCGCCATCGGCGCCCTGCTGGCGCAAACCCGGCGGGAGGGAGCGACATGAACCGCTGGCCCTTCATATTCGTGGTATTTGGCCTCCTGGCCGCCGGCCTGGCCTACGACCGAGTCTCGGAGCCGGATCCGATCTCGACCACGGCCGAGATCGTCGAGTTCGACGTCATCACTCCGGCGCTGTCGGATCCGCCGCACCTGGACAGCGCCTGGTACTGCCCCATTGGATCGAGTGACTCGGGCGGCTTCGCTGATCACGAGGTCTACATTTCGAACCTGGCCGAGACCTCGGCGGTCGCCAACCTCAGTATTCTCACCGCCGACGGCCAGGGTGCCGGTCGCCGAATCGAGCTGGCCCCGCTGCAGACCGAGCGGGTTCAACTGTCCGAGAGCCAGGAGAGCCCGGTGGCCGGGGCCGTGGTGGAGATCATCTCCGGCGAGGGTGTGGTCGGCCATGCGGTCACCACCGATCACGGTCGGGCCGAGGGTCCGTGCGCGACCCACGTCTCGAACCGCTGGTACTTCGCCAGCGGTCGCACCGAGCTCGATTCGAAACAGTACGTGGCCCTCATGAACCCCTTCCCGGAAACGGCGGTGTTCAACGTCGAATTCCGCACGCTGGCCCGTAGCCGGCAACCCCAGGCTCTGCAGGGCGCCTCGGTTCCCGCCCGATCGGTCCGCATCATCGACATCGGTGAGAACATCACCAGCGAGGCCAACGTCGCCACCATCGTCACCACCCAGCGGGGCCGGTTGATCGCCGAGCGGTTACAGGTGATCGACGGCAGTCTCGGAGCGAACGGAGCGGCGCTCCAGCTCGGTGTCGCCCGCCCGGCCAACAGCTGGATCATGCCTGCCGGACGCATCAACGAGGGCGGCGATCACAGCCTCATCGTGTTCAATCCGGCCGAACCGAACGATCCGGTGCTCTCCGTCAACGAGGAAGGCGAAGAGGTGCTGATCGACGATCAGTCGGAGACGACGGCGGTCGTCGACATCCAGATGTGGCCGAACAACCCTGCCGATCTGTCCCTGTACGGGGTGGTGACGACCACCCGGGAGATCCGGCCCGGAAGTTTCGAGACGATCGACATCGGCGCCCAAGCGCTCCGTTTCGGTTTCCCGCTGCCCTACGAGCTCGGCGTCAACGTGCTGGTCCAGAACGATCTGCCGGTCGTCGTCGAGCGATGGCAGGTGGCCAAGACCCTCCAGGATCCGAGTGACCCGGCCGCCATTGTGGCCGCTGCCGAGGACGACGAGGAGGAGCCGCCCGAGGACGGCTCGGAGGCTGCCGCCGACGGCGCCGATGAGGACGCCACCGCAGACGAGGAGGCCGCCGCCGATGGCGAGGAGGGTGACGCCGCGGCCGACGCCGGAGCCGAAGAGGGCGCCGAGGGTACCGAGGTTGTGGAGAACCCGGTGGTCGACATCAACGGCGAACCGCTCCCTCAGCCGACGGCGACGGCCGGTCTGGCCACCAGCAGGGGAGTGGAGCAGTTGTCGACCCGGTGGATCGTGCCCTGGGTGACCGTCGCCGGCGATTCGACCGCGGTGATCGTCGTCTCGCCCGAAGAGGCCTCGGTCGAGGTTCGGGTGATGACCAACGGCGGGTTTGTCGGCCCGACCAGGGCGACCGTACCCCGCGGCGGCAGAACGGTGGTCCCGATCTCCCTTCCGGCCGGTGGTGGCGGCGTGATCGAGATCACGTCGGACGTCCCGGTGGCGGTCGAGGCGATGACGGTGTTCGCCGACGAGAGCCAGGACGTGATTCCGGCGATTCCCACGGTCACCCGGTCCTAGCCCCGTCTCCATGGAACGACTGATCATCCTGATCGTGCTGATGGGTCTGGCCGTCGCCGTGGCGCTCGTCCTCCAGCGGCGGCGGCCCGATCCGCCGAGCGCACCGAGCTATCGGGCCCCCAGGCAACTCGACCGAGACGACTTCACCGCTCCTGAGGCCCCGTCGCTCGTCGTCGTCTTCGCCTCCGACACCTGCGAGACATGTCCCGGCGTCTGGGCCGTGGTTGCGCCGCTCGGATCCGAGACGGTCGCCGTGCAACAGGTGACCGTCCAGGCCGATCCAGACCTGCACAAGCGCTATCGCATCGACGGTGTGCCCACGACCGTCGTGGCTGCCGCAGATGGGGTGGTGGTCAAGGCGTTCTTCGGGCCGCTGTCCGCCGACGACCTCGCCGACGCCGTGGGGCGGGCGTGACCCGCACGGCCGTTTCGGCCGTGGCTGACTACACGTGCTGGTCGATCAGGATGACATTGCCGTCGGGATCGGTCAGGGCGATGCTGGCGGGCCCCGAGCCGGTGTCGTCGTCCCCGATGCTGGCGTCGAGCGTGAGCCCGGCCGACTCCAGTTGCTGTTGGATGGTGCGGACGTCGTCGAACTCATCAACCGCTGAGGCGTTCGCATCCCAACCCGGGTTGAACGTCAGGATGTTCCCCTCGAACATGCCGTGGAACAACCCGATGGTCGAGTCGCCGTTGCGCATGATCAGGTAGTTCATCGCCTCGTCGCCACCGAAGATCTCGAAACCAAGCGCCTGATAGAACGCCCTGGAGGCGGCCAGGTCGCTGACCGCAAGGCTTACGGAGAACGCTCCAAGCTCCATCGGCGGTCGCCTCCTCGACGTCAGTTGCCGGACAGTGGCGTGGTCGACGAGGTCGACGCCGCCGTCTGAGGCATTCCAGCCGCGGGAGATCCCAGATCGCCGTTGGCGACCGAGATCAGACGGTTGACCTCGGCCCCGCTGAGAGTCTCGTGCTCCAGCAGGTTCCGGGCGATCAGGTTGAGGGCGGTGCGGTTCGTACTCAGCAGATCATGACACCGTTCCTCCTGCTCGGTGAGGATACGCTGTGTCTCGAGGTCGATCAGCTCGGCGGTGTTCTCCGAGTATTCCCTCGACTGCATCATGTCGTCGCCCAGGAACACGGGTCCGCTCGCTCCGAACGCCATCGGGCCGACCTTTTCGGACATGCCCCACTCACTCACCATGCGGCGGGCCAGCTGGGTGGCCTTCTGGAGATCGTCACCGGCACCGGAGGAAACGACACCGAAGACGAGGCTCTCGGCGTTTCGTCCCCCGAGCATCATCACAATCATGTCGAGGGCGTGGCTGCGCCGGAGCGAGTGACGGTCCTCCTCGGGTAGCGTCATCGTGACACCGAGCGCCATGCCCGTCGGGATGATGGTGACCTTGTGCAACGGGTCGTAGTCGGGAAGCAGGGCGGCGCACAGGGCGTGGCCGGCTTCGTGATAGGCGGTCATTTCCCGCTCCTTCTCCGACATGACAAGCGAGTCCCGTTTCACCCCCATGATGACCCGGTCCCGGGCCATGTCGAAGTGGCTGGCGTGGATCTTCTCCTCACCGTTTCGCACGGCGTACAGGGCGGCCTCGTTGACCAGGTTGGCCAGGTCGGCGCCGCTCATGCCGGGGGTGCCGCGGGCGATCACGTCGATCTCGACGTCGTCGGCCACCTTCTTGTGCTTGATGTGGACCTTCAAGATCTCCTTGCGGTCGTCGAGCTCGGGCAGCGGGACCACGACCTGGCGGTCGAATCGGCCCGGGCGCAGCAACGCCGAATCGAGGATGTCGGGGCGGTTGGTGGCCGCCATCATCACGATGCCCTCGGTGGCTTCGAAGCCGTCCATCTCGGACAGCATCTGGTTCAGCGTCTGCTCCCGTTCGTCGTGGCCGCCGCCGAGGCCGGCGCCCCGCTTGCGGCCTATCGAGTCGATCTCGTCGACGAAGATGATGGCCCGACCCATCTTGCGGGCCTCGTTGAACAGGTCACGGACCCGGCTGGCACCGACACCGACGAACATCTCCATGAAATCGGAGCCGGTGACCGAAAGGAAGGGCACGCCGGCTTCGCCGGCGACGGCTCGGGCGATCAGGGTCTTACCGGTTCCGGGAGGGCCGACGAGAAGCACACCCTTGGGGATCCGGGCGCCGATCTCGGCGAACTTGCCCGGATTCTTGAGGAAGTCGACCACCTCGGTGATCTCCTTTTTCACCGACTCGTAGCCGGCGACGTCGGCGAAGGTGGTGCCCGGTCGTTCCGACGAGTAGGTCTTGGCCTTGGAGCGGCCGATCGACATGATGCCGCCCATCTGCGACTGCTGACGGCGGGCCATCCACCAGAAGAAGCCGATGATGATCATGAACGGCAGGAACAGGGGAATCAAACCGATGAGCCAGTTGGTGGTGGGCGTCTCCGGCTTGTAGTCAACGCCTTTGCGGTCGAACAGAGAGCGGTCGCTCTCGGAGAAGTCGGTGAACGCCGTGCTGGTGAAGCTGGTGTCGTCGGTGCGGGTGCCGGTGATCTCGTAGGTCGTGTTGTCGAACTGGAAGGCCGTGATGGTGCCGTCCTCGATCTCCTGCAGGAAGGTGCTGTAGCTGATCTCATCGGATTCCTCGGTGTTTCGGCCTGAGGCCAGGAACAGCAGGGCGATGAGCACGCCGACCACAATCCACGCTGACCAGCGAGGCCATCCTGAATCTGACCGCGCCGGCATTCGGGAATTTCGGCCCGGAGGGGCGGGGGGAGGGGTTGGCCCTTGAGAACTCATGATTCAAGCCTAATTGGAGAGCGACTCGTTGCCGAGTCGGACGGTCGTTTCAGGTTTCGAGTGGTTGATTGCTCCAGAACCCGTCGGTCGTGTCGGGTCTTCGGTTAGCACGAACCCACCGGCGTTCCAACACTGCTTATCGTCGTGTCGTCGGAAGTCGATGCACCATGACTAGCCGATCAGACGAAAGACCACCTAAAGTCGGCTGCTTCGATCCCGGATAGAACGCAGTGAAGGCAGCCCGATTTCGTCTCCGGCCGGGTCCGGTTCGAGCGACGGGCGATACCCTTGTCGGGCAACCAGGCCGTGCTTCGCCTGGGGCAGATGTTGACCCGCGACCACCGCTGGATTCGGCGGCGGTCGCGGTCAACAGGGCCGCTCGGGCGTCGTCGGGTCATTCCAGCGGCTTGGCGCCGTATGGGCGGTCTGCAGCCGCTGATCGGGATGAGCGCCTACCGCACCCTGGTAGCGTCGGAAGGCGATGGCGATTCGACTGCAGCCGGGATGGCCGGCCCGCCGCCCAGAGATTCGCTGGGGTCTCCGGGAGGCGTTTCTCTGCCTGTTGGTTGCCCAGCTGTTCTCGCCCTTCTGGGCTGCAGGCGTCTTCGGCCTCGCCGGACAGAGCCTCGACGAGGATCCGACGAGCATGGTTCTGTTCATCGGGGCCAATGTCGGCCTGTGGCTTGCCTATGTGCTCGGCTCGATCGTCATCAGCCGTCGCCTGGGCCGCGGGCCCCGGACCGACTTCGACGTCGGCATCATGGGAAGCTGGGAGGCGGCCGAGGCGGTGATGACCGGCATCATGCTCCAGCTCATCGCCCTGCCGGTGCTGTACTCGCTGATCGGGCTGTTCGTGGACGTCGACCCCGGTGAATCGGCCCGGATGATCGTCGACCTCGTCGACAGCCCACTTGACGTCGTCCTGCTCACACTCGCCGTTGTTCTCGTTGCACCGGTTGTCGAGGAGGTCTTCTACCGCGGTGTCTTTCTGCCCGCGCTCACCGCGGCCACCGGACCGCTCGTCGGTGTGGTCGGCAGTGCGCTCATCTTCGCGCTGGTTCACCAGCAGCTCGTCGTGATTCCGGGTCTGACCCTGTTCGGGCTCGTGGTGGCGTGGCAGACGGCGACCAAAGGCCGGGTCGGACCGGCGATCGTCACGCACATGGCCTTCAATGCCACGACCGTGGTGCAACTGCTGCTGACCTCGCCGAACCTCTGATCGCGCGGATCATGAGCCACGCGACCCATAGCAGCCGCTGACGCTAACGATCGTGCCCGTCGGGCCGACCCAAGGACTCGCAACCGAGGACCACTCGGCGGCTCGAAACCGGGGTTGCGGCGCACATGGCGACGACACCTTGAATGAGTGCCGAGTGGAGTGGCAGACGGTCCAGGCCGCCACCAGGAGAGGTAATGAGCACCACCGACGGCAATTCGACAACCAGCCCGCTGCGACGGCGAAAGAGCAAGCGATTCGATCGCAGCGGTGGATCGCCGCAGGCGACAGGTTCGACGGTCCTCGACACCGACGATGATGCCGCCGACGATGACGTCGAAGTCGACCTTCCGGAGACGACACTGGAAGCGACCGACCCGGATCCGGTGGCGGTGGAAACGACACCGGACATTGAGGAGCAACCGGAGGCGGCGGCCGGTGCCGACGAGGACGGCTTCGATGAGACCTCCGCGACGTCGACGCCGCAGGAGTCGGCACTCGCGGTCGTCGAGGAGGACGGCAACACGGATCCTCGACCGGATGCGCCCGGGCGCAACCGGACCGTTGACCAGATGACCCCATGCGGTCGCTGCGGGCACGACGTTTCGACCGTTCACATCGAGGTCGACGGCAACGTGCTCATCATGGAGTCCTGTGACAACTGCGACACTCGGCGCTGGCAGCTCGCCGGGGAAACCGTGGAGCTGCAGCAGGCGCTGGATCACGTCGGAGAACACGCCGGTCGACGTCGCTAGGCGAAGCCGGGCCTCGTGGCTGTGGCCCCGCCCCCGCGAAGCGTCCGCGCCGCACGGACATGGTGATTTCTTACTATCGTCTAACAGGTGTCTGGTAGTACCGTTCGAGGCGACAGCGCGCTTCACGAGTCCAACCTTCGGGGACGCTTCGGGCTCCTCGTGGCGGGAGCCTGCGCTGTCTTCGTCTTCGCTCTTCTGAACTGGCCGGACGCCGACAGCCTTTCGGATCTGACCGAGCCGCTGCTGTTCGTCAACACCACGCCCTCGGGTGGCGACATGGGCGCTCACGTCTGGGGTCCCGCCTACCTGCGCGATCACCTTCTCCCGCAGGCCCGACTGAGCGGTTGGACGCCCGACTGGTACAGCGGGTTTCCCGCCTTTCACTTCTACATGGTGGTTCCTTCGCTCGCCATCGTCGCGCTGAACGTCGGCCTGCCGTGGCCGTTCGGGATCGGCCTCATCGCCGTTGCCGCTGGCGGTTTGTACCTCCTGGAGCGGCGGAGCTCGGATCGGTCGGCGACGAGCACCCGGCTCGACCGGCTCCGTCGGTTTGCCTCGGCACCGGAGAACCGGGCGCCGGTGGCCGTGGCGCTCGTGATCGTTGCGGTGGTGCTGGTCGGACTGCCCTACGGCGTGGCGTTCAAGCTGGTCTCGGTCAGCGGTCTCGTCGCCTTCCCGCCGGCCGCCTGGCTCATGGGCCGGCTCGCCGGATCGCCGGAGCCCGTCCCGGCGTTCCTGGCCCTCGGCGCGTTCATCTTCCTGTTCGACACCAACTTCACCATCTACGGCGGCAACATCACCTCGACGTTGGCCGGCGAGTTCGCCTTCTCGATCTCGCTCGGCCTGACGCTGGTCGCAATCGGTTTGGCGTTGGGGGGAATGGACCGCAACATATGGCTCGCCCGGACCGCTGTGGTTGTAGCCGTGGTCGCCCTGTGCCATCTCATCCCCGTCTTCTTCATCATCCCGGCATTGATGTTGGCCTGCCTGTCCGATGGCCGGACCACCGCTCGAAGCTGGATGCTGGCGGGTTCGATTGCGTTGGCCCTGCTGCCCGTCGCCTTCGCCGACGGTCGCGGCCTCGGTATGATCGCGCTCGCCCTGTCCGCGTTGATCGTGGTTTTCGTTGCCGCCGCAGCGGGAGATTCGACCGTCTTCGCCCGGTATCGATGGCTTCTCGTCGTTGGTCCCGTCGCCATGCTGGTCTCGGCCTTCTGGCTGCTTCCGTTCTACCTTCGTGAGCCGTACTTCAACGACATGGGCTGGGAGCGCCTCGACGAGGTCGGCGCTCCCATGCTCACCATTCCCATGAAGCTGGCGTTGCCGGTCGCCGCCATCGGTTTGTTGCTGGCCTACGCGGCCCGGGAGCGCATCGGCATGATCTTCGGTGGTCTCGCCGCGGTGTTCGCCGCCGCCGTCGCCAACCTGGGCGAGGGTCCGCTCTGGAACGCCCGACTCCTGCCGTTCTACTACCTCGCCGTCTACCTGACCGCGGCCGTCGGCGTCGCCATGATCGTCCGCTACGTCGGCTCACTGGTAACCGGTGACCTCGACCGACCCTCGGTTTCGACGCTGACGCTTTCCTCCCTGGCCGCACTCGTGGCGGTCTTCGTCGCGGTGGCCATGCCGCTGCGCCTGATGCCGTTCGGGGGGATCAACGACGAGGGCGACTACGAATGGCTCGTCTTCACCAATTCGGCTCGAAGCGCGGTTCCGAGCTGGGCCGCCTGGAACTACTCCGGGTACGAGCGGAAGGAGTCGTATCGGGAGTACTACGACATCGTCACCGCCATGGCAACGGTCGGTGAGACGAACGGCTGCGGGCGAGCCATGTGGGAGTACTCGAAGGAACTCGATCGCTACGGCACACCGATGGCGCTCATGTTGCTCCCGCACTGGACCGACGGCTGCATCGGTTCGATGGAGGGCCTGTACTTCGAGTCCTCGGCCACAACGCCGTTCCACTTCCTGAACCAGAGTGTGCTGTCCGACGCACCGTCGAGGGCGCAACGCGACCTGCCGTACCAGGGGTTCGACATCGACACCGGCGTCGAACAACTGCAGCTGATGGGCGTTCGCTACTACATGGCCCAGTCCGACGACGCGATCGCCGCCGCCGACTCCCATCCTGCGCTCACCAGGATCGGCGAGGCACAGCCGTTCGCTGTCTTCGAGGTCGGCGACAGTGAGCTCGTGGAGGGTCTGAGCTACGAGCCGGTGGTCGTGTCGGGGCGTTCCCCGGAGCAGCTGGCCAACGATGAGGCGGTGAGCCGATTCGATCTCGGTTGGGTCGGTCAGGCCGTGAGCCAATACAACGATCCCGCCGCCTACCTCGCCCTGCCGGCCGAGGACGGGCCCGCCGGCTGGGAGCGACGTGAGTCGCTGTCCACCTCCGACGGCGAACCGATCGATCCCGTCGGCGTCTCCAACATCGCCACGACCGACTCGACCATCAGCTTCGACGTCGACCGGGTGGGAGAACCGGTGCTGGTGAAGGCGTCCTACTTTCCGAATTGGACGGTCGACGGCGCCGACGGGCCGTGGCGTGTCGGTCCGAATCTCATGGTCGTCGTCCCCACAGAGACCTCGGTTCGTCTGGCCTACGGTCGAACGCCGATCGACTGGCTCTCGAACCTGTTGACCCTGATCGGTCTCGTGATCGTCGCCATGCTGGCGGTTCGGGCCAGGCGGCGGCCCAGCCCGTCGATCCGCCCGGAGCCCGTCATGATGCCACCGATGTCGGAAGGCGACGCGCAAGGCAGCGCGGGAGGCACCGAGCACCCCGACGAGCCGAACGCCGCGGTTCCGCCGCTCGAGCGTCCCACGCCTGTCGGTGCGGCCGCGGCGGTTCCGAAGGCCATCGGTGCGCCGACCGCAAGCCCGGTCGCGTCGAAGGATGCATCCGGCAACGGAGGGCGGGACACCGCGTCCGGTCCCGGTGACCCGGCTGCCGAACCGCCTGCCGAACAGTCCGAACCACCGGAACAGTCGGCCGTGTCCCGGCCGTGAGGAGCCGACTCCGACTGTTCGCCCTGGTCGGCGCAGTCGCAACAGCGGTCGATCTCTCTCTGTTCCTGTTGTTGGCTCGGCAGTGGTCGTCGATCGTGGCCGCCAACGTGGTGGCGCTCGTGTCGGCTGCGACCGTCGCCTACGTGTTGAACCGCCGCCTCACGTTCAAGGGCGACCCCCGTGCTCGATGGGTGAGCAACCCAAGTCTTTTCGCTGGGACCGCGGTGGTGGCCGGGTCGATTGACACGCTCGTCCTGGTACTCGTCAACCCTGTTCTGGCCCTGCCGGTCACCAAGATGGTGGCCATCGGGTTCGGTGCCGGTGTTCGGTGGTTCATGTACCGGTGGATTCTGTTCACCCAGGTTCGGCGGGATCTGGCCCAACGGGTGAACCGTCCCGCCCCCGACCGCCCGCTCCGCCTGACCGTGGTCCTGCCCGCGTACAACGAGGAGGATCGAATCGCCGCCACCATCGACGCCGTCCGGCAAACACTGAAACCGGTGTTGGGCGACGGCGATCTGGAGATCCTCGTTGTCGACGACGGATCGGCCGACGACACCCCGGCCGCCGCCGAACGGGCCGGAGCCCGCGTTCTGCGTCAGCCGGTCAACCGGGGCAAGGGGGCGGCGGTCCGACGGGGTGTCCTCGAAGCGCGGGGCCGGAGCGTGGTGTTCACCGACGCCGACCTCGCCTACCGCCCCGAGCTGCTTCTCACGGTTCTCGACGAGGTCGAGCAGGGCTGGGACATGGTGGTCGGCAGCCGCCGCCATCAACACACAAACGTCCTCGTGCGGGCCAGGAGGCTCCGCGAACTCGGTGGTCGGATGGTCAACCGTTTGACCCATCTGGTACTGCTCGGCCATTTCCGGGACACGCAGTGCGGACTCAAGGGTTTCCAGGCCGATATCGCCAGGATCGTCTTCGAGCGAACCCGGATCGACGGATTCGCGTTTGACGTCGAACTCTTCCTGATCGCCGAACAGGATCAGTTGTCGCTTCGCGAGATCCCGGTTTCGGTTGAGAATCGGGCCGGATCCTCCGTTCGGGTCGTGGCCGATTTCGCCGCCCTGATGGTCGATCTGTTCCGTATCAGGCGCTGGGTCGGCGAGGGGGTCTACGAGCCGGACGCCGGTCAGCTGAAGATCCTCGAGGAACGCTCGTGATCGGCTTGGTGACGGCACCGGGTCCGACAGCGGTCCACCAACCTGGAATCGCCGCGGCGGTGGAACCTCGACGTACCGAGCGCGACCCCGTGCCGACCGCGTCTGGCCGTCACATAGCCGCTCCATCGACCGATAGGTGAACCTGTGACCGACATTTCCGTTCTCGACCAGATCGTCAAGGCGTACGACATCCGGGGCACCTATCCGGAGCAGCTCGATGCCAGGATCTGTCGAGCGCTCGGAGCGGGATTCGGTGTCCTGATCGCCGAGGTCGAGCCGACGACGACGGCGGTTGTCATCGGCCGTGACATGCGGCCCTCAGGCCCGGAACTGGTCGACGCCTTCGCCGACGGTGTCATGGGCCAGGGCCTCGATGTCATCGACATCGGCTTGGCCTCCACCGACCTCCTCTACTTCGCATCGGGAAGGCTCGACCTGCCCGGTGTGATGCTCACCGCATCGCACAATCCCGCCGAATACAACGGGATCAAGCTCTGCCGTAGCGCAGCGGCTCCGGTCGGCGAGGACTCCGGCCTGTCGACCATCAAGCGGGTGGCGGCCGAGGGCGCCGTCGATGTGCCCGACGCCAAGCGCGGACGCCGCTCGAAACTGGATCTGCTGGCGGATTTCGCCGATCACGTCCGGAACTTCGTCGACCTGGCCGCCCTCCGTCCCCTGAAGGTCATCGCCGACACGGCAAACGGCATGGGAGGACTGGTCGTGCCGGAGGTCTTCGCTACGTTGCCCTTCGACCTCGAGGTCATGTACTCCGAACTGGACGGGACCTTTCCCAACCATGAGGCCAATCCGCTCGACGAGAAGAACCTCGTCGATTTGCAGGCCCGCGTGCTCGAGACCGGCGCCGACATCGGACTGGCCTTCGACGGTGACGCCGACCGGGTTTTCGTGGTCGACGAGAAGGCGCAGCCCGTTTCGGGATCGCTCACCACCGCGCTCCTGGCCCGCTCGATCCTGGCCCAGAATCCCGGTTCGAAGATCATCCACAACCTCATCTGCTCGAAGGCGGTTCCGGAGGTGGTGATCGAGCACGGGGGGGAGCCTCTGCGGTCCCGAGTCGGCCACTCCTTCATCAAGCAGATGATGGCGGAAACGGGCGCTGTGTTCGGCGGCGAGCACTCAGCCCACTACTACTTCCGCGACAATTGGCGGGCCGACTCCGGCCTGATCGCCTCGGTCCTGGTACTCGAACAGCTGTCGCACCACGATGGCCCACTCTCGGAGTTGCTGGCCCCGCTGAAACGTTACGAGGCCTCGGGCGAGATCAACACCCGGGTGACCGACGCCGCGGTGGTCATCGAACGGGTGGCCGAGCACCACAGCCAGGCGTCGTGTGATCGGCTCGACGGGCTCACCGTCGACCACGGCGACTGGTGGTTCAATCTGCGCCCTTCGAACACCGAACCGCTGTTGAGGCTCAACCTCGAGGCCCCGACGAAAGCCGACGTCGATCGGCGGGTGTCCGAGGTTCAAGCGGTCATAGCCGAGGCGTCGCGATAGCCGTGCGACGGATCAGCGGCTCACTCCAGCACTATCCCTGGGGCCGGTTCACGGCCATCGCCGAGCTCCGGCACGTTGAACCATCAGGCAGGCCCGAGGCCGAGTACTGGCTGGGCACCCATCCCCGTGGCCCGAGCCGCGTGATCCTCGACGGTGGGGGCGAAGGTCCGACGCTCGACTCTGTTATCGCCGCCGAACCGGAGCGATGGCTCGGCTCGCCTGTGCTCGACCGATTCGGCGAACTCCCCTTTCTCCTGAAGATCCTGGCCGCCGACCGGCCGCTGTCGATTCAGGCCCATCCGACCGCCGAGCAGGCTCGGGTCGGCTTCGAGCGGGAAAACCTGGCCGGTATCGAGCGAGACGACTTCAAACGCAGCTATCACGACCCCAATCACAAGCCCGAGCTGATCTGTGCGCTGAGCCCGTTCGAAGCCAAGTGCGGGCTTCGGGTTCTGCACGAAACGCGGCGTCTGTTCTCCACATTCACCCCTGCCGCGCTCGACCCGGTGCGAGCACGACTCGACGGCGACGGCGACGGCGACGGCCCATCGGTTCTCGGTGGGGTGGTCTCGTGGATGCTCGAGTTGGATCAGCAGCGGGCCATGGAACTCGTCGATGCGGTGGTTTCGGAAGCTCGGCGGCTGCTGGACTCGCCCGACGAGCTGGCCCCGATCGCCGACTTCCGGCTCGATCTCGAGTGGACGGTTCGGATCCACGACGTGCATCCCGGTGACATCGGCGTTGTGGTGGCACTGCTGTTGAACCATCTCACCCTGCAACCCGGTCAGGCCCTGTTCCTCGAAGCCGGTGTTCTCCACGCCTACCTCTCCGGTGTCGGCATCGAGGTGATGGCCAACAGCGACAACGTGCTCCGAGGCGGCCTGACGACCAAACACGTCGACGTCGACGAGCTCCTGTCGGTGGCGTCCTTCGAGCCCTGCCGACCGCAGGTGCAGACGATCAGCCGGCCGACCCATCGCTTCGACGCTCCGGTCCCCGAGTTCGCGCTCACGGCCTACGGGTTCGCTGAGGGGGCCGAGCGGTCGATCTGCGAGGTCGAGGGCCCCGAGATCGTGCTCGTCGAGTCGGGTTCGGCCACCCTGTCAACCGCTCCTTCGACCATCGCCCCCGGCAATGGTCCAACGGTTCGGCTCTCGCCCGGGCAGGCGGTGGCCATCCCGGCCGCAACGGGCCGCTACGAGCTGGCGCTCGAAGGAGACGGGACGAGGATCTGGCGGGCGACGGTCGGCTGATAGAGTCGGCGATCCGGAGGATCGCCTTCACAAGTTTGCGTTTCGCAAACTCTCGGGCTCGAAAGGGATGCCCTGGAGATCGGTTTTCCGCCCGGATTGAGTCGGCGAGCCGGAGGATCGCCTTCACAAGTTTGCGTTTCGCAAACTCTCCGGCTCGAAGGGGATGCCCTGGAGATCGGTCTTTCCGCAGCCTGATAGCCTTGTCCGGGTATTCCGATCCGGAGTATCTCTCTCGGAGGTTCACCCGTGGCCCTTGCCCAGCAGCTACTCGACATCCTTGCTTGCCCTGAGGACAAGGGCCCACTGTTGTACTTCGAGCAGGAGGGTTGGCTCTACAACCCCCGCCTTCATCGCCGCTACCGGATCGAGGACGACATTCCCATCATGCTGATCGACGAATCGGAGCAGGTGGACGGCGCCGAACACGAACGTCTCATGGCTCTCTCCGCCGAGCGGGCCTTGCGGCCGACGTTCGACGCATGACGCCGCCCCTTTTCCGCTCACGTCCGACGCAGTCCGCGTTCACACCCTCCGGATTCACACTCTCTCTCCCCGTCAGGAGCTGACATGTCCTCTGCCGATCCGCGACCTCGATCCCTGGCCGACGGCGACTACAAGGTCGCCGACATCAACCTGGCCGGCATGGGCCGTAAACAGATCGAGTTGGCCGAACACGAGATGCCGGGGCTCATGGCGCTACGGGCCGAGTATTACGATTCCCAACCACTCAGAGGGGCGCGCATCACCGGCAGCCTCCACATGACCGTGCAGACGGCGGTGCTCATCGAAACCCTCACCACCCTCGGAGCCGAGGTTCGCTGGGCCAGCTGCAACATCTTCTCGACCCAGGACGAGGCAGCCGCCGCTGTCGTCGTCGGACCGACCGGCACCACCGAGCACCCCGCCGGCGTGCCGGTCTACGCCTGGAAGGGTGAGACGCTCGAGGAGTACTGGTGGTGCACCGAGCAGGTGCTGCGCTGGCCCGATTCGATCGGTGGCCCCAACCTGATCCTCGATGACGGCGGTGACGCAACACTGCTCGTCCACAAGGGGGTCGAGTACGAGAAGGCCGGGGCGGTTCCCGAGCCGACCGACGACGACTCCGACGAGTGGACCGAGGTACTGCGGTTGCTGAAGCGCCTGCACGACGAGGACCCCACCCTTTTCACCAAAATGGGGGCCAACATCCGGGGCGTCTCCGAGGAGACCACCACCGGCGTCCACCGGCTGTACGAGATGAAGGAAGCGGGGACGCTGATGTTCCCCGGGATCAACGTCAACGACGCCGTCACCAAGTCGAAGTTCGACAACAAGTACGGCACCCGTCATTCTCTCATCGACGGCCTCAACCGGGCCACCGACGTGATGATCGGCGGCAAACTGTGCGTGGTCATGGGCTACGGCGACGTCGGCAAGGGCTGCGCCGAGTCATTACGGGGTCAGGGCGCCCGTGTGGTGATCACCGAGATCGATCCGATCTGCGCCCTGCAGGCCGCGATGGACGGCTACGAGGTGACCACCATCGAACGGGTACTCGACAGGGCCGACATCTTCATCACGGCCACCGGAAACAAGGACCTGCTGTCGGCCGAGATGATGGGCCACATGAAGCAGGGCGCCATCGTCGGCAACATCGGCCACTTCGACAACGAGATCGACATGGCCGGGCTGTACCGGTCGAGCGACATCCAGCGGATCCAGATCAAGCCCCAGGTCGACGAGTTCCGGTGGCCCGACGGCAAGAGCATCATCGTGTTGAGCGAGGGGAGGCTGCTCAACCTCGGGAATGCGACGGGCCATCCCAGCTTCGTGATGTCGGCCAGCTTCACCAATCAGGTGCTGGCCCAGATCGAGCTGCAGGCCAACGCCGAATCCTACGGCATCGACGTCGTCACGCTGCCCAAGATCCTCGACGAGAAAGTGGCCCGCCTGCATCTCGATGCACTCGGAGTCCGCCTGACCGAACTCTCCCAGGAGCAGGCCGACTACATCGGCGTCCCCGTCGACGGACCGTACAAACCCGACCACTACCGCTATTGATCCACGATCTGTGCGCTCCTGACCCGGGAAACCGGGTTGTGGGCGCGCAGAATCAGGGTGGGCCGAAACTGTCACCGCCTCCGAGTAGGGTCGCCCCATGGTGCTCATGCGGGTGTGTCCCTGGTGTCGGCGAACCGAGCCGTGGCGGCGAGGGTGTGGTTGCCTGCCCGACCCACTCGACTCGCCCGTCCTGCGCACGATCAGCGGGATCGACCTGGCCGTCGCCGCTCACAACTACGACGAGGTGATTCGACGGTTTGTTCTGGCGGCGAAGAACGGCGGCCGACAGGACCTGCTGCGCCGCTTCGGCGAACAGCTCGCCCAGGTGCTCGCCCAGGCCACCCGGTTCCCCGATTTCCGGAACGGCCAGCGGCCGACGGTGGTCTGGGTGCCGGCGAGTCGGGGCCGGCGTCGTCGCCGTGGTTACGACCAGGGTCGCCTCCTGGCCCGAACGGTGGGCCGGGCGCTTGGCCTTCCGGTGCGGCCACTCTTGGTGCGCACCGGTTCTGGGGCGCAGGAGGGTCGGGATCGGGCCGAACGCCTGGCCGGGCCTCAGCTTCGTTGCCGGGTTCGGCACGCGCCCTCCCACGTCGTCATCATCGACGACGTGATCACGACCGGCGCATCGCTCGCAGCAGCCGCCGACGCACTTCGAGGGGCCGGAACCACGGCGATCATGGCGGTGGCGGTAGCATCCTCAGGGTCAAACGGGTCAAATCACGCACTGGCGGGAAACGCTGGCTTGCGCCAGGTCTCCCGCCTATGGTGAGCAGGTAACGAGCGGCATGCTCAAGCGATCGCATCCCATGGAGGTTTGTATGGAAGTTTCGGTCAGTGGTCGGAAAACAGCCGTGTCCCAGTCTCTGAAACGACAAGCCGAGGAAAAGATCGGGCGTCTGGATAAGTACCTCGACATGGATCGAGCCGAGGTTCACTTCTGGGAGGAGAAGAACTCCCGAAGCAAGGACACGGAGTACTGCGAGGTCACCATGGAGGGCCACGGGCACCACATCCGGTGCAAGGTGGCGGCTCCCGACGGATTCACGGCCGTCGACCTGGCGGTGGACAAGCTGGAAAGCCAGCTCCGCAAACTGAAGACCAAGGTCCACAAGCGCTACCGCGGACGGGAACGACCGGCCATTCCGCCCGATCTCGTCCCGGAAAAGCTGGTCAGCGACGAGCATGCGGCCGAGCCGATGTACAACATCGTGAAATCGAAGCTGTTCCAGATCAACTCACTCGACCCCCAGGGTGCGGCGCTACAGATGGATCTCCTGAATCACGACTTCTACCTGTTCACCAACTCCGAAACCGAACGGGCCGCCGTCGTCTACCGACGGGACGACGGAAACGTCGGCTTGATCGAGGTCGAGTAGGCCTGAGCAGCACCTTGCGGGCCGGCGCGTCAGTCGTACGGGTTCGCCCCAGTAGACTTCATAAGTAACATGAAGCTACTCGACAAGATTCTGCGCGCCGGAGACGGCAAACGGCTCAAGGCCGCACAAAGCATCGTGGCTCCGGTCAACGCTCTCGAACCCGAGATGCAGGCGTTGTCCGACGATCGGCTGCGAGCCAAAACCACCGAGTTCAAGAATCGTGTGGCCAACGGCGAGTCCCTCGAAGACCTGATGATCGAGGCCTTCGCCGTGATCCGGGAGACGGCGATCCGCACGATCGGCCAGCGACACTTCGACGTGCAGCTGGTCGGTGGGGCCGCGCTCCACTGGGGTTCGGTGGCGGAAATGAAAACCGGGGAGGGCAAGACGCTGGTCTCGACCCTGCCGGTCTACCTCAACGCCCTCTCGGGCAAAGGGGTCCACGTCGTGTCGGTCAACGACTACCTCGTCACCCGTGACGCCGAGTGGATGGGCGAGATCCACCGCTGGCACGGCCTGTCGGTAGGGGTGGTCGTCCCCGGCAACAAGGACACCGCCCACAAGATCGAGCAGTACGCGGCCGACATCACCTACGGCACCAACAACGAGTTCGGGTTCGACTATCTGCGCGACAACATGGCTCGCAGTCTCGACGCCCGCACCCAGCGGGGCCACAACTACGCGATAGTCGACGAGATCGACTCGATCCTGATCGACGAGGCCCGGACACCGCTGATCATCAGCGGCAAGGTGCGGGGTGCGGCCGATATTTACTACCGGTTCGCCGACATCGCCCGCAAACTGCGCCGCGACGAGGATTACGACGTCGACGAGGAGAAACGACAGGTCGCGATTCTCGAAGACGGCATCAGCCGGGTCGAGGAGATGCTGGGGATCGAGAACCTCTACGCCGGAGTCCAAGGCGATCTCGTTCATCAGCTCAACTCGGCGCTGCGAGCCAAGGAGCTGTTCCAGCGCGACAAGGACTACCTGGTCGCCAACGGCGAGGTCAAGATCGTCGACGAGTTCACCGGTCGGGTTCTGGAAGGCCGCCGCTGGTCCGACGGGCTCCATCAGGCGGTCGAGGCCAAGGAGAACGTCAAGATCAAGGACGAGCAGCAGACCCTGGCCACGGTCACCCTGCAGAACTACTTCCGCATGTACGACAAGCTGGCCGGCATGACGGGAACGGCCCAGGCCGACGCGGCCGAACTCGAGACCACCTACGGGCTCAGTGTGGTGGCCGTTCCCACCAACGAGCCAATTGCCCGGCTCGACAAGGCCGACCTGATCTACAAGACCGAGGACGGCAAATTCGGTGCCGCAATCGACGACATCGAGGAGCGGATCAGCCGGGGCCAGCCGGTGCTGGTCGGTACGGCATCGGTTGAGAAGTCGGAGAAGCTCAGTCATCTCATGACCATGCGAGGTATCCCGCACGAGGTGCTCAACGCCAAGCAGCATTTCCGAGAGGCCGACGTCGTCGCCCAGGCCGGCAAATCCGGTTCGGTCACCGTGGCGACCAACATGGCCGGTCGTGGCGTCGACATCGTCCTGGGCGGCAACCCCGAGAAGCTGGCCGAGGCCGACACCTTCGCCGAGGGTCTCGAGTTGGAGTCGGACGAGGGCCAGGAGTATTTCGAGAAGCGCTTGGCCTACTGGACGCCGATCTGCGAGGAGGACGGGCGCAAGGTCCGGGAGGCCGGAGGCCTGTATGTGCTGGCCACCGAACGGCACGAGGCTCGCCGTATCGACGATCAGCTTCGCGGCCGTTCCGGTCGACAGGGCGATCCCGGGGAGAGTCGGTTCTATCTGTCGCTCGAAGATGATCTGATGCGTATCTTCGCAACCGGGGCCATGAACTGGGTGATGGATCGGGCGCTACCGGAAGATGTACCCATCGAATCGAACATGGTCACCAAGTCGGTGGAGCGAGCACAGAACACCGTCGAGCAACGCAACGCCGAGATCCGCAAGAACGTTCTCAAATACGACGAGGTGTACAACCAGCAGCGCAAGGTCATCTACGCTCGCCGGACGCAGATCCTCGAACAGGGGGATCTTCGCGAGGATTCGATCGAGGCGCTCGACGACGTCGCCGACACCCTCGTGGTCACGCACTGTGAGGCCGAACTCGACGACACCTGGGATCTCGACGGCCTGCTCACCGAGTTGAAGACCTACTGGGACACCGAACTCACCGTCGCCGACTTCGAGCAGGCTCGGAAGCTGGCCGACATTCGCGAGATGATCATCGATGACGGCCTCGCCTACTACGAGCGCAAGGAAGACGAACTCGGTGAATCGGTCATGCGGCAGGTCGAGCGTCAGATCATGCTGCAACTGATCGACCAGCGCTGGCGTGATCATCTCACCGAGATGGCGAATCTCCGCGAAGGCATCAACCTGCGGGCCATGGGTCAGCGTGACCCGCTGGTCGAGTGGCAGAGCGAGGGTTTCGATCTCTTCCGGGAGATGATGCATTCGCTCAACGTCGACTACATCCGCTACCTCATGCATGTGGAGGTCGTCCCGCCCGAGCCGAGACCGGATACCAACGGTGCCGGTGTCGTCGAGCAGCAGGCGACCAAGCCCGAAGCCGCACCGGTGACCGCCGGGTCGGCCCCGGCCGGCGCAACGGCCGCCCGGACCGCATTGGCCGCTCCGGCGGCCGGGCTCGGTGCGGTCACGACAACCGATGTGGTGGAGTCCTCCAGCGACAGTCAGCAGGAGGCGGAAGCCGCCGATGGTGGAGGGCCGACACCGTTCGTGAAGGACGAATGGGACAAGACCCCCCGTAACGCACCATGTCCGTGCGGCAGCGGACGCAAGTTCAAGCAGTGCCACGGTAGGCGCTAGTCCGCCATGGCCGATCTGACCGAAGATCTCAAGGCGCTGCGGGTCGAACTCGACGAGGCGGAGGAGTACCTCCGGGTCGCCGAACTCCGGGCCCGGCTGCCCCAACTCGAGACCGAGATGGGCCGGCCCGACCTGTGGGACGACGCCGAACGGGCCCGCGTCGTCCAGACCGAGTTCACCGCGGTGAAGGACGACCTCGATCTGTTCGACCAGTTGTCGGGCCAGGTCGATGACGCCGAGACATTGTTCGAACTATCCCGCGAGGAGGGTGACGCCGAGCTGGAGAACGAGGCGGTCGAGCTGATCGAACAGCTCGGGTCGCGCTTCGGCGAACTCGAACTACGGGCCCTGTTCACCGGCCAGTACGACGAAGGTGACGCCGTCTGTGAGATCCACTCCGGCGCCGGCGGCACCGACTCCCAGGATTGGGCCGAGATGCTGCTCACCATGTACCGCAAATGGGCTCAGAACAAGGGCTTCGGGTTCGAGCTCACCGACGTGCAGCAGGGCCAGGAGGCCGGCATCACGTCGGCCGAGTTCGTGATCACCGGCCGCTACGCCTACGGCTGGCTCCAGGCCGAGCGAGGCGTTCACCGTCTCGTCCGCATCTCGCCGTTCGACTCCCAGGCCCGCCGCCACACGGCGTTCGCCTCGTTCGCCGTCGTTCCCTACATCGAGGACGCGGCCGATCAGGTGAGTATCGATGACAAGGATCTTCGGGTCGACGTGTACCGGTCCTCGGGCGCCGGCGGCCAGCACGTCAACACCACCGACTCCGCGGTTCGGATCACCCACCTGCCGACCGGCACCGTCGTGTCGTGCCAGAACGAACGCTCTCAGCACCAGAACAAGGACCGCTGCATGCAGATGCTGGCCATGAAGCTGGTCGACCTGGAGCGACAGAAGCGGGAGGAGAAGCTCGCTTCCGAGGCCGGTGAGTCGAAGAAGGTGGAGTGGGGCAGCCAGATTCGCAGCTATGTCCTGCAGCCGTACCAGCAGGTGAAGGACGAGCGCAGTGGCGAGACGTCGGGCAACCCGGACGGGGTGCTCAACGGCGACGTCGGCCCGTTCATGGAGGCCTGGCTCCGGTGGCGCCGGGCCGGCCAAACCAGCAACTAGTATGACGGACGGGTGTCTGAAGGTCAGCCACCCACCCGAATCCTCAAAGCACGAAGCGGGAACCGATAGTCATGATCAAACTCGAAGGTGTCTCGAAGTCCTATCCGCAACAGACCGAGGCCGCCCTGCGCGACGCCTACGCCGACATCGCCAAGGGCGAGTTCGTCTTTCTCGTCGGCCCGTCGGGTTCCGGGAAATCGACCTTCCTCCGCCTCCTCAACAAGGAAGAGGAGCCCGATACCGGCCGAATTTTCGTGGCCGGCAAGGACATCGGTCAGATGTCCAGCTGGAAGGTTCCGATGCTGCGTCGAAACATCGGAAGTATCTTCCAGGACTTCAAACTCCTGCCGACCAAGACGGTCGCCGAAAACGTGGCCTTCGCCCTGGAGGTCATCGGGCGGCCCCGCAGTGTCATCCGCACCCAGGTTCCGGCCATCTGTGAGCTTGTCGGTCTCGGTGACAAGATGGCGAAATATCCCAATCAGCTCTCCGGTGGCGAGCAGCAGCGGGTGTCGATCGCCCGGGCCTTCGTGAACCGACCACTGATCCTGTTGGCCGACGAGCCGACCGGAAACCTTGATCCCCAAACTTCGATCGGCATCATGCGCCTGCTGGACCGCATCAACAAGACCGGTACCACCGTGGTCATGGCCAGCCACGATCGAGGCATCGTTGACACCATGCGCAAGCGGGTCATCGAGTTGTCAGAAGGGGCGATCGTCCGCGATCAGGCCCGCGGCGTCTACGAATAGGCCAGACGCCATCCATTCGACGACGTGCGACGGGCTGAGCCCGCCGCCTGACTCTCGGCCCTGACGGTCGAAACCTCCGAGGCCCAGACCGAGCAACGAAGCCGCTACGCAAAACAAGGAATACAAAGCCCTCATGGCAATCCGCGCTGACTACCTCCTCAAAGAAACCGGCCAGAACCTCATCCGCAACCCGTCACTGAGCCTGGCCACCATCCTCACCGTTGCCGTCTCCCTGTCGCTGATGGGCGTGGCCCTCCTCGTCCAGCAGGGCGTTGGGCGGATCAACACATCGTTCAAGGACGAGGTGGAGTTCATCGTGTGGCTTGACGTCAACGTACAACAGGAACAGATCGAGAGCATCGACGATTTCCTGGCCTCGAACCCGTACGTCGACAATCGCTACTTCATCGATCGCGACGCCACCTATCAGGAGTTCCAGAACTTCTTCGCCGATGAGCCCGAATTGCTGCAGCTCGTGGAGCCGGATCAGTTGCCGATGTCGTTCCAGGTTCAGCCAAGCGACACCGACGTCGACCTGATCCGCCGAATCGGTGATGAGATCGAGACCATCCCGGGCGTACAGGACGTCGAGTTCGCCAGCGACAACATCCGAGCCATCAGTACGTTCTCGGAAGGCAGTTCAACGGTGATGTTGGCCGCGGCCGGCGCCGCCGCCGGGGCCTCCGCCCTCCTGATGTACAACTCGATTCGAACCGCTGTCTTCGCACGGCGCCGGGAGATCGAGGTGATGCGCCTCGTCGGTGCCACCAAGTGGTTCATCCGGATCCCGTTCATGCTCGAAGGTCTGCTCCAGGGCCTGTTGGGCGCAGTGCTCAGCATCTTCACCGTGTTCGCGGTCAACAAGCTGATCTCCAGCTTCTTCCAAGATCTCCAGAGCTATATTTTCCGTGATTTCGCCGTGCCCTCGGCCCAGGTGCTCACGATCGGCGGTGCCCTGCTCATGGTCGGGGCGCTGATCGGCGCCGTCGGGGCCGGAGTGGCCGTCACCCGCTATCTCGACGCCTGATCCGGCGACCCCTTCTTGGGTCGCAATCGTTTTGCGCCTGCATGACCTGGCTATTGTTTTGCCATGACTCTGCTCGTCGTCGTTGCCGTCTTCGTGGTGGTGGTCGCCGTGATGGCGATCATCGACCTGTTTCAGACACGTCACGCGGTTCGCCGGAACTATCCACTGATCGGTCGGCTGCGCTATCTGCTGGAGAAGATCGGACCGGAGCTCCGCCAGTACATCGTGACCGACAACGACGAGGAGCGGCCGTTCAGCCGCGACCAGCGGCGCTGGGTGTACGCGTCGGCCAAACGGGAGAACCAGTACTTCGGCTTCGGTTCCGATTCGAAGATGGACGCCCCCCAGTATCCGATCATCCGCCACTCGGTGTTCCCGTTCGACGTACCGGACGCTGTCGATCCGACCGACGAGAGCTACCTGCCCTGCACCAAGGTGTTGGGGGAGTGGCGGAACCGGCCCAAAGCGTTCCGGCCCGAGTCGGTCGTCAACATCTCCGCCATGAGCTTCGGTTCCTTGTCGGGAGTGGCCGTCGAGTCCCTCAACCGGGGCGCGAAAATCGCCGGGTGCATGCACAACACTGGCGAGGGTGGGGTCAGCCGTCATCATCGCCACGGTGGTGATCTCATCCTGCAATTCGGCACCGGCTACTTCGGGGCCCGCAACCCGGACGGGACGTTCAACCTCCACAAGGCGGTCGAGCTGGTCGAAACAACGCCATCGATCCGCTGCATCGAGATCAAACTCAGCCAGGGGGCAAAACCCGGCCTCGGCGGGCGGCTACCAGGCCCGAAAGTGACCGAGGAGATCGCACAGGCCCGCGGCGTCCCGGTCGGGATCACGGTCGCAAGCCCGTCGAGCCATTCGGCCTTCAACTCCGTGCCGACCATGATCGACTTCATCGAGACCCTGGCCGAGGCCACCGGACTCCCGGTCGGAATCAAGTCGGCGGTCGGCGATCGTCAGTTCTGGAGCGAGCTGGCCCACGCCATGGCCCTGACCGGGCGAGGCCCGGACTTCATCGCCATCGACGGTGGTGAGGGCGGTACGGGAGCCGCTCCGCTGGCGTTCTCCGATCATGTGTCCCTGCCCTACCGGATGGGCATGGCCGAGGTGTTCCGCACCTTCGCCAGCCAGGGAATGCATGACAAGGTGGTGTGGATCGGGGCCGGCCGGCTCGGCTTTCCCGGAGAGGGTCTGCTCGCCATGGCCCTGGGGGCCGACATGATCAATGTGGCCCGGGAGGCGATGATGGCCGTCGGTTGCATCCAGGCTCAGCGGTGCCACACCGGCCACTGTCCGACGGGCGTCGCCACGCAGTCGCCGTGGCTGACCCGTGGTCTCGATCCGGACGACAAGTCGGTGCGGGCGGCCAACTACGTGATGAGCCTTCGTCACGAACTGCTCATGCTGGCGCACGCCTGCGGGCATGCCCACCCGGCATTTGTCGGCGGCGAAGCGATCGACCTGTTGGTGGAGGGTGACGAGGCGATCTCACTGTGGGATCACTACCGCTACGACAAGACGTGGTGGGAACCGATCACCAGCAGATCCGACGAACTGGTCCAGATCATGTACTCCGGCGTTTGACGACCCACGAGGCTCCCATGTCCTACGAAACCATTCGACTCGACCGCGACGGCCACGTCGCAACCCTCACGCTCGATCGACCCGAGCGGCTGAACGCCTTCAACGACACGATGGTGCAGGAGCTGGTTGCGGCCTGCGACGAGATCGACGGTGATGACGAGATCCGTGCTGTTGTGGTCACCGGGGCCGGGCGCGCCTTCTGCGCCGGCGCCGACCTTGGTAGGGGCGACGAAACCTTCGATGCCGACGCCCGTTCGAAGTCCGACGGTGACGGAGCCGACCGCTGGGCCAACGGCATCCGACGTGACGGCGGCGGCATTGTAACGCTCCGGTTCTTCGATCTCACCAAGCCGCTGATTGCCGCCGTCAACGGCCCGGCGGTCGGGATCGGGATCACGATGACGCTCCCCATGGACGTGCGGCTGCTGGCCGACGGCGCCAAGATCGGCTTCGTCTTCGCCCGCCGTGGCATCACCCCCGAGGCGTGCTCTTCGTGGTTTCTACCCCGACTCGTCGGGATGTCACAGGCGGCCCGCTGGTGCTACTCCGGCCGCGTGTTTCCGGCGGCCGAGGCGGCCGAGGGCGGGCTGGGTGAGCTGGTGGCTCCCGACGAGCTTCTCGATCGAGCTCGGGAACTGGCCGACGAGTTCGCCGGGTCCGCCCCGGTGTCGGTTGCGCTGACCCGCAGGTTGTTGTGGCGAGGCCTGACGCTCGCGCACCCGATGGAGGCCCATCGGGCCGACTCCCGGGCCATCCAGGCCCTCGGCCGGATGGCCGACGCTCGGGAGGGGGTCACCAGCTTCCTGGAGAAGCGGCCCCCCGAATGGTCGCTGAAGCCGTCCGAGGATCTGCCCGATGTGTTTCCCGACTGGGACCAGCCGACCTTCCACTGACGCTGTCTAGCGTCGGCTTCCCTGAAGCGACCCGGTCAGATCCTCGTCGAGGATGGCGCACGCATATCGGGTGTCATCGTCGGCCCAGGCGTCCTCGTTCGGATACCAGTAGGGGAACCGACCGAACTCCGACTCGCCAGGCTCGATGCCGATGAACGCCAGGAACAGGCTGCGGCACTCCTGCTCCGTCAAGGCTCTCGCCTGTGCATCTCCGGGGAAACGTAGATCGGCATCGAACGTGCCGCCGCCGATCATCTGCCCTCGGTGAGGCTGGGAGCAGCGGATCGGGCGGACGTGGTCGTCGAGCGTGAGAGACTCCGCCGTCTGCTCCGGCAGGAGCCCGAAGCACTGGCCGGTGCCGAGTTTGTGCAGCTCGGGGTAATCGGCCGGCACGAACGGGCCATCGATCGGCCGGTCGCTGAGCACCGCACACAGAACCTCCCTGTCGCCGTCCTCCCACCTCGATCGGGACGGTCGCCAGAACCGGAACGTATAGCCAACTGCGGACTCGACTCCGAAGAACGACTCGAAGGCGGCTGAACAGGTCGAGGTGCTCTCATCGGTCAACTCGTTGTCGGAGGGTATCGGCGCGTCGTCGGGGTATGGGAGATTCCCTCGACCGAAGAAGAGACCGGCGAACGAGCCCGAACAATCGACAAGCTCCACCACGTCACCACTGCGGAGCCCGAACGGGTCGCTCGATCCGGCCGGATCGAAGCAGTCGCCGGGCATGAGACGATCGATGGCGACGATGTCACCGCGAGCGAAGTCGTCGGCACGGCCCTTCACCGATCCGGTCAGCGGATCAGAGCCTTCGCCGACGGTGACGTAGCAGGTGGCGTGGTGAACACCGTCGTCCCAATCACGCTCCGAGGGCACCACGATCGGGGCGTCGAGTGTGGTGGTCAGGTGGTCGGCGCCGAGATAGTCGGTCGTGACGGCTTGGCAACTCTGCTCGAACCAGACCCTCGTCACGTCGTCACCGGGAAATGGACGACCGCTGTCCGGGTGGGTGGCCAGCCCAACAACCTCACCGTCGTGGGGAAGCGAACAATCGACGGCCTGAAGTGCCGACGGATCGTCGTCGGCGAGCCGAACGCAGTCGCCGGTATCGAGGGCGAAGCCGGATGAGGCATCGGCCACACCGGGGAAACCGGCCTGGGCCAGTACCAGCCAGCCGACGGCCAGCGTGATCATCCCCGCGACGACACCGGCGCTGTACGCTCGACGGCGATCCGTCGGCGGCGAAGGAGCGGCGCTCGCCAGAGACATCCGACAATCCTGCTAAAAATCCAAGTCGGCAACAACCCGTTGGGCCAACTCGCCACGTCGACGACATGATGATCAACCGCTGATCAAGAACTCAGCGTAGGGCTCAGAATCTCTTCTCGAACCAGCACTTCGCAAACGGATTGTCGTTGTAGCGGTCGATTGGCTCGTAGCCCGCCGATCGGTACATTGCGATCGCCTCGGTGAGCACGCTGTTGGTGTCGAGCCGCACAACGGTGCAGCCGAGTGATCGGCCTTCCTGTTCGAGGCGTTCGAGGATGCGTCGCCCGAGCCCGATGCCTCTCCAGTCGGGGTTGACCCACATCCGCTTGATCTCTGCGATATCGGGCGTAAGTCGGTGAACAGCGCCGCACGCAACGGCGTCGTCACCGTGATGTGCCAGCAGGAAGGCGCCACGGGGAGGTCGGTAGAAATCGGCATCGGCGGTGACGGAGTCGGCTTCGTCGAATCCCGTTTCGAACCGTTCGTCGAGTTCGCCGAAGTAGCGACGAAGTGACTCGACGGCCGCTGAGTCGGCAGGGTCAACCGGTTCGATTGTCACCGCGGCGGCCGACAGGAGCCGGTCTGCTGTGATCAGGGCCTCGGCCAGACGCTGCCGCTGGCCGACCCCGAGCGGGGCTATGAGCGTCTCGGCGAGCACCTGCGACCGCCTGTCGAGTTCCTGCCATTCCCGGCGGCCCGACTCGGTGAGCGTCGCCCGTCGGCGCCGGCCGTCGGTGGGGACCGGTTCCGTGACAACGAGGCCCTCGGATTCGAGCTGCCTCAGCAACCGACTCAGGTAGGCCGAATCGACCCCGAGCGTCTGACGGATGTCGCCGACGGCTCGCCCGTCGAGCCCTATCTCCCACAGGAGTCGCGATGACGCCAGCGGTCGGTCGAGGCCCAGGAAGCGGTCCTCCAGGACACCGATTCGTTGCGTGAAGCGGCGGTTGAAACCACGAAGTACGTCGACGGCGCCGGTCACATACCTGACTCTAGTCAGCTAGTCGAGCGAACGCACCGAGCACTTCGGTCGGTGCCTCAGTCTCCGGTGACACCATTGAGTTCGTCGACCACGGCCATCAGGTCACCGTAAGCGACGAAATCGGCGGCGATTACGGTGGGCATCACGCCCCGTTCGCCCTCGCATTGTCTCAGTCGCGGCAACAGCGTCTCGGTCAGGTTGACGACCCGATTGGCGTTGAGTGCCGGAGTTATGAAGTGGTTGACCATGAACAGCGGGCTGTCGTCCCGTCCTCTGTTCCTCTCGCAGGAGAATTCGGCCGCCGAACTGAAGCTGAACGGCGTCTCCTGAACGAACTCGAACGCCGGGTGCAGCCATGGGATGTCCCACCTCGTCGAACCGCCGGGCACAAAGGCTTGCGTGCCCATTACACGTGTCACCGCGGGAGTCGCCGATCGTCACCGGATTGGCTGACAGCGTGAATACGGCAGCGACCGCGAGGCCACCGATGATCGACGCCGGGAGCAGGGTTTGACCGCCAAGGGATCGCCACGACCGCACGTCGCTCTCCTCGGGGATCAGAGTGGAGATGCGCTTGCCGAGCCCGGTCACCTCGACGATTTCGGCCACAACCGCAACGGCGGCGATGAAGCCGACAATCCTGATTGCGACAGCGGCCAGGGTCAGCGGCTCGAGGACGGCCCAGACGGCGGCGCCTCCGACGGCCACCAAACGGGCGGAGGTTCCGGCCGTGGTTTGAGGGCGACTGGACAGCCGTTGAAACTGTTCGACCACCGCGGATCGAGCGTGGCCGACGTTGACCACAGCCCAGGCCAATCCGGCGAGAAAGGCCCCCGCGGTCATCAGCATCCACCCCCACGTCTGCAGTTCGCCAACGACGAGCTGCGAGGCGGCAACGACGGCGTCACGCTGGGGCCCGACCGCGGCGAACGAGCCGACGATGACGGCGCCGACGACCTGCAGCACCAGGATGAACAGGCCAACCAACCCGAGCGTCAATCCTGTGGTACTGATCCCGGTCCACGGGTTGCGGTCGGTGACAATCAAGGCCAGCAGAGCCACGAACGCAAGAATCGCAATCACGCCGGTGAGCCTTCGCAATGCCCGGGCCATGTCGATCAGCTGGGTGAACATCTCACCGCTGGAGATCGAGACGACAACCTCCTCAACGTCGGACGGCATCATGTCGGCCATATCCGGTACGAGTGCCTGCAACGTCTGGTCGAGCATCAGAACGACGTCGGACACCGCGATCACGAAACTGTCGGCGTCCTCCTCGAAGACGGTTCGGTGGGCTTCGGTCACGCTCGCCTGCACAGCGGTCTTGGCGACCAACGATTCGAGCACACCCGAAGTCAGGCTTTCGAGCAGCGAGCCGCCGGTTGCCAGGTTGGGGGCCTCTTCGATCAGCGCATCGGAGATCTCACCGGCAAGAAAGTTGTGATCGCCGGGTCGGACAGGCTGGCGGCGGCAGTGGCTCCGAAATCGTCGCTGTCGAGAAAGCGGTCCTGGGCGAAGAACAGCAGCGTGGCCACGGTCGTCAACAGGAAGGCGAGAACCGCCAGGATTGGTCGGAGCCATCGTGTCCTCCCCATATCGATCCAGACTGTACCGGGTGACCACTGGACGCGCCACGGCGCCGGTTCCGACCCGGTCGTCGGTCCTTTCATCGAACCGAGCAAAGTCAAAACGCTACGATGGCCACGCATGACCTATTTCGAAGACATGGACACGATCCTCGTGCACCGGAGGCCACCGCACGATTCGTGATCGTTGACGAAGAGGGCGGCTGCGTTGGTGGATGGCACCAACCCCAAAAACAACGAAACCCCCGAACCCGAGGGTTCAAAGGTTTCCGATGTCTTGCGATATCACAATTGTGGAGCTGGGGGGAATCGAACCCCCGTCCGCTGAGGAGTCACCGCACACGCTACGACCATTCCCGCGATTCAGGCTTTGCGGTTGCCTGGTTGCCGGGTCAACGTGAACCTTGCGGTTCGTCCGCCTGGTCTTTCCCAGGAGTCAGCGGTCTTTGCCTGCCGTCAATGGTCTCTCCCATCGTCCACCACTGCTTCTGTTGCCGGGCTGCAGTGATCGGGCCCCGCGTGGCCTCACGGCTCGCGATGTTCCTCTGGCTACCTAAGAAATTAGGCGGCGAGAGTGAAGTCAGCCTTGTTGGCGCTTCTGTTGAGCCCCGTTTAACGAGTCTGAGCAACTCGGGTCGCACACACGACTTCTCGTCTCAACGTCGAAACCGATCAGCCCCGAGGTGAGAGAAGAGTCATTCACGGCCAAAGGCCGCTCTGTGGCTCATCTCGGATTTCAAGTAGCAGTATCGGGGCTGTCGGCCCTCGAGTTCCGGCCAACGGCCACAACGCACCCCCGTTGGGGGACCTTCCAGTGTAGCGCCATGATCAGCGGCGCCGGGTGCGTTCCGCCAGCTCGCGTCGGGCCTCCCGGTCGGCGTCACGTTTGGCGATCAACTGCCGTTTGTCGACTGTCTTGCGGCCCCGGCCGAGACCGATCTCAAGCTTGGCCCGATTGTCCTTGAAATACAGTGCCATCGGGACGAGAACCAGATGATCCTGCTCGGTCTTGGAGAACAGCCGGTCGAGCTCGGCCCGGTGCAGCAGCAGTTTACGTTTCCGGGTCGGTTCGTAGCGTAGATGCGAGCTGGATCGGGTGTAGGGCGCAATATGCAGCCCGACCAGCCACAGCTCGCCATCCTCGAATCGAGCATAGGCGTCGCTGATCTGCACCTTCGACTCGCGGAGCGACTTGACCTCGCTACCCCGAAGCGCGATACCGGCTTCGATGGTCTCGGAGATCTCGTAGTTGCGGTGAGCCTGCTTGTTGGTCGCAACCATCTTGACGGCCATCACCCCAAGGCTAGGCCGCACCAACCAGGGCGGCACGGCTCGCCGTCTACCTCGTCGGGAGCGGGGATGCCGAGCGGGCCGCGGTCATCCCGGATCGATCGAACCGGCCATCCGGGGAGCGGGGAACCGGCGTGTACCGTTGCCTCAGACGATCAGCGGGAGCAGGCCGATCCGGGTCGTGGGCATCGTCGAGCACATCGGGTCGGTGGCTGACGGTGTCGGCCAGATCGGTCACCGTCGACGCTGTGGCGATCGGAACCAGTGGCGGGATCATCGGTACTCGGGTCGGTGTGTGCGCCCGGTCCGCTGTTGGGCGCTCGTCGGTGGCGTCGACCGTGTTCGACCCGCCGGTCGGCCGGCTGGGTGCCTCGACGGACGTGCGATCCGACAACGATCGCTCGGCCGGCGATCGCTCGGTCGGCGTTGAAGGTTTCGACAGGTCGCGTTCGACGAGACGCCGGTACCGCAGGCGCCCGAGCCACCCCAGGCTCTGGTTCAGACGATCGCGTTCCTGTTCGAGACTCTTTATTCGGTCGACCATGAACTGGAACTGCTGATCCTCGCTCGACAACCGGGTTGTGAGCTCGACCGCCCTGGCCTCCGCCACGGCCTTGTTCCGCCGAGCCTCCTCCAATTCCCGTTGCAGGTCGCCGAGCGACTCGGCCGCAGCGGCCCGGGCCGCGCGATCGGCTTCGGCCGTCGCCGTCGCCTCACGAAGGCGGCGGAGCAGATCCCGGCTCTCTACCCGGGCCGCCGTAGCCTGGGTCTTGGCCAGCAAGACGGCGGCCTGGGCCGCCAGCGCATCACCCGAGTAGCGGCTGAGCGCATGCTCGTCGAGCTGATGCTGCAGCGCCGCAAGATCGAGCGTCCAGCCCTGTTGCTTGGCGACGGTCATCAGCGACATGGTCGGTATCAGCCACTCGCCGTCTCGATCAACCGCTCCGGGGATGGTTCCCTGCTTCGCCAACCGACGAACCTGATCATCCGGCACCCCGAGAGCGCGAGCAGCATGTTGTATCGGGAGCATCTCGCCTCTAGCCACGCAGCGATAGTAGATCCTCATAAGCGCCTATCCAAGAACCGCGGCAAAACGTAATAAGACGAACGAAAACGCCATGATTTGCGATGAATGTCGAACAAGGTTATTGCTGCTATGTGGCCTTGGCTGGTGCTGCTTGGAGTATCGGCGGGTCACCGAAGCGGGGTTCGTGTGTGTGCGTGCTGCTGCATCCGCGCCGTACCATCCAGCGTAATACCCACCGTCATGGACAGTTCCGAGCGACGCATTGCCCTGGAGCGTTCTGTCTCCAGGCTCCGTGGGCGTGTTTGTGGTGCGGTGAACCGGTGCGAATAGCCGTCGTCGGATCCGGAATCGCCGGATTGGCGTGCGCCCACATCCTCGGCCCGCACCACGACGTCGTGCTCTACGAGGCCACGGATCGGTTGGGCGGTCACTCCAACACCGTTGTCGTCGATGATCCGCAACTCGGCCCGACGGGCATCGACACCGGCTTCATCGTGCACAACGATCGCAACTACCCAAACCTCGTTCGTCTGTTCGCCGAGCTCGGGATCGAGACCGTCGACAGCGAGATGAGCTTTGCCGTCCGCGATCCCGATGCCGATTTCTACTATCGGGCCACCAACCTCAACACTCTGTTCGCTCAGCGGCGTCGGCTGGTCGACCCGGCCATGTGGATGATGCTGGCCGACATCGTTCGCTTTCATCGGTCGGGTCGTCGGATGCTGGGGGAGGTCGACAACGGCGAGACCCGATGGAACGGTCTGACCATCGGTGATCTGCTGGATCGAGGTCGGTATCGTCGCGACTTCGTCGATCGACACCTTGTCCCGATGGGCGCCGCCGTCTGGTCGACACCACCGAGCCGGTTCCGGGATTTTCCGGCGATCAGCCTTCTCCGGTTTCTCGACAACCACGGCCTGCTGAGCATCGGTGATCGGCCCCAATGGCGGACGGTGGCCGGCGGGAGCCGACGCTACGTCTCGGCTATCGAGCAGCGGTTCGATGGATCGGTCCGCCTGGGCTGCCCGGTGCTGGCCGTGACGCCGTCGAACGGTGGCGTCTCCGTCGTCGACGCAAGCGGCTGTGAATGGTTCGATCAGGTGATCCTGGCCTGCCACAGCGATCAGAGCCTCAGGCTGGTCGCCGATGGGGCTCCCGAGCTGGCCGGCCTGCTGACCGCCATTCCCTACCAACCAAACCGGGCGACCCTCCACACCGATGTCGGTATCCTGGCGCCCCGGTCCCGCTCGTGGGCGGCATGGAACTACCGAATCGAGCCCGATGCGGCGGCTTCGACGGTCACCTACGACCTCACGCTGCTGATGCGTCTGGCCACCGACGTTCGATATCTGGTTACGTTGAACGATACGGACCAGATCAATACCGATCAGATCATTCAAGAGATCGACTACTCGCACCCCGTCTTCGATCATGCGGCGACCGAGGCTCAAGCGCGGATTCGTGCTCGTAACGGCTCCGATGGGATCTGGCTATGCGGCGCCTGGATGGGCTACGGGTTTCACGAAGACGGCATGCGTTCGGCTGTCGACGTCTGCCGGCGTCTCGGCGTCCGTTGGGGGTCCCCGTGAAACCGGGTCCTCCTGCGCTCTGTCGGGGAACCGTGTCGCATCGTCGGCTCAGTCCCGCGGCCCATGCCTTCACCCACGACGTCGTCTACGTGTGGTTCGACCCGGATCGGCCCGAGTCGTTGACCGACCGGCACTGGACGTGGTCGACGGGCCGCTTCCGACCGGCACGAATCGTCGCCGACGACTACGGCTGGCCCGGCGACGAGCCGGTCGCAACGTGGATCGAGGGCCTGTTGCGTCTGGTCGAGCCGGATTTCGCCGTCGGGGAGGTCCGGTTCCTGACCCAGCCGCGGCGCTGGGGTTGGCTGTTCAATCCGATCTCGCTGTATCTGGTGTGGCCGCCCGGCTCCGACGACCGTCCCACCGGTGCCGTTCTGGAAGTCACCAACACCCCGTGGAAGGAGCGGCATCACTACGTGGTGACCTTGGAGAGCGGCGACACGATCGATGCACCGGAGACAACGGTCGTCGAGGCGACCTTTTCCAAAGATCTCCACGTTTCACCCTTCCTGCCTTCGGCTATGACCTATCACCTGCAGATCTCGGAACGCCCGCCGGCGTCGGACGGTGCGGGGCCAAGACTGGACATCGCCATTTCCGTATCAGACGAGGCGGGTGACACCGTCCTCGAAACCGGCATGAAGATGGTCCGACAACCGGCGACCGGCGAAGGCCTGGTCGGCACCCTGCGTCGGGATGCGTTCCCCACCCACCGAACCAGCGTGGGGATCCACTATCAGGCCGCTCGGCTGCTGGCCAAAGGCGTCCCCTTCGTCCCCCACCCGAAAAGGAGCAAGAGCCGTGGATCTACTTGACACCGAACACACGCCCTACCGGATCAGCACGGAAGCCCTCATGGCCCGATCGGACCGAACCTCGTGGTCACTCGCGGCGATGCGGGCGGGCCTGGCCGCACGGGTCGTCGAGCGAATGCTCGATCGGATATCGATCGGACGGCTGACGGTCGTCGACCATACGACCGGTACCACCACCCACCACGGCGCGTCGGCTGTAACCGCGACGGGGGCGAACGCGACCGACCCCTACGAGGCCACGATGGAGATCCACGATCACCGGGCCTGGACGGCGGTTTTGGCCGAGGGCTCGATCGGATTCGGCCGCGGCTACATCGAGGGATGGTGGACGAGTCCGGACCCCGTGGCCGTCATTCGCCTCGTCATCGCCAACATTCGTCCGGTCGACGAGATCCGCAATCGGATCAGTCGCGTCGTCGCCCCCGTGTCGGATCGAATCCGTCGTGTGCTCCCTCGATCGGGGCGGCAGGGTAACAAGGAACAGATCTCGGCTCACTACGACCTCGGCAATCATTTCTTCGCCCTGTTCCTCGACGAGACGATGACGTACTCGTCGGCCGTGTTCCCCCGGCCCGATGCGACGCTCGAGGAGGCCAGCCTGCACAAGTACGACATGGTGATCGACGCGCTCGGGCTGAACGAGGATCACCATTTGCTCGAGATCGGTACCGGCTGGGGTGGCATGGCGATCCGGGCCGCGGAGCGGACCGGCTGCCGGGTCACGACCACCACGATCTCCGACGAGCAGCTGCGGCTGGCCCGCAAACGGATCGCCGATGCCGGATTGACCGATCGCGTCACGGTGATCGACAGCGACTGGCGTGATCTGAGCGGCTCCTACGACCGGGTGGTGTCGGTCGAGATGATCGAGGCGGTCGACTGGCGTGACTACCGGCGATTCTTCAGCACCATCGAGGCCTGCCTCAAACCCGACGGTGTGGCCGTTCTCCAGGCCATCTGCGTCCCGGACCGTCGCTACCAGCGGACCAAGAACACCGAGGACTTCATCGCCCGTTTCGTCTTTCCCGGCGGTTACCTGCCGTCGATCGGTGCCGTACTCGACGCCGTGTCATCGGCCACCCGACTGCAGCTTGTCGCGCTCAACGACTTCTCCGCCCACTACGCAGAGACCTTGCGGCGCTGGCGTGAGCGTTTCGAGGAACACCAGGCCGATCTGGACGGACTCGGTCTCGATGAGCGCTTTCACCGCCTGTGGCGCTTCTACCTCTGCTACTGCGAGGCCGGCTTCCTGGAACGGCACTGCACCGTGAATCACATCTCGTTGGTCGGAGCGGAATGGCGACCGTCACTGTCCCGGGTCCCGACCGTCGCCCGCTAGTCGCGACGAGCGGCCGAGCTCGTAGCCCGGCCGCTCTGCGTGGTCACCACCCGAAACCTGAACGCCAGGCTACGACAGAGCTTGCCGTTGATCCAGCGTTCGGGATCGTCTCCTTACGCCGGTTGGACTTCTAGCCTAGGGGTGGCCCCTGGTGCCGGGTAAAACTGCCCGGCTGCGACTGCTGTGTCGACACCTATCCCGGTTTCGACCGATCCAGACCCCCCGATGACGATCGAACCCTGCTCCCTGCCTTCCCATCCACGACCCGACCCCGCTTTGATCGACACGGCCCGGCCGATCGGCATGTTCGACAGCGGATTCGGCGGCCTCACGGTCGCCCGGGCGATCATCGACCTGCTTCCCAGCGAGGATCTCGTCTACCTCGGCGACACCGCCCGGTATCCCTACGGATCGCGCTCGCTCAACGAGGTTCGGGCCTACTCGGTCGAGATCGCCGAGCACCTGGTGTCGACCTACGACGTCAAGCTGCTGGTGGTGGCCTGCAACACCGCCACCGCCGCCGCCCTCGCCCTGCTGCAGGACACGCTGCCGATCCCTGTGATCGGGGTGATCGACCCCGGGGTGCGTGCGCTCGTCGAGGCATCCGAATCCGGTCGCATGGGCGTCATCGGCACCGTTGGCACCGTGTCGTCCGGAGCCTACGACAAGGCTGTCGCCGCGCTCGACGCCGATGTCGATCTGATTTCGCTGGCCTGTCCGGGCTTCGTCGAATTCGTCGAGCGGGGTGTGACCAGCGGGCCCGAGGTGACGCTGCTGGCCCGCCGCCTCCTGGCGCCCCTCCTGGAATCGAACATCGACGCGCTGCTGCTCGGCTGCACGCACTATCCGTACCTGGCTCGGGTCATCGCCGATGTGGTCGGTCGGGGGGTGGTGCTGGTGTCGTCGGCCGACGAGACCGCCTTCGCGCTGGCCGACATGCTCAAGCGCAACGGGCTGGCCCACCCGGACGGCTCCCGGGAGGGGCGACACGAGTTCGTCTCCTCCGGTGATGTCCGGTCGTTCACCCGACTGGGCAGCCGGCTCCTCGGGCCCGAGCTGGTTGACGCCACGTTGTGGCGGCCCGGCCAGCCTTAGAGGCCGAGCCGGCCACGACCCGACCCCTCACGGCCTATGCTCCAACGGGCACAACGACGACGGGAGAACCCAGATCATGAGACCAGACGGCAGAGCCAACGACGAGCTGCGACCGGTGCTATTCCAACGCGACTTCACCGACATGGCCGACGGCTCGGTGCTCGTCGAATTCGGACGGACCCGGGTGTTGTGCACGGCCTCGATCGAAACCGATGTGCCCCGGTGGCTCCGTGACAGCGGAAAGGGCTGGGTCACCGCCGAGTATTCGATGCTGCCGGGGTCGAGCCCGGAACGGATCCGTCGTCGGGTCTCCGGTCGTGACCAGGAGATCCAGCGGCTGATCGGGCGAAGCCTCCGTGCCGTATGCGACCTGACATTGCTCGGAGAGCGGTCGATCACCGTCGACTGCGATGTTCTGCAAGCCGATGGCGGCACCAGGACCGCCGCGATCTGCGGCGGCTTCGTCGCCCTTCACGATGCGCTGACCCGCGTGATGGCGGCCGGTGGGTTGTCGGCTCACCCACTCACCGACCACTGCGCTGCGGTCAGTGTCGGCATCGTCGACGACGAGTGTCGCCTCGACCTCCCCTACGTCGAGGACTCGACCGCCGAGGTCGACATGAACGTGGTGATGAGCGGATCCGGAGGATTCATCGAGGTCCAGGGCACTGCCGAGGGTCGGGTGTTCGATCGTGATCAGCTCACCACGCTCATCGACCTGGCGGCGGCCGGCATCGCCGATATCGTCGAGCAGCAGAAGGCCGTGATAGCCACGGCCCCGCCCCCTCGGCCCCGGGAATCCTGAACGCGGACCGAGCGCATCGTGATTGCGCCGTGAGCGAACGTCCTCTGCTGGTCCTGGCCACACAGAACCCGGGCAAGGTCCGGGAACTCACCGTCGTGCTCGGTGACCACTTCACCGTCGCACCCCGCCCGGCTGATCTGGCCGAGACGATCGAGGACGGCGACACGCTGGTCGCCAACTCGATGAAGAAAGCGGCCGAGGTGGCTGATCACACCGGGGCCATGGCGCTCGCCGACGACACGGGGCTGTTCGTCAACGCGCTCGGCGGCCGGCCTGGTGTCCACAGTGCTCGATATGCCGGTCCCGACGGTGACAGCGAGGCCAACCGGGCGAAGATGCTGTCCGAGCTCGACGGCATCACCGACCGGAGGGCGTACTTCGAGACGATCATCGTCGTTCGATTCGGGCCCTCACCACCGTCGTGGCCCGAACTCCCCGAGCCGCTGCGTCGAGGCGTGCCGGTGATCGGCTGGGGGCGCGTCAACGGCACGATCACCGACGAACCACGAGGAGAGGGGGGCTTCGGGTATGACCCGATCTTCCAGCCCGACGAAGGGAGCGGGGCCACCTTCGGCGAGATGAGCCTGGCCGACAAGCAGGCCATCAGCCATCGAGGACGGGCGCTGGTCGACATGCAGCGTATTCTGGGCCTCCGGTAGGCCGGTCTGGACGGGTGCGGACGGGGGGAGTCGAACCCCCAAGCCCGTGAGGGCGCCAGGACCTAAACCTGGTGCGTCTGCCAGTTCCGCCACGTCCGCAGAACGTGTGTGGATGGGTGCCACCGTAGCCGATGCATCGGCGGTAGCCTGACCATTATGACAAGTCCTGTTCTGCTGCCAACCGCCGAAACGCCGAGCTCCAGCTTCGGTTTTGACATCTTCCAGCAGCTGCTCAAGCAACGCATCGTCTTCCTTGGGCAGCAGGTCGATGACAACATCGCCAACGCCCTCGCCGCCCAGATTCTCTACCTGGCCGGCCAGGACAACGACAAGGACATCTGGGTCTACATCAACTCCCCGGGTGGCTCGGTCACCGCCGGCATGGCCATCTACGACACCATGCAGTTCGTGAAACCAGATGTGGCCACCGTGTGCCTCGGTCTCGGCGCCTCGATGGGCCAGTTCCTGCTCACGGCCGGCGCCCCCGGCAAGCGCTACGCACTTCCCCACGCCCGGATCCTGATGCACCAGCCGAGTGCCGGCGTGCAGGGTCAGGCGGCCGACATCGCCATCCAGGCCGAGAACCTGATCAACATCAAGAAGGAGATGGCTCAGCTGATCGCCGATCACTCGGGCCAGGAGCTCGAGACGATCATCGAGGACTCCGACCGTGACAAGTGGTTCACGGCCAACGAGGCGAAAGACTACGGTCTCCTCGACCACGTGATCACCCGGTCCGGCGAGCTCGCCGGCGGCGACGGCTGACCGTCCCGCCGGACCGTCGAACGTCTCCGATGGCGTCGCCCGATCACGCCGACGGCGCCGCCGGGTTCGCCGCGCCCTATGACGCACCGTTCACCCTGGTCGTGGACCGGGTGGCGACCGGCGGAGCCGCACTCGGTTCCGGTCCGGACGGGCGGGTGGTCTTCGCCCACGGTGCGGTCCCCGGCGAGGAGCTGACCGCAGAGGCCACGACGGTTCATCGCTCCCGGGTCGAAGCCCGCCCCGTCGAGATCCTTCGGGCGTCACCCGACCGGGTGGACCCACCGTGCCGCCACGCACGACCGGACGGCGCCTGGGGAGGCGCCTGCGGCGGTTGCGACTGGCAGTACATCGCCGTTGAACGTCAACGGGCGCTGAGGGTCGAGATCGTCGAGGACTGCCTGAGGCGCCTGGCCCGCCTCGACCCGCTGCCACCGGTCCGGTCCGGGCCCGAACTGCCCGCTGACGGCTACCGCACCACCGTGCGGGCCGTCGTGTCGGGAGGGCGGGCCGGCTACCGGAGACGGCGCTCGCATGAGCCGCTGGTCGTCGACGAGTGCGTCATCGCCCATCCCCGGGTCTCCGAGCTGCTGATCGACGGCCGCTTCGGTCCGTCGGCCACCGAGGTCGTGATCCGGGTTGGGGCCAACAGCGGTGAACGGATGGTCGTGATCGACCCGGCGGCCGAGGGGGTCGTCGTGCCCGATGATGTCGTGGTGGTCGGACGCAACGAGCTGACCGCCGGCCGCCGACCCCACATCCACGAGGAACTCGGTGGGCTGCGTCTCCAGATCTCGGCCGACTCCTTCTTCCAGTGTCGGCCGGACGGGGCGCTGGCCATGGCCCGCGTCGTCGGTGATCTGCTGGCTCCCTTCGAGGGCCCGATGCTCGACGCCTACTGCGGTGTGGGGCTCTTCGGCGCCCTGGCCGCCGTCGGCCGGCCGGTGATCGGCGTCGAGTCGAACCCGTCGGCCGCCGCCGACGCCCGCTGGAATCTTCGTCCGCACGGGCGGGTGGTGGAGTCAACGGTCGAACGCTGGGAACCCGAGCCGGTGGGGGTCGTCGTCGCCGATCCCGCTCGAACCGGTCTCAAGGCGGCTGCCTGTGACCGCCTGGTGGCCACCGGCGCGGCCGCCATCGCGCTGGTCAGCTGCGATCCGGCATCACTGGCCCGCGACACGATGCTGCTGGGCGACAGGGGCTTCGGACTGGAGTCGGTCACCGTGCTCGACCTGTTCGGGCACACCTCACACATCGAGACGATCTCGCTGTTCGCCCGTTTTTGATTCTCGATCCCGAACTCGGCCGCCGCGGCCGTCCGGGCTACCGATCGCCATGTAGGAAGCCCGCCAGTCGTTGTCCGGCCATTTCACCGGCGCCTGGACGGTCGTTCGGGGCAGGAACGCCGACTCGAACAGGTTGAGGGCCGTGTCGACGACCAGTCGCTGTGCCTCCGGGTCGCCCGGCGGTCCGCACGGGTTGCCCAGAGGCAGATCGGTGAACACGAACCGGGCGACCGCGGCCTGTTCGACGATGTCACGGGCACTGCCGACGACCACCGACGGGAATCCGGCCTGCTCGAGGTGGCGTGCGACCAAACTCACGGTTTGGTGGCAGACCGGTCACAGGGGAATCAGGATGACCAGATCGACGTCGTCCTCGTCGCACCATGCGGCGATGGTCTCGGCATCGGCTTGCGTGGATCGCTGACTGTAGGTGGTCGGAACGGAGAAGAACCGGTCGTTGAGCGACCCGAGACGGCCATCGGCGACGAACCCGGCCAGAGTCCGCAGCGGGAGAAACGACTCGACGTCGTTGGTGGTTGTTGCGGCCTTGTGCCAGAAGAGATCGTCGGTGTACATCTGCTCGGGTGGGGGGTGGGCGGCGAAGGCCCGAACCGACTTGGGCGGCCTCGAGCCGTCGTGGAACTCGACCGGAAACGTGGTCGTCACCACCGCCAGCCGGCTGGCTGCCAACGGCCGACGAGGTTTCTGAAACGGTGCCGAGTCGTTCGTCACCCAGCGGTAGGGCCTGGCGTAGCCTTTGGCGGCGTAGTAACGCCGGGATCGATCGATGTAGCTGATGGCAACGCGATGAGCCGGATCGGGGGTCCCGTCGGCCCGGGTGACGCCGTCTTCGTGCGATGAGGCGAGCGCTGCCTCGGCTTCGGTCATGGCGACGAGCGTAGAACACCGGACGGCGGGCACCCCAAACGTCGAGGTCGTGGACCGTCGCCGCGGTGTGATGCGGCCGTCGCGCGGGCGTAGACGGCCCTGGTGTCGGTAGTATTGGTGGGCGCGGCTGCGGCGTTGGTGAAAGGCGGTCCGCCTGTGTATCCGACAAGACTGAAACATCTGCTCACGGGGGGTTGTCCGATGGGCTCGTGCACAACGGCGGTTGTTGGTGATACAGCTGCCCTATGGGCAACGTTGGGGGTCGTGTCGGCGGCCGTTGAAGGTGCGGCGAGACGAGAGTCGGGTTGTGCGCCCTGCCCGTGTGTGTGATGGTGTCGTGGGACCCACGACGATCGCGGTGAACAAGGCTTAGATAGGAGATTCGGCTGTGGCCGAGACGGGAAACGAAAATGGACCGGCGAACGACGCTCGTGGTGGGGCGTTGAGCGGACCGCCGCCATCGCCTGGTGAAGCGGACCCCGAGTGGTCGACGAGTGACTTCTCGAGCCTCGACTTGGGGGAGGACGCGGTGGACACCTCGGCCCGGCCGCTCCGTCGGCTCGACCTTCCCCCGCTGGCCCAGACGGGCGACGCCGTGGGATCGTCCCAGGCCCCCCGACCGGCCGATGCCGGCGTCTTCGCCTCGGTGCCCGACGACGAGAACCTGACGATCAGCTCGTCGGCCGCGGCTGTGGATCGCACCTCCGGGCAGCCCGTTCGTCACGACGGGCCCGGCGTCGGCGGATTCCAGCCAACGGCGTCGGCCCCCAAGCAGGGAACACCACCTCATCCCCTCAGCGCGGTGCAAGGACCGGGACCGGGCGCCCCTCCGAGCCGAGGTAACCAGGAACGGTACCGGCCCGGGATGGGAAGCGGACCGCCTCCCGGAGGCAACTACGGCGACTACACGACCGTCTACGAGGAGAACACGAGCGCCTTCGACGACCGTTTCAGCGGCACCGATCGGCGACAGGCCGTTCCGATGGGTGGCCCCCGCCCCGTTCCGCCGGGCGGTCAGGGACCTCGTCAGGCCGGCCGCCCCCAGCTGGAGCTGGCACCGCCGCCCGTCCAGCAGGACCGAAGTCGATGGATGATCCCGGTCGCGGCACTGCTCGGTGTGCTCGCCCTGGCGGCCGGCTACTGGGTGTTCGTCCGCAACAACGACGACTCGGCCACCTTTGCCGCCGATTCGGACGACTTGGCTGCGGATCTGGTCGAGGAGGATCTGGAGGGCGACGCCGCCACCGATGCTGGGTCGACCGGATCGGCGGATCCGGCGGCTCCCACCGTGCTCTCGGATTCGCCGGTTCTGACCCTCGAGGGTGCAGCCGATGGACCGCTCGAGGTGGAGACCCAGTACGAGATGTCGATCGAGGGTGTCCCCAACGGCTCGGACTATCTCGTCGTCGTCGATGACATCCCGCAGGAACCGGCGCTCGACTATCTGCCGGTGCTCATCCTCCCGGAGGGCAGACACACCATCTCGGTGACCGTTACATCGGGTGGTCAGACGGCCAACACCAACCCGGTCGAGGTCTACGTGCTCGCACCCGGACTGACGGCGACCCATCGGGCCAACCTGTCGTCGGTGAGCATCGCCGATCAGGGATGGGCCGAGGCGCTGAAGCAGTTCGACGAGTTCCGTGCGGCCGGACACGAGAATCTGATGCTCTCGCCTTCCGACCCGTATCCGAGCCTCCTGCCCGGCTTCTGGAACATCTATGTGGCCGGATTCGGCGATCATGCGGCGGCAACGGCCTACTGCGAGCAGTTCGAGTTGTCGATCCCCGACCAGTGCTACCCGGCGCCGTTCGACCCGAACGGCCCGCCTCGAGACGGCTGATCCGCCGGGGCTGACCGAACCGAAGACCGCGGCTGCTGCGACATTCTTCGCGCCCGAGGAGGTGGGGTGGCATCGTCGACCGATGCTGGCAGACTGTCCGACCGATGAGTTCCTCGACAGCGGCATCGACACTGCGTCTACGGGTGTGGCAACGAAGGGCGCTTGATGCGTTCCTTTCCTCGGGGCAACCGGATTTCCTGGCCGTGGCCACACCGGGTGCGGGGAAGACGACGTTTGCCCTGACGGCGGCACGGATGGCGATGGCCAACCTTCCGGGCCGGCTGGTCGTCGTGGCCCCCACCCGCCACCTCAAGGAGCAGTGGGCCGACGCCGCCCAGCGGTTCGGTCTCCATCTCTTCACCGACTGGCAGCCCGGTGATCTGATACCGGCCGACGCCCACGGTGTCGTCACCACCTACCAGCAGGTCGGCAGTAGTCCGGAACCCTTCTTCGCCCTGTCCCAGGGCGGCTTTGTCGTGCTCGACGAGATCCACCACGCCGGTGAGGATCGAACCTGGGGCGACGGCGTCCGCTTGGCCTTCGATGGTGCCGCTCGTCGTCTGGCCCTGTCGGGAACTCCGTTCCGATCCGACACCAACACCATTCCCTTCGTCCGCTATGACGACGACGTCGTCGTGCCCGATATCGAGTACGGCTACGGCGACGCCCTGGGAGACGGTCGGGTCGTGCGACCGGTGTACTTTCCGCGATTCGGCGGCTTCATGGAGTGGACCGCCCCGGACGGCTCGGTTCTGGCCGCCTCGTTCGACGACGCCCTGGCCCGAAACCACGCCAACCAGCGGCTCCGGGCCGCGCTGAGCCTGGAAGGGGAGTGGCTGCCGACCGTGGTCGGGCATGCCAACGAGCAGCTCATGAGGATACGGGCCGGCCACCCCGAGGCCGGCGGACTGGTCATCGCAACCGACCAGGATCACGCCCGGGGCATCGCCGATCTCCTGCGTCGCCGTTACGGCCAGAAGCCGGTTGTCGCCACCAGCGAGGATTCCGACGCCTCGGCTCGCATCTCCCGATTCGCCGAGAGCACCGATCCGTGGATCGTCGCCGTGCGCATGGTGTCGGAGGGTGTCGATATCCCCCGGCTCCGGGTCGCCGTCTACGCCACGACCACCACCACCGAACTGTTCTTCCGCCAGGCCGTCGGTCGGATCGTTCGCCACATCGCCGGTCGGGGCCGCCAGCGGGCCTACATGTTCATCCCGGACGACGTCCGTCTTCGCCACTACGGTTTCACCATCGCCGACTCCCGTCGCCACAGCCTCACGAAGAACACCAGGGAATCGGACGATGACAGAACCCGCGACGCCGACACCGACCAGATGTCGCTGTTCTCGGTTCTTTCCGCCACCGCCACCGACGCCGACGCCGAACCGGACGTCCTGAGCGTCCACGACGAGCCGGGCCTCGATGACGAGCACGGGACCGACGGCGTCGACGAGCATCTCGGCCCCGAGGCACTGACGCTCGATCTCGGGCGGCTTCCACCACCGGCCGTCGCCACGGCGACGTCGTCGATCGGGTTCGGCCGATTCGACCGAAACGAACGCGACAGACTGCGGCGGATGAACAACGACCTGACGAAGGAGCTCGTCGACCTGACCGGTCGCCCCCACGCCCAGGTCAACGCCGAACTCAACCGGCGTGCCGGTATCGGCAAGGTGTCGGAGGCGTCGATCGTCCAGCTCAACCGTCGCAGCCGGGCCGCCGAGGACTGGCTCCGACACGAGCACCGACGGTCCCGATTCGCTCGGTTCACCTGACGCCATCCACAACCGACGATGTTGCTGGACCGACATGAATGTAGGCTGGTCTATCGTGGAGATGGGAAACGTGGGTTCCGATCAGCTGGCTCATGGCCGTGACGGGCTCGATGGCCTCGCCGGTCTCGATGCCATCACCGGTGAGGTTCCCACGCAGCCCCGAGCCCGTGCGTCGGTTCTTGCCGAAGACGGTCGCCGGAGTACCCGCGATCCAGCCGGCACCATCTCGATCAATCTCGAGACCAACGACGTTCCGTTCCAGCAGCCGAATCCTCGGACCGTGCCGGCCGAGCCCCCGGGTCACGACTGGCGGGCGGCCGTCGTCGATGCGGGCCGGTGGCCGATCGTTGCGCTCGGTGTCGCCGCCGTTCTCGCCGCCGTCTTCGCCGCGTTCATCTCCCGCAACGGCCAGTCGCTGAGTGGTGACGCCGACTCGGCTGCGGCGCCGGCGGCCGTCGAATCCACGTCGGGTGCTGCTCCGGCCACCGATGCCGTAGCCGCGGGCGCAGCGCAAGCCGAGATCGACCCGGACCCTCTCGCCGCGACCGGCGAACCCGACGGGTCGTCCGGACGATCCACCGGAGGGCTCGGGCCGGCCGAAGGATCCGGGTTCTTCACCGGGCAGATCGTGGAGCCCGATCGTTCACTGACCGAATCCAACGTCGACTGGGTGCCGACGACAACGACACCACCGACGACGGCGACGACGGTCACCACGCCGTCGACCGAGGTGCCGTCGTCGACCGAACCGTCGTCAACGACGACCGACAGCTCCGCCACCACCGTCGTCCCCGACGAGATCAAGGTCCGTGCCCTCGGTCCGGGAACGGCCGATGAGTCGAGTCCCGCCGTCGTGAGTGGTGGCCGGGTGACCCTCGAAGCGGAGGGTTCGGACAACGGCCTTCGCTACCGATTCGTGGTTTCCGTGCGCGATGACGACGGGGATTGGCGGCAGGTCGACCGAAGTGGTTGGCGGTCCCGCTCCAGCTGGACCGTGAGGACCAGGGAGTTCAGGGGCCGCACGGTCCGCTGGACGGTCACAGCGGTCGACCGTTCTGGCGAACGCACCGCCGAGAGCACTCCGCTGTACTTCCGGGTAGGCGGCGACGACGACTGATGAGCGCCGAACGAGAGCGTCGGCCGACCGGTGTTCGAGGTTTTCGCTGTCAGGTACGGCCGGGTGTCTGACCGAACTTCTTCTTCTCGAAGCGACGGCGGGCCAACCAACCCATCGATGCCAATGCGGCGGCCGCCTCACGTTCGGCCTCTATCGATCGTCGAGTGGCGGCGAGTCGGGCCCGGCGTTCGTCCTCGGCCAATGTCTGCTCCCGCTCGATCCGGGCCCGCAGCTCGGCCATCTTGGCATCGGTGACCATCCTGGCCGACCGCTCATCCCGGAGACGGTCGACCGTCTGTTGGCGTTCGTATCGCTCCTCGGCCAGCTCCCTCACCATTCGCTGCTGGCCGGCGGCCATGGCCGCCATGGCCCGTTGCGATTCGCGGGCCCGGGCTTCGGCTTCGGCCCGTTCCTCGTGCGCGCCGAGGAGCCGGTTGAGGAGGGCACCGTCGACGATCTCGGCCACCGTGATCTCCTCGGTGGACTGCTCGTAGACTCGGGCGGTCACATCGTGGCCGGGCTCGGGGCGATGCACCAGTTCCCGCCCGTCGCTCGACGTCTCGTTGCCTGGCGTGTCGATGTTCGACCTGTCGTCGGATGCCGTCCCGGCGTCGGCGGGCTCGATCACGAGCTCGGCGGCCGGTTCGACCTCGGTCACCGTGACGGACGGACCATCCTTGGTGAGATCGACCGAGGTCACCGTCCATCCGTGGCGGTTCACCAGCTGATCGACCATGCCCGCCGGTACGACCCAGGTCGGGCCGTCCGGTGCCGCCACCTTGGCCGCCTCGGGCAGGGCGCCGGTGCGGATCATGCGCTTGAGCAGGTCAACGTCAACGCCGACCCGCCCGGACAATTCACTGAGAGTTACAACCTCGGTCGTCATGGAGCCTCCACGGCGGTCGAGCACGCCCCGCCCAGAGCGCTCACGTAGGCCAAAGATCGGATGTCTACGATCGACAAAATATGGCCCACGGTCGCGCGGTGGGTGGATGGGTCCGACCTGCTTGTCGGATCAGCCCCCGAATCGCCGCTCACCCAGAGGATCCGTCGATTTTTACTTTTCGGTTACGGGGGGTGGCGCCGAACGGCCGGGTCAGGCGCGGTACTCGACGCCGGGCAGTACGCACAACATCTCGTAGAGGAGATTGGCCGCAAGGAGTGAGGTACTTCCGGACAGATCGTAGGCCGGTGCCACCTCGACCAGGTCGCAACCCACGACGTCGAGACCCCGGCAGCCCCGGATGATCTCGAGTGCCTGCACCGTGGTCAGACCCCCGATCTCCGGTGTTCCCGTTCCGGGCGCGAAGGACGGATCGATGCCGTCGATGTCGAAGCTGAGGTAGACGGGTGCGTCGCCGTCGGTACCGCCGACCTGGCTTCGAACCTCGGCCATCAGCGGTTCGAGCGACCGGTGCCAGCACTCCTCGACCTGGACCACCCGGAAACCCTGCTCCCGGGACCAGTCGAAGTCGTCGGCCGCATAGCCGGTGCCCCGCACCCCGATCTGCACGACCCGGTCGCCGTCGAGCAGTCCCTCTTCGACGGCCCGCCGGAACGGGGTGCCGTGAGCGATCTTCTCGCCGAACATGGTGTCGTTGATGTCGGTGTGGGCATCGACGTGGACCAGGCCGACCGGTCCGTGTTCGGCGGCCATCGCCCGCAGGACGGGAAGGACGATCGTGTGGTCGCCCCCCATCGTGGCGGTGCGGACGCCGTGTTCGAGGAGACCTCGGTAGTGGTTCTCGATCCGGGTCACGGAATCGGCGAGGTTGTAGGGGTTGGTGGCCACGTCGCCGCAGTCGTCGATCCGGAGGCTGTCGAACGGAGCGGCCCTGGTGGCCATGTTGTAGGGCCGCAGCAGTACGGACTCCGAGCGGATACCCCGGGGGCCGAACCGGGCGCCGGGTCGATTCGAGGTGCCGATGTCGAACGGTACGCCGACGACGGCGACATCGAGCTCGGCGGGATTCGATGATCCGGGCAGGCGCATGAACGTGGCGATGCCACCGAAGCGGGGCATCTCGTTTCCGCCCAATGGTTGGGGATGGTCGCTCATCGTTGTGTTCTAGCCTGGTGGGTCGACGATCGTGACGGTGGGAACGGCACGCAGCAGTCGGCCGCCCCAGTCGCCGATGTAATGGAGTTGACGGGAGATCTCGTCGAGCAGGTTCCACGGCAGCACCAGCACGTAGTCGGGTTTGGCCGCCTTCAGATGGTCCTCGTCGACGATCGGAACATGGCTGCCGGGGAGGAACCGGCCCTGTTTGTGTGGGTTGGCGTCGACCACGAAATCGATCTGGTCGGCGCCGACGCCGCTGTAGTTCAGCAGGGTGTTGCCTTTGGCCGCAGCCCCGTAGGCGGCGACCGATTTGTCATCGGCTTCGGCCTTGGCCAGGAAGTCGAGCAGTCCCTGGCGGATGGCGTCGACCCGGGGTTGGAAACCCCGGTAGTACTCGGCGGTGTCAACACCCGCCTCGGTCTCCCGGGTCAGCAGCTCGTCGACTGCGGCCGAACGCGGACGCTCGCCGGTGTCGGAGCGCTGGGCGAACACTCGCAGGCTGCCACCGTGGGTGGGGATCTCGGCCACGTCGAACACGGTCAGGCCGTTGGCGGCAAGCACCTGCTCGACGGTGATCAGCGACAGGTAGGAGTAGTGCTCATGGTAGATGGTGTCGAAGAGGCACTCGTCGACCAGGGGAACGAGGTGCTGGAACTCGAAGGACGACACACCGTTGGGTTTCAGCAGCGTGGCGAATCCGGCGGCGAAGTCGTTGATGTCGGGCACGTGGGCCAGGACGTTGTTGGCCGCAGTGAGGTCGGCCTGGTGACCATCGGTGACCAGCCGTTCGGCCAGGGCCACCCCGAAGAACTCGTTGACGATCTCGATGCCCTTGTCCCGGGCCGCTTCCGCCGTGCTGAGCGTCGGTTCGACACCGAGGCAGGGAATACCCCGTTCCGCCACGTACTGGAGCAGGTAACCGTCGTTGGCCGCCACCTCGACCACCTGGCTGTTCTCGTCGAGCCCGAACCGCTCCACGGCTTCATCGACATAGGCCTTGGCGTGGGTCAGCCACGAGGTGGAGTAGGAGCTGAAGTAGGCGTAGGTCGAGGCGAAGAACTCGTCGGCCTCTGCGAAGTCCTCGGTCTGGACGAGCCAGCAGTTCTCACACACCAGAACCCGCAGCGGATAGGAGTTCTCCGGCTGGTTCACATCGGTGAGGTAGGAGTTGGAGGGCGGCGACTGGTCGAGGTCGACAAAGACCAGCTCCAGCGGGGTGTGACAGTGTCGACAGTTCATCAGATCGTTCGCCTCACGCCGGGGTGTTCATCCGCCTTCCGGTTTGGAATCGTACCCAGCCGATACGAGGCTTTGCACGGCGGCCACGATGTTGGTGTAGCCGGTGCACCGGCACAGATTGCCAGACAGGCCGATGCGGATTTCCTCCTCGGATGGACGCGCGCCGCGGTCGAGCAGCGCCCGGGCCGAGATGAGCATGCCGGGCGTACAGAACCCGCACTGGACGCCCCCGGCGTCGAGGATCGCCTGTTGCAGAGGGCCGAGGTCGTCGCCGACGGCCAGGCCTTCGACCGTGGTGATCTCCCGCCCCTGGGCCTGGGCGGCCAGATAGGAGCACGAGTTCACCGGTTTACCGTCGAGCAGCATCATGCAGGCCCCGCACTCGCAGTCGTCACAGCCCTCCTTGGTTCCGGTGAGACCAACCTGGTTGCGCACCGCATTCAGCAGGCTGAGATGGTTGGGTCCGGTCACCGGATAGTCGACACCGTTGACGGTGAGAAGGTAGGAGATCGACGTGGTCATTGGATTCCCTTCCTGCCGACACCGATCGATCGGTTGACCGGTACGGCGAGATGCTCGCCTCGGGCCCGGGCGGTCGCTGCCGCCACCGCCCGCTGGGCCATGACCCCGACGGTGTGGCGCCGGTAGGCGTCGGAGGCCCGCAGATCGGAGATCGGTGTGGCCTGGGCTCGAGCGGCATCGACCACGGCGGTGAGCAGGTCGTCGTCGACCGCTCGTCCGGTGAGGCCGTCGAGACCGGTGACCTCGAGGATCGTGGGCGCCACCGCGGTGAGCGCCACCCGAATCGAACTCAGCGTGCCGCCGTCGTGGAGTTCGACGGACGCGGCGGCCCCGACCACGGCGATCTCCATGGCCCGCCGGTATTCGAGACGCACATAGGCACTACCGGATGACGACGCCCGGGACGGGAGGAGGCAAGCCGTCAGCAGCTCATCGGCGGCGGCCGAGGTGCTGCCGGGGCCGGTCCAGAGCTCACCGGGTTCGACGACTCGTGTTCCCCGTCCGGATACCAGCTCGAACCGGGCTCCGAGCACCACGAGCGGCGCCCCGGTGTCCATGGCCGGTGAGCCGTTCATGATGTTGCCGCCGATCGTGCCGGCATGCCGGGTGGCGGGGGAGCCGACCAGGGCGGCACCGTCGGCGAGCGCAGTGTAGGAGTCGACGATGGCGGACTCGGTCATCAGCTCGGCGTGGGTGACGAGCGCGCCGATGCGCAGCTCGCCGGTGCCATCGTCGATCTCGAAGCCGGCGAGGTCGCTGATCCGGTCGATGGCGACCAGACGGTCGGGGAGCGGCGCCTTGCCCTGGCGATGACCGACCACGAGGTCGGTGCCTCCGGCCAGGACCCGGGCACCGTCGGCCATCAGGGCGACGGCCTCGTTGACCGTCGAGGCGATGGTGAAGGCGCTCATCGGTCGCCTCCAGTCCCGGCGCCGGATTCGCTGTCGGGATCCTGCATGGCCGTCCAGATGCGTTCCGCGGTCATGGGAAGTTGCCGGACCGGGCGGCCGACCAGTTTCGCCACGGCGTTGGCGATGGCGGCGGCAGTGGCGACGTTCGGTGCTTCGGCCAGCCCCTTGGCCCCTTTCGGACCCTGACCGGGGGTTCCGGATTGGATGAAGTCGACGGTTACCTCCGGCCCGTCGGCCGCTGTCTGGAGCTTGTACTCGAGCAGCATCGGGTTGCGCTGGCGGCCCTCGTCGTCGTAGACCGTGCCTTCGGTGAGAGCCTGGCCGATGCCCATCATGATCCCGCCGTGCACCTGGCCGAGCGCCCCCATCGGGTTGATGATCGTGCCGGAATCGTGGGCCGCCGCCACCTCCAGGACCCGGACCACACCGGTGTCGCGATCGAGGCGGATGCGCACGGCGTGGCACGAGAACTGGGGGGAGGCCCAGGCCGCAACGCCGTGGTCGCCAACGCAGGTGGCGCCGACCAGTTCCGGATACTCGCCGGGCGTGCCCGAACCGTGCCCGAGCAGCAACTCGCCGCCGGCCGCCACGGCCGCCAACTCGGCGATCGGGACCGAGGTGGCAGGGCTGCCGGCCACCGAGGCGGCCCCGTCGACCAGCACGATGTCACCGATCGCGGCCTCCAACCGCTCGGCCGCCAGCGCCTTCAACTGGGCGGCCACCTGTTGTGAGGCCTCGACCACGGCCCGGCCGTTGTTGAGCAGCGTCTGGGAGCCGGTGGCGCCGGTGTCATAGGGAGCGGCCGCCGTGTCCTGGTAGACGATCTCGAAGTCCGTGGGGTCCATGCCCAGCTCGTCGGCCGCGAGGTCGCGGAGCGTCATGACGGCGCCCGTCCCGCATTCCTGGGCGCCGGTGACGATCTGGCCCTTGCCGTCGTCGTCGATGCGGACATAGGCTCCGGAGGCGCCGGGGAAGCTCGGCCACCAGCCGACGGCCACACCGATCGCCTCGTCGTCTGTCCCGTTTGCCTGCGTGTCGGGGTCGTAGCCGATGCGGTCGACGGCCGTGTTCAGACACTCGGCCAGACCGATGTCGCCGTAGGTCTGCCCGGCGGGTCCCACCGAACTGTTGGTCACGATGTTGCGACGGCGGAACTCGACCGGGTCCATGCCGACGGCTCGGGCCAGTTCGTCGGTGTGGGATTCGAGCGCCCAGCAGGCCTGCGGTGCGGTCGGGGCCCGCACCGACCCGGACGGCTGATGGTTGGTGTAGACCAGGCGGGCGTCGACGTGCAGATTCGGTATCCGATAGGGTCCGGCGACGTGCATGGCCGCGATCTGGGGGAAGAAGGCGGCATCGGCGATGTAGGCGCCGTTGTCGATCACCAGTCCGCCGGTTCGGGCCACGATGGCGCCCTCGGCATCGAGCCCGGTGGTGATGTCGACCACCATGCCCTCCCGGCGCCGATCGGGGGCCAGGAACTCCTCCCGGCGGCTGAACACCAACTTGACCGGGCGTTTGGCCGCCCGGGCCAGCGCCGCAATGTGGGCCTCGTAGTGGAATCCGCACTTGCCGCCGAAGCCGCCGCCCAGGTGGGGGACGATGACCCGAACCCGGTTGGTCGGCAGCCCGAGGGTCTGGCAGACACCGGCCCGGGCGTTGTAGGGGACCTGTGTCGAGCTGTGGATGGTGACCCGGTTGCCCTCCCACTGGGCCACGACCGCCCGTGGTTCGATGGGGACGGCGTGACTGGCGTCGGCCACGTAGCGGCTCGATACGACGGTGTGAGCGCCGGCCATGGCCCCCTCGGCATCACCACGGGAGATCGACGAGAAGGAGGCCACGTTGCGGTCCCGAACCGTCTCGGGGTCGGCGTCGTAGCCCGCCCAGTCGGGGTGGACGAGCGGGCTGTCGGGCTCCAGAGCGGCCTCGGGATCGACGACGGGGGGCAGCGGCTCGTAGACGACGTCGATGGCGTCCGCCGCGGCCTGAGCCGCCTCCGTCGACGTGGCCGCGACGGCGGCGACGATCTCCCCCTCGAACCGCACGACGTCACGGGCGAAGAGTCGGCGATCGGCCACACCGGCCGAATAGCGGACGTCGGGTACGTCGTCGGCTGTCAACACGGCCAGCACACCGGGCATCGCCCTGGCTCGGGAGGTGTCGAGCGACACGATCCGGGCATGGGGGTGATCGGCGTAGCGGAACTTGGCCCACAGCATGCCGGGGAGCACCAGATCCGCGGCGTAACGCCCGCTTCCGGTGACTTTGTCCGGGCCGTCGGCACGGACGAAAGGAGGAACGTCAACGGCTGTCATGGGCCGATCATAGGACCGGCCGGCGATCGTGCGCCACCGGCTGTCAGCCCTTCCGTCGGTTCTGCTGCTGCTTCTTCTGCTTGGCCTCGTTCTCCCGCCGCTTCTGGATGTTGGCCCACTCGTCGCGGAGGCCGACGGTGCGGTGGAAGACCGAGGTGTCGTCGGGATCGACGGCGAAGTAGCCGAGACGTTCGAACTGCACCACCTGGCCCGGCTCGACTTCGGTCAGCGCCGGTTCGAGCTTCGCCTCGGTCAGCGTCTCGCAGGAGAGGGGGTTGAGGCTGTCGAGCGGATCGGCGCCGCCTTCACCGGGGTACGGGTCGGTGAACAGCCGATCATAGAGGTTGACCGTCGCACCGATGGCGTGCGCGGCCGACACCCAGTGAATCGTGGCCTTGACCTTGCGGCCGTCGGGGGTCGAGCCGCCCTCGCTCTCCGGATCGTAGGTGCAGTACACGGTGGTGACGTTGCCGGCGCCGTCGGTCTCGACGTCGGTGGCGGTGATGTAGAAGCCTGCCCGTAGCCTCACCTCCCGCCCGATGGAGAGGCGATAGTACTTCGGCGGCGGATCGAGCTTGAAATCGTCCTGTTCGATCCACAGTTCGCCGCTGAACGGCACCAGGCGCTTGCCGGCCGTGGGATCCTCGGGATTGTTGATCGCTTCGAGCTCCACCACGCCGTTCTGAACACCGTCGTCGGGCCAGTTCGTGATCACCACCCGCAACGGTCGCAGCACGGCCATGCGGCGCAGTGCCGACTGGTTCAGCTCGGTGCGCACGAACGATTCGAGCAGCTCGATCTCGCTGGTGGAGTTGGTCTTGGCGATGCCGACCCGGTCGACGAAGGCCCTGATGGCGGAAGCCGGGTAACCCCGTCTCCGCATCCCTCGGACGGTCGGCATGCGGGGATCGTCCCAACCGTCGACGACACCCTCGGTGACGAGCTGCAGCAGATGCCGCTTCGACATGAGGGTGTGGGTCAGGCCCAGTCGGGCGAATTCCGTCTGCTCCGGCTTCTCATAGGGCAGATCGAGGTGCTCGAGAAACCAGTCGTAGACCGCGTTGTGGTCGGCGAACTCCAGCGTGCACAGCGAGTGGGTGACGCCCTCGATGGCATCGCCCTGACCGTGGGCCCAGTCGTAGGAGGGGTAGATGATCCATTTGTCGCCGGCCCGGTAGTGCGTCTCCCGGCGGATCCGGTACATGACCGGGTCCCGCATCTGCATGTTGTCGGCCTGCATGTCGATCTTCGCCCGCAGCACCTTGGCCCCGTCCGGGTAGGCGCCGTCGCGCATGCCCCGGAACAGCTCGAGGTTCTCTGCGGGGGAGCGATCGCGGTAGGGACTCTCGATGCCGGGCTTGCCGAAGCGGCCCCGTTGCTCGGAGATGGTGTCGGCGTCCTGATCGTCGACGTAGGCCAGACCTTTGCCGATCAGGTCTTCGGCCCACTCGTAGAGCTGGTCGAAGTAGTCGGAGCAGTAATAGATGTTCGGGGGTGTGTAGCCGAGCCAGTCGAGATCGTCCAGGATGGCGTCGACGTACTCCTGCTTCTCGGTCTCCGGATTGGTGTCGTCGAAGCGGACGTTGCACACGCCGCCGAATTCGTCGGCGATGCCGAAGTTCAGGGCGATCGACTTGGCGTGGCCGATGTGGAGGTAGCCGTTGGGCTCCGGGGGGAAGCGAGTTTGTACCCGCTGTGAGAACCGGCCGGACTGGTTGTCCTGGATCACCTTGGCTCGGATGAAGTCGACGCCGACGGTCCGGTCGTCGCTGGTGGTGTCGGTGGCACTGCCGTCGGTGGTGGCAGCGCCGTCGGTGGTGTTCACGGCATCGGTACTCACCCCCGCAGAGTACCGGCGTCGGTCATGGGCTCGGGCCCGATTCCCCCAGGTTTCGCGTTCTGGAAACACTGGACAGCGATCCGGTTGGCCACTCGTTCTGGGGCCGTCCGGTCCCACTTCCGGGTCTTGGGAACCCCGGAACCTGACTGCCACCGGTCGATCGGATGCCGTCCACGCGGCCGAGGTTTAGGCTGTCGAGATGACCGACGCCACGACCGACATCTTTGTGCTCAGTGACCAGGCAACCGATCTCGCCGCCGCAGCCGACCCGATCCACGCCACAATGGCCGGCGTGTCCGGCCATGACCACGAATGGCCGGACCTGTCGCCCGCGGGCTACGAGCAGCGAGCCGATGTCTGGGCCGACATCGCCCGACGGGCGCACCGCTGCGAGATACGCAATGACCGGGAGCGGCTGGCGCAACACGTCCTCCTCGATGAGTGCAACCTCGTCGCCACGCTGACCGATGCAGGCGAGCATCTGCGGAACCTCAACAACATCGCCAGCCCGCACCAGGATCTCAGGATGGTGTTCGGATCCAATGACACCCAATCCCGCGAGGGGTGGGATGCGGTCCTCCGTCGCCTCGAATCGCTGCCGACGGCGCTCGAAAGCTATCGGCAAAGCCTCGAGGAAGGCCGCACCAGGGGCCTCGCCGTCGCCCGCCGTCAGGTCGAGGCCGCGCTGTCGCAGGGTCGCCTGGCCACCGGGCCCGACTCGAGTTTCGACCAGCTGCTGGCCAAGCTCGATGCCTGGGGTGAGGCGTCCGAGTCGTTCACCGCGGCCGTCACCACGGCAGTCGAGGGAGCCAAGGCGGCGTTCAACGGCTTCAACAGGTACCTCGAAGCCACGTACGCCCCCCACGCCGTGGAGGCCGACGGCGTCGGCCGCGAACGCTACGCCATGCTGGCCGGCCTCTACCTCGGGACCTCGCTGGACCTGGAGGAGACCTACAGGTGGGGCTGGAACGAGGTGGAGCGACTGTGGGCCGAGCTGCAGGCGGTGGCGGCCGAGATCGACTCGTCGAAGTCGTCGGCCGACGTGTTCGACATGTTGATGACCGACCCGGCCTACGCGATGACGTCGACCGATGAGTTCATCGCTCTCATGAAGGACCGCCAGTTGCAGGCGTTGGAACAACTCGATGGTTCGCACTTCGACGTGCCGGAGCCGATCAGGACGATCAACGTGCAGGTCGAGCCAGCGGGCGGCGCCTCAGCGGCATCCTACGTCGGCCCCTCGGAAGACTTCACCCGACCCGGTTCCATCTGGTATCCGATCGAGGGGAAGACCTTCCTGCCGCTGTTCCAGGAGATCACCACCGCCTACCATGAGGGATTCCCCGGTCACCATCTACAGGTCGGGGTCCAGATCTGCCAGGGCGATCGCCTGTCCCGCTTTCACCGCACGTGGGTCTGGTATCCCGGATCGGGGGAGGGCTGGGCGCTCTACGCCGAGCGGTTCATGGACGAACTCGGCTATCTGGAGCGACCGGAGTATCGAGCTGGGCTGCTGACCAGCCAACTGTTCCGATCCTGTCGGGTGGCCATCGACATCGGCGCTCACCTCGATCTTCCGATCCCGGACGACGTCAGCTTCCACCCCGGTGAGTCGTGGACATTCGACCTGGCCTACGAACTGCTGCGAACCCGGGCGCTGTTGAGCCATGACGAAGCCGAGTCGGAGGTGATCCGCTATCTCGGCTGGCCGGGTCAGGCCATCTCGTACAAGGTGGGGGAGCAGGCCATTCTCGACCTCCGGGAAGAGCACGGCGGCCGCCCCGACTTCGACCTGAAGACCTTCCACGCCGATCTGCTGGCCGTCGGCTCGGTCGGCCTCGACGTCCTCCGATCCCACATGGGGTCAGCGCCGGGCTGACAACCGCCGAACCTCGGTGAAGTGAGCGATCACGTCGGGCAGCCGGCAGTGGGCGTTCAGCCCGCTGGTGCTCGGCATCACATAGACCGGCCGTCCGCCCAGACTGCGGGGCTGGAGCCCGGCCTTCGCCCGCCGATCGACCGCAATCCGCCAGCCCGACAGGCCGACAAAACACACGACGCCGGGTTGGAGCCAGGCCACCAACCGTTCGATCCGGCCCAGCCCGGTGCGGTACTCGTCGTCGGCGAGTTCGTCGGCCCGCCGGGTGGCCCGCTTCACCAGGTCGGTCATCCCGACCCCGTCACGATGGAGCGCACCGTGGGGATCACGGTCGACAGACACGACGCCGGCCGCCATCGCAGCTGACCAGAAACGATTGCTTCCGGTCACGAAGCCGACGCCCGCCTCGGCGGCATGGATGGACGGGTTGAGACCGCACATCAGCACGTTCATATCCGCTCCGACGGTGTCGGGCAGGGTCGAGCGGCGCCGGGCTCGGATCTCACGAAGACCGGGCCTCAACGTATCGGTCGATTCGACCCCGAAGCCGGCACCCTCCAACAGGTCGAGCAACCCGGGGTCGGTCCACCGCGAGATCAGGCGTCCGGGGAACAGATCGGTCGAGCGGCCATCAGTACCCCAGGGCCCCCGACCGTGACCTTCAGCATCGAGAACGAATTCGAACAGCACCGGTGCGTTGGTCGACAGACAGCGATGCAAATCGGCCAGCGCCATCGGATTGTCGACCGCCCGCACGTGGGTGTGAACGCGGCTGGCCACCGCACCGCCAAGGCTGCCGACGGCAAACGGCAGCGCGCTGACGGAGGCCTGGACGAGCGGTGCGTTGATCCGCTCTCGGGCGATCTGCAGCATCGCAGCCGCCGCATCCAAACCGATGGCCGGTGCTCGCAGCGGCTCCAGGTGCCAGCCCGGACCGCAACCCAGATCGGCAATCGGAAGGTCGTCGATCCGCATCGCCTCGAGCCAGGTCATGGCGGCCAGGTGGTGTGGTGCTCGTTGCGCCGTCCACGCCGCTGCCCGCTCCTCGTAGACGTCGACCGTCGGCCGGTCCACGAGACGTCAGACCCAGTGGGCGAACGACTCCAGGGGGAGCCGCTCGGACCGCAGCGCGTTGACCGGATGATCGTCGTCCTTGTAGCCGATCGCCACGCCGCAGAAGAGCATCAGTTCGTCGGGAGCGCCGACGAACTCGGCCACCGCCCGGCAGCGGTTCGTCCAGATCTCCTGCGGGCAGGTCGAAAGGCCGGCCTCCTCGCACAGCAGCATCAGCGTCTGGAGATACATGCCGCAATCCGACCACTGCGGCGGCAGCATCCGCTGGTGGAGAAAACAGAAGATGGCGGCGGGCGCACCGAAGAACCGGTAGTTCTCCATCATGCGTTCGAGCCGGCCGGCCCGGTCCTCGCGCCCGATGCCGAGCAGCTCGTACATCTGCTCGCCGAGTTCGAATCGTGCGGTTCGGTGCGGCTCCCACAACTTCGGCGGGTAGATGGTGTAGCCGGGCTCCTCGATCTCGCGGTCGGCGATGAACGTCTGGAAGCGATGCATCGACTCGCCGTTCACGACGTAGATCTTCCATGGTTGGATATTGCCGCCCGACGGGGCCCGAGCCGCCTTGGTCAACAACTCGGCCAGCGTCTCATCCGGCACAGGGGTGTCGAGAAAGGCTCGACAGGACATTCGTTGGTCGACCGCTTTGGACACATCCACGTCGGTCAGGATGGCCGTCGGCGACGCCGGCCGCAACTCGACGGCCGGAACGCCCGGCCGGGCGTCCGTCAGCTGAGCAGCAGCCGGTGCAGCCGGCGACGGGCCACGACACCGAAGATCAATCCCATGATCGTCAGGTAAGCGACGTGGACGAGGTCGGTCCAGCCGGTGGCGCCGAGCGCAAGGGCCCGGGTCAGGTCGACGGCGTGGAACAGGGGAGTGGCCCACACGATCGGTTGGGCCCAGTCCGGGAACACCGCCAGCGGGAAGAAAGCGGTGGAGGCGAGGAACATCGGCTGGACGACGAGGTCCATGATGTCGAAATCGGTCCAGGCCCGGGCGTAACTGGTGAGCGTCGCACCGACGGCACCGAACGCCCACCCGGTGAGCAGGGTTGCCGGCCAGGCCGACAGGGCGTTCAGCGGCTCGGCCAGGTCCAGTCCGATGAGTGTGAGTACGAAGAAACCGGAGTAGATGGCGCCCCGCGCCACGGCCCACGAGAGTTCGCCGCCGACGAGCCCGCCGATCGTCAACGGCGTGACCAGCATCCCCTCGTATTGCCGCGACTCCCGCAACTTGAAGAAGAAGTTGTAGGTGGTGTCGAAGAGCGTTCCGTTCATGGCCGACGACGCCATGAGGCCCGGCCCGATGAAGGCGGCGTAGGTCACGACATCACCCCGAAAGGACAGATCCCCGATGATGGCCCCCATGCCGTAGCCCATGCCGAGGAGGTACATCAGCGGCTCGACGATGCCGCTGGCCAACGTCAACCACATGCGCCGATACGACACCAGATTGTGCTCGAATACCCGGAGGACCCCGGTGAGCAGACCGGGAACCGGCCGGTCGCCGCGCCCGGCGGTGGCGGGGCGGGAAGCAGTCGACGGAAGCACGATCTATGCCTCGGAAATCGCTTGTTCGAAACCGGTGATGGCGTAGAGCATGCCGATGGCCCCAACGATGAGGAAGTAGGCGACGTGGATGAGCGAGCCGGCATCGACCGAGCCCTGGGCCAGATCGCGACACAGTTCGACACCGTGCCAGCTCGGCGTGAGGCGGGCCAACCACGCCACGCCCGCCGGAACCTCCGACAGCGGGAAGAAGGCGCCGGAGAACAGGAACATCGGGATGGCCCCGAGTCGCAGGAGCATGGGGAACGTGTCTTCGTTTTCCTGCCTGACCGTGTAGCCGCAGATGATCGCCGCCAGCACCAGAGCCGTCGTCCCGGCCGCCAAGGGAGCGAGCACTGCCCACCAGCTGGTGACGGCACCGGCCAGCCCGAGCACGACGGTGAACAGAGCGGCGGCGGCCGTGAATCGGATGGCGATCCAACCGACGTGGGCGACCGCGATCTCGGCCTTGCTGACCGGCGTGACCGCGGTCAGCAGGTAGGTGCGATCCCATTTCAGTTCACCCGCCGTCGGCCAAAGACTTTGACCGAACGCCCACAGCACCGCCGAGATGGCGAGCAGTCCCGGTCCGATGAACTCGAGGTAGCTACCGGTTCCCAAGGTGGCCGTCCCGCTCTGGCGTTCATCGACGAGCGAACCCAACCCGAGACCGAGAAGGCCGAGGAAGAACGCCGGACTCACGACGCCGGAGACCAGCACCGACCGATACTTCGCCGGTGTACGAACGTACAGGTGCTCGAGGATACGAGCGAGACCACTGAGCGTCATCGGGCCCGACCGGCTGGCGTCGACGGCCGACTCGGGGTTCGGTGTCTCGACGGCGTTACTCAACGAGGGTCCTACCGGTGAGCGTGAGGAACACATCCTCGAGCGTGGCCCGCCGAATCAGGGTGCTCACCGCGGCGACCCCGTGGCCGGCCAGGGCGGTCACGGCCTTGTCGCCGTCATCCGCGTACACGAGCAGCCGGTCGGGGAGTCGTTCGCTGCGAAGATCCAGTCGGGTCGCCGACGCTTCGACGTGGGCCGCATCATCCTCGAGGTCGTCACCGCCGTCGGGCGAGGGGACACGCCCCCGATCACCGAAACGGAGCTCCACCACATCGCGGCTGCAGTGGGTCTCGATCAATGATCGGGGTGTTCCCTCCGCCACGATCCGGCCACGGTCCATGATGACGAGTCGGTCGGCGAGCTGCTCGGCCTCATCCATGTAGTGCGTGGTGAGCAACAGGGTGACTCCCTGACGCTTCAGCTGATAGAGACGCTCCCAGAGCAGATGCCGGGCCTGGGGATCGAGGCCGGTTGTCGGTTCGTCGAGGAGGATCAACTCCGGGTTGTTGACCATCGACCGGGCGATCGACAGCCTCCGTTTCATGCCCCCGGACAGCGGCCGGACCTGGTCGTCGGCTCGGTCGGCCAGTTGGACGAACTGGAGCAGTTCGTCGGCCCGCCGGCGGGCCTCGGCGCGGGACAGATCGAAGTACCGCCCGTAGACCGTGATGTTCTCCCTCACGGTCAGGGCCATGTCGAGGATGTCTTCCTGTGGCACCACACCGAGCCGGGCCCGGATCTGGCGTCCGTCGGTGGCCGGATCGCGGCCGAGTACCTGGAGCTCACCCGATGTGAAGGGGCTGACCGTCGAGATCATCTTCATCGTCGACGACTTGCCGGCGCCGTTGGGCCCGAGCATGGCGAAGGTTTCGCCCCGCTCGACGTCGAAGTCGATGCCGTCGACGGCGCACTGGTCACCGAAGCGTTTGACGAGGTTGCGAGCTCGAACGACGGACACCCTGTCACGGTAGCCCGGCCGGGGAATCGCCGGCCCCGAAAATGCTCCGGTCGGGTCCGGATGCGATAATCGGAGCCGTGAGCCAAGAGAAGAGTCAACCGTGACGGTCAAACCACTGGACGGGATCCGTGTGGTGGAGATGGCGAGTTTCGTCGCCGCACCAAGCGCCGGTGTCATCATGGCCGACCTCGGTGCCGACGTCATCAAGATCGAACCGCCGACCGGTGACACCTACCGTGGGCTGATGCGCCGGCCCAAGATCGACGGTCACCGCGTCGACTTCGATGCCGCGTTCGCCGTCGACAACCGGGGCAAACGGTCGGTGGCGCTGGACGTCACCACCGAGGCCGGGCAGTCGATCATGCACCGCCTCGTCGCCACCGCCCAGGTGTTCGTGTGCAACATGTTGCCCGCGCGCCAGCAGCGGTACCGGTTCGACCCCGAGAGCCTGAAGGCCGTCAACCCCAGCCTCGTCCATGCCACACTCACCGGCTACGGCACGAAGGGGGAGGAGGCGGATCGTCCGGGGTTCGACGTCACCGCCTACTTCGCCCGGGGTGGATTCGCCGACCTGTGCAGCGATCCCGACACCGGCGAGCCGTCCCGGTTCCCGCAAGCGGCCGGCGACCATTCGAGCGGTCTGGCCCTGCTCAGCGGTGTGTTGGCCGCCTTGCGATTGGCCGAGAGAACCGGTGAGTTCCAGGTCGTGGAGACCAGCTTGCTCGCCAACTCGCTGTGGGCGATCGCCGGTGACGTGTCCACCGCGCTGATCGATGGTCGACGGCCGACGTCGCGTAACCGTCACCAGGTGCTCAACGCCGCAGTCAACACCTACCGCTGTGGCGACGGCACCTGGATCCTGGTCAACATGCCCGTTCCGGCCGCCTTTCCCGTCTTCTGCCGGCAACTGGGTCTCGAATGGGTGGTCGATGACGATCGGTTCACAACCCCGCGCGATCGGTTCCGGAACATGGGCGAACTGGTGTCGATCATCGACGAACGGATGTTGACCAAGCCGGCAGCCGAGTGGGGTCGTCTGCTCGATCAGGAGAACATCGTGTGGGCACCGGTGCAGCCGCTCGACGAGGTGGTGAAGGACAAGCAGATTCGGGCCAACGGCTACGTGGTGCCGCTGGCCCACGGCCTCGATACGGACGGCGAAGCGCCAAGGGTGATCGATGGCGGCGAGGGTCAGCCGATCGAAACGGTGGCCGTCCCGATCAAGATGGCCGGGGTCGACGTCGGTCCCAATGGTCCGGTGCCGGCGGTTGGCGCCGACAGCCGGATGATCCTGGCCGAGCTGGGTCTTGACGACGCCGAAATCGATGACTTGCGACGAGCGGGCATCGTAACCGGCGACTGAGGGCGGCCGCCCGGGGTCGGACGGCGCCCTTCCACCGAGGCGTTCAGCTCTGTTGTCGCGCCGGGGTCTCGAGGATTGCCGTCCCTACTCTCACCGCCCGTGCTCCCGATCCAGGGTCGCACCGATCCGGGCGGCGTCGGCTCCGAGGCTGGAAAGCCCGATGCCGCGGTATCCCCATCCGGCCAGGTGCAGGCCTCCGAGGCCCGTCACATGGTCGTCGACCTGGTTCATCCAGACGGTGTGGCCGATCGGATACTGGGGGATGGCGGACCGTCGAACCCGCACCCAGGTGGGATCGACGGTCCGGCCCGTGATCCGGCCCAGCTCTGCCGACATCAGGGCGGCCAGCTCCTCATCCGACCTCGCCATGATTCCCGGATCGGCCGCGCCACCGTAGATCCCCTTGGCCAGCTGGAAGCCGCTCGGGGCCCTCCCCGGCGCATACTCCGACTCGAAGAGGATGCCGAGGGCGCGGATGCCCGAGTCGGGTCCGGCCAGGGCACCGAAGCCGGTTGGAAGCCGCAGCGAGCCGGCCGGGCCGCCGAGACCGACCACCGCCACCGGGGAGACGGGGCGATCGACCAGCAGGCTCGACAGCGGATCGGGAAGAAGCGGTGCCGCCTGAGCCGGAGGAAGTGCCACCACCACGGCATCGGCCGTCTCGGTGCCACCCTCCC
>Ga0224512_10000193_pt1 | contig 65585 bp, 61 predicted proteins | sample SF_May12_sed_USG_4_FD_169103 | JGI IMG/M metagenome (GOLD analysis project Ga0224512, IMG submission 169103) | Sediment microbial communities from San Francisco Bay, California, United States - SF_May12_sed_USGS_13 | ecosystem: Environmental > Aquatic > Marine > Sediment | place: USA...
GGGCTGACTCGGTTCTTCTCGATCTCAGCTCGCTGCGACCACATTTCGCTCCCCGCTACAGGCGCACGAGATCGCCCTAATCTCGCGCCATATCGCCCGTTTCCCCAAGGCGCTCGGGATCGGCACATATGGGCGGGTGTCCCGCCCCCTCCGTCTCGAACTCACGTGTGATTGCGATTCCAACCTGACGCAGCGATTAGAACGATCCCGATGAAGCCAAACCCCATCGCCGCACCAGACTCAAGTACATCCGCCAGCAAGAGGCCAGCAGCGACCAGGACGACGAGGAGTCCCAAGCCGAACTGAATCTTGTTCACATTGTCCAACATCGGGGCCTCCTTCGATGTGGCTTCATCATCGCTTCTGGCGGCCATGAAATCCAGTCTGCGTGGCTTCTCGGGACTATCCGGCTGATAGCGCAAGAGTCCCAGTCATCCGACTCCCTTGCTCATGGCGTACACCATCGCCGAAAGGAGTGCCGTGGCGGTCACAGCCGTCACGGCCCACAACCGCCGGCTGATCCGCAACATAGGTGCGCCCATCAAGAAGATGCTCCCAAAGAACAGGCTCACCAAGGGGACCAACACCTCGAGTCTCCCCGGCGACCGCCACTCAATCGCCAACATGTACTCCACCACCACCAGCAGAACAACAAAGGCATCGAACATCAACGGACCGCTGTAAAAGCCCCAACCGGCTCCACGGCGCACAAAGCTCACCAGCGCCAGCGTGGCGGGAACCGCGAGACTGGCGATCACGATTCCCACAATCCGTTGCACATCCCAGTTCGAGACCCGCGTCACGAACCCGACCGCCTGCAACACATTCACCAGGTTCACGACCACCCAGATGGTCAGCACCGCCCGACCAGGGATACCCCAACCGGGTGTCGTCGTCGATCGGCTGCTCGGCATGGCTTAACCTTCGCGCCCCAGATGTTGTGAGTCCAGCCGTGCCATCAGCCGCAACGCCCAAGACACCCAGATCCGAGCATGCAATTGGAGGTGTGTCAACTCGCCCCGATCACCAAATATGAGCGATAACTACTGTCCGGTTTGTCAAGGGTTCGGTGCGGACGCGTTGGGCTGAACGCCATGGTGGGGGCGTTTTAGAGTCGTTGTTGTTCGTGCGGCCGGTCGAGGCGGCCGGGTGGTGGGGGATTCGCCTTCGACGCTCGTTGACATATGGCGTGCTCAACCGAGATCTGGCCGGCGACTGACAACCACGTCCGCGTTCGATGTGGGCGGGCCGGACCCAGCGTCTTGTTATCGGCGAGATCCGCACGTGGGTTCGCCCTGGGACGGTTACGCGCCGGTCTTGATCGCCTCGACGAGCGGCGCCAGAATCGCTGCAGCTTCGGTATCGCTAGCGCCGTCCAGCAGAGCCACACTGACGCGCAACTTGTCGTTCAGTTCACTGATGAAGACGCCGTACTTCGGCCCATTCACCTTGAACCCACCCGTCGTTTCCTCGATGACCCATCCGGCTTGATCGAACAGCACCCGCAACGAGTCGATCTCGGATTCGGCGTCCGTAACATCGAATTGGTAGATGACGCCCCGGCGGGTTTGGTCGTCGGATGCGCTGTTGCTGGTTTGGTGGCCTCTAGCCCCGGGTGCCCAGTCGATCGATTCGACGATCCGTTCGAGGTTGGGACACTCACATGGCGGTGGCGACATGCCACCATCGTCGCCCGGAAAGATGCACGCGCTAGAGGCCAGGACGATGAGGACAGCGGCCAACCAGACGGTCCATATGGTCTGCCCGCCGTTCAAGAAAAGTGCAGATCGACGATTTCGCTCTATCTGGGTTCTTCTGTTCTTTCGTCGCACACCGCTGGTATCGGTATCGATGCTCGTACAGTTGAAGGGTCGATCCGCCCAGATCACTCATTTCCGATCAAGAACGCCCATCTAGCCGAATAGCCCCGAGCGGCACGTCGGCGCTCGGTTCCCACGGCTCTCGGCGACCACGGCGAGTGTTGACCTCGGTGTTGTCCCTTCCGCGCCAGTCGCGAACGGGCGGCCGCAAAGAACTGCCGGTTCGGGGACTGTTGGACTGTGAAGATGGCGGTAACACTGTGTGTCGTCATGAGTAATATCGGCACGATGCGGTCGGTTTTCGGTTGTCGAGGCCGCGGTCTTGCCTACATCACGAGGTCCAGTTGGCGACCTTGGCCGTCATGCCGAACACGCACCCATCGGAGGTCTCGAAGCGGCTCAGGCGCTCTCGAGCAACTTGCACAAGATTGGCGAGTTGTTGGTCGGAGACCGAATCACCGAGGGTCCATCCTCTGACCTCTGTCGTAACCCATTGATCAATGGACGTGAACCGACCCGAGCCCCCGGTACTCGTGTACGACACGTCAGCTACGCCCGCCGTTTCGAACAAGTCTTCCAACACACCCTCTTTGCCCATGGCAAACGGGGCATTGAGGGAGGCTGCGGCATCGTCGCCGAGTTCATTTCGGAACAGCTCTTGCATCGCGGTGTAGCCCTCAGACCGCTCGATCGAATCCCACACTGCAACCGTTCCCCGACGAGCTACCCGAGCCATCTCTGCGACCCCACGCCCGGGATCCCGATAGAACATCACTCCGAACTGGCACGTTGCCAGGTCGAAGGCACTGTCCTCGAACGCCAGATCCGTAGCATCGCCCTCGCGGAACTCGATGTCGCCGCCGTGGCGGCGAGCAACGGCCACCATGGCCGGATTCACATCGACCCCGACCACCCGTCCAGAGGTTCGGCTCCGTATCGTCCTGGTGAGTGCGCCCGTACCGCACGCCACGTCCACCACCGAGTCGGCCGGTTCGATCTCGGCCGAGTCAGCGATCGGATCAACGAACCTGCCGAACAGTGCGGGCACAAACAGCGCCTCGTAGACCTCCGCAGCGCTCGTGTCTATCTGTCCTCGATCGTGATCCGTCACGGCTCTTCTCCTCAAGGGTGCACTCACGCTACCAACACGACTCGCCTCTGGCCTTATCTACCCGGGGGTAGGTCCTCGGAGCTAGTGATGGGCTCAGGCAAACGTCCCCTCAACCGACCCCGATCACCAAATCCGGCGAGATAACGAACAATTCGAGAAGTGCGCTAGATCGGCACATCCAGGATCGGTTCCCGGATGCCCCCGGCGCCACGCAGTGTGGTCTCGCTTAGCCCAGTCTTCTGCTCCGCTATTACCCAGACCTTATTGGTCGACGCGGCGGTAGGCGCAGCAGCTTCGCAGCTCAAGTGTCGTCGGAGCGATGGTGGATGATCCCATCGACCATTGTGTCGAGGGGCTCGTCGGTCAGTTCCTCGTGTTTGAACAGCACTCGGTCGAGGACAATGAACTTGCTGACCCAAACCACGCCGAAGGCAACGAGGTTGGTCAGGTTGATAACCAGCGGGTGCGGGTCCCATTGCCGCTCGACGAACCAGACGGCCACCGTCGACAGACCGAAACCCAGCAGAGCAAGGGTCCAGAAGGGTAGGACCTCCCCCATGAAGTGGTTCTTACCCCGTTTCTGCCAAACCCAGTACCGGCTGAGGAGATACGCCGGAATGGCGCTGACACTGACGGCGAAGATGTTCGACCCTACGGCGGGCCAACCGAAGACTGTCTGCGCACCGAGCAGGAGGCTCTGTCCGAACACGACATTGAAGGCGCTGACAGCACCGAACCTGAGCAGCTTCGCACCACGCCGTGTTCGGATGCGGCTGACCATTGAGTCGAAGAGGTTGTCGGACACTCAACAATCATATCGGTCGGCAGAGGATCACCTGAATGGCCCGGGTGCATCACGCCTCAATCGTCCGCATCGGCATTGGTGGCTCTCAATAGGCGAATAGATCACCAAATATGAGCCCATTACACACAGATTCTCAAACCGCCCCGATCGGCACCTCCGCCGCTACCTGCCCAGCTCCGCAGCGAACGCAGGCCGTGGTGACCGTTCCATCGCTGGTTGCGCTCGATCTGCCGGATCTGCTCGAAACGGAATGCGCCATATCGCTCCGGGTCGTGAGTGATCTGGGCGCTTGAACCACCTGCAGTAGGGTCTGTCGATGGGCTACATCCAAGAGCTGCGTCGTTGAGCGCGGCCTGCAACTTCGGACTTGCGACTTGCGACGCTATTCGAATTTGATCACGATATTTCCGGTCTCGTGTCCCTGGTCCACGAACCGATACGCCTCGACGATCTCGTCGAGCGGATAGCGGCGGCTGATGACGGTGCGGATCGTGCCCGCTTCGATCATCTCTCGGAGCTCATCCAACGCCTCCGCGCTCTCGGGAGCGACGCCGCCGATCAACCGCTTGCCGCCCCGACGGGCGGTCCGGAACGCTTGCAGGAACTGCAACGGCGTAGTGATCAGAACGACCAGCGCCCCAGTGGGGTGAGCGATGCCTTGCAGCCAGCGAAGGTCAGCGTGCCGGGCGTGTCGAGGATGACGTCGTAGGTCTCGCCGTTCTTCGTGAAGTCTTCAGCCGTGTAGTCGATCACAGCGTCCGCCCCGAGCGACCGGACGAGGTCGAGGTCGTCGGTCTTGCAGACGCCGGTCACTTCGGCGCCGAAGTGTTTCGCAAGCTGAACCGCGAAGATGCCGACGGCGCCCGCTGCTCCGTTGATCAGCACCTTCTTGCCGGGCCCCACCCCGGCCTTGCGGAGGAAGTGCAGCGCGCCGAGCGCACCATGGGGCACGGCGGCAGCCTCATCCCAACTCATGTTCGCTGGCTTCCGCGTCACGGCCCCGTCTTGGGACATGCGTTTACTGCGCGTGACAGCCGTTGACGTCGTAGCCGTAGACCTCGTCGCCTGGAGTGAACCTCGTCACGTTGTTGCCGACGGCTTCGATCTCGCCGGACAACTCGACGCCCAAGACCGGATTCTTCGGACGGAAGATGCCCTTCTCGATGCGGAATGGGATCCAGTAGACCGCCGGAACCCGGAACGCCCGCAAGCGGACGTCCCCCGCCGAGATCGTCGTCGCATGGACCCGGATCAGAATCTCACCATCCTCGGGCGCGGGCTTTGGGATCTCCCGCACCTCGACGACCTCAGGGGATCCGTATCTCTCGGCTTGTGCTGACATGCACCATGATGTTTGGTAGTATGCCTACATGGAGCAGAAAGCATTTACAGTCCGACTCGACACCGATCAGGCCACCGACCTCGAGGCGGTAGCCGCCGCCGATGGTATTTCGGTGGCGGAGGTAATCCGCCAAGCGGTCGCCGATCGTATCGAGGCTCGCCGTCACGACCCCGCCTTCCAGGAACGGATCCGGTCCATCATCGAACAGAACCAGCGGGTACTCGAGCGGCTTGCTGAGTGAACGTCGCCTATCTGGACCTCGCCGACTTCCTCGCCATCAGTGAGTTAGTCCTCGGGAATCCTGCCTGCCACGCCAGACCCTCGCTCACGGGGGGACTCGCTGCGTCTGGAGATCGATCGGTGAGGCGGCTCGGGCTACGCCCGGGCCTCGAGCGGATTGGGCGACCCCGTCTTCATGGGTCGGGAGACGTCGCTGTCGAGACGTCGAAACCGGAGAGGATTCTGTTGGCGGCGTAGACGCCCGTGATGTAGGCATCTTCGAGGCTGCAAACATTGTGGTCCCCGATCAGATACAGGCCCGGCCCCTGTTCACACTCAAGGAGCGCATCTCCCTCGAGGTGAAACGCCGGGTTCCAGTACTGGTGCTCGACGACTTGCCAGGTGTCGAAATACTCACCGAAGTCGGGATGTTCGTGAACCGAGCAGAACAAGGTTGACCCATCCGCCTGCCGGGCGATAGCGAGCGTGGGGTCGGCCTCGGGAAACAGGCTGTAGGCAGCTCGCGACCACGGTGGACGCAGATTGCCTCTTACCAAGAACGTGTGGCTGTGGATGGGACTCTTCACGGGGCCCAGGTCGAGCAACGTGGCGGAAACTCCGATCGGGGTGGCAACCACGACGTTGTCGGCCGTGAATGTGCCGTTGGCGCGGGTCGTTATCACATAGTGGCTGCCGGCGGGTGTCACCTCGATCACCGAGTCGAAGAGCGGAGGCTCCTCGAAGTCGGCCATGAGGAGGTCGAATCGGAACGTGAACTCAAACATGGGGACGATCATCGGCAGCGCTCCCACCAGCATCGTAAAAGCGGTCAACCGGTCCAGGGATGTGAACCCGGTCCCCTGCGCGAGAGGAGTGAGGTAGGACCGGGCAATGTCCTCGATCCGATGCCGTTGGATGAACCGGGGGGCCGGTTCGTGGTAGAGGTCGAACAGCAGTCGATCCGCTCTGATCGCCTCAGCCTGTGACATCTGCAGACAATCCTGTCTGAAGGTCTCGTAGCGGCGACGGAACTTGCTCATGAGGCGAAGGAATCGGACTGCTTGCGGCAGATGCAATAACACCGGCGAGTCCGATCTGGTGAACGAACCGTTATGGTTGCCCCGCAAGGCATCCCGCCGCCTCATCCGACGGCCCCGATCGACAAATCGATTGACGTGGCGGTAGTCGCTCCTCACGTAGTAGGCACCGAGATTGACCGTTCCGTCTGCAGAGCTGCGGATGCGGCCACCGATGGTCTCGGTGATCAGCAGGAACGGTCGTTGCCGGTCTTGGAGCCGGCGGCCGCACGCCAGGCCGGCGATCCCGCCGCCGATGATGACCGTCTCATGCCGAGGGGGCAATGGGGACCTCACCTCTCCCTCAGGACCCGCGATCCGTGAGATCGGTGCCGACCTGATCTCGGAGCGAGGGCGCCTGACGACGTTCTTGCTTGGTGTACATTGCCGAGTATATGAACGGCGGCCGACGGTCGACGAGCAGACGCGATCTCATCTTGAGGCTGCAAAGATCAGATCCGGTTGAAGACACTGCCCAGAACGAGAAGCACGCCACCGCCGGTGACCAGCCAGAATGCGACATCCGGACCGACGTCTCCGCCAACCGGTATGACCCATACCGCAATGCCCAGCACGATCAGCACCAGCGCGGGGAAGAATGTCTTGTTGGTCGGTGCACTCAACCGCATCAGTTTTCGCCTCCAGAATCAGTCATCCGGATCCAGCCGACCAAGCCTAACCAAAGGAGACCAAGCACCGTGGAGATGTCCTCTTTACGCCATTTGTCGCCGATTGCCAAGACCCCACTCGTTCCGATGGGGACAGATCGTCGGCCGATTTCTCCCGGGCGGGTCTACTTCCTTGGCGAAGGACGGTCACGCGCGGTGCGGAATCGACCATATAGTCTGTCATCCTGCCAGAATCATAAATCCCACTGAGAAAGACCCCTGATGTCCGGTAACGCCACGTTCAACATGACCGACACCGCCCTCGTGTCCATCACCCATGTCGATGCACCCGAGGTGGTCACCTCCGCCTATTTCGACGACCTGCTGGCCGAGACCTACAAGCGGGTTGGGAGTCAACCTGGGTTGTTGGAGAGCCTGGCCGGCATTCGGGAGCGCCGGTGGTGGCCGGAGGGCTACCGCTACACCGATGCGGCCGCCGCGGCCGGGGCCAAGGCAATCGAAGCCAGTGGGGTGCGGGTCGATGAGATCGGCTTGCTTATTGATACGTCGGTGTGCCGGGACCGGTTAGAACCGTCCTCGGCGGTGACGGTCCACAATGCTCTCGATCTGCCCAGCTGGAGTCTCAACTTCGACCTCTCCAACGCCTGCCTGGGATTCATCAACGCGTTGCAGGTAGCGGGAAATATGATCGAGACCGGCCAGATCAATTACGCGCTGATCGTCGACGGCGAGGGAAGCCGGACCATTCAGGAGAGAACACTGGCGCGGTTGGCCGAGCCCGAGGCGACCATGGCCGACCTGTTTGCCGAGTTTGCTTCGCTGACGCTTGGATCGGGAGGGGCGGCGGCGGTCGTGGGGCGACACTCCGACAACCCCGGCAGCCACAGGGTGGTTGGTGGGATCTCCCGAGCCGATACCAGCTACCACAACCTGTGCGTGGGGAGCCTCGATCAGATGCGCACCGACACCAAAGCGCTCCTGGATGCCGGGCTGCAGGTCTCCAAGCTGGGCTGGGGCGATGCAGAGGAGCGGGGCTGGATGGAGATCGACCGCTACATCCTCCATCAGATCTCCCAGGTCCATACCAGCCTCCTGGTCGAGCGTCTTGGCATCGACATCGCCAAAGTGCCTCTCACGTTTCCTTTCCTCGGCAACGTCGGCCCCGCCTCGATACCAATCACCCTGTCCCGCGAAGTCGATTCGCTCCAGGCCGGCGACAAGCTGTTGCTGTTGGGGATCGGGTCGGGCATCAACGCGATGGGGATCGAACTGATCTGGTGACTACCGGTCCGACCGCGTCCGCCGCGCTACCCCCTCCCGGGCTCGACGGTCTCGAAGCGCATTGGTCACAGCTCGTCATCACGCCTGGACTAGACGGGGTGGGCCGCACCTGGCACGTGCTCGACAACCGGGTAGCGGATCCGACCGTTACCCTGCTGTGCGTCCACGGCAACCCGACCTGGTCGTACCTGTGGCGAGACCTGCTCGCCAACGCCCCCTCAACTGTGCGGGTGGTGGCGATGGACCAGCTCGACATGGGATATTCGGAGCGGACCGGGACCACCCGCCGCTTCGAACAACGTATCGAAGATCTGGGTGCCCTGACCGATACGCTCGAGCTGATCGGGCCGGTGGTGACCGTTGCCCACGACTGGGGTGGTCCGATCTCGCTCGGCTGGGCCGAACGGCATCGCGGTCAGATGGCCGGGATCGTGCTGTTGAACACGGCCGTGCAGCCACCGGCCGGCTCGCCTGGTCCCCGCTTGATCCGGCTGGTCCGGATCGGCGGGATCGTGGAGAAAGTCTGCGTGGCCACGCCGACCTTCATTCGTGGGACGATGGCCCTGGCTCGTCCCCGTCCCGCCCGCCCGATCCGGGCGGCATACGAAGCCCCCTACCGCAGCGCCGACCGCCGGATAGCCATCGGCGCCTTCGTCGAGGACATCCCGCTGAGCGACGATCACCCGAGCCGTCGGGCGGTGGATGAAGTCGCCGCCGGCCTCGACCAGCTGGCCGGAGTGCCCGCCCTGCTGCTCTGGGGACCATCGGACCCGGTCTTCTCCGACCTGTATTTGCGTGACCTGGCGACGCGGCTGTCTGCCGCCGAGATCCACCGGTTCGAGGGCGCCGGCCACCTCGTCCCCGAAGACGCCGACGTGGCAACTGCGGTGTACACGTGGTTGGACCGGCTCGATCGACCGGCCGAACCGACACCGCCGGTCCGCGAGCGAGCCCCGATGTGGGCCGCTCTCGACCGGCAGGCGGACAACGGTGAGGTGGCAATGGTCGAGATGGGGTCGGCCGGGACCCAGATCACCTTCGCCCAACTCCATGCCGAGGTCCGGCGAGTGGCGGGCGGGCTGGTCGAACTCGGCGTCGCCAAAGGCGCTCGCGTCGCCCTGATGGTGCCGCCGGGCATCGACCTGGCGGTGTGCGTCTACGCCTGCTGGCGGATCGGGGCGGTGGTGGTCGTCGCCGACGCAGGACTGGGAGCGCGGGGGATGAGCCGGGCGCTCGGGAGCGCCAACCCGGCCTACCTGATCGGGATTCCCGGGGCCCTGGCCGCTGCCCGGACCCTGCGCTGGCCCGGAATCCGCATCTCAACCAGGCCGCTGGCTCCGGCTACGGCGCGCTTGCTGAAGGTGCGAACCACCCTCGATGACCTGCGCCGCCGTGGGGAAGGGCAACCTCTGCCACCGCCCCCGACCTCCCTCGATGAAGCGGGAATCGGGTTTACGTCCGGGGCGACCGGGCCGGCCAAGGGCGTCGCCTACCGCCACCACCAGCTCCAGGCCCAGCGCGACGCCCTCGTCGATCTGTACGACATACGGAGCAGCGACCGCCTGGTGGCCGCCTTCGGACCCTTCGCCCTGTTCGGGCCGGCGATGGGCATCCCGTCGGTGGTCCCCGACGCGAAGGTAACAGCACCGGGCCGTCTCACCGCCCGGGCGCTGGCCGAGGCAATCCAAGCAGTAAAGGCCACGCTGGTGTTCGCCTCTCCCGCCGCCCTCAGCAACGTGGCCACGACCGCCAACGGGATGTCGTCCGAGCAGGCTACCGCCATGCAAGGGGTGCGACTGGTGATGTCGGCCGGGGCTCCGGTTCCTGCCTCCGTCTTACGGAAAGTGGTCGAGCTCATGCCCGGTGCCGAGGCTCATACCCCGTACGGCATGACCGAGGTGCTGCCCGTGGCGGACATCAGTTTGGCGGAGATCGAGACGGCTGGACCGGGAAACGGAGTGTGCGTCGGGCTTCCGGTGCCGGGCGCCGAAGTGGCGATCAGCCCGCTCGCCTTCAGTGGTGACGCGACCGGTTCCCTCACCTGTGAGGGGGGCGTCGTCGGCGAAGTCTGTATCCGCGCCCCGCACATGCGAGATGGCTACGACAAGCTGTGGGTAACTCACCAGGCAGCCTCCCAACCCCCCGGCTGGCATCGCAGCGGAGATGTCGGGCACCTCGACGAGGCAGGGCGGCTGTGGATTGAAGGCAGAATGGGGGACGTCCTGATGACTCAGGAAGGCCCGGTGACCCCGGTCGGAATCGAACAAGCCATCTCAACTCTTCCAGAAGTCGCCGACGCGGCCGCGGTCGGGGTCGGTCCGGCCGGAACCCAGCAGCTGGTCGTGGTGGTGGTCCCGATCGCTCATATTCGACGCCCCGGCCTCGCCGCTGAAGCGCTGACCGACCGGATCCGGGCTCAGGCCGGACGAGACGTCGCAGCCGTTCTGATGACCTCGACCCTGCCCGTCGATAAGCGGCACAACTCGAAGATCGACCGTCCGAAGATCGCCCGGTGGGCGGAAGGGGTCCTGGCGGGCGGCCGGATCGGCCAGATATGAAAGTCCTCGTGACCGGAGCGACCAGCCTGTTGGGACGGGCGGTCGTGACTCGACTGCAAGAGCGAGGCGACGAGGTCGCCGTCTTCCAACGACGGCCGAGCGGCCTCGGTGGGGCCGAGCACCTGGGTGACGTTGTAGATCGTGCTGCCGTCGCTACCGCCATGGCCGGAGTGGAGGCGGTTGTTCACCTGGCCGCCCGGACCATGGCAGTGGCGATCGGACCGTGGGCGCAGTTCGAAGAAACCAACGTGCGGGGAACGCAGTGCGCCATCGATATGGCCCGAGAGGCCGGGGTCACCCGCTTTGTGCATGTGTCGTCGCCCTCGGTCGCCAGCGGCGGGCAGTCGCTGGTCGGGGCCCCGGCCGCAGCCGCCGATCCAGATCGGGCCCGGGGTCACTATGCCAAAAGCAAGGCGCAAGCAGAGCTGATAGCTCTCGCCGCCAATTCGCCCGATTTGGCGGTGGTTGCCATCCGGCCCCATCTCATCTGGGGACCGGGCGATACCCAGCTGGTGGGGCGGATCGTGAGTCGGGCCAGAGCGGGACGGCTGGTCATCGTGGGTTCTGGGGCGTCGCTGATCGACACGATCTACGTCGACAACGCCGCCGACGCGCTGGTCGCTGGCCTCGATCGAGCCCCGTTGGTTGGGGGAAGGGCCCTCGTGGTCACCAACGGACAACCGCGGCCGGTGCGTGAGCTGATAAACAGGATTGTTATCGCCGCCGGACTGGAGCCGCCCCGGTTCAAAGTGCCGTACCGGTTAGCGCGCACCGGCGGACTGGCGGCCGAGCAGATCTGGGAGCTGTTAGGGAGGGAAGATGATCCGCCGATGACCGGCTTCGTGGCGGAGCAACTCAGCACGGCCCACTGGTTCGATCAGCGCGAGACCCGAGAAGCTCTGGGGTGGGAACCGGCGGTGACCCTCGCCGAAGGATTCCGCCGACTCCAGGAATGGTTTGCCGCGGGTCGACAAGGATCGGGGCGGTCCTGACGGCGCGGTGTTCCTGGTTCGGCGCCGGCGGGCCGGTGGACACCCTCCCCGTTCGGCCTCCCGCGAGCGGTGTGGCACTGCGTAATAGGTGCGACACTTCGCCCTGTCGGGTCGCAACGTGCTCCCCCGGCGCAGACGGGGGAGCTGTCTGAGCCAAGCGAGGACTGAAGGGGCAGGCAGCCCTTCGAGAACGATCTTCTTCCTCTGCCCCTGCCCCCTCCGTCCGATTGTCACTCGCAATCGGACACCTCCCCCACCTTCGACGAGGGAGGCCGTGTGAAACCGTCCCACAAAAACGGCGATGGATCACTGCCGGCCGGAGGGGGAATACATCGACCGGGCGGTCGCCTCATGACCGTCGGCTTCAGACCGCGCCGCGAGCAGGGGAGGCTCCTGAGCTCCTATGCGGTCTGTCGGCGTTGGAACCAGCGGTAGACGACCAGCACGATGACGGCGCCGATAGTCGACCAGATAATGCCCTGGTCGGAGTAGTCGGTGTCTCGTTTGAAGATGAACCCGGCCACCACGGAACCACCCATCCCGAGGAGCGCCGTCTGCCACAGCTTCATCGGTACCTTGCCGGGAATGAAGAAGCGGGCGAGCGCACCTGCGATCAATCCGACAATGATCCAGCTAACAAGACCCATGAAAGCTCTCCCTTCGATTGGCGCAAGCCTACTTCGAGTCGGAGAGCGGAGAGCGGAGGTTGCCTACGTCCTCCCGTACACCGGTATCAGCGCTCCGGTGATCACAGCCGAGGCATCGCTCAGGGCGAATTCGATCACGGCGGCGATCTCATCAGGTGTCGGCCAGTCGATATAGTCCGCAAAAGGCAGTGCCTTGCGGGTGGCCGGGGTGTCGATCACCGACGGCATGATCACATTGGCCGTGATGCCCGTGTCGTCAAGCTCCTGGGCCACGGTCATCCCCAACGCTGCCACGCCTGCCTTAGCTGCATTGAAAGCGGCCTGGCCTGCGGGGGCTTCAACGGCGGCGCGACTACCGATCAGCAAGATGCGCCCCCACCCGGCCTTTTTCAGGTGCGGAATGGCTGCTCGGACCGTCGCAAACGCAGAACGAAGGTTCACATCGATCATGCGGTCGAAGCGAACGTCGTCGGTCTCCTCGGCGTCTCTCCCGCCGGCCCAACCACCGACGAGGCTGCACACGATGTGGATGGCTCCAAAACGTTGCGCGACCTGCTGCATGAAGGCATTGACCTCAGATGTGTTAGTCGCATCGACCCGGCTCAACATGAGCCGGTCTTCGCCGACGCCGACTTCTTTCTCGAAGAGTCTGGCTTCTTCCGGCACCAGGTACGTAACCGCGAATCGGTAGTTCTGACCTGCCAGTCGCTTGACGACGGCTGTACCGAGGCCGCCCGTCCCGCCCGTGAGGACGATCACTCTTGGGTCGCTCATGTAACTGCTTTCTGCAAGCTGGTGTTGGTCAGACTACGCTGCTAGGGGCAGTATCGCACGAAGGTCGCAACGCCTTGGAGGTTACGGTGTCCGAGATCACATTTGAAGGGGTTGGCAAGGTCTATCCGGGTGGCACTCGTGCCATTCATGATGTGGATTTGGAGATCGCCGACGGCGAGTTTGTGGTGCTGGTTGGTCCGTCTGGGTGTGGGAAGTCGACGTTGTTGCGGATGTTGGCGGGTTTGGAGGAGATCACCGAGGGTGTGGTCAAGATCGGCGACCGGGTGGTGAACGATGTTCCTCCCAAGGATCGCGATATTGCCATGGTTTTTCAGAACTATGCGTTGTATCCACACATGTCGGTGTTCGACAATATGGCGTTCGGGTTGAAGTTGCGCAAGATGGACAAGACCGAGATTCAGCGGCGGGTGGATGAGGCGGCCCGGGTGTTGGAGATCACCGACTTTTTGGATCGCAAACCGAAGGCTCTCTCGGGTGGGCAACGCCAGCGGGTGGCGATGGGCCGGGCGATTGTACGGGAACCTTCTGCGTTTTTGATGGATGAGCCGTTATCGAACTTGGATGCCAAGTTGCGGGTGCAGATGCGTTCTGAGTTGGGGGAGTTACATACCCGGTTGAAGACCACCACCTTGTATGTGACCCACGACCAGGTTGAGGCGATGACGATGGGCGACCGGGTGGCGGTCCTCAAGGCTATCTCGGGCAAGGAGATCCCCAACCTGATGCAGGTGGACACTCCCCGCAATCTCTACGATCGACCCAAGAACCTGTTTGTGGCCGGATTCATCGGGTCTCCTTCGATGAACTTCGTGAATGGGACGGTGGCCGCCGATGGTGATTCGACGTGGGTGACGTTCGGTGATGACCGTTTGAGACTCGATCGGCCCACGTTGGATGCTCGCCCTGGTTTGGCGAACTATGCCGGCAAAGAGATCGTCGTGGGGTTGCGCCCGGAGGGGTTCGAGATCGATCGGGCGGTGACCGGGGGGTTCTCCGAGGATCACACCATGATGGTCGAGGTGGGGTTGGTTGAGCAGTTGGGTTCGGAGGCCTATGTCCACTTCGAGAAGAACCTGTTGCCGGTGGTCACCCCCGACATTCAGGAGTTGCTGGCCGACCAGGGGCAGGGACCGGAAACGTTGGGCAACACGACCAAGTTCACCGCTCGGGTCAACCCCGACTTTGCACCGAAGCTGGGCGATCAGGCCAAGCTGGTGATTGATACCACCAAACTCCACTACTTCGACAAAGAAACCGGCGAGGCGATCCACTAGGGGTCTCTATTCCGGTTTCCCTTTTCTCGTCGGTAGCCAATACGGTCGTATCAATCCTTCATCACAACCCACACGTCGCCGACGTTGGTGCCGGTTGGTCCCGTGACCAACAGATCCCTGGTGGCCTGAAGGTACGTCCCCGAGTCGTTGTTGGCCAGAAAACGCTCGGCATCCAGTCCTGTCTCCAGGCCGCGGGAAATGGTGCCTCCGTCCACGATGGCGCCGGCTGCCTCGGTGGGGCCGTCGATGCCATCTGTGCCCAGGGTTGCGAACACGGTCGACGGGTCACCGGCCAGCTGTTGAGCAGCGGCGAGGGCGGCCTCCTGGTTGCGGCCGCCTCGGCCTCTTCCAGCCAGATGCACGGTCGTTTCGCCCGCGAACACGGTTACTCCGGGCCCGGTCGCTTCCAGGCACCGGAGGGCCTCCGTGCGGGCGTCACCGGTCATCGTCGTCGTGGCGATCACGACCGGTAGGCCGGCTCGCCGGGCTGCCGTCGCGGCGCCTCGAGCGGCCGCAGCACCGTCGCCCACGATGGAGATAACTTGTCGGGGGTACCGTATTTTGGGGGTCTCGTCGATCGTGGCAGCCAGGCCCGCCAGAAGATGGCTGACGATCGCTTCCGGCACCCGGGATCGCAGGTTGTAGCGGTCGAGTACGTCCAGCGCATCGGCGTAGGTCGTTGGGTCGGGGACCGTGGGTCCAGAGGCGATGACGTCGAGCGGATTGTTGACCACATCGGAGAGGATCAGGGTGAACAACCAGGCTGGATCGGCCGCTTGGGCTAGTCGTCCGCCCTTAATCGCCGACAGGTGTTTTCTGACCGTGTTCTGCTCATTGATATCCGCTCCGGAGGAAAGCAAGGCGTCCACCGTTGCCTGCACGTCCGGTAACGCCACCCCGGCGGCCGGTAACTCGAGGAGGGCCGAACCACCGCCGGAGATTAGACACAGCACGAGATCGCGCTCACCGGCTCCGTGCAGCAATTCGAGCGCGGCCTGCGCTGCGTCGGCGCTACGTTGATCGGGCAGGGGATGGCCGGTGACCCGCAATTCGAGTCCGTCGGGTAACGGTTCGCCATGGTTGGAGACGACCAGGCCGCTGATCTCGGTTCCTGCCAGTTCATCCACCGCAGCGCGAGCCATTGCCGGCGCCGCTTTGCCGAAAGCCAGCAACCGCACCGCATCGATGTTCGCTTTATCTAGACGGTTTCCCGCAATCTCGAGGTGGCGAAGGGCCCGCCGGACCGCGCGGTCCGGTTCGACGTCGGCCAGGGCATGTTCGAGGATTCCGAGCAGAGTGGTCCGCCGAATCGGGTCATTGTCGAGTACTCCGGTGTTGAAGCGGGGGGCGGTCATGGTCGGATCACCTTGAACGTCTCCGCCGCTTCCAAACCGACTGGCTTTCCCTGTTGGGTCGCCCAATTGTGCAGCCGATCGGAGAACTCCCGGCGATGCTCGGCGCTTTCGTGCGCGTCTTCCATCGTGGTGGCGCCTTGGCTGGAGTGACAGAGGAGGGCTTCGACCTTCTGGTCGAAGGTGGCTGAGATGTCCTCCCAGTGGTCCGGTTGGTCGGTCGCCCATAGCAACAGGGCATCGGGGCGATGTTCGACCAGGCTCCCGTCCAGCTGATCTGGGAAGAAGAGGTGGTCGCGGGCCGCCACCACCCCATCGATTGCCGCCCAGCCGGTCACGCGGTGGTCGGGATGCAGCATGTAGCGGCGCCATGGATCGTGGGTAAGCACCACATTCGGGCGGAGGCGCCTGATCCACAAACACAGCTCTTCCCGCAGCGCCATCGTGTATTCGAGTTCCCCATCGCGGTGGTCGAGCATCACCGGCTCAGCGGCGCCGATGACGTCCGCCGCTCGTTGTTGTTCCTGACGCCGAATCTGGGTCAGCTCGTTCGGGTCGAGCGCGTGGTCCCAGGTGCCTTTCGATCCGTCGGTGACGATCAACATCACAACCTCACACCCAGCGGCCGTCCAGCGGGCGAGGGTACCGCCGGCGCCGAACTCGGCATCGTCCGGGTGGGCGCCAATAGTCATGGCGCGGGCCGGTACCTCCAGAGCCGCACGGGCCGGGCTTGGTTCAGCGAAATATCCCTGGGTCATGGCCTGGTCAGGCTAGTGGGGCCGTCGGGTCGGACCGGAAGACTCCGACGGATCCGCCGATCAAAACCGGCAAGAGCGGCTCCAGCCACCGACCGGCCGGCAACCCGACGGCTGTGGCGAGGTCTTCGGGCCCGTCCAGGTCGATGGCCAAACCCGGACGCACGAGCACCCGGTGGGTGAGCGGGGCGACCGCTGCAAAATGGCGGCGGAAACTAGCTTGACCATAGGTGAAAGGGAAGGACTCCAGTTCCGCCGTGATCAAGCTGGTTCCTCCGTTGTGACTGGGAGCCAACAGAACTCCACCCTCGGGGGTCGCGGCCAACGCCTCGGATAGATCAGCCGGCGTCAGGGTGGGAAGGTCCGCGTGGAGGATCATCCACCCAAGTCCCATTCGGCGAGCCGCTTCGACCGCGCCGGTGGCTGCACCGTTGAGCCCTCCCTCCAGAGGCTCTGCGATGGTCGAGGCGCCCAAGCGGCGCGCCCATTCGGCCACCCCCTCGTTGTCGGTTACCACCCCAACCGCGCATCCGGTATCGAGGGCCGTGGTGATCACATGCGCGGCCACCGCTTTGCCCAACCGACGCCTTTGTTTGGGGTTGAGGACGGGAGCCAGGCGCTGCTTCGCAACGCCGAACGGCTTGACCGGAATGGCGATGAGCACTTGAGGGGAAGACATGGCCGGCGAATGGTATCGGCATATTTCCGCCTCCGGCCGTGTTGTCGCTTCCGAGTAGAGAAGAAATAGGACATGGCGAAAGCAATTTGGAACGGGACAACCATTGCCGAGAGCGACGCAACGGTCATGGTGGAAGGGAACCATTACTTCCCGGCCGACAGCGTCAACACCGAGCACCTGGCCGAGAGCTCGACCCACACGCTTTGCCCATGGAAAGGCAAAGTCAGTTACTTCGATGTGGTGGTCGACGAGCAGGTCAATAAGGATGCGGCCTGGTACTACCCGGATCCTAAGCGGGCCGCCGAGCAGATAAAGGGCTGCGTGGCGTTCTGGCGGGGGGTGCGGGTCGAAGCCTGACGGAATCGAAGCCCGGCGTATCTCCTAGTCTTGGATTCCTCCGCTGAAAGGGAAGCGATGCGTTTTGGAGCGTTCGTACCGCAAGGTTGGCGTCTTGATCTAGTCGGGGTTCCGCAGGCCGAGCACTGGCCGACCATGCTTCGAGTGGCCAAGGTCATAGAAGACGCCGGGTATGAGTCCCTGTGGGTCTACGACCATTTCCATACCGTTCCCGTGCCGACGCAGGAAGTCACCTACGAGGCGTGGACTTTGATGGCCGCGCTGGCCGCCACCACGGACCGAGTCCGGCTCGGTCAGATGTGCACCTGCAACTCCTACCGGCTCCCGTCCTATCTGGCCAAGGTTGCTGCTTCGATTGATGTCATCTCAGGTGGTCGACTGGAGATGGGCATCGGCGCCGGTTGGTATGAGCACGAATACGACGGCTACGGCTACCAGTTCCCCAAGCCATTGGTACGCATCGGCATGCTTCGCGAAGGCGTCGAGATCATACAACGGATGTGGACGGCCGATGAAGTGTCGTACGAAGGCAAGTACTACACACTCAAGGGAGCAATCTGTCGGCCCAAACCCGTCCAGCAGCCTCACATTCCGTTCTGGATCGCCGGGGGGGGCGAAAAGCTCACCCTCAACGTCGCGGCCCGATACGCTCAATACACCAACTTCGGCCAATCGTTTGAGGAGTTCGTCCACAAATCGAAGCTCCTGCGCGGGCATTGCGAGGATGTCGGGACCGACTTTGGTGCGATCGTCCGTTCGTCCAACTTCGACGTGATCTGCGAGGCAACCGAGAAGGACGTTGAGGATCGCATCGAATTGATCAAGGACCACTACCGGCCGTTCGTTCCCGCCGAGCGGATCGAACGGATGGACGGCATGTGGCGGCAGTTCGCCGGCACCCCGGAACAGCTCGTGGTCAAGCTCCGGCCGTGGGTTGAGGCCGGCCTGACCTACGGGATTGTCTACTTCTCTGAAGCTGCCTACGACACCGCGGGGCTCGAACGCTTTGCCAGCGAAGTCGTACCGGCCCTCGCCTAGGAATCCCGCGTGACCGCTGCCCCTTTTTCGCATCCCCTCAAGCCTATGAAGGCACGGGTGCGAGAGACTCCGCCGGAGCCGCCGGGGTGGGTATACGAACCCAAGTGGGACGGGTTTCGAGTAATTGTCTGGGGCGGGCCCAACCCGCGCCTCGACAGCCGCAACGGCAAGCCACTGTTGCGATATTTCCCAGAACTCGGGCCGGCTCTTGATCAGCTTTCGGCCGGAACCGTTGTTGACGGCGAAGTGGTGGTGGTCGTCGACGATGTGACCGACTTCGATGCGTTGCAACTACGGATCCATCCGGCTGCATCGAGGGTTGCGTTGCTGGCTGATGAGACTCCGGCCGAGTTAGTGGCGTTCGATCTTCTGGCCGACGGGGGAGAAGACCTACGCGGGGTCCCGTATGGGGAGCGGCGCCGACGGCTGGAGACTCTCTTCGCCGGGCTCCTGTATCCGTGGCACCTGACGCCGGTAACCGACAACCTCGCTGAAGCGACCCGCTGGTTTTCCGAGTATGAGGGAGCCGGATGTGACGGGATCATCTGTAAACAGGTGGACGGTATCTACCAGGAAGACAAACGGGAATGGATCAAATGGAAACACCGGCGTGACGCCGATTGTGTCGTGGGTGGCTACCGGGTCCACAAAGACGGAGACAAGATCGGGTCCATCCTGTTGGGTATCTACAACGACGACGGTGAATTGCACTTCATCGGTCACTGCTCAGGTTTCAGCGATCAGGACCGGGTGGCGATCCTTGCCCAGCTAGAGCAGATCCGGTCTGACGACAGCTTCGGAGGCGCGGACTATGTGCGGGTCCCGGGTCAGGGGAGCCGCTGGTCGGCCGGCAAAGACCTCTCATGGATCCCGGTCGAACCGGGCGTGGTAGTGCAGGTGAGTTACGACCAGCTCGAAAACGGCCGATTCCGCCACGCCACACGGTTCGAACGGTGGCGATCCGACAAGTCCGCCGAAGAATGCCGGATGGATCAATTGGTGAGGCCGGAAGGTGTCGGGTTCGGAGAAGTAGTGGGGTAGGCCGCCTCGGCGGCGTATTTCGTACTTCGTATTACGTACTTCGACTCTGCACAGCCGAGCCGTTTAGGTGGGAACGATCCCCCTCCGGATTGGCTCTTTCGAGCCAACCCACCTCCCGCCAAATCCCACTCGCTTCGCTCGCCAGGGGGAGGGCACTACGAAATACAAAGTACAAAGTACGGTCGAGCGCAGCCCGACCCTATTCCCAATTCTCTTTTCGCATCTTGGAGGGTTGTACGCGGGGTGGTTCACCCGGCATCTTCGGGTAATGCGGCGGCCAGGGGGCATCACCGATGCCTTGTTGTTCGTCGGCGGCCACCATGTCGAGCAAACCCTCCAAACGCCCGGCCGCCTCGTCGATCCCTTCGGTCAGATCGCCGACGTCCACCCAACGGTCCCGGAAGCTGGCCAGATTCATGGCCCGGTGGTCGATGTTGCTCAGTTCATCCCAGCTGAACGGGGTTGAAACCAGTCCGGTGTGGCGGATGCTGTAGGCACTGGCGATCGTCTTGTCCCAGGCGTTCTGGTTGAAATCGATGAAGACACCGTCCCGCTCTTCCTTCCACCAGGCGGTCGTGGCCAGTTCGTGGCGCCGTTCCACCTCTCGAGCTAGGGCTAAGGCTGCTCGGCGCACCTGGTAGAAATCCCACTCGCGCTGCAATCGAACGTAGACGTGGATCCCGCGGTTGCCCGACGTCTTGGGCCACCCGACCAAACCGAGTTCATCGAGGAGCGCTTTGATGGCGAAAGCCACATCCCGGGCTGCCTCGAAGTCGTGGCCTTCGGTTGGGTCGAGGTCGACGCGGAGTTCATCTGGATGGGTCAGGTCATCGGCCCGGGCGTTCCAAGGGTTCAGATCGAGGCAGTTCATCTGCGCCATCCAGATGACGTCACTCTCATCCAGCGGAGCGAACATCTGTCCGGGCCTCGCCGATGGAAAGCTAACGTCCACCAGGTTGCGAGCGCCTTTGGGCCGCTTCACGAATAGGGGACGCTCGGCGACGCCGCCGTTCCAGCGTTTGAGAAGACTTGGTCGATTGAGGACCCCCCGGAGCGCACCGGTTGCGCACATGAGGTAGTGCTCGACCACGTTGAGCTTCGTCCAACCCTGATCCGGGAACATCACTTTGCCCGGGCTGGTGATCCGGAGAGTGCGGCCGGCGACCTCAACGGTCGTTTCATCGGTTCCCATGGACACCAGGATACGGAAACCACCGCTGAATGTTTGAGTCGAGTTCCTGGTCCTGTCCTCGCCGGCTGCCTACGCTGGTTGCCATGACCCGCCACACGAAGATCATCGCCACGATGGGACCGGCCATTTCCTCAGCCGAGACGGTCGATGCCCTGGTGGGTGCAGGCATGGACGTCGCCCGCCTCAATTTCTCCCACGGCACCTACGACGACCACGGCCGCTACGCCGGATGGGTCCGGGAGGCTGCTGCGGCCGCGAGTCGGCCTATCGGTCTCTTGCAGGACATCCAGGGACCCAAGATCAGGACGGGCACCTTTCCCGGCGGGGCGTTCGAGCTGACCCCGGGGGATCAAGTTCTGGTGCGCAAGGGCAAAGGGATGGCGAATCCCGGTGAGATCCTCGTCGATTACGAGTATCTTCTCGAGGATGTTGGCATCGGCGATCTGATTGTCCTGGCCGACGGCCTGCTGCGCCTCGAGGTCATCGGCAAGGACGACGGTGGTCTCATGGCTGAGGCTGTCCAGCCCGGCGTGCTGATCGACCGAAAAGGGGTTGCATTCCCCAGGTCGAAGCTTCGTGTTGGCGCGATTACCGACAAGGACCGGCGAGATCTGGAATTTGGCCGAAACCTCGGTGTCGATTTCGTGGCCGCCTCATTCGTGCAGTCTGCCGCTGAGATCGAGGAGATAGCAGAACTGGCCGGAGGATCGACGCCAATCATTGCCAAGATCGAACTGGCGGCCGCCTACGAGAACCTCGACGCGATATTGGACGTCGCTCAGGGTGCCATGGTGGCCCGTGGAGATCTGGGCGTTCAACTACCGCTCGAAACGATCCCGGCGGTGCAGCGTGACATTCTCGCCAGGACCAACCGGGCGGGCATCGTTTCGATCACGGCCACGGAGATGCTGGAATCGATGACCAACTCGATCCGTCCTACCCGGGCAGAAGTCACGGATGTGACCAACGCAGTTCTCAATGGCACAGACGCAGTGATGCTGAGCGGCGAAACAGCTATCGGGAAGTACCCGGTTCAAACGGTTGAGGTGATGAACACCATCTGTCGGGAGGCGGAGAAGTCGCCGGCCTCGAGGGTAGAGGCCAGTGCCGCATTCATGGCCAGACATCTCACCTTTGCTTCGGCGACCGCCAAGGCCGCGGTCGAAGCAGCCACAGACCTTGATTTACACACCATCGTTGCGTTCACCGAGTCGGGCAACACAGCTTTGCTGCTTTCCAAGTACCGCCCGACTGCCCAGATCATGGCATTCACGCCGGAACCGTCGACCCTGCGCCGGATGGCTCTTTATTGGGGAGTTATTCCAAACAGTTTCGTCCGTCTCGACCATACCGATGTCATTATCTCCGCGGCTGAAGAGGCTTTGCTCAGGATGGGAACCTGCGACCTTGGAGAAGGAGTGGTGATGGTGGCCGGAATCCCGCCCAACCAAAGGTCGTCCACCAACCTCATGAAGCTGCACACGATCGGCGACGCCACCCTGGATGAAAAAGACGGGCATTAGTGCGATGTCACACCGCACTAAAGTCCCAGGATAGGACACCGGGGAGCTTCACACGATGGGCCAGACGATTGAGGTCAAGACCGTCCTCTTGGGCGATGTAGCCGTCTTCGATACCGATCGGAGTGTGACCGGTCAGGATGGTCAAGGATTCGGCTCCATTGCCGCCGCTCGGGATGGAGCAACCACGGCGGACCGCCTGGCAACCAAGCTATTCGCCAGTGAGGCTGCCATCGATCATGTTTTCGTGTTATCCAATCAAGTCACGGTCCGCCGGACCGGCGGGTGGAGCGAAGAAAGCGCCGGGAAAGCGGCCCAGGTCATTGGCGACTTCTTCATCTTCTACGAAGACAACCGGGGCTTCCCGACGCAGAAGCCTGAGGACTAGCCGCCGGTTGTCGTTGTCGTGTCGGTAGAGGTCGTCGTGCTCCCGGTGGTCGTTGTTGTTTCCTCGACGGGGCACTCGTCCACATGGGCGGGGTGGTCGGCGGGGAGCATGCAGGGATGAACCTCGACTTCGCGAGGCTGGGCTCGATACCGCACGGGCCATGACTCTTCAGTCACCCTGCCGTCCGGAAATGTGATCGTGCGGGTGACGGTCACCGTCCAGCCCTTGCGACCGGATTCGACGACCCTCTCTGTGTCAGGGGTGAGCGACTCGTTTGGGTAGTACTCGACCGTTGGTTCGGTGTACGCGTAGCGACCAGATACGTCTCCCTCCACCACATAGGCAGTGCCGTCGCCCTCAGAGGGCAGGGTGAGGCGGGTGATTCCTCCGCTTTGCTCGCCGATCACGATGCGGCCACCGTTGTTCCCGTAGAACCCGACCGTGATCGATGTATCGGTATGCGTCGTGCGAATCAGAATGCCCGAGTCGTGGGTGTTGCGGAATTCGAGGTTCGGAGCCGGCCAGGAAATCGTCGCCTCGATACCTTCCGGGTAGCGCGAGAAGTAGTAGCTGTGGGCGGTGTGGGTGATGTCCTCGTAGCCTCCCCAGAAGACTGCGTTGTAGAACGTCGTGGCAAATTGGCTGACGCCGCCACCAACGGTGTCTTCGATCTTTCCTCGGATGATGGTGCCGGCCGGTTTGAATCCTCGTTCCAAGGTCCGTTGCCCCACGAGTTCGTTGAGTGAGACCGACTCGCCCGGTTTTACGATCGTCCCGTTGACTAGGTCGGCGAACAACTGGATGTTGTCGACCCGGCTTTCGCAACAACTGTGATAGGTCGTGAAGCTTGCGACCAGGTGCTTGATGTCCAATGCGTCTGCGTCCTCGGTGGTGAACTCCGGTTCGGTTCCGTCCTGAAAGGGAAGCTCCCCTTGCCGCGACCCGGCCAAGGCCGCCCCTTCGAGGACCGCGGTCGCCAGCACGGGGTCGATCAACGTGCCGGGCTGGCCCGGCACCACCGATACGGTGTAGTTGTCATTGAATTCGAACGAGGCATCGATTGGGGCCAGTTCCAGATCGGGGCGGAGAGGAGCGAGCAGGCTTTCCACCTCATCGGGGTCGAAGCCGATCTCCAGCCGGGCGTCGGAATTGGTGACTAAATCGCTGATGAGCGCCCGCGCCAGGTCTTCTACAGTGAAGGTGACCGAGATGGGGGGGTCGAGTCGGGAGAGCACCACCGGGCCGGAAAGCATCTTCTCTGCCGTGCGCAGCGCCTCGTCGACATCCTCGTTGGTGAGCGCCGGCGAGGCGGGGGCGATTTCGAAGGCGACGATCTCGCGATCCTGGGCGGCCAGGGTCTTCAGGACGGTGGCGGTGGCCGATTCGATGGCAATCCGGCGCCCTGCCCGGGGATACTGGGCCACCGGCGTTACCCCTTCGACGATGATCGTTCCCTCGAAGGGCGGATCCGAAATAAATTCCTTCGACCACTCAGCGGCAACCGTCGCAAAGGCCTCTGTATCGAGGCCTACGGGCAACTCCAGGACCTCGCTGGTGAACAGATGAGTCCACCACCAACCGAACTGCTGGAAAATCGAGCCAGATCGGCCGACCTCCATCGCCCCATCAGCGGCTGCGGCTTCGTCGGCAAAGAAGCCGACCGTTGCAGGATCAAGAGTGAGGGTGGTGCCATTGAGCTCGAAACGGGCCGGGGCCATCACCAGTTCGTCCTCGAAAGCCTGTAGGGCGGTGAGCGCTTCGTCGGTTTGCATGCCCGACAGGTCAACTGCACTCACCTTCACGTTGCGGAGTACCTCATCGGCGTGCATCGCTCGGTCGATTCCGAACCCGGTGAAAACGAGCAGAACCGCAGCCGCAAGGGCGGCGAGCGCGATAGCAAGAAAACGAAGGTTGCGTGACATGATGATCTAGCCCCGGCAGGCCGCCAGTGTAGCCGCTACCGGCTCATCGGCTAACTGCCCGATACCATCTAGTGGTGTTCAGTTTTCCGACTATCGCGCCGGGCGATCCGGTCCGAATCTCCGCCTCGGCCTTCGTTGCATTCCGGCAGTGCCCCGACAGCGCTTTAGCCCGACTCCGGGGCGAATGGGGTCCGGAGAGCAGGGCAGCCTTCTCTGGCGGTCTGGCCCACCGCCTCTTCGCCAGGCATCTCGGTGGAGATCCGATCGACGAACAGGATTTCGGCCGGGTATGCCGGAGCGAAATCGGAGGATCCAACCTCAACCACAAGTTGGCGGCGCTCGGGCTCAAGCCGAGTGAGCTCGGGAAAGTGATTGATGAGGTTGGCGCCGTCTACGAGCGTTTTAAGAAGATCCCCGCCGAAGGCTTCATCGGCGCGGAGGTGGCTCTGATGGTCGAGCCCGCCGAAAGCGTCACGCTGGTCGGATCGGTCGATGCGGTCTTCATGGCGGATAACGGGGTCCGGTTGGTCGACTGGAAGACCGGGGAACTCGGCGACGTCGTCGATCAGCTGCATTTCTATGCATTGTTGTGGGCTCTCGAGAAAGACGAAATGCCCCAGATGGTCGAAGCTGTGTCGGTCAGGACCGGCGAGCGTGTGACGGAAGTCCCCAACTCCGGCATAGTGGCAACCACAGCCGGGCAGGTGGGAGAAATGGTCACGCAACTTCGTTCTGCCTGGAATGAGGACCGGGATATCGAACGGCGAGGCGGTCCCTGGTGCAAGTACTGCGCGCTGCTCGACTCATGTGCCGAAGGCAGGGCCGCGAGCCGCCTGGGCGTGTGAAACGACGAGCGAATAGCCAATAACCCATAGCGAGCAGCGAATAGCTATTCCGTCAGTCGTCGTCTTTCTCTTCGATCTTTGGATCGAGCACGCCGTTGTCGCACTTAACGATCAGTTTCGATTCATGCTTGCCGCCGGATTCCTCAAACTTGATCTCGACCATGTTGGGTCCGGCCGACTCGATCTCGATGTGGTAGCCGGCGTTGGGGGCATAGGTGGCGAGCCCTACTCCGTTTCCGGCGCAGCGCGCCGTTGCCCATCCCCCAGTGAGGTAGAAAGTCTCTTCCTGGTTGGTCGTCACCGTGGTGGTCGTCGACGTTGGGGCAGGCACCGACGTGGTGGTTACCGACGTGGTGGTCACCGGCGTGGTGGTCACCGGCGTGGTGGTTACCGGCGTGGTGGTCACCTCGGCCTGGGTAGTCGAGGATGCTTCTGCCAGGGTGGTTGTGGTCGTCTCGGCCAGCGAGGTGCTGGCAGATGCGACCGAGCGCGGCGTTCTGGCCGACGAAGCAACCGCGGTCGACGTGGTCGTTTCTAACGCCAACGTCGTCGCAGCCCTCGAGGGGCGGTCGGTGACTTGATCGCGCACCAGCGCTACTGCCTGCGATGCCAGCAGCGTGGCCGTCAACGTGGCGACCACCCAGGCGACCAGTAGGCCGATCCTTCGTTTCTTCACGCTCTCAGTATGGACCACAGAGGCGTTTGTGAGCCTAAGCCATGGTTAAGCCTGTGCTAAACCCTCGATTGGGTAGACCGATCGGGTTGGCCGGCGGTATCGTGTCCCGATGGCCGCAGTACTGATCATTGAGGATGAACAGAGGATTCGCGAGACACTGGCCCGCCGGTTGGCCGAACGCGGCTACGACGTCGAGTCTGCCGCGGCCGGTCTCGTTGGGCTTGAGTTGGTGATCGCCCGACCCCCCGATGTGGTGGTTCTTGATCTCGGGTTGCCGGATGTCGATGGGCGCGAGGTCCTCAAGATGATCAGGGCGGTCAGTGCCGTTCCGGTCATAGTTGCGACCGCTCGTGACGATGAAACCGAGATCGTCAGGGTGCTCGATGCCGGAGCCGACGACTACGTCGTCAAACCATTCTCGGCGGAGCAGCTCGAGGCGCGGATCCGGGCAGTGCTCCGACGCGGAGGCGGTGATGACGTTGGTGGGACGATTGAAGTGGGCGAGCTGTCCATTTATCCTCAAGCCAGGGTAGCGCAGCTGTCCGATCGTGACCTCGAACTCACCCGCAAGGAATTCGATCTGCTTCTCTACCTGGCCGAGCGAGCCGGGACCGTAGTCGGCCGGAGGGAGTTACTGGCCGAGGTGTGGCGCCAACCGTACGGCGGGGCAGACAAGACGGTGGACGTTCACCTGTCTTGGTTACGGAGGAAGCTGGGCGAATCGGCGGCCAAACCCGTCTACCTGCACACGGTGCGGGGAGTGGGTGTGAAGTTGGCCGCCCCCACCCCGTGAGGCGCCGTCTCGCGCTTGTATCGGCGGCCGTGACCGCCATGGTGGTGCTGGCCTTCGTGATTCCCCTGGCAGGCTTGGTACGGTCGTTGGCGAGAGATAGGGTGCTGGTAACCGCCGAGCGGGAGGCGCAGACGCAGGCGCAGGCGCTGGGTGTTGTCCTGCCCGAGGCGGGAATCGACGGAGCTCGAGTTCTGGTCGGTTCGGGGAAGCTGCCGAACGACGAGTTGCTGACCGTGACGTTGTCGGATGGGACCATGCTTGGCGCGGAGGTTCCGTTTGACGGCGGGTTTGCCAGGGCTGCCGAAGGTGAAGCCTTTCGGCAGAGGGTGACCGGCGGTGAGGCCATCTTCGTTCCTGTTTTCCTGGCCGGAGAACCGTTTGCGGTCGTCCGGGTGTTCGTAACTCAGGAGGAGCTAACCAGAAACGTCGGTGCATCCTGGGCCGTTCTGGGTGCGCTCGGGATTGCTCTCGTAGGGCTGGCAGCCTTGGTGGCCGACCGGCTCGCTCGCTCGATCGTGGAACCCGTTCTGGTCCTCTCCACGGCTGCCCATCGCATGGGGGAGGGTGATCTGGACGCTACGGTCGAGCCGGCCGGGCCGCCCGAAGTGATCGAGGTGGGGCACGCGTTCAACCGGCTCGGCTCTCGAATCCGCACCCTCATCTCAGAGGAGAGAGAATCCGTCGCCGATCTGTCCCATCGCCTGCGAACCCCTCTGACGGCCCTGCGGCTCGACGTGGGGGCGATCGACGATTCGGAGGTAGCCGCCCGGATCGCTGAGGATCTCGATGACTTGGAGAGAACCGTTGACCACGTCATCAACGAAGCTCGTCGCCAGGTGCGAGAGGGTCCCGGGGTTCTTGCCGATGTGGCTTCCATCGTCCGGGATCGGCTCGAGTTCTGGGGCGCGTTGGCCGAGGATCAGGGACGGCGCTGGTCGAGCGACCTTGATTCCGGGCCGCTCCGAACCGCCGCCCACGCCGGAGATATCGCGGCAGCACTGGATGCGCTCCTGGGGAACGTGCTGGCGCACACGCCGGACGGTGTTCCCTACTCGGTGAGCCTTCACCCCGTCGGCCGATTCGCTGTCCTGACCATCGAAGATCGCGGGTCCGGTTTCTCCGATCAGGCTGTGGTCGAGCGAGGGACCAGTTCCTCGGGCTCGACAGGTCTTGGCCTCGACATCGTGCGAAGAACGGCCGAGGCCAGCGGTGGGGATCTCGATATTGGTCGCTCCGTTGCCGGAGGTGCCCGGGCGATCGTTCGGTTCGGGCTGACCGACTTTTAGCCGGCTTCCGAGCGAAGGTGAACCACGGCCGCGGATGGCGGTTCGATAGCAATCGGGCGGTCGATCTCGTGGCTGATCTCATCGACCAGGAACAGCAGTTCGGACCGGATCTGCTCGAGAGAACCGTGCACGTTCTCGACGGAGGTCTTGATGTCCGTGAGGGATCGGCGGTTGTTCGTGAATAGTTGGGCGAGTTGGCGTAGGCGTTGCATCCGGTCGTGGAGGAAACCGCGGTCGATGTCGGCCGTCTTGCGGTCCGAGCTCTTGTCGAGCATCATCTGGGCCAGACGCAGCCCAACGGCCAGCATGGTGCCGTCGCCCTCGTCGACGATGAGGATCCGGTCGCCGTACACGCCAATTGGACCCACCTCTTTGGGGAACGCGTCACGGGCCGAGACGCAGATTGCGAAATCGGCAGAACGATTGGCCATTGCCCGGTCCAACTCCTCGAGGATCCCGTCCTTCCCGGCCAAGTTGATTCGAGTCGTGTTTTTGGCCTCGATGACGATTCTGCGGTCGGAGGGGAGGGCGACGACGAAGTCGCCAACCAGGGTCTCGGCTCCCAGATCGCCCTTGACACGCCCGGTCCGCTCCACGACGCATCCGGAGCTTCGTACCGTCTCGCGAAGGGCATCCTCGATGGCGTCCTCGTAATCGAACCCTTTGCGGGTGCCCCGGTCAACCTCGGTTTGCTTGCCGCGCTCGTGCATGAGGAGATCGCGCAACTCGCCAAACCGCTCGTCGATCGACTTGGAGAGGCGAGCCAACACTGACCCGTCTGCATCAGGATCGAGTACACCCCGCAGTCGAGCCTCGAGCATTCCATCCGGACCGAGGAGCTCATTGACCTGATCCAGGAATCGGCCGGTGTGACTGTCGGTGAAGTCGGGGTTGAAGCTGCGGAGGAACCCGTCACGCCATTGGGTGAATTCATCGAGCGCGCGGCCGACCATCGATGAGCGCAGGTCCGGGTCGAAATGCTCGCCGAAAGCCTTCCGTGCCGCGGCCAGCACTTGTTCGACTTGCAGGCGGGCCTCAGTGGTCACTTCGTCGACCGAGCGACGCACCCGTGCATCGACTTCCGCAATATCGATACCCAGTCCCATGGTCAGCAAACCCCGAGCGCCAACCTCGAGCACTCGCCGCACCATATCTGCCTGCCGTCCATTCGGTTGGACGCTCAACAACTCGGCCAGGACGCTGTCGTCCACTTCGAGATCTTCGATGGTGACTGCCGTTCCGCTGATGCCTATCCGCGCCATGAGATCAATGTATCGGGAGGGTGTGACAGGTTTGGGTATTTGGCATGTGGGACAATCCATCTTCATGTCCACCGGCGTAGCACCATCTGCAGCTCTGAGGGCTTCGCTCGACGCCCTTTCCGAGCTTGTCGAGTCGATGTCGTTCGACCTGCCTACCGCCGAGCAGCTGCAGCGCGAGGCGCTGCGAAACGACGTGGCCTGGACGATCCGCGAATATCTCCTTCCCCGGCTGAGCGATTTCGAAGCCCCGCTCCTGGCCGTTGTCATCGGTTCTACGGGGAGCGGCAAGTCGACGCTGGTGAACTCTCTTGCCCAGCACCGTGTCAGTGATCCGGGCCCCATCCGACCCACGACCCGGGTGCCGGTGGTTTGGACGCACCCTGATCATGCACATCGTTATCAGGAGGGATTTCTGACGGGGTACGGCACGGCCGTCGACGCGGCTCGTCGGCTGCGGATCGTCACGTCAGACGATGACTTGTTGGAGGGCGTGACGGTGCTGGATGCGCCCGATTTCGATTCCGTGGTCGAAGGTCATCGGGAGATGGTTGAAGATCTTTTAGCGGTGGCCGATCTCACGATTTTTGTAACGTCAGCTCAGCGATATGCAGACGCCGTGCCCTGGGAGTTTCTCGAGAGGGCTCGCCGCCGGCGGCTGCCGATCCTCTTCGTACTGAACCGGCTCCCGCCGGAAGGTGCAGATGAAGTGGTCGATGATTACCTCGACCATCTTTCAAAACGAAGAATCATGTCACAGGCCGAGGCCCCGACCATCCTGCGGATCCCCGAGCAGCCCATCCTGGCCGAGCATGGCGGATTGCCTCCGGACTCGGTCGTCTCGCTCCGGACCACATTAGAAGCCATGTCCGATCCTGAACGCCGGCGCCGGGTGGTGATTTCCGCTACCCAGGGTTCGGTTCGAGACACGGTCGATCGCACCATCGATCTGGCTGCTGAGATAGAGGCCGAGGTCCGCCAGGTCGACTCCCTTCGTCTCGCCGCCCGACGGTCCTATCAGGCTCAGGCAGCGGAGATCGCCGAATCGCTCCGGGGCGGAACGCTCATACGAGGTGAGGTCCTGCGTCGCTGGCAGGAATTTCTTGGTACGGGTGAGCTGCTCAAAGTGCTGACCGAAGGCGCCGGCCGGGTCCGGCGATGGGCGACCAAGGTGTTCGGCGGTACCCGCAAGGTCGAGGAGATCAACGACGAGGCGGGCGACGAAATCGTGGCTGCTGTAGTCCGTCGGGCTGACCTGGCGGCCGGCGCCACCGCTGCCTCTTGGGAGCTCGACCAGGCCGGTAAAGTCCTGCTCACCTCAACGGGCCGACAGTTGTGGCATCACGACGTGGAAACTCCCGAACGAGCCAGGACGGCAATCGAGGACTGGATCGGCGAGTTGAGTGGACTCATCACCGAACAAGGTGCCGGGAAACGCCGTTGGGCACAGGTAGCTTCGTTCGGGGTGAATGCCACAGCTCTGATCGTGCTGCTGGCCGTTTTTGCCCAGACAGGTGGGATCACCGGTGCCGAATTTGGTGTGGCGGCCGGCGCCGCCGCTGCCCAGCAGAAAATCCTCGAGCACGTCTTCGGAAGCGCTGCAGCCCGCTCCCTGATCGAAGAGGCTCGCGGGCGGCTGGTAGCCGCCCTTGGATTGGTCCTGGCTGAGGACGAACGTCGATTCACCAACATCGCCGATGCCTATGGCGCCCGCCAGGGTGCGGCCGATGCCGTGCGATTGGCCGCTCATGAGATACGCGCCCGGTCGGGGGAGTTCTATGGTCGCTGACCTGACCGAAGCTCTCGAAGCGCTTGATCTGGCCGTAGCCAGGGCTGCGGGAGTGGTCGGCGACCAAGCGGTGCTGCCCTTTGCAGCAGTTTCGCTCAACGCTCGGCGGCGGACCGGGTTCCTCGGCGCGACCGTGGTGATTGCGTTGGGAGGAGGCACAGGAGTTGGGAAGTCCAGCCTGCTCAACGCCCTGGCGGGGTCCTCCGTCGCTCCTACCGGCGCGTTGCGGCCGACGACCGACAAACCACTGGCATGGATCCCGGAACACCCCGAGCCCGGCCTCGTCCGGTTGCTCGACGATCTCGTCATCGTCGACCGGGTCGGCCAGTCGAGTCACCCGCACCTGGCCGTGCTGGACCTGCCCGACTTCGACAGCGTGGTCGGGGAGCACCGAGCCACCGTCGAACGGCTGCTGCCGAGGGTCGATGCGGTGCTGTGGGTGGTCGACCCTGAGAAGTACAACGATCGAACCATCCATGCCGACTATCTGCGACCCCTGGCCGGTTATCAGGGTCAATTCGTCTTTGCGCTCAACCAGATCGACCGTCTGGCAGGAGGAGAACTCGACCAGCTGCTCGCAGACTTGGAGCAAACGTTGTGGCATGACGGTATTTCGCAGCCGGTCATCTTCCCGCTTTCGGCCGCTCCGCCGGGCTCCCCTCCGTCCGGCCTCGATCCCTTGCTGAATTTTCTCGATCAGAAGCTCGACGCCAAACGAGTCGCGACCGCAAAGCTCTTGGAGGATCTTCGCCGGGCCGGGACGGGTCTGGTTGAGGTGACGGGTTTGACCCCCGGGATCGGACTTGAGTTCGACCGGAGCTGGTCTGAGGCTTCGGACCTAACGACCGGCGTCCTGTCCGGCATGTTGGCCGGTCCGCAGGTAGCCGCCGCCGCCGAGAGGGCAGGAGTGAAGGTCGCCCGGCGGGTCGGGGGTGGACCCCTCGGGCGAATAGCGGCCGCTCTTCGGCGCAGTCCGGTCGGTCGGGCGCTCGGGGCCGGACGCGAAGAGGACGCTGTTCAAGAAGAAACTCGCAACTGGGAGGGGAGGGCCGGCCTGGAACGCGCGCTCGCCACCCTCGGTGGACTCGTGACCGAGCTCTCGTTCCAGGCCGGTGGCGCCTTCGGGGCGCGCCTCCGACATGAGTTCGGCGATCAAGAGGTACAGCGCCAGGTCCGGGGCGTCATCGAAGGCACCATGGCCAATGTGCGGGAGCCGGGAGTGCCACGCCCTGTCCGGTGGTGGTCGATGGCCGGGTTCCTCCAGTTGCTGTTTTTCTTGATGGTGATCGGGTGCGGCGTTTGGATCTGGGCTAGTCCCGACTCGTTTGCGCAGGGGACCTGGCCGTGGCCGCTGATCGCGGCCGCGGGCGTCATCTTGCTCTCCCTCGGAGTCGGCTCCCTCGTCCGTCGCAGTGGACGGAAAGCCGGTCGGGCCATAGCGAGGTCATACCGCCAAGCGGTAGAAACCGAATTAGCCGACCAGCTGGCCAGGAGAATCGGTGGGCCGATTCGCACCGTGGTGAGAGAACGGGCCGAGCTGGAAGGCGCCCTAGCCGAGCTCGCCGTACAGGTGGCCCGGGCCGAGCGTTTGAGTGGCTGAAGCCCAGGGGTAGTCCGTCGTTTCTCGTTTTTCGTTCTTCGTATCCGTGCGGCTGGACCCCGACCGAGCAAGGAGGAACGGGGAACGAGTCGCAGCCCAAAAGCCACAGTTCCTGCGGCAACGCAACCTACTCTGCAGGCCATGCAAGACTTCTTCACCGACCCCGTGCGCCAATCACAACTGGTGCAAACCGCCGTCGTGATCATTGGCACAGTTGTCGGGTGGTGGCTATTCGTGCGGGCGGTGGGTCGAGCGGTCGATCGCCTGGGTCAGGGTGAAGACATCGAAGCTACCGACCAGCGGCAGCGGGCCAGGACCTTGTGGAAAGCAGGCAGGAGAGTGGCCGTCGTCGTGTTTGCCATCATCTTGCTGCTCACCATCATGAACATCTGGGACCTACCTATTACCCCGTTCGTAGCGGTCGGATCGGCCATCGGGGTAGCAATCGGTTTTGGCGCCCAGAGCATGGTCAAGGACATCATCGCAGGCTTCTTCATCCTCTCCGAAGATCAATTCGGTATCGGCGACGTGGTTCAGATTTCCGGCGCAACGGGGAGGGTTGTCGACATGCGCTTGCGGGTCACGGTGCTTCGAGATCTGGATGGCAATGCCCATTACGTTCCCAATGGCGAGATCTCGGTCGCCTCGAATTTCACGCAGAGTTACGCCCAGGTGGTCATCGACGTGGGCATCGCCTATCACGAGAGTGTCGACCGTGCCCTGGAGGTCTTCGGCGATGAGTTGCGCCGGTTCTCCGCCGACCCTGACTGGTCAGATTCCGTGCTGGATGATCCAGTGGTGCTGGGTGTTGAAGAACTTGGAGACTCCTCGGTGACGATCCGCGGCTATCTGAAGGTGGCTCCGGATCAGCGCTGGTTGGTGCGCCGAGAGTTGTTCAGGAGGATCAAGAACCGTTTCGACGCCGACTCGATCGAAATTCCGTTTCCGCAAAGGACGGTGCACGTCGCGAATGCCGAAGAGCTGCGATCTTCCTAGTTATCAGGAGAGGGCGGCCGTAGGCCGACCGACTGATACAGTGGCCTTTCTGCAGAGGTGGAAATGACCGAGTGGCGTGAATGGTCTGCCTGGCGTCAGGTAGGCGCAGCTGCGGTGGATGAAGTGGGTAGTGCGGCGACGGTAGGCACCGCCGCGGCCCGGGCGGTTGCCGAGCTGGCGCGTAACGTCGCCGACCACGCTCCCGAGGTTTTCCCCGAGCCGATCCGTGACGCAGTTGACCTGCTCCTCGAGCGCCAGCCGGTGATGGCTCCCATCGCCAACCTCCGTAACGTTGTGTATTTGGCTCTGCCGGGCGGTCCGACAGAGGTAGCCGCGGCGGCGATCGACCTCGCCGAACGCCTGGAGGCATCGACCCGCCTGATCGGCAAGACCGGTGCCCAACTCATCACCGAAGGTTCAACCGTCCTGATTCACTCGGCGTCCAGCTCGGTACGCTCAGTTCTCGAGGAGGCCAAGACGCGGGTTTCGTTCAACGTGTGCTGCACCGAGGCCATGCCGATTGGAGAGGGCATCGAGATGGCTGCCGATCTGACTGCCATTGGATTCGATGTTGAGGTGCTCACTGACGATGTGGCTATCGAGCTGGTGCCGGGCATGGACCTGGTGCTGGCCGGGGCGGATGCCATAGGACCGGGATCGGTGATCAACAAGACCGGGACTACAGCTCTGGCTCGTCGAGCACGGGCCGTGGGTGTCCCTTTCTATCTGGTCGGAGCAGTGGAGAAGGTGTTGCCTGCCCGGCTGTTCGAGCGGGCGGTTGGCAGGCTCCGGCCTGAAAGTCTCGCCGAGGTTATTTCTCTCGACTGGTTCACGGCGGTCGTTTCAGATGTCGGAATCCTGGAGCCGCAGGAAGCCGTAGCGTTGGCGGCGGGCCGTCCCGTTGCGGATCAGTTGCTGTAGAGCCGGTCGATTTCCGCCGCGAATCGTTGCGACGCTTCCCGGCGCCGGAGTTTGATCGTCGGAGTCAGCACCTCGGGTGGGAACCCTTCCGGCACGATTGCCCACTTCCGAATGCGCTCAGCTCGCGAGAACCGCCGATTGACGTCATCGACGACCTTCTGGACGTGTTTGCCGAGGGAGGCGGCCGCGTCGGGGTGGTCGGGGTCGGTGAAACCGTGATGCTGCAACCAGGCCGCGGTTTCGTCCCCACCCAGTGCCAGCAGCGCAACCAGATGGGGACGGCCGTCACCCACCACCAGCGCTTCTTCGATGATCCCGTGGGCCTTGAGTCGCTTTTCGATCTCCTGCGGTGCGACGTTCTTGCCGCCCGCGGTGATGATGATGTCCTTTTTTCGATCGATGATGCTGAGCCGGCCGTCTGCGCTGACCCGACCCACGTCGCCCGTGTGGAGCCAGCCGTGCTGATCCAGCACCTCGGCGGTCTTGTTCGGCTCTTCGTGGTACCCGGCGAACACACTGCCTCCCCGTACCAGGATTTCGCCATCGTCGGCCAGTCGCAGTTCCAGACCATCGATGAGGCGCCCGACCACTCCCGCCTGGAGGTCATTGGGGGCTTGCACCGCCGATACGGCCGAGGTCTCGGTCATTCCCCAGCCTTCATGGAGAGGAAGGCCAAGTGCCTGCCAGAAGTACTGCACCTCAGATCCGAGGGCTGCCGCTCCGGAGACGGCATACCAGCACCGGTCCATGCCGAGTTCACGCAGCGCCCGACCGCCGATGATCCGCCGGGCGAGATATCGGGCGGCGCGCTGATGCGGCCAGATCGTGCGGTCTGCATCCCTGCGCCGCAAGGCCGTGATGGCGGTGTCTATCACTGAGTGAATGAGTCGCCGGTAGCGAGGATCGTCCTGGATTTCGGCAATCACCCGGGAGCGCAGCTTTTCCCATGTCCTGGGGACGCCAATGAACACGGTCGGTCGGGCCTCGCTCAGTGCGCCGGCCAGGTTGCGGATGTCGGGTACGAAGTAATAGGTCGGTCGGACCGGATAGTTCGTGGCCAAGAGTGTCGTCGTCACCATCCGCTCAAACACATGGCTGAGGGGAAGGTACGAGACGATCGTCTCCTCGCGGTTCATTCGGAGTCGCTCCACGGTCCTTTGCACCGTCCAAACGGCATTGTGGTGGGTGAGCTTCGTCCCCTTGGGCGGGCCGGTTGTGCCTGATGTGTAGATGATGGAAAACACGTCGTCCGGCCGAACTGATTGGATCCGTTCGTCGAGCGTGGACCGGTCCCTCGAAATCCTCTTCCGTCCCAGTTGCGCCAGCTTCTCGAGGCCGATCAGGGCGCCATCGTGATGGTCGCCAAGGTGTCCCGCGACGAAATGCTCCACTTCTGATAATCCCGACCGCTGAGCCTTCTCGAGCTGCTCGGCGTCTCCGGCGAAATAGATCCGGCTTCCCGAGTGATCCACGACGTAGGCGACCTGCTCCTCAGCGAAGGTCTGGTAGAGAGGAACTGAGATTGCGCCCGCATGTTGGATGGCATAGTCGAACGCGACCCAGTCGGCGCTGTTGTTTCCACTGATCGCAACTCGATCACCGCGGGCCACTCCGAGTTCGATGAGCCCGGCGGCCAGTTCCTCGACCCGGGTTCGGATCTGTCCCCAGGTCATACCCCGCCATATTCCATCGCGAGATTCGAACCATCCGAGTTCCTGGGACCATTCCCCGCTCCGCTGCTGAAAACCGGCCACGATGGTACCCGGCTGGGTGGCGGTCGAGGCCGGAAGGGGAACCGAATATCGGCCGGAAAGGGACTCTCGTTCCCGGGTGAGGGGGGCGATAGCGCGCACGGCGCGAGGAGCGGACGTGATGTCGACGGTGGTCACCTCGCCGAGTGATTCTCCATCGGCTTGCAGGAACCCGGGAGGATCTGCGGTGATCGTGAGCTGGCGTACGTCGTCCCACACCTGAACTCCCTTCACCTTGCCGAGATCCCGGCCCAGCGCCGCGCGAAAGAGGATCGACGGAACCCGGATGAGCGAGATGCGCTCGATGATCAGAGCGGCCAGATGCTCGGGGTGGCGCCGGGTTACTGCCAGCGGTAATCGGCCGAAATAGGTGTACGGAGCATGAATCTGTACCAGCACCGACACAGCATCGCCCGTGCGCGATCCGCTTTCCACTCGGAGGTGAGGGCTTCTGCCGATGAAACTGCGAAGCACAACTGTGGCCGAGGTCCGCGCGTAGTGAATACCGCCAAAGCGGTACTTCCGGTACGGTTCGAGATCGGCGGCCCGGACCGATTCAGCATCGAGGCCGATTCCGGTCGCAAAGGTTGCGAAACGAATGGTCGTCGCCGAACCCGTGGCCGCCTCCACCCTGGCCAGAGGAATCTCAATCGCCGGTTCGCCTTTGGCGAGGAATCGGGCGGCGGCGACCGGTTTCGAGGGGAGGCCAAGGATTCGGGCGAGGACATTGGTCGTGCCGGCCGGGATGATGCCAAGCGCGGTTGAGCTGCCGGCAATTCCGTTCACCACGTGATGCACCACACCGTCGCCCCCCATGGCCACCACGACGTCGGTGCCACCGTTGGCTGCTTTCATCGCGATCGCTTCGACTTCACTGGCGTCCATCGGCCAGGCGGTCTCCACTTCGAAGGATTTGCGGAGGATGGCGACCACCGTTCGGTGGAGCCCCCCGGTGAAGGCCGAAGCAGCCGGGTTGGCGATGAGAAGGAGCGTCTGCACAGCCGAAGGTTAGGAGACCGCCGAGCATTGCCGGTCTTCATTCGGTGGGCCGGCGATACTCGAGGCCAGTCCCGCTCAAGGAATTCCACCCGGTCTGCCGATAGCACCTACGTGACCGATACCCAGGGGCCGATTCTGCATTCCCGCAAATACGATGGTGGGGGATCTGGTGCTGTGCTCGGCGCAGCCGCCGGGGAGGTATTGGCCGCCGGCCAAGATCGCGTGTACGGATTCCTTACCCAGCTGAACGTCATTACTGCGTACCACCTGCTGCGGTGGGGAACCGTCGACCCGGATCGGTTGGGTAACTCCTTCGCGGCGTTCGCGTTTCCTGAACGAGGATTCGATGTGTACCGGTCGGCGGCTCCCTGGTTTCGAGCGTGGTTGGAGGAACACCGGCGTGGGTCGCCTGCCCCCATGCCTTTCGAGAACGCAGGAGCGGCCGCCCGGATGGTGCCGATCGGCGTTTGGTTTCGCAAGGATCCCGTCGCATTGGTCGATGAAGCCATTCGTGGCGCGATGATCACGCACAACCAGGAGGGTGCGTTGGTAGCGGCCTGCTCGCTGGCCGGCGCCGTGGCCGGCGCCTCTTTCGGACAATCCGGACAGGACCTGGTGTTCGGAGCCGCCGAAGTGGCCAAACGGGCTGAGGCCAGGATTGCCGATGTTCGAGGAACCGTTGCACCGCCCGCCGGCAGTCCTCCACTGTCGCTACTCCTGCGACACTCCATCCCACTGGTCGGGATGCCCTTTCGCGAGGTTGCCGAGCAGATTCGATCCTGGACTCCCAACGCAGCAGCGGTGGCCGGGGTCGTCACCTCCATCGTCACGGGGGCTCCTATCCTGGAACGCCCCTCTGTCGGGGTACGGGAAGCTGTCGCCATCGATTTCGAACCTCGAGAGGTGGCGGTGATGACCGGGGCGATTGTCGGTGCCAGGGTGGGCCCTCATCGGTGGCCGTGGCAGATCGTGAATGACCTCTGGTTCGCCGAATTGGGCCGCCGTCTCGCGAGTATGGACGCTCGATACGAGGACTTGCCGGACGCGTACGCCGTCGAAGAGGTGCTCACCTTCGCAGGGCGGTCAGCTCAGCCGGCCGAGCCGACCGGTAGCGACTCCTGACTTGTCAGTCATCAGTCATCAGGGGTCTACTAGAAGTGCCGACCGACTGGTTACTGATCACTGAAATGAATCGAGGTCGTCGGTCGTCCACTGTCGCGGGTGATCGCTCACCTTCTCGAGGATGATCCTTCCCGCGGCGAAAAACAGAAGCAGACTCCCGATAGCGGCCACCCGGCCGAAACCAAGACCGTCGGCGACCAGGGCCCAGACCAGGGGACCGAAGAGGGTGGCGAAGCGGCCTACTACGGCATACAGACCATAGAATTCACCGAGGTGGCGGGGCGGGGAGATTCGGGTCATGTACACCCGATCTGTGGCAGCAGTAGCACCCAATCCGGCACCTCCGATGGCTCCGATCAGCCAGCCGAGCTTGGTCGCCCCCGTCGCTCCGACCACGACCGCCAGAGCGATACCGATCATCCAAAGATAAATCGCCCCGTTCAAGGTCTTGCGCGGTCCGATCAGGTCGGTGAGCCGCCCGGCGATGAGCGCCCCCACCAGAGCCATCACGATCCCGACGATCGTGAGGAGGTCGGTTTCCCGGTCGTTGAAACCCATTTCCGTTTTGGCGAAGATCGCAACGAAGATGAAGACGGTGTTCATAGCGTCCGTATAGAAGAAGCGCGCGACCAGGAACCGGGTAACGCCTTCGTACCTGCGGGTCCGGCGCCAGGCCTCGATCGTCCGTCGCAGGGTTTGCGACAGTGCTGGTGGAGCCCCGCCCAGCACATTGCGAGGCCGTTCTTTGATGAGAAGAAACGCCGGCAGCGCAAATAGCAGGAAGAGGGCGGCCTGGGTCCGAAACAAGACGGCGTATCCGTACGGCTCGAGCAGCAGCAAGCCAGTGCCGACGGCGATGAACGAACCAACATAGCCGACGGCTACACCGGTTCCTGAGATGCGACCTCGAGTCTCGTTTGTGCTTACGTCGGGCAGCATGGCGTCGTATGCAATGCTCCCCAGGTTGAAGCCGATCTGGCCTATGACGAAGGCCGCCAACGCGGCGGCTACCCCGAACGAGGCAAGCGTGGCGGTGGCTGCGACGGTGACGAAGGTAGACGCCACGAGATAAGGGCGGCGGCGGCCGAAGTGATCGGACCTGGCTCCCATCCAGGGCGCAACGATGATGACGACGATCATGGCCACATCGACGGCCAGGCTCATGTGCCAGTCCCTGCCTCCCTGATCTTCGACGACCCAAACACCGAAATACCGGCTCGTCACGCCCAGCACGAAGATGGTGTTGGCCAGGTCGTACAGGACCCACGAGGTAACGCTCAGGCGCGACGGGGTCCAGGAGTTCGGTCCGCTCACATTGGGGACTGTACCCAGCGCCTTGGATCGGGGGGAGTTGAAGTGTTCTCCCCTTGGCCGGTACTTCGTACTTAGTACCGAGTACCGCGACCATGGTTGCCACAGGAGTGGGGGCGATCGAACCACTCTCGCCCCTCCATCTCCGGGATTCGCTTGGTAGCGGTACGCAGTACAAAATACGTCGCCTTCCGGATCTCCGACATGGCCTTTGCGGTCCGTTGCCGCTACGAGGAGGCCTAAAACGTCACGGCCACGGAGATCAACTCCTCGCGGCCCAACAGACCGGCGGTGGCCTGGATGGCGCGATCAGCTTCCGCGAGGGGAAACTCGTGCGACACCATCTCGTCGAGTCTCGTGTCGACGTCGAGCTGGCGGGTCGCCCAGTGATATCCGGCCGAGCCGGCCCCGAACGCCCCGAGGATCTTGAGTTCTTTGAGGGTGATGATGTCGGTGAACAGCTGGTTCACAGCGTTGGTGCCTTTGGTCGAGGCCAGGACCACTGTCCCGCCTGCTCGTACAAGGTCGAGTGACATGTGTAGGGCTTCAGGGTCGTCGCTGGTTACGTCGACCACGATGTCCGGGCGGGCTCCGAGGCTGTTGGCTACCGCGCTGGCTACATCCTCGGCTTCGGCATCAGCGACCATGTCGGCCCCAAGCCGCTTGGCGAGTTCCAGCCGGTCGGTGTCGTGACTGAGCCCGGTGACCCCCACCCAACCGGCGCCGGCCGACTTGGCCGCCAGCAATGAGGACAAGCCGCGCGGTCCGGGCCCCATGACCAGCACGTTGTCGCCGGGTTTGAGGTCGGGAAGCTCGACGGCCCACGTGAATCCGGCCGCCAGGGGATGAGCGAATGTGGCAACCACCGCCGGGATGTCGTCGCTCACGGCGTGGAGTCGGGCACCCGGATCGATGTACACATATTCGGCGAGCCCACCCCACAAAGCAGGGTACTCAGTCGATGGCAGTCTTCCGTAAGCGTTGACGGGGTTCCGCAAGATGCAGCTGTGGAGTCGGTTCATACAGCGGCGGCATGCCCCACAGCGGATCGAGGATTCGACGATAACTCTGGTTCCAATCGGGAACCCGATGCTGTCGTCGGCTGCAGCTGCGATTCGCCCGACGATCTCGTGGCCGGGGATCAGGGGGTATTGGGTCCGGCGGCTGGTGCCTTGCCAGAGCTGAACGTCGACACCGGTCAACCCGGTGGCTTCGACGGCCAACCACCCGCCCACCTCCAGGTCGACGAGCGGAAAGCTCGTCGAGGCGATGCTGCGAGGCTCAACCAGAAGCATCGCTTGTGCTCGCGATCCGGTCATATGTGGCCCTTCCTGCCGGAGATGTTAAACCCCGGGCAGGTGGTTCTAACCGGGCGCTAGCAAACGGGCCAGGCGGTCGATGCCTTCGACCAGGTCATCGTCACCGAGCGCATAGGAGAAACGTCCGTACCCGGGTGCGCCGAATGCCTCTCCCGGCACGAACGCGACCCGTGCTTCGTCGAGCACCACCTCGGCCAGCTCCAGCGTGCTTTGGGGAGTTTTTCCCCCGACCGGCTGTCCGAGGATGCCGGCGAACGAGGGAAAGGCGTAGAACGCCCCCTGCGGTTCGATCAGCGCAACCCCGGGAATACCTCCAAGCAGCTCGGTTATCGTCTGCCGGCGCCGATCGAAGGCCGCTCGCATTTCGCGCACCGGTTCCAGACTTCCCGACACTGCGGCCAAGGCCGCGGCCTGCGCAACGTTGCACACGTTGGACGTAGCGTGTGACTGAAGATTGGCGGCGGCCTTGATCACGTCGTTTGGTCCGATCATCCACCCCACCCGCCAGCCGGTCATCGCGTAGGTCTTGGCCACGCCGTTGACGACGACACACCGGTCGGCGATCTCAGGAACGACCGTGGGAACTGACGTGAATTGGCTATCACCGTAGACCAGTTGCTCGTAGATTTCGTCGGTGATCACCCAGACGTCATTGGCGGCTGCCCATTGACCAATGGCGATGACTTCCTCGGGCGCATACACCGCACCGGTCGGGTTCGATGGTGACACAAAGAGGAGTGCTTTGGTCCGCGCCGTTTTTGCGGCTTCCAACTGGTCGACGCTGGCGCGGAACCCGGTCGTGTCATCGGTTGGGATGAGGACCGAAACACCGCCGGCCAGAGCGATGGCTTCCGGATAGGTGACCCAGTACGGAGCGGGAAGAAGCACTTCGTCGCCGGGATCGAGAAGGGTCGCCATTGTGTTGTAGACGGCGTGTTTGCCGCCGTTCGTGATGAGTACTTGTGACGATGTCACCTCGTAGCCGGAATCGCGCTTCGTCTTCGCCGCTACGGCTTCGCGCAACTCGGGCAGCCCGGCACCAGGACTGTATTTGTGATAGCGGGGAATGCGACAGGCGGCCTCGGCCGCCTCGACGATGTGGGGGGGCGTTGAGAAATCGGGTTCTCCGGCGCCAAAGCCGATCACGTCGATGCCTTCGGCGCGCATAGCCTTGGCCTTCGAGCTGATGGCAAGGGTCGCCGACTCTGCAATCGAACCGATGCGTTGCGAGATCCTGGTCATATGGTTTCCTCGGGTCGAGCTCCTTGGTACCGTGTCCGGCGAGTGAACGATAGCGAGTGAAATGACCATCTCTGTTCCCGATATCCGAATCCCGGCCGACCTGCTCCCGGCCGATGGCCGGTTTGGTTCCGGTCCGGCCAAAGTGCGCGAAGAGGCCGTGGCGGATTTGGCCGCCGCGCCTTCGTTTCTTGGCACGAGCCACCGTCGTCCGGCGGTCAAGGCCGTCGTGCGTAACATCCGCGAAGGTCTGGCCGATCTCTTCGGGTTGCCTGCCGATTACGAAGTTCTGCTCGGGAACGGGGGCGCTACCGCGTTCTGGGATGCGGCCGCCCTTGGCCTCATTGAGCGAAAGAGTCAGCACCTCTCCTTCGGCGTCTTCTCGGCCAAATTCGCGGCGGCGGTGGCCGGCGCGCCGCACCTCGAAGCGCCGGAGATCATCGTTTCCGAATACGGCACGCATCCGTTGCCCATCCCTTCGGCCGGCGTCGACACCTATGCCTTGACTCACAATGAGACCACCACCGGGGTACGCATGGAGATACGTCGTCCAGACGCGCCCGGGCTGGTCGTGGTCGATGCCACTTCGGCCGCGGGGGCCCTACGAGTCGACCCGGCTGAATTCGACGTCTACTACTTCAGTCCCCAGAAGGCTTTCGGGTCCGATGGGGGTTTGTGGGTGGCTGCCTGTTCTGGAGCCGCGGTTGATCGCATCGAGCGTATCGGTGCCACCGATCGCTATGTCCCGGCTTTCTTGAGCCTCGAGGTCGCGCTGGAGAATTCCCGCCAGTTCCAGACCTACAACACACCCGCGCTGGCCACGTTGTTTCTCCTCGATCACCAGATCGAGTGGATCCGCAGCATGGGGGGCCTCGAGTGGGCGGCTTCCCGGGCCGATCGCAATGCCGCCGCCCTGTATGAGTGGGCCGGGCGGTCGGACTTCGCTTTCCCCTTCGTCGGCGAGCCGGGCGACCGATCGCCGGTCACGGCCACCATCGACTTCGATCCAGGGGTTCCGGCGCCCGTGGTGGCATCGGTGCTGCGGGCCAACGGCATTGTCGATACGGAGTCCTATCGCAAGTTGGGCCGCAATCAGCTCCGCATCGGATTATGGCCTGCCATCGAGACGGCCGACGTCGAAGCCCTCACCCGCTCGATCGATTTCGTTGTGGAACGGCTCGGCTAGCGCCGAGCGTATTTCGTACTCTGTACTTCGTACTCTGTACTTCGTACTTCGTACTTCGTACTGAGTACTTCGTACTGAGTACTAGATCTTTACATCGATCAAGGTTGGGGCCGGGCGAAAGTCGGCCCGGTTGCGAGCGGACAGCGACGCCAGCGGGTGAGATACCACCACCACCTCTCCTTCGAGGAGAGATGTACGCAGGGCCACATCGGCCGCCCGGACCGTGGTCCACATCCGCGAACCCATGAGGGCGGCCACCGGGAGCAGGACGGCTTCGGCTTCTTCTGGCGGCGCTACCTCGACCATCATTCCCAGGTAGGTGAGGCCTCTGGCGATGGCGCGCTGGTCTGTGAACAACGCCGCGGAGGCACCGCCCAGATCGCGAGCTGCCTCCAGCACTGCCAGCGTCGTCTCGCCGAGCGAAACAACTCCCAGGGTGCCGTGGTGGGCAATCCGCGATCCGATCTCGTCTGCCCAGGTGCGGTCGTCCAACTGCTCCATAACCACCAGAAGGGCCGCTCGGCCGGCGTTCGGTTCAGAATCCAGCACGGTTTTCGTTACCGCCAGAATGAATGGGCTATCGGCCCGGCGGCGCCGGAGTTCCCGGACTGCTTCGGCCTGGGGACTGTTCCAATGGCCGTCCAACATTCTCAGGATGGCCTGCGCGGCGGCGGAGGCCGCAACAATCGGATCAGCCCACACATCCCGGGCCACGTCCTGCAGGCGGTCCATAGGAGTATCTGCCATACAGCATCTAACGCTATCTGCTCGGAGTTGAGCGCGGGGCGTGGTTCAGAGCAGGACCGATCCCCCCGGCTCCGCGTTGACTGCTAACCCCGGAAGGCAGCCCGAGCGGAGGCAAGGATTTCGAGAGTCTCGTCGAGGTCATGCCACCCGAGCGCTGCCGTCTTCTTCTCTTCGAGGTCTTTGTACACTGTGAAGAAGTGCTCGATTTCCTTGAGCATATGGCTTGGCATGTCTTCGAGTGCTCGTACGTCCGCCCACACCGGTTCGCCCAGCGGCACACCGATCACTTTGTGGTCTGGATGACCCTGATCTTCCATCAGGAAGAGGCCGATTGGTCTGATCCGGATGTGACACCCGGGAAAGGTAGGTTCCGACACCAACGCCAGCGCATCGAGAGGATCACCGTCCTCGGCCAGCGTGTCGGGGATATAGCCGTAGTCGGCCGGATAGCGGGTGGCCGTGAACAACATCCGATCGAGGTAGAATTTGCCAGACTCGTGGTCAACCTCGTATTTGTTGCGGCTCCCCTTGGGGATTTCGACGATCATGGTGATCGGTTCTTGCTGCATGGTGCTCCTCATTGCTCGCCGCCAGGCTACCGGCGGAATCGCTCGGCGAATCCCGATAGGCTCCGGAGCACGAGACCACACCGAGGAGGCCAATCGTGTTTCAACCCTTCGTCAACGAGCCCTATTCGGACTTCACCGTCTCTGCCAATGAGGCCGCATACCGTCTGGCATTGGCCGGAGTACGGGAGCAGCTCGGCGGTCACTATCCGCTCGTTATCGGTGGAGAGTCGATTGACACCGGTAGGAAGATCGACAGCGTGAACCCCTGTCGGCCGGCCGAACTCGTCGGATCGGCGGCCGGAGCCGACGCCCAGCTGGCCGAGCGGTCTATCGAGATGGCCTGGGCTGCCTTTGCCGGGTGGTCCCGACGATCGGCCGAGGATCGGGGCAGACACCTCGTGAAACTGGCCGCACTCATGCGTGATCGGAAGTACGAGTTGTCCGCGTGGGAAACGATTGAAGCTTCCAAGAACTGGCTGGAGGCTGAGGCCGACGTGGCCGAAGCTATCGACTTTGTTGAGTACTACGCGCGCCAGGCCGTTCAGCTTGCGAATCCAATTGAGGTAGCTGGGTATCCCGGCGAGGAGAACGAATCCCACCTCATTCCGATCGGCGCAGGCGTCGCCATCCCTCCCTGGAACTTTCCCCTGGCCATCCTCGCCGGCATGGCTATCGGACCGGTGGCGGCGGGGAACACAGTGATTGTGAAGCCTGCCTCAACGACTCCGATCATTGCCGCCAAGTTCATGGAATTGGTTGAGGCGGCCGGATTTCCCCCGGGAGTGGTCAACTACCTCCCCGGGGCGGGTAGTGAGATCGGCGATGTGCTGGTCGACCATCCGCGTACCCGCTTTGTCAACTTCACCGGCTCAAAGGAAGTTGGCCTGCGGATCGCCGAACGGTCGGCCAAAGTGCAACCCGGGCAGATGTGGTTGAAGCGGGCGTACATGGAGATGGGCGGCAAAGACGCCCAAATCGTCGATGAGACCGCCGATCTCGGTGCAGCCGCCCGGGCCGCCGTGGCGGGCGCTTTTGGCTTTCAGGGCCAGAAGTGCTCGGCTTGTTCGCGTTTGATCGTGGTTGACGATGTCTACGACGAAGTTTTGGACGCTGTCGTCGAGCACACCGCGGAGCTGTCGGTTGGTCCGGCCGAGGACAACTTCAACGTCAACGCCGTTATCAGCGGTGGTCAACAACGGTCGATTCTCGACGAGATCGAGAAGGGGCGGGCCACCGCCAAACTGGTGGCGGGTGGCGAACCGGTGGATGTCGAAGGAGGCTTCTACATTCGGCCGACCGTATTCGCTGAGGTTGAGCCGGATGCCCGTCTTGCCCAGCACGAGATCTTTGGTCCGGTGCTCTCGGTCATTCGCGCGTCCGATTTCGACCAGGCATTGCGGATCGCCAATAGCACGGAGTATGCCCTCACCGGTGGGCTCTTCAGCTCGAGTCGCGATCGTATTGAGAGAGTGCGCCGGGAATTCCAGGTCGGCAACCTCTACATCAACCGCAAGATCACGGGAGCGCTGGTGGGTGTGCAACCGTTCGGAGGCTTTCGGATGTCCGGATCGAATGCCAAGGCAGGCGGGCCGGATTACCTGCGGCTCTTCATGGAAATGAAAACGGTCGCCGAGCGGTGGATCGACTAGAGACAAAAAAAGGGGACGCACCGGAGTGCGTTCCCCTTTTTCGAAAATGGCGACTACTGGCCTTCGACTTTGTCCTGAACCTGCTCGACGGTACTTTCTGCAGTGTCCTTGACATCGGCAACGACATCATCGCCCTTGCCCATCTTGTCCTCGACGAAATCCTTGGCCTTTCCGAAAGTATCGCCGGCCGCGTCGCCGATGTCCTCAGCGACATCCTTGACCTTGTCGAAGGCGTCCCCGCCCATTTCCTTGGCCTTGTCAACCATCGGTGCGGCCTTTTCAGAGAGCTCCGCAGCCTCCGCTTTTGCCTGGCCAAACCAGCCCTTCAGCGTGTCCATAAAACCCATTTCTTCACTCCTCTGATCGTGGGGTTTTCGATATCTACTTCATCATAGGGATTGCCAGACGGTCCCGAATCCTTGCTGCACGAATAGTTCAATAGTCCAATGTTGCGGCTGTGTGCCCTTCGGTGTCGAGAAGCAGCGCAGAGTCACCGTCGTTGCCCCATACCGGGCCGTCCGCGCACCAATACCGACGGCCGACCTCGTCGACCCCGCAGCCTGTGTGGACGGTGAGATCCGCCCCAGGTGCGAGCGTCGTACCTGCCGGGAACAGATAGCGGTGGACGGACGAGGCGTCCCGCAGAGTCCAACCGGAGACATCGATTTCTGTTGTGCCGGTGTTGGCAATAACCACCCATTCGCCGTTCAGATTCTCCTCGTCCGGTCCCGAAGGGTTGGGTTCGATCTCCGTAACCGCAACGCTCGTTCCTGACGTCGAGACGCAGGTGTTTGGCGACCACATCCCGCGCTCGTTGTCCCGCGCCTCCTGGGCCGCTGCATCCAGGCGCTCTTGCAGTGCGGTGTTGGGTTGAAAGGCTCGGGCCAGCACCAGACCGCGTCGGGCCATCTCTTCGTTGATGAGGGTCCCCTCACGGTAGACATAGCCGAGGAGACGTCCGTATTGGTCTCGAGCTTCCACATCGGGCACGACTTGAACTTCCGTGTCGGCAATCAAGTCTCGGAGACCGGTGGCTGATTCCGGCCCGAAACATTCGTCGTATTCCGGAGCGTTGATTCCTATGAGCCGGACCTTCTCTTCGGAGCCGTTGATCTCAACAACGAGCGAATCGCCGTCTTGTACATCAATGACATAGGCCGCTACTCCCGGCGTGGTTGGGTTGGAAACGGTGGCCGGGGAACAGGCGGCCGCGCCCGCGGCGATAATGAGGATGGATAGGAACGGCTTCATGGAGGCCGTATGGTACGGGACGGCTGTGACGTCCGGTCATTGGAGGCGATCATGCACTTCGTAGAAGTTGGCGACACCACGCTCGCGTATCAATCGAGAGGAGGGGGCGACCTGGCAGTATTCGTGCACGGGTTCCCGCTCGATCACCGATTGTGGCTCGATCAGCTCGACGCCCTCGGGGATCTCCGGCAATGTGTGGCGCCCGACCTGCGCGGCTCCGGGAGCTCAGACGCGGTCGCTTCCCTGGTGCTCGCTATGGAACAGGTCGCGGATGACCTGGCGGAGCTCATCGAGAGTCTTGGTCATACTTCTGCCGACGTGGTTTCCCTGTCGATGGGCGGCTATGGCGCGCTGGCACTCTGGGAGCGGCATCCGGAACGGGTTCGCAGCCTGGTTCTGATGGATACTCGACCCGGCGCAGACTCCGAAGCCGGGCGGGCCGGTCGGCGGGAGACTGCGGAGCGCGTCGCCGACGAGGGAGGGGGAGTCCTGGTAGCCAGTCTCCAGAAAGCTCTGCTTGCCCCCGGCGCCGAGCTGGCTGCCCGGGTCAGGTTGCGGGGGATGATCGAAGCAACGGCACCGGAGACGATCGTGGCCTCGCTGGAAGGCATGGCCCGCCGGGCCGATCGCACCGATATCTTGTCTTCGATCACTGTGCCGACCCTGGTGATGGTCGGCGCGGACGACGGGCTTACACCTCCCGATATGGCCGAGCATATGGCTGAGCTGATTCCCACCGCCGAATTGGTCGTCATTCCCGGCGCCGGTCACCTTCCGCCGATCGAGACGCCCGAGGCTGTGAACGACGCGCTGCGGGCGTTTTGGGAGAGGTCAGACAGCTAACTGCTGGTTCATATCGTTGGTGGGAGCCGGCCTCCCCTCCGCCGAGCCCTTCAGGCCCGGCGCCTCCCGGGGTCAACTCAGTGCTCTTTCTCCCGCTTTTCGTGCCGCGATGTGGACCGGATCCCATACCCCGGAAAACGGTGGTGCGTAGGACAGATCGGTCCAGGCGAGTTCATGGGCAGGCAGCTCCGACCACATCGCCGTTGCGAAGATATCGATGCGTTTCCCGGCGCCGGGACCACCGACGATCTGGGCGCCAAGCAGCCGTGCGGTGTCCCTTTCGGCGACGGCCTTGACCGTCATCGGGCTCGAGCCCGGCCAGTAATGGGCAGCGGTGGAGCTCTTGATGCGGGCCGCGACCGCTTTGAGGCCGGCTTCGGCTGCCTGCCACTCGGTCAGACCGGTGCTGGAGATCTCGAGATCGCCGACTTTGGTTATGGCGGTGCCGAGGACACCGGGGAAGGTTGCGTCGCCGCCTCCGAGGTTTATCCCGGCCACCCGCCCGGCCTTATTCGCCACTGTTCCGAGATGCAGGTTGACGGGCTGGCCCGAGATCCGGTGGTGGGCTTCGGCACAATCGCCGGCCGACCAGACCCCGTCGGTCTCGGTTCGCTGGTGATCGTCGACGGCTACGGCGCCGGTTGGTCCCAACGGTATGCCGGCAGCTTTGGCAAGGTCGACGTGTGGCCGGCTCCCGAGCGCCAACACCACCAGGTCGGCGGGGAAGCTTCGATCATCGCACCCGACCCCCGCCACTCTTCCTGCGTTTGCCGCAATGCACTCGACTTTGATTCCGGTCTCGACGTGAATTCCCATCGACCGCATGCGGTCGGAAACGAGTTCGGCCATATCCGGATCAAGGGTTCGTTCCAGAACCGTCGGCATCATGGTCACGACGGTCGTGTGAATCCCGACATGTTCAAACGCCTCAGCGATCTCGAGCCCGATATAGCCGCCACCGACGACTACGGCGCGTTCGGGTCTGGATGTGACGAGCGATCGGAGCCGGGCGGCATCGTCGAGGGTGCGCAACGTGTGGACCCCCTCGAGGTCTATGCCCTGGATGGGTGGGCGGATGGCGGTGGCGCCGGTTGCATAGAGCAACTGGTCGTAACCCACTGTTTCCTCGCCCCCCGAGTGTTGGACTGTGACACGGCGAGCGTCGAGATCGATGCCGGTGACCTGATGGTGAATCCGGGCATCGATGCCGCGGGCCTGGAATTGCTCGGGAGTGCGTACCTGCAGGTCGCCAAAATCCTCAATCCATCCGCCCACGAAGTACGGCTCTCCGCAGGCGGAGTAACTCACATAGGCGGATTGCTCAAACACGATGATCTCGAGATCATCGGCCCTGCGCATCCGTCGCGCCTGACTGGCCGCGGACATACCCGCTGCATCGCCTCCAATGACGACCAGTCGTTCCGCCATTATTCGATGCGCGGGTCTCTGGAATCTGCCTTAGCGCGGAGATGCTTGAGCTCTTCACGCTCGGCGAGGACCTTGCGCTTCCGACGGCGAATGATCATCCCGATCAGCTCATCGATCAGGACCGCCGCCAGAGCCCCCACCAATATGACGATGATCAGCGGCGCGGTGGTCTCCCAGAAGTACAGCTGGACCGGCACCGTTTCGGTGTTCTGGACGGCCAACACGATGATGGCAACGGTAAGGAGTACTCCAAAGATGAACGCCCAGGAGATCCCGGTCCCGGCGAACACCCGATGTTGTTCAGGCTCAGGGACGGTCACCGGTTCAGGTTTTTCCTTTGCCTCAAACTTGACGGTCTCTTCGGGTGGTTCGATCGCTCCCGGAACGAACGAACCAAGATCAGATTCAGACGAAAACGGCTCCTGCTCAGGGTCGCCTGTGGTTTCTCTATCGCTCACGACTTCCTCCAGTAAGTCCGTCGTCTGAAGGCTACCCATCGTAGCCCGGCTCGCCGCCCATCAGTTCCCTGTCTGCCTGTTGGGCGGTACGTTGTCCGGCCTCGACATCGACCTTGTTGAGGAGAACGATGCCGACGACGAAGAAGAGCACCAAGCTGAGGACGGCCGGCCGGCTGCTGCCGAATACTGCCACTGCCCCGGCGAAGAGAACCGGGCCGAGGATGGCGGAGAATTTTGACATCACGGAGAAGAATCCGAAGAATTCTCCACTCACCGACGTTGGTGACATGGAGGCATACAAACTTCGGCTGAGTGCCTGTGAACCGCCCTGGACCACGGCCACCATCCAGGCCAGGAACCAGAACTCGATGACTGCGGTGAGGAAGAATCCCCAGACAGCCACGATCGCATAGGCAATCAAGGCCAGAATGATCGAGCGTTTGGTCGTCATCGTGTCGGCGAGGCGGCCGAACATGGACCGGCCGAAAAGGGTGGCGAGGGCCAGACCGACGACTTCTAATAGCAGGAGGGCCGCCACGATGGTGGCGAGGCTGCTTCTTCTCACTCCCGGCAGCACTTCCACCTGACCAATGCTCAACACGCTGCCGGTGCTCGCCTCGTTCTGAGGCGACACCGATGAAACGCTGAGGAGGTGGACTCCTGGCACTCCCGCGTCGATCTTGGTGCGAACTGCATACCGGAGGGTCTCGGAGTACCCGTCGATCACGAGAGGGTCGTCATCGTCGAGGACAGGTCGGCCGTCGACGGAAACCGCCCATGATCCATGATCCGGGCCGGTGCTGTGGGTCAGGTCGATCACCTGGCCGTTGTATTCGAACTCGTAGCCGGCGTCCGGACCTGACGTTGTCGAATAGCTGATCGGATCCGCCCCGGTCAGGACCACCAACTGGGCTAGCGCGGCGAGCAGCAATGCCAGCACACCCGATGCTCCGAGGCCGATCAATCCCCACCGGGTGGTGCCCGTGGTGGTGGCACTCGGCCGCCGCGCTAGGGCCCAGGTGGCCAGCAGAGCCAGGATCCCGATCGCGAGGAAAATGGGGGTCAAGCCGGCAGCTACGTTGGTGATGCCCTGGGTTGCCTCGGCAACTTCGGATTCCGGGATGGTCGTCCAGAGGCCGGGTTGGGTCAGGGTTCCCGAGCCGACCCCATAGCTGCCTTCCCCGACGGCCCCGCCGATGGTGGCGAACGCGGGAGGAGGAGTTCCGACCGTATCGGCCGCCAAGACTTTCGCTCCGATGATGCCGCCGAGTGGCAGAGCGACGATGTTGAAGACGATGAACGCCAGATACACGGCCCGATTGCTCTCGCCGGAACTCGGGATTCTTCCGAAGATGAGGCTGAAGGGGATACCGACGAATTGGACGAGCAGGATGGCCAGGATCAACTCAGTGTCCTTGAATCCCAACTCAGCACCGTAGATGACCGCAACGCTGATGATGGTCCCGATGCCATCGTTGTAAATCAAGAAGGCGATCAGGTACTTGAACAGTTCCTTGTAACGGCGGATGTTCTGGAGTGTCCCACCCAGTCTGGCGAAGCTGGCCATCGTGACGGAGCGGCCGGGGAGCAGGTCTTTCGTAGCGGAGGGCGGCTCTGGTACGCGGCGGAAGATCGGGATTGAGAAGACGGCCCACCAGACGGCGACTGAGACGAAAGAAAGGCGGGCTCCTATCTCCGAGCCGATGAACAAGATCATGGCGACGTTGACTGCGAGCAGCAGACCGCCGCCCAGGTATCCGATGGCATACCCCCGGGCCGAGACCGAGTCCTGATCCTCCGGCCGGGCCACATGCGGCAGGAGGGAGTCGTAGAAGACGTTCGCGCCGGCGAAGCCGACCCGACCGATGATGAAGAACACCGAGGCGAGCACCCAGTCGCCCGTCGAAATCACCACCAGCAACCCGGTGCCGATCACTCCGATGCCGACGAAGATGGACAGCATCTTCTTCTTGCCTCGCATGACGTCGGCGATGGTGCCGAGGATTGGGGAGAGGATGGCGACGATGATCAACGACATGCTCAGCGTGGTGGTCCAATAGGCGGTTGCCACCGCCGCGCTTGGGAGGGTCGCTCCGGCCACTCCGCTGTAGTAGGCGGGGAGCACCGCGGCCAGGATGGTCGTGGCAAAGGCCGAGTTTGCCCAGTCGTACATCGTCCAGGCGCGGATGCGCCGCTTGTATTCATCCTCCGAAACCACCGGAGGTTGGTCCTCGCCGGCGCCCATCTCGCTTCCCTTTTCCGATATGCGTTTGCCACGATACGGGCCAGAAGCGAGGCTCTCAACAAGGACTTCACCCGGGCCGCCCTGGAAGAGCGGCCCGGGTGCTCGAGACGCCACCTTTGCGGCGTTCTGCCGGTCAGGAGGGCCGCGCGAGAAGATGATCCCTCAATGCCCATCGAGCCAAGGGGGCCTGGTGACGCGGCAGGTTGAAGCGAGCTAGACGCTGTCCAATGCCTGCCTGATGTCAAGAATCAGATCGTCAGGGTTTTCGACTCCGACCGAGACGCGAACTAGGCCGTCGGTGATGCCGTAGGAGCGCTTGGACGCATCGCTCAAACCTGAGTGGGTCATGGTGCCGGGATGCTCGGCGAGAGATTCGGTACTCCCGAGGCTCACGGCCAGGTGAATCAGCTTCAGGGCATTCAGGAAGCGGAAGGCGCCGGGCTCGCCCCCCTCAACGTCGAACGAGATCATTGCCCCGGGTCCCAGGCATTGGCGCTTGAAGATGTCGTGCTGGGGATCATCCGGGCGGATAAAGCCCAGATAATGAATTCTCGACACCTTGCGGTGACCGGCCAGGAAGTCCGCGACTCGCACCGCGTTTTCCGCTTGACGCATCATTCGCAACTGCAAGGTTTCCAGGCTGCGCATCAACAACCAGCCGGTCCACGGCCCCACGTGTGTGCCCAGGTAGGTGCGCATCGCACGGATGGGTGCAATCAGGCGTTCGGATCCGAGGCATGCCCCGGCGATGAGGTCGCTGTGGCCTCCCAAGTATTTGGTGGCGCTGTAGATCACGAGGTCTGCCCCGTGGTCGAGAGGGCGTTGGAAGATGGGGCCGAGGAACGTATTGTCGACGACCAGCGGTACGGGGTCCTCTTCGGTTGACGCGGTCTGGGCGATCTCCGCGCACATCTCGATGTCAATGAGGGCGTTGGTCGGGTTGGCCGGAGTTTCGATCAGGATCATCTTCAGCGGGCCGTTTGTGTTGAGCAAGGAGGTCGTGATGTCCTCGCGCGAGTGCCCGGCCAGGAATCCGACCGACTTGATGCCGAACTCCGCGAGGATGTCATTCACGAGATGGTCGGTTCCGCCGTACAGCGGACAACTGTGGAGCAGCACGTCGCCGGGGCGGAGATAGGCCAGCAGCGTTGTGGCAATCGCTGCCATGCCACTACCGAAGACCGTGGCGCTCTCGGCGCCGTCCCACAAGGTCAGCCGGTCCTCCACAATCTCTAGGTCTGGGTTGTTGAGTCTGCTATAGATCAACCCCGTCTTTTCGCCGGGACGCGAGGGGCGCTGCCCGGTTGCAACCTCGAAGAAAGCCTTGCCTTCTTCTGCCGTCTCGAAAACGAAGGTCGATGTTTGGAAAATGGGGCTCTTCAGCGCGCCTTCCGACCACTCCGGCTTGTAGCCGTATCCCATCATGAGGCTCTCGGGGTGAAGGTGCTTCTCAGAGATTGAGTCGTCCCACTTCTTGGCCACGGTGAGCTCCTTGAGGCGCTGGTTCTGTCTCCATGGAAGCTACTCGTGCCGAGCATGAGCCAGGAGCAGCCCCGCAGTCTCGCCTAATTCGAGTGGCCGATATGCTCCGTGCATGCGTAGGACCATCCTGGCGGTTTTCCTGTTCCTGCTTGCGTCGTGCACGAGTTCGGACGTGGAGCCGGTTACCACCGCGTCGGTTGTTGATGAGCCGTCAACCAGCACCACCGCTCGGGCACCCGCTACGCCGTCAACGGCCGCTGATTCGGTGAGCAGCACCACGACCGAAGCTGTCACTCCAACGACCACCGTGTCTCCGCTCACCGGACTGGCCTATGAGAAAGTCGCCGGTGGCTTGGCGTTTCCCGTCTTCGTCGACACGCCGGCGGGAGATGACCGCCTCTTCGTCGTCACCAAAGACGGGCAAATCCACATCATCAAGGACGGCAAGACTCTGGTCGAGCCTTTCCTCGACATCAGCGAACAGACCAACAACGACGGTGAGCAGGGCTTGCTGGGTCTGGCGTTTCATCCTGACTATGCAGCCAACGGCCTGTTCTACGTTCACTACAGCGACCGTCACGGCGACACCAAAATCTTCGAATATCGGGTCAGCAGCAATCCCGATCTTGCCGATCCGGAAACTGCCAGATTGATTCTCGTCACCACCCAGCCGGCCGGAAATCACAACGGTGGAATGATTGCCTTTGGCCCCGACGGCTACTTCTATATCGGCCTGGGCGATGGGGGAGGCGCCAACGACCGGTACGGAAACGGCCAGCGGCCCGATACGGTGCTCGGGGCGCTGCTCCGCCTCGATGTTGATGCAGGCCGTCCCGATGGGGGAGTTGCCTACGCAATACCGCCGGACAACCCATTCGTGAACGGTGGCGGAGCAGCCGAGGTGTGGGCCTACGGGTTGCGCAACCCATGGCGGTTCTCGTTCGACGGAGATTTGCTCTACATCGGTGATGTCGGTCAGGCCCTGTGGGAGGAGATCGATGTGGCCGCCGTCTCCACCGGCGGGCTCAACTATGGCTGGCCGATCATGGAAGGCTCGCATTGTTTTACTCCCGGCTCAGGGTGTGACACCGGGGGCTTGTACCTGCCCGCGACCGAATACTCACACGGCGAAGGGTGTTCGGTGACCGGCGGGTATGTGTACCGGGGTTCGGCGATTCCGGAGTTGACGGGTCGGTATCTCTATTCCGATTATTGCGGCGGGTGGCTTCGCAGTTTTGTGTACGAGGACGGGGCAGCCACCGATGCGAAGGATCACACCGAGCAGGTTGGCGCGCTGGTCAACGTCACTTCATTCGGGACCGACGCCTGGGGCGAGATCTATGTAACGACGGCCGGTGGCGACGTGTGGAAAGTGGTGGGGAATCGTTCCTAGTTCTTCGTCGGCTCTTTCTTGTTGAGAACGGACCCCCTCGGGCTCGACGCCTCCCACCCTCAATGCTCACTTCGTCCGCCCGGGGGGAGGCGACTCGATCGCTACCATCGCCGTACAGACCTCGAGCCCGTCACGGGGGAGTGCGATGGAGCAACCTGTAGCCAGAGTCATCGGGACTGAAGACGCCACTCCGCTGGAGTTCTGGGTGGGTATTGCCGACGGTCAATATCTGCAACTGGACGATGTGGTTGCGCTGCAGCGCGTCCTGCCGGACGGCGAAGTCGTCAAGGTCTACGGCATGGTGTCGCAGGTTCGGGCCCGTCACGAGGGAGCCCGATTCGACAGTGACGTTTTCCTCATCGAAGACGGGGTGCTGCCTGCCGAAGTGAGCGAAGCAGCCCAAGTCACCGCCACTCGTTTCGAACCGGAGATCTTCGTTCCACCCCGCCCCGGTCAAGCGGTCGACCGGGCCGTTGGCGAGGAGCGCGACCGCGCCCTTTTCTTCGATCAGATGACCGAACGTCTGCCGATCGGATTGAGTCGCACAAACGAGCCCTTCTTCGCCAACCTCGAGTTCCTCGACGGCCGGCGCGGTGCCCACGTCAACATCTCCGGCATCTCCGGCGTTGCCACCAAGACCACCTACGCAACGTTCTTGCTGCATTCCCTTTTCGCGTCCGGGGCGCTCGGTGCTCGTGCGGTGAACACCAAGGCCTTGATCTTCAACGTCAAAGGTGAGGATCTGCTGTTCCTCGATCACCCCAACGTGGCGTTGGACGATGAGCAAAGGAACCGATACCGGTCGCTGGGACTTCCTGCGGAGGCCTTTCGATCCGTCGGCATCTTCGCGCCACCCCGGGCGGGTTCGGCCACGGCCGTGCCGGACGTTTCGGCACGCAGCGAGGGCGTTACCTCATTCTTCTGGACCCTGGCGGAGTTCTGTCGTGAGGATCTGTTGCCCTTCCTGTTTGCCGACGCGGAGGATGACCGAGCCCACTACACCATGGTGGTCTACAACGTCATGGCCCAGCTTCGACGGGCAACTGCGCTCGATGATGGTGGCGTGCAGATCGAAGGCGAAGCCATCCGGACCTTCCGGGATCTCGCGGATCTCATTACTCGCAAAGTTCAGGATGAGGGCGATCGGTACGAGTGGGCGGGTCCGGCCATCGGCACCGGGACCGTCAATGCCTTCGTCCGCCGTCTCCAGGGAGCGGTTCGCCATATCGAGCGGCTGATCCGGGCCGATGTTCCCAATCCGGATCGGCACCGGGTACGCCTCGAGCACCAGGTCACAGTGGTTGATCTCCACAACTTGCACGACCGGGCCAAGCGCTTCGTCGTCGGGGTTACCGTCCGGCGGGCCTTCGACGAGAAAGAAAGAGCCGGGCAGTCCAAGGAACTGCTGCTGGTGGTCCTCGACGAGCTCAACAAGTACGCACCGCGCGAAGGGACGAGCCCCATCAAGGAAATCCTGCTCGACGTGGCCGAACGGGGTCGTTCTCTAGGCGTGATCTTGATTGGTGCGCAGCAAACCGCTTCTGAGGTCGAGCGGCGCATCATCTCCAATTCGTCGATTCGCGTCGTCGGTCGGCTCGACTCGGCCGAAGCGGCCCGGGAGGAGTACGGGTTCCTGCCGACCATGCAGCGGCAGCGGTCCACCATTCTCAAACCGGGCACCATGCTGGTCTCCCAGCCGGAACTGCCGGTGCCTCTTGTCGTCGAGTTCCCGTTCCCGGCCTGGGCCACACGGGCTTCCGAGGCCGGACCTCTCCCTGGTGGAGGCGATCAGCCGGACGATCCGTTCGAGGGCTTGACGGAGTAGCAACGGCGCGGAAGTAGGGTCGACACCTTGTCCGATCGGGGGACGCCTCTCCAAGGTTGCTGCGGAGAAGGGCATCCCGCCTGGCGGTTGGTTTGGCGTGTGTGGTCAGGGTGGACCGCGTCGGTCGGGTTGGAAGAAGCGTCTGCGTTGGGGTGGCGAGTCGGGGTCGATTCGGTACCCGTTGCGGTGGATGACGACGTGGTGATGAAACCAACATAAGGTGGTCAAGTTGTCGGAATCGTGGGTGCCGCCTTGGCTGCGGGGGATGATGTGGTGGGGTTGGAGCCGGTAGCGGGATCGGCAACCGTCGGCTGTGCAAGCCCCACCGTCGCGATGGAGGATGAATCGTCTCAGTTTCGGTGAAACTGTGCGTGAGGTTGGTCCTACCGTCAGCGGGGCTCCATCTGTGCCACTCATGAGGATCTCGACGGATCCGTCGCACAGGATCTCCTCGAGGGTGAGCGGTCCGATGCGGGGTCCGGTATCGATGGTGGCGCCAGCTTCTCCGTTGGTCCGCCCGGCCAATTCGGCGTCTAGGAAGATCGAAACGATGGGGGTGGTTGTTGTGCCTCCGGTTTGGGTGCCGTCCAGGGAGTCTTGAGCGAGAGCGACGAGGGCGTCGGCATGGCGTTGGGTGCGAGCGCAGCGTCGCCGGTCGGGCATGGTAGGAAACCGATCCGCACGTTCTTGGAGGGCTCGTTCGAGGACCCGTCCGTCTGTTCCGGGCAACGAGCCCCAGAGCTTGTAGGACGTGTGGTCGAGCGCCGGTTGGATGGCCAGAAACCGTTCACGGTGAGCCTGCTGTTCGTTTTGCCGGCTGATCCTGCGGTGGCGGGCAACCTGGCGGCGTATCCCGGCCAGATCCCAACCCCGGGAGCGGCCGACCAGCTCGGGTTCGGCGCCTGCCGCTACAAGCCGGGATTCCTCAACCACCCGATCGAAGGACACCATCCCCTCCTTCAGTTCTTGAGCAAGACCATCCTGGTCCTGGAGGAGGTGGGTGGTTTGGACCAGTTTCGCGGCGGTCTCGGGGGCCAGATCCATCCGGGCCGCTGCCCACTCGGCCAGTGTGCGGGACCCGTCCGCCAAAGGAACTTGGGCGAGATCGAGCGCCTGAAGGGTGGCAATCTGGCGGGCGCGGATCCGGGCGATATGGGCTTCGTCGTTGATCAGGAGTTGTTCGAGCTGATCGATGGTTGTTTCTGACCTTCTCATGCATCAAACATATCGTCTAGGTATGACAAAAAACGTTGAGCAGCGCTGTCTGCTATATCGCAGGCGGTACGCCACCCTTTCTTCTCTTTCGGCTTCTGCCGGCGGTGGAGGAAGTAGACGCCTTGCCGGGGCACGCACGGCAGATCGGGGGGAATGTCCCTTCGATCCAAAGAGGCTTCCATGCAATCCGGCAGCGAACCCCCAGCTCGAGCTTTTTTCACCAGACGGCGGTGCAGAACCCATCCCTCTCGAACCTCTCCGGTGGGAGAGGCCTCTCGGTGTAGGGGCGCCGCGATGGGCCAAGCGGCCGATAACCCGGGTCTCATGGCTCTAGTTGACGATAAGCGGCCAAACTAGGTTGGGCGATATGCGGAACGTCGAGCGGCGATATGTGCTTCTCGCCTGAAGCGGACATCGTGGCGGGGATCGTGGTGAGCGGCGTTGGTATCGATGCGCTACGCCATGTCCGCGAAACGAAGGAATACCCGCTGGCCGCGTTGCCGTTGCTGTTGGGCGCTCACCTCCTCGTTGAAACATACGTCTGGTGGGATCAAGTCGACCGGGTACCGGCGTACGTCGGCCACGCTGCCGTATGGCTCTACCTGGCCATTGCCCTTGGCGTGCTGCCGGTGTTGGTCCCGGTGGCGATCTTCGCCGTCGAGCCGGATCCGCGCAGACGCCGATGGTTGATGCCCTTCATGGCGGTCGGGGCCGGATTAGCGGCCCTGCTCATGGCAGTGGTGATCACCGGTCCGGTCAGCGCCACAATTCAGGGTTGCTGCCTGGCCTACGACCCGGGCCCCGGGTACATCGGTGTGTTCGGCGCCCTCTACGTCCTGGTTACCTGCATCCCGATGCTGGTTTCCAGCCACCGTCACATGGTTGCGTTCGGAGTGGTCAACCTGATCGCGGTATCCCTGATCGCCTGGCTACTCGCCAGCGGATTGGCGTCCCTGTGGTGTGCGTGGGCGGCCGTAACCAGCCTGCTCATTGCCCGCCACCTTCGCCATGCCGACCGGTCTCGATCTCCTCAACCCACGGTCGTTTCGGACATGTCGGCGGGCTGACGGCGGAGGGCGTGTTTGTCCGCTCCGGGCGGCTGTTTCTCGAGCCAAGGCGAGACGAGCATTTCACCGGCGCGCTCACTGCCCCCGTCTCGCAACCGGTGGTTGTTGCCCCACCGGCTAGCGGCCGCCACTCTCTCTCCCTGGCCTAAGGTGGTGGGGATGATACGGACCGCCGACCTCGACGATCCCCCTTCACCAAACGGCCGAGACGTTTTGACCCCACCCAGCCGTGCCGACTGGCGTGGTTGGCTAGCCTCGAACCCCGACCGGCGACAGGGTCTGTGGATTGTGTATCGCAAGAAGTCGAGCAGCCTCGATGGCCCGACCTACGACGACCTGGTCGAAGAAGCACTGTGCTTCGGGTGGATCGACAGTCAATCCCGGCGGGTCGACGGCGACCGCATGATGCAGTGGTTCTCCCCCCGTCGAAAGGGCGGGTTGTGGTCGGCACTCAACAAGGACCGAATCGCGCGGTTGATGCGTGAAGGGCTCATGACCGAGGTCGGTCGGGCGACCATCGATGAGGCCAAGGCCGACGGTTCGTGGTCCCAGACCGACGAGGTCGATGCCCTCATCGTCCCCGCCGATCTGCAAGCCGCACTTGATGCCGCTCCCGAGGCGGAAGCCGCGTATCAGGCCATGATCGACTCGGCCAAGAAGCAGTACCTGTGGTGGATTCACACCGCCAAGCGGCCGACTACCCGCGCCAACCGAATCGAGGAAGCCATCCGCAAGCTCGCTTCGGGGGAGACCCTGGGCTCAACCTAGACACCGTGCAGCACTCAGCCTTGACGGCGATGCTGATCCTCTTGCGGGGAACGGCAACGCATGGAGATCCAGTTTCGCCTGGAATCCCCACCCTCTCCGCCGGCCCGACGGTTCGTTCCATCGATGCATAGGGACACCCACCCATCGGGGGGCGAACCGTTTCGCGATCGGTGGTATGTCCCGGCTCGTCGTACCGGGCCGGTACCATCGCCGTCGTGAAGATCCTCCACACCTCCGACTGGCATGTCGGACGCACGATTCGAGGTCGGAGTCGGGCCGAGGAGCATCGGGCCGTTCTGGCGGAGATCACCGGTATCGCCGGAAATGAGGGCGTTGACCTGATTCTGGTGGCGGGCGACCTGTTTGATGTGGTCGCTCCTTCCCCGGAATCCGAACAGATCGTGTTCCGCGCCTTGCTCGACCTGGCCGACATTGCCCCGGTAGTCGCTGTAGCAGGTAACCATGATCATCCCCGCCGGTTGGAAGCCGTTGCCCCATTGCTCGAGTTGGGCAGAGTCACGGTGGGATCGACCCTCAGACGGCCCGAAGATGGAGGCGTCATCACCGTCGATACCGAGTCCGGCGAGACGGGTCGCATCGCCCTCGTTCCGTTCGTCGGGCAACGGGCCATCGTCTCGGCCACCGACCTCATGGCGCTCGACCCGGACCAGCACGGGGGCAAGTACGCCGGCCGGCTGGCCGGGGTGATCGACAAACTGACCGAAGGCCTTTCCCTCGACCAGGTCAACCTGGTCGTTGCTCACTTGATGGTGGCAGGAGGCACCCTGGGCGGCGGAGAGCGCTCGGCGCACACCATTTTCGACTACGCGGTCTCTTCCCAGGCCTTCGACGGTTCGCTTTCCTACGTCGCCTTGGGTCACCTCCACCGACCTCAGAAGGTCCCTGCGGCCGGACCGGTCTGGTACTCGGGATCGCCGCTGCAGATGGATTTCGGCGAGACCGAAGACCGTAAAGCGGTCCTGCTAATCGAAGCCGAACCTGGCGTTCCGGCCCGCGTCAGGGAAGTGCCACTATCGGCCGGCCGCCGCCTGCTTCGCCTGCGCGGAACTCTGGAACAGATTGCCGCGCTGCAAGACGAGGTCGGCGACGCCTACCTGCGGATCGAATTGGAGGAGACCGCCCGGGTCGGCCTGGCCGACGAAGTCAGACGGCTCTTCCCGGACGCGGTTGATGTGGCTATTGCCGCGCCGGAAAAGGGCGGGGAAACCGCCCCTCCGGTCAGATTGGGCCGCCCTCCCCACGAGCTGTTCACCGAGTACCTCACCCAGAAGAATGCGCTCGACGAACGGTTGGTGGCGCTCTTCGACGAACTACTGGCGGAGTCGCATGAGACCTAGGCAGCTGGAGCTCTCCGGGTTCACTGCCTTTCGTGATCCGGTGACGGTCGATTTCAGGGGAGCCGATCTGTTTGCCCTGACCGGACCGACCGGCTCCGGCAAGAGCTCAATCATCGACGCCATCGTTTTTTCACTCTATGGGTCGGTGCCGCGAATCGGCCAGCGCGATGTGGCACCGATCGTGTCGCTCGGCAAATTGGAGGCGCGGGTTCGATTTGAGTTCTCCCTGGACGGGACCGACTACACGGTTGTCCGGGTGGTGCGGAGGACCAAGACCGGCGCCTCCACCGCCGAAGCTCGCCTGGAGCGGGATGGCGAGGTGCTGGCCGGGACCGCCGACGAGGTCACCGAGACTATCGGGCGACTTCTGGGGCTGGACTTCGACCATTTCACGAAATCGGTGGTGCTGCCGCAGGGACAATTCGCGGCCTTTCTGCACGACCGCCCTGCCGACCGGCAGAAGCTCTTGCGAGAGCTGCTCGATCTGGGTGTGTACGAACGCATGCGGGATCTGGCCAAACAGCGGAAGACAGCCGCCGATACGAAGGTGCAGATCCTGCAAACCCAGCTCGATGAGCTGGCCTATGCAACATCCGAGACAACGAATCTGGCCGAGAAGAGATTGCTCCGCCTCCAGGCCCTGGGAAAAAGGATCGAGGAAGCCGAACCGAAACTCCAGGCGCTCCGGGATCGGATTGGATTGGTATCCGAAACCACCACCCGGGCTCGTGCCTCGATCGGTCAACTAAATAGTGTCAGGGTCCCCGAAGGCATGCAGGCCCTGGCCACCCGGTTGACCGAGGCTCGATGGACAACCGAGAAGGCGAACGACGAGGCGACTGCGGCGAGGGAGAAGTTGAAGAAGGTCGAGGCAACCCGGCAAACTCTCCCGGCTGCAGCAGAGATCGAACGCATTGTCGGCTTGCACCGTGCCCTGGCCACCGACCAAATCACCAGCGGGGGCCTGACGAAAGCTCTGGACAAGACGTCCAAGGATGCGAGAGCAGCCGCTGATGGGCTCAAAGCGGCGGAGGCCGCCGTGCTGGCCGCCCGCCGCGACCTGGAGTCTGCGAGTCGCAGTCATGCGGCCCACGCCCTGGCTGCCACGCTGGTGGCCGGCGAACCCTGTCCGGTCTGCCGCACGACAGTTGAGCAGCTCCCGCATAGTGAGTCACCGCCGGCGTTGGCCGCGGCCGAGGCTGCCCGTGACGCGGCGTTGGCCGTGGAGAATGCGGCCCGGCAACGGGATGGGGTCACCGGCAAACGGTTGGCGACCGAAGAGGCCCGTTTGGCTGATACCACTACCAGGATCGAGGGGTTCGAGAAAGATCTTGCCGACGCTCCTGACCTCGACGAGGCGCTGGAGACCATGGGAGAAATCACGGCCGTCGAAGCCAACCTGAAAGAAGCTCGAGCGGAGGCTGATCGGGCCGCGCGAGCCGTCGACAGCGCTCGCAAGAAGGCGGATGCCATCGAAACCGAAACGACGGCCGCCCGACGGCGATTCGACCAAACCCGCGACCAGGTGGCGTCGCTGGAGCCTCCGGCTCCAGAGCGGACAGATCTAGCCGCCGATTGGAACCAGCTGCGCGTCTGGGCTGTCGGGATGATCGCTCGATTGACCGACGAGTCCGCTGCCTCCGAGCAGCTCATCGAGGATCTTCAGCGCCAACAGAGCGATCAGGAGGGTGTTCTCAACGATCTCGTCGAACAGGAAGGTCTCGACATTGGCGGTCGGCCGATCAGGGATGTCGTCGTGGCAGCCGTGGCCGCGGCAACTCATGAACTGGCCGGCCTCCGCCAGGCGGGCCTGCGCGCCGACGAGATCCGGGCAACGATTGCTACCAGCACCGAGACTGCCGAACTGGCGAAGAGCCTGGGCAGGCACCTATCGGCCACCGGATTTGAAGCATGGTTGATGGAAGAAGCCCTTTCGGCCCTGGTGGCCGGCGCCAATCTCCTGCTGGACGAGCTGGCCGACGGGGCGTATTCGCTGGAGGTGGTGAAGCGCGACTTCCGGGTTGTCGATCATCGCAACGCCGACGAAGCGCGTCCCGTCAAAACACTCTCTGGAGGTGAGACCTTCCTGGTCTCATTGGCCCTCGCTCTTTCCTTGGCGGAACAGCTGGCATCGATGTCGGTTCACGGTGGCGGCCGGCTCGAATCGGTGTTTCTCGATGAGGGATTCGGCACCCTCGACGCAGAGACGCTCGATACGGTGGCGCACGTGATCCAGGAGCTTGGAGCGCGCGGACGCACGGTGGGGATCGTTACGCATGTGCGGGAATTGGCCGAGCAGGTCCCGGTTCGATTCGAGGTGCGCAAGGGACCCGGGACGGCAACCGTAGAACGGGTGGAGCTATGAGATTCACCGTCGAACCCTGGGCCCCCGAGTACGGGACGCCGACCGGCGCGGAACTGGAAGAGACCACCGTGGTCCCGGAAGTAGACATCGAGGTGTCGGCTCGCGACTGGGCGCCCATCGCTCCGACGGGCCAGGGGGCCGACTCTGTCCTGTTCGTCGACGGCGTGCGCCGGGTTGATGCGAATGTCTGGATCTCGCAGCCGAACGGGACGGCGACCCTTGGGCTGTGCGCGACGTACGCCGCCGGGGCGGTGCACTGTGACGGCAAGGCCGAACTGGTAGCGAGCGAAGTGCGGCGCGGGCTCTTCACGGCCGCCGCCGGAGCCGCTCCAATCGTTACCCGCCATGCCGAATACCAAGTGCGGGCGGTGGCCGGATCCACTCCGGAAGAGCTGTGGCTGGGTATCCAGCAGCGGATGGGTGAAAACGAAAAGGAAATCGCGGCTCGGCACGCCGCGGATTCCCTCATCGTCGTGGACGGGCCTCTGAGCGGAGCCCACGTGCGAGGAGCGGTTGGGTACGTGAAGACCCACCACGTCCAGTACCTTCCCCCGGCCTTGCGGCCGGTGATCGGCCACCTCGGCGCCGGGCAACGGACGCCCTTGTTTCTCACCACAACCGCCTGGAGCCGCTATTCGTGGTACCTTCGACTGCCGGGTCCCGCCGACCATCCCTGGGCGTCGGTTGTGCGTTGTGAGGCTCCGGCCGATCTGGGTACGGCGGCGGCGGCGGAACTGGCAGACTCTGTGACGCTCACGTTGCCACGTTTTGCGTCACACGGTCACAAGGATCCTCGGGCCCCACAGAACCTGTACCCGATCGGTGGGCTCGAGCGGGCATTGCGCCGCCGGCTGGGCGATCAAGGCCTGCTGTACCGCTCGTTGCGGGTGGCCGCCTCCCGCTAGCTCCCGTCGACGGTTTCGGTGGCTGCGACGGGGCCCGTCTTCCCGGCCTCGGGCGAATCGGTCGATGTCCGGGGCGCCAACCCGTCTGCGTCGTTGCGTCGCTTCGTATACCTCCAGGCCAACCAGATCAGT
>Ga0224512_10000194_pt1 | contig 65569 bp, 58 predicted proteins | sample SF_May12_sed_USG_4_FD_169103 | JGI IMG/M metagenome (GOLD analysis project Ga0224512, IMG submission 169103) | Sediment microbial communities from San Francisco Bay, California, United States - SF_May12_sed_USGS_13 | ecosystem: Environmental > Aquatic > Marine > Sediment | place: USA...
CACTGGAAACGATTGCCAAGCAACAGCAGTCCCCGTATAAAAAAACCGAACCTCTTGAATACGGCCAGCCGTGGATCTCGAAGTTTTCTTAAAAGCAGGTTTTTCACTTCGTTCGGTTATTCCGATGTGTACCGTTTCCGCCATTCGCGATTTGAATTGGTCATGTCGTCGACTTCACCAGCGCCGCTTAGCTATTCATATAACATAATGCGTAATATGAGGGCCGGTCCTTGATAATATCTAAGTTTTCGTGAACAGTTAGCCACCGACCACGGGCGAGGATTAATCGTGATTGAGTTTATATAGATCGATGCTAAAACAAAAACAAGAATATGCGATCGTGATCGGTATAGACACAATGCAGGGGCTGCAGGCGGCGCGAATTCTCGCGGGGCACGATATTCCCGTCATAGGGATTGCCAGCAATCTGCGTCATCATGCCTGTCGGACCAACGTGTGCGAAAAAATTCTGCAGGTTGACACAAACACGGAAAGCCTCATACAAACACTGATTTCGCTCGGCCCGACTCTGACGGCCAAAGCGGTGCTTTATCCTTGCCACGATCAATGCGTCTGGTTGATCTCCGAACATCGAGTTGTCCTGGAAGCCTGGTATTTCGTAATGCTGGCGGACGCGAAAGCTGTCAAGACCTTGAGTGACAAAGATAGCTTTTACGAGTTTGCGAGCGAACTGGGGGTTGCGGTCCCGCAATCATTTGTGCTGCGATGTCAGGATGAGGCTGACTCGGCGGCTCAGCAATTGAAATTTCCATGTGTAATCAAGCCTGTTCGACGAAGTACTCAATGGGACTTGCAGACACTGTCAAAGGCCTTCCGAGCCGAGGATTCAGAGGAATTCTTGTCCATCTACGAAAAAGTAAATGGATGGGCGCCTGAATTATTGGCACAGCAGTGGATTGTCGGTACCGATGCTGATCTTTACTCGTGCAATTGCTATTTCGATAGTCAGTCAAATCTTGTTGCAAGCTTCATAGCACGAAAACTGCGTCAGTGGCCTCCGCGTGTTGGGTCGAGTTGTCTCGGCGAAGAATGTCGGAATGACGTTGTTCTGAATGCGGCTATCCGTATCTTCGAAAGCATCGGCTACGTTGGGCTTGGATACATAGAAATGAAGCGAGATGCTCGCTCGGGGGAATATTTTGCCATTGAGGCCAACGTTGGCCGGCCGACGGGTAGATCAGCGATCGCCGAAGCCGGTGGCGTAAGCATGTTGTATGCCATGTATTGCGATGCTGTCGGTCTGACTCGACCGGCCGATCTTGAGCAAAAGTACCTCGGCGTAAAATGGATTGATCTACGCCATGATTTTCAATCTGCGCTTTATTATTATCGAAGGGACGAATTGACGCTGCGAGATTGGTACAAGTCTTTGCGGGGCCGAAAGGCGTATGCGGTGTTCTCACTGCGCGATCCCTTACCTTTCTTTGCCGACTTGGCGGGCGCCATACTCGTGGCTCTATCGCCCCGAAAGCGGGCATTGAGAAAACAGCCCAGCTTCATGAAGTCAACAACGTCGATGCCGGCACCAGTAGTCACCAGCGATGAGACCGAACTGTGAAGTTACTACTACTGAGTCGCATATTCGAAGAATCCATTGCGTGCCTGCGCGAAACGCACGATGTGATCGAGGCTTTCGATGCCACGCCGGATGAGCTGCAAGAAATGATTGCCGATCGAGAAGCCCTTGTTTTTCGAAGCGGTGTCGACGTTAGCGCGGAATTAATGGCGCGGGCACCTGGTCTTAAGTTGCTCATTCGCGCAGGTTCGGGGCTCGACAACATCGATCTGGATTATGTGAGTGCGCACGGCCTGGAACTGATTCGGATTCCTGGACCAGGCGCCAGGGCGGTATCGGAACTTGCTTTCAGCTTTATGCTAGCGCTGACGCGGCAGATAATTCCGGCCGACCGGATGCTCCGGGCCGGCCATTGGGCGAAGCACGAACTTTCGGGATACCTGCTTGAAGGGAAGACCCTCGGTGTTTATGGTGCCGGCAATATTGGTTCGCTCGTTGGACGCATGGGCGCCGCATGGGGCATGAATGTGTTGGCCTGCGTGGAATTCCCATCGGATGAAAGAGAGAAAGAGCTTCGCCAACAAAATATTAGACTGGTGGGCGCCGATGCGGTTGTGTCGAACTCCGATTTTCTGAGTATTAATCTACCGTTGAGCGCGACCACACGTGGTTTGATAGATGCGAACACCATTACGCGGATGAAATCAGGCAGTTACCTGGTAAATCTTGCGCGTGGTGGTATTGTCGACGAAAATGCGCTTCTTGATGCTTTGACTTCGGGCCGTTTACGTGGAGCTGCGCTGGATGTCCATGCGGCCGAAGGTGAGGGTAAAATATCTGTGCTTGCAGAATTGCCGAACGTGATACTGACACCGCATATCGGCGCGATGACGGTCGATTCGCAACGTGCAGTCGGGGAGCGGGTCGTTGAAATCGTCGGTGGCTATCCTTGATCCGACGGGCGTCCTCGCGTGCGCTCGCGTTGAGGATGGCCGGCAGTAGCGACGGCCTCTGGTGTGTCGTTGTATTCGGTGCCCATGCGTGTGAAGTGATACCGTGTGATTTGTCTGCGCGGTTCATTATTTAGGAATACTCGTGAGTGAGATAAGTCGGCCTGCGGGTGTTCATAAAAAAAACTTTAATGGTTTTGTGGTCGCGATTATCGGCACAGACGGCGCTGGGAAATCGACTGTCGCCAACAAGCTTCGCGATGCGCACCCATTATCGATGAAGTACATCTATATGGGCGCATCACTCGAGGCGAGCAATATCTCTTTGCCGACGTCACGATGGCTTGTGACTATGAAGCGCCGTCGTTTAGCGCAGATTTCTACCGAGTACGATCGTTTGCCACCGGCTGCAATGATGACCGACGCAATGAGGGCACGCTTGCCCCGCGGCAAAACTGTCAAAGCGCTCGGTGTCATAAACCGAATCGCTGAGGAGTGGTATCGCCAGGTTTTTGTCTGGTACTACACCTGGCGCGGCTACATCGTGATTTGCGACCGCCACTTTCTCTATGAATATTTTCCCGATAGCGAAAGTCTCGGCTCAAAAGACCGACGACTTAGTGTGCGCCTGCACGCCAGTCTCCTCAGCCGCTTTTATCCGAAGCCCCATCTCACGGTCTTCCTGGACGCCTCGCCAGAGGTGTTATATGCCCGTAAACCCGAATGGACGATTGAGCATCTCGAGAAGCAGCGCGCAGGGATCATCGAGCAAGGCAAAGCCGCCAAAGAATTCGTTCGCGTTGACGCCACACAGCCGGAAGACAAAGTTTTCTCAGAAGTTTATGCACAAATTGAGCGATTTCGAGCAAATCAAGCCGGATAAAAAGCGATGAACACCATGTCTGGGTTTTCGCAGATTTGCCGATCATATATCATCATGATTCTTCCAGCCGTCAGTTCAGCAATTTGCTGTAAATAGTCTCGGCAGTGCGTCTACAGGAATCCCCGTCTACATACGTATTAAAGCGCCTTCGTGTCGCCGCCCAGTCCGCTCGTTCATCCGCTGAATCGTGGACCTCATTTACGACGTCCGTGAGCGATTCCATGAGTTCCGCGGCAGTCGAACAAACAGGGCCAACCGCGATATCGTTCGGGTCGAAGATGAGCGATCGGCTGCTCGCGATAAACTCTTCCATGTCCGGAGCATAGTAGATAATCGGTCGCTGCAGCAGCATATAATCAAAAATGATCGACGAGTAATCGCTGATTAAAGCATCGGTGTAAGCCATCATGCTGTAAATATCAGTTTCCATCGGAAGCTCTACGATATAACTCCCGCTGCCGCGAAAAGTACTTTTATCGTCCGGATGAAACTTGTAGAAAAAAGTGGCGCCCAATGTCTGCATTAATTGATCAAGAGCAGTCCAGTCCAGATTAAAATATGGGTTACCGCTATCACGATAGGTCGGTAGATACATGAAAATTCGGCGCTTTGCGCCCACCGCTGCCTTGAAAGAAGCAGGCCAATTGCGTTGTGATTTTGCTGCGGCTTCCGCGCTCAAAAACATTACATCGTTGCGGGGATAACCAGTGATGACTACCGCCTGTTTGGGCAAATCGAATGCACGCCGCGTAATTTCCGCCATCTCCGGCGACGTCGATATTATGAGGTCGGGACGATCGACATGCCAGGGCATCATCATAGCCAGAAACCATCGCTCCGGTAACGAGCCATGAAATAGACGGTAATAGCGACTTCGCGGGTTGTCGATATCGCGTTCAAACGCTTTGAGTGGCACACCGCTCCAGAGGTTTACCTTGGTGGCCTTGCGCGACGTCCAGAAATTGATGTCTTTGGAAAAGGAATCGAAAATGTACAGCTTTGCCCGCAAACAGCACCAAACGCCATGCAGTGACCAGATCCAGTGTGCCTCGTAACCCTGTTCGCGTAGCGACGTTACGATACCTGGCGCACGAGAAATCCAGACCGGGCGGACGCCTTCCTTCAATTCGCGCTGGCAGTAAAGAAAGAACGAGGCGCTATTGTCCGCGAACCGATACCCTCCCCAAGAGCCAAACACCCATAGGTCTGATCGACGGGAGACGAATCCAGACAAAAAATAAAAGGGAAAAAGAAAAAATCGGGCCAAAAGGAAACCGAAATAAGATACGAAACGAAGTGCTTGGTTCATCTTGTCTCATTGCTAGATCGTCGTGTACCGGACGGTGATGGTCGTTCGTCTAATGTGTACATTGAATATACGCTACACTCAGATCAGAGTACCATCTCCGGGCATTCTAATCGCAGTTCTAAACAACAACTATCACGCCTAAATGCTCACTACTGTGCCTCACAATCGTGGAGACCGAAATAGAAATCTCCGCGTCTTGCATCTGCTAAGGGCGCCGGTCGGAGGCCTGTTTCGGCATGTTTGTGACCTCGCGCGCGAACAATGTGCCAGGGACCTGAATGTGGGCATCGTCTGTGATTCCTCGACCGGCACTGCGTTTACAGATTCTGCTCTCGGTTCGCTGGCCGATGTCTGTAAACTGGGCATTCATCGAGTCCCAATGCGACGGAAGCCGGGCCCGGCGGACTGGAGCGTAGCACGCGCAATCAATAGGATTGCTTCCGGAGTATCGCCAAACATTTTGCATGGCCATGGAGCGAAAGGTGCCGCTTATGCGCGACTGCTCGCGTCACGCTTGCGTGCGAAAGCAATCTACACGCCTCATGGGGGGTCCCTGCATTTTTCGTACGCAACCTTGAGTGGCGGCTTGTATTTGACGCTCGAACGATTGCTGAAACGTCGTACCGACGCCTGCATTTTTGAAAGCGAATTCGCCCTGAAGTCCTATCTTGATAACGTCGGACCGATAGATTGCCCTTATCGGGTCATTCACAATGGTTTGCAGGAAAGCGAATTTGCCGAATTGCCGTCGCAAGCAGCGACGTATGATTTCGTATTTATCGGCGAGCTGAGAACCCTTAAGGGCATCTATACCTTCCTGGATGCAATATCTGAAGTTGCGCGGCTGCAAAATCTATCAATATTGATCGTCGGGCAAGGCGATCAGGAGTCCTCGGTACGATCGCGAGTTGCCGAATTGGATCTGGCTGAATCTGTAAAAATGTCTCCCTCCATACACCCGGCGTCGAAGGTCTTCGCCAGTGCCGGTTGCGTGGTAGCTCCATCATTTGCTGAATCCTTTCCCTATATCGTCTTGGAGTGTCTTGCAGCCGGCGTGCCTCTATTGACGACGAGCGTTGGCGGCATTCCCGAGATATTTGGCCCCTTCAGCGATCAGCTGCTGCCGCCGGGTGATCCGCACGCGCTTGCCGATGCCATGCGCGCAGTCTTACGGGATTTGGAAGGCGCTAAGGAGAAGTCGGCGGCACTCCAAAGTCACGTCAGAGAGCGTTTTCTCGTTACGCAAATGGTTGACGATATCAATAATTTATATCGCGAATTACTCGGCATGCCCGCACAGAAATTGTGATTACTCAATTAACGTCAAGTTTGCGAAAGTTATTGAACAAGGCAAATGGCAGGCCGCTGAGGAATAGCTTGACGTTGCGAGCTTGCTGGTAATCACCGTTAAGCGACACTCGCGGTAGCGCAGTCAGATGCTCAGCGTGTTCTGGAAACACGACGCCCTTGCGTGTGGTCACAGCCGTCAAGAACCCCAGTTCCTTCGCCATACTAAATTCTCTGCCAGCCGCAGAATGAGCGTCACCGTACGGGTACGCAAAATGAAGGGGCTTTATACCCGTATGTTGCTCGATCAAGTCTTGGCTACGCGCCATTTCTATTTGTACTTCGCTGTATGATAATTTGCTTAGGGCCCAATGATTTACAGTATGCGCACCAATCGTGAGGAGGTTGCTACGCTGCATTTCCGTGATCATCTCCCACGACAACGCAGTATCTGACGAATCGGGTTTCGTAGAATTCGCGATATAATGTTCTTTGATCGCCTTGAATGTCTTCAGCTGCGTCTCCAACGGCATGCTGCGCAGCGCCCAATAGATGGTTTCATACGCCACGTACTTCTGCCTGATGGTTTCAGATGTGAATTCCCGCCGGGTTCCGTTGATAAGGACCTCTACCCGCCTCTCCCTGAGCACGATATCTTCGAGATCCTGCCACCACAAATCAACGCTGCCGTCCAGTAAACCAGTGCAGACATAAATGGCGAACGGCACTTGATGCTTCTTGAAAAGCGGGAAAGCATAGTGGTAGTTATCGGCATAGCCGTCGTCCAACGTAAGGGCGATGAAACGTCGCTGGAAATCTTTTTCTACCAGCCGACGTTGGAATTCGTTCAGCGAGACGATTTCATAGCCGAGTTCTTTTACCTGCAGAATCGTGGCCTCGAGAAACTCAGGCGTAACCTCCAGTATCCGGTTTGGTGAAAAACTACAGTCAGGGCCGCGCGGTCGAATGTGATGCAGCGTCAGCAATGCCCCAACGCCACGGAAGCGGTTCTTTAGAGAATAATAGGCCCCACTGTAATAGAGGCCGTTAAGGGCGTATTTGTAAAAAGTTGTCCGGATCGACACTATAAGAAACACCGCGAGTGAAGGCGTCATAAGGAATTTACTCCCCGAGAGCCGCTTATGCCACTTTCAAATGGCGCACCAATAGTTGAACTGGTCCGGACGCATTAATGGGCTTGCTTTGGCGGCCGCTATGGGTTGAAATAAATTCTGCTTGGCATATTCGCTAGACATCAAGAAATTTGCCAGAGTGTTTATTGTAAAGTTCAAAAATAGAAAGAAATAATAATAGGATAGGACATGCAAACAGCTACGGACGCCGCCTTAGGCAGACTGGTGCAGTCCGGAAAGCAGCACCGAAGGCTTTCTGAAAGCATCGCTGTCGGTCTCGTTGCACTCCTCGACATATTTCTGATTCTCGGTAGCGGGCTGGTGATCTTTTCCATGTACCTTTATTTTGTCCTGGAGCCTGGCGCCGTCATCCGCTATGGAACAGTAATGATGATCACCACATATTTGCTTGTGCAGTCCTTTTATTTTGGGGGATTGTATCGATTCAATGCCATCATCACGCCCGGTCAACAAGTCGGCAAAATTATCTCGATCTCAACCTTCGTCTTTCTGGTACTCGTTACCGCCGGTTTTGCTTTAAAGATCTCCGAGGACTATTCCCGGTTCTGGTTATTCAGTACGGCAGCAACCTCGATTGCGGCGATTTGTCTTGGCCGTATCAGTTTCCTTGCTGTGATACGTTGGATGACCGAAAAAGACTATCTGGCCCGGGACATACTCATCTATGGTGCCACCGAACAGGCTCAGAGGTTCATCGGGCATTTACGCACAATGAATGCACCCTGGAACAAAGTTATCGGCGTCTTTGATGACCGGTTTTCTGATTCTGAAGTAGACATGGACGGGGTGCCACTGCGGGGCAATCTGGATGACCTGATTCAGTGCGCTCGTGAAACTCGGGCGGATGAGATTATCATAGCATTGCCTTGGGGCAATCAGACTCGTATATCTGAGATATTGCAGAGGCTAAGGGTTTTGCCAACCAACATTCGTCTAAGTCCGGAGATTGAGAGTCTGCGCATATTGAGCGGTACCATGAACTATCAATACGGCGTCCCCCTGGTGTCAATTTATGAGAAGCCATTGTCCGAATGGCACGTCGTTGTGAAACGGACATTCGATGTCTGCGTCAGTGCTGTGCTGCTGCTGCTGTTGGCACCGCTAATGGTCGTGTTGTTCGTCGGAGTCAAAGTCGATAGCCCCGGGCCGATATTCTTCAGGCAGAAACGCTATGGTTTTAACAACGAGTTGATTCAGATCTGGAAGCTCAGAACCATGTACATCGAACAGCAAGACGAGAATGCGGAGAGACTGGCGACACCGGACGACCCTCGTGTGACGCGATTTGGGTCGTTTTTGCGCCGAACCAGTCTCGACGAGCTGCCGCAGCTGTTCAATGTTCTCCTTGGCGACATGTCATTGGTCGGGCCGCGACCACATGCCTTGCGGGCCAAAGCCGCCGGGCAACTTTATCAGGACGCCGTCGGAGAGTATGCGGCGCGACACAGGGTCAAACCGGGGCTGACTGGTTGGGCTCAGGTCAATGGCTGGCGGGGCGAGACCGACACCCATGAAAAGATCGTAAAACGCGTCGAACACGACCTCTATTACATCGAAAACTGGTCTATTCGGCTGGACATACGAATTTTGTTGCGCACTTTCAGTGTGCTCATCAATCAGAAAAACGCCTACTAGAAAATTCGCCGCGACGCAGGCAGCGTCATTCGGCTTCGCTGTAGTACTTACTCAGCGTTCCGTGGTATGCGCCGGAGTCGCCATACAAGTATTTTGAATGCTTGGTGACATCCACCATATTCAAGAGTGCGCCCGCCAGATGCCCCTTCGCTCGTGCGAGCTCTTTTAGAGCATGTGTAACGGCTGCTCGTGGTGTCTCGGACCAGCGCACCACCAGCATGGTCGAATCCGCTTTCCTGCTGAGGGCGCAAGCGTCCAGGGCAGCCATGACTGGCGGCGTATCAATCACGATCAGATCGTATTTTTTTCTCGCCTGAGCCAGAAATTCGTCCATCGCCTTCGAGTCCAGAAGGGCTAATGGATCTTCGACCGACTCACCAGCCGTAATAAAATCAAGTGATGTATCAAGGTCGTAATTGACAGGCAACAGCGCGTCCGGGCCGTCCTTCAGTATTTCCATGAGGCCTGGCTGCAGCGGCGCATCGAGAGCCGTATGCACGGCTGGTTTGCGGATATCGGCATCGATCAGGAGAGTTTTTTGCCCGGACAACGCTTGAGTTCGCGCCAGGCCCAATGCGATGGTCGTCTTACCCTCGCCCGGTTGCGACGAGGCAATAACAACGATGTTGGGCTTGCCCGGCGTTGCCAGTGACAGGCTCCAGAATACGGTGCGCAATGCCTGGGAAATAGCCGACCGCGGGCGTTTCATGATGTAATCAAGGGGTCCGGACTTGCGGGCCTCCTTTTCGTCAAGCAATGGAACGAATCCAAGCGAGGTTACCCCGGTCTCGTCCTCGATTTGCTGTCCGCTGACAAATCCTCGATGCAGTGTTTCGAGCACAAACACTGCGATGAGCGCCAGAAGTCCAGACAGTAGAGTTACTGTGCCAAACACAAACTTCTTGTTGGGGAAAGATGCTTTAGACGGTGCATCGGCTCGTGAAATAATGCGTGCATCGGCTTGCTGCGGCCGAGATTCGTCCTGCGAGCCGATTTCCTTGTAACGGGCGAGCAGCGTAGTGAGCAAGGCGCGGTCGGCTTCAGCTTCGCGCTCCAAAGCACGAAGCTGAATTTGCTTATCGTTTGATGAGGCCATGACTTCTTTTACCCGACTGAGCTCGCGCTCCAGTGCCGCCTCGCGCGCGCTCGCAATTGATACCTCGTTCGATAGATTCCGCACAATCTTGTTAACTTCGGTGTCGATTTTTGTGGCGATGTCCTCAGCTTCCGCGTTCAGCTGGACCATTTTCGGATGCGAGGGGCCGTATTCGGCGGAGAGTTCAGCGACCCTGCGTTCTACCTGAGATTGTTGTTCTTTTAAGCGTTGGATGAGTGCCGAGTCCAGTACTTCACTGGCCGTGGCGACACTGCCTTCTGACTTGATCAGGCTTGTCACCTGTCCCAGTCGGGCTCGGGCTTCGGCTTCGGCCGTGCGCGCCAAAACCAGCCGGCCGTTCAAATCGGCAATCTGCTGGTCCGTAAGTGTGACACCCTCCGTCTGCAGCAAGCCAGCGGTTTCACGAAATTCCTCGACCGCCCTCTCGGACGCGGACACCTGCTCCCTGAGTTCGCCCACACGCTCATTTAGCCAGGCGTTGGCTATTTTCGTCGCCTCGAATTTAGTCTCCATCTGCGACAGCAAATACTCGTCCGCCAGCGTGTTAGAAATCAGCGCTGCCTTTTCCGGATCAATGGAAGCAAAGATTACTGATAAAACCCGGGAATTTTTTACAGCTTCGACGTCAAGTCGTTTAAGGAAAGCATCGATTACTCCGGCGTGATCGGCCTTGTCAGCGTCCGCAATTCCCTGCCGCAGTAGCCCCGACGAGCCGAGCTGGCTATTGAATTCGGGGTCCTGATCAAGCGCTAGCCGCTTGATTGTCGCGGCTGCGAGGCCGCGGGACCGCAGCACTTCGACCTGGCTGCGAACACCCTGATCGTCCGCGGCGCGCCCGGAAAGAACCGAATCCACTGTCGGAATCGACACGCCTTGAGATTCCAACAGCAGCAGAGTCTGGGCCTTAAATCGTGGTGTCATGAACTGTAGAACAAGTCCGGCCAGAATCAGGCTGCCGAGCATAATGGCGGCTATAAGCCATTTTCGCCGATAAACGATATTAAGCAGTTCTCCGAGCCCCGGATCGCCAGCGGCACCGGAAATGACGGTCCTGGGAGCCTGCGTCGCCGGAGGCTGGCTTATTTCCGGGGAATCGGCCGGCCTTCGTCTTTGCCGTGCGAAGCTGAGTGGTCTGTGTTTTTTCATGGGTAGTTAGAAGAAGCGCTCCGGTACTTCGATCACATCTCCGGGCAAAACGGCCGTGTCCGACTTAGCTTCAATCATATTCTGCCCTGCGTTTCCTGGCCGTGTGATACGCACCGCTTTCGTGCGCGCTCGATACGTATATCCTCCCGCAAGCGCTACTGCTTTTAGCACTGTCATACCGCTGGCATAGGGATAACTGCCGGGCGCCTTTACCTCGCCGATTATATAAAATGGGCGATAAGTAAGAACGTCTACGTTGACCTTCGGGTGCTTAAGATAGTCCGGTTGGAGTTTTGCCGTAATCGCAAGCTCGAGTTCTTCTACGGTAAGCCCGCTTCCCCGTACGTCCTGAATTAGCGGCAGGGAGACAATTCCCTGACTGTCTATCTCGAATTCGCCCGAAAGGTCTTCGTGGCCATATACCGTCACCTTGACTCGATCGCCGGACCCAAGTCGATAAGCCGTTGGCTCCTCGTCGGCGACGGCTGAGCCGTTAATACAACCAAGCGTAATAATTATCGCAATCGCGAATCGATATAGGTCTCCAATCAAACTTGTTCGCATTATTACAGGTGCCCCTCTATTGTTAGCCTTACCAGGTTCCTGGAGAATTCGATCCCGCTGTTTGGTGTTGGCTCACTATCACGTTGCCTGTAACTGTACCCCAGCGTCAACTCAAGTCGGCGGTTCATGATGTATCGTGCGGAGAAGTTTGCGGAGCGAATATCATCCTGTCTTTCAATGCCCTTGAATTCTACCTGCGTGGTATTCAATGCGAGGCTTAGAATTAGATTCCGTAATAATTCATGATCGACGCCCACGCCAAATCGCTTAACATTGGTCCCCCCCGTCTCGCCAATTGTTGTCGGCTCCACTTCGCGTCGCGCAGAAAAATTGAGGGTCGTCAAGCCAGAAATATTCCAAAATACTTTGGCACCGAATGACAGGCCATCGATCTTGTCGAATCTCGGATCGTCGTAAGTCTCCGACAGATACCCAACAAAAACGTCTCCAAAGGTCTTTCCGGAAAAATCAAACGTAGTTCCAAGCGCAAATTCGTAGCCGGTCGAGCTCCGTTCAAATCCTCCGTCATCAAATTGATCGTCGTATTCCACCGAATGCGCACTGCCCTGAAGAAAAAGCGAATACTCGGAATCAAGACCGTAACCGAAACGAGCAGTACCGCTCAGCCGCTGCCTGTCACGATCATCATTGTTGACCAACCCGTTTGCTGCGAGCGAGTCTTCGAACTCCAGCTTTCGATATTCACCGGTCAGACTGGTGTGTAGTTGTCGAGGAGCCCGCGGGGTTTCATAAGAAATCGAAGCAGTGTTGCGATAGAATTTCGTAGGTTCGAAGCCGCGCGCGTCGTCAGGAGAGTCGCGGTCCTCATGGAGCCGCGCATGGGAAATTGCGCCGATGAAAAATCGGGCCTGACTGACATCGAGTCGCCCCTCGCCCCAAACGGAATAATCGACGTGATCTTCAGTGTCGTAATCGGAATAGCGAAAAATGTCGGCATCGACACCGAGGTTCAATTTGTGGCGACCCCAGTCGGAATTAATCGCAATCCCCGGCGACACTTGTAGGATTGAATCACTGATGCTATCGACGTCGTCAGCATAGATATTGCTGTCACGGGTAATACCGCCAACCACTTCTGGAAAAAGAGTAAACGCGCCGAGGCGCACACCGAGCGCATCGAGTTCCGGACGCGTGCGATCGGCAACGGTATCATTGCGCACGACTTCCTCTGCTGCCGACAGCTGCCCGAGAAGCTGGCTTGCACTGAACAGCATGAGCGTCAAACACCTGTTTGTTTTCTTATTCATTATAATTCGGTGTCTTTCTTTCTAGTGTACGAATCGATGGCGTCCGAGGCTAGCACTAAAAACGCGGGTTCATCCCTCTACTTTATGTCTGTCAGGCCGTCATTGAACATAACATCATTGTTGTCACTTGCGCGACCACGATCAATTGCGATCGTCAACGCCCAGAGCATGGCAATCAGCAGCCACATATGTCGCCAGTGTGTGCTGTCAATAAAAAGGCTTTGCAATAGGATACCCGACAAAGCGGCGAGCACTATGTGCAGATCCGTTTGTAAATTGCAGCGCAATCGGGAACGAACGGTGCCGCGAACCACCGTGAGCAGCAAGAATAAATAAAAGCTAATGGCTGCCAGCCAGCCACCTTCGATCGCTATGTGCAAATACAGATTATGCGGTTCGATACCAAATTCGGACGGAGACATGCCAGGCCCCAGACCCAGCGGCGTACTTCCGATCTCGCGTAACACCCGGCTTTGGGTATCGAATCGACCGCCGCTCTCAAGGTCATAAGTCTTGAACACCGTCGCACGGTCGACAAAACGCTGTCCAGCCGCGGTATTGTTGACTGCCCATAGGAGAGTCAGTCCGGCGGCAAAGCTCAGGAAAATGACGAGAGTAATAAGCCGCAATTTGTCTTTATTAGAAGGTGCGGAATAGATGCTAAAGATCATATAAAGGCCGAACGCAAACAAGAAGTTCATCCAGGCTCCGCGGGAAAACGACAGTAGCAGAGCGAAAATAATAATGAGGAATTTCGTAACATTGGCGACCAGCGCCAACCCGCGCGAATATGGCATGTGCGCTACGGTGTGAAGCGCGATCGGAATCAAGAAGGGTCCAAATACGTTCGCGTCTTTAAAAGGCCCGCTCGCCCGACCGAACGTATCACCAACCATCATGTCGGGCAGAAAATCGTAAAATTCCAAGCAGCCCCAAGTAGCGGCGAGAACAGCAGCAAAGGTATAACCTTTCCATATGACCCTCATCACGGATTCGGTATTGGCGGCTATGACGGACGTGAATAGCACCCAACTCGCAACCATATAAAATCTTGTCGCGAGCGGTCGTACGGTAGTCCCTGGGTCATCGGACGCAAGCGTCCCGACGAGGTTTCCGACTGTGAACATCGCTAGCAAAAAAATTGCAACGCCGCTTTCTTCGGGCACACGTAAGTTTAGTGAGAATAAAACAGCGACAAGAAGCATCACCAGAATGTCGTATGGCGCCGGCTCGACGAAAACGATACAGCTCACCGCCATCGTCAGCCAGATCAGCTTTTGGCGCCATTGATTTTCTACCGAGTATGCCTGCGTGATTTTCGCACCGATCATTATTGCACCCGAATAGAGACGGTGAATGCTTCATGCTGCTCACGTAGCGATGTTATGTAAAAACAATTCATCAATCCGCCAGGTCTTTTGCGACAAGCTTTCAGGTTAATACGATCGCAGGTTATTGCTGTATGCACAATTACATAAGCTTGCGACATGTTTTTCAATCCTGATCAACAACATCTGTACATGCCGCGTCGCAATATTTCCCTGTTAATGCAATTTCTTCAGCAATAACTGCAAGTAAGCGGTTCTCCGATACTAAAATAGCCTTCGTGATTTCGACATTAACTGATGATTGGCCATTTCTTAGAAACCAGATGTACGCAAAAAATGGAAAATATTCCGACACATTCCTGAATCTTTTCTCTGTTATGCATTTCTGTATACTTGATCGAACAATAAGGCTGTTGCATCGAAAACGGCAAAGAAGCGATAGAACCCAGGGAATATGAAATGTCTGAGCTTGCTGAAGCAGCCAATCGGATCGGATTTGGCGCTCGTCCACTGCGGCGGAAGACTGACAGGAAAACGGTACAGTTCCGTGCCTTACTGAATTCCAGCAATCTGGAATTTCTTTGCGAGGCGCACAATGGTCTGAGCGCCAAGATTTGTGAGGAAGCGGGATTTAAAGGCCTCTGGGCGAGCGGCCTGTGTTTGTCCGCTCAGTTTGGTGTCCGTGATTCCAATGAGGCGAGTTGGACTCAGTTAATGGAAATGTTGGAGTTTATGAGCGACGCCACCACCATACCCATCATGCTTGACGGTGATACAGGTTATGGAAATTTCAACAACATGCGTCGCCTGGTATCTAAACTCGAGCAACGTGATATCGCGGCCGTCTGTATCGAGGACAAGCTTTTTCCGAAAACCAACAGTTTTATAGCGTCTTACGCCGATCCTCTTGCGGACATCGACGAGTTCAGCGGAAAGATCAAAGCCGCGAAGGATGCTCAAATGAACGATTCGTTCTCGGTTATCGCAAGGGTCGAAGCCCTGATCGCCGGATGGGGCATGGATGAGGCGATCCGACGCGCCGAGGCATATCATGAAGCTGGCGCTGACGGTATTTTGATTCACAGCGCTAATTCAACTGCCGACGAAATACTCACATTCAAACGAATTTGGGGTAACCGATGCCCGGTCGTCATTGTTCCCACAAAGTACTATGCAACGCCCACCGAACAATTTCGTGAGAGCGGCTTTTCTATTGTTATCTGGGCGAATCATATCTTGCGCTCTGCCATTACGGCCATGCAACAAACAGCTCGTAAAATTCACGAGGATCAATGCCTGCATGCAGTGGAGGATGGAATTGCTTCGGTTGGTGAGATATTCAGGCTTCAGGGGGCGCCCGAATTGCAGGCAGCGGAGGAGCGCTATTTGCCGACGCGAAAGCAGAAAATACGCGGTATTGTGCTGGCCGCATCGCGAGGCGAAGAGCTTGGTACGCTAACCGCAACAATACCGAAAGCCATGATTATGGTGCGCGATAAAAGCCTGCTTGCGCACATTGTCGATTCATACCACGCAGCGGGTGTGAAGAATTTGAGCGTAGTGCGCGGTTATCAAAAAAAATCGATCAATCTGACCGGCATCGATTACGTTGATAACGATGAATTTGCTGACACGGGAGAACTTTTCTCGTTGAAACTTGCGTTGGATGCCGTAACGGAATCTGAGACTGATATAGTAATTTCATATGGGGATATCTTGTTCAAGAAGTACATCCTCTCCGCGCTGATTGAAGCACCGGATGATTTTGTAATCGCTGTCGATACCGGCTGGCAAGATAGCGCCAACCGGCATCGCGCCGCCGACTACGTTACTTGCTCGACACCCAACGTGCGTAGCGGATTTTACGAGACTGTCGAACTACGCCACATGGATGAGCATATCGCCGAGGAAGAAATTCATGGCGAATGGATGGGTATGTTGAAGGTAACTGCAACCGCGAGCGATCGTTTTGGTGCACTCGTCCGAGAGATCATTGGATCATCCGATCCGGCTAGCCGGGTTGCCAAAATGCCGGTATTATTTAACGAATTAATCAGGCGCGGCGAGACGATAAGAGTCATTTACACAACCGGACATTGGCTTGATGTGGATACCGTGGAAGACGTCGTCAACTCTAGTGGCTTTGGCTAAGCGGACCGGTCGCGTGAACAAACGTCATTTTGAATGATTGAAGCAAACACCTTTGTGACGGCAGCCAAAGAGCGAGGATTTGGTCTGTTTGCTGGCGTCCCTTGCTCATACCTGACGCCATTCATCAACCATGTTATCAGCGACGAGAACGTGCGCTATGTTGTTGCGGCTAATGAGGGAGACGCTGTTGCCATTGCTGCGGGTGCGGAACTGGGGGGCACTCGAGCGATAGCGATGTTTCAGAACTCTGGACTTGGCAACGCTGTCAGCCCGCTTACTTCGCTGACTTATGTCTTTCAGATTCCAGTGCTTGTCATCACTACTTTGCGCGGCGAGCCTGGAGGGGCGACCGACGAACCGCAACATGCGCTAATGGGAAAAATCACGACCGGCCTGCTGGAAATGATGCAAATTCCCTGGGAGTACTTTCCGACCGAGGAGGCGCTTATCGCGAGTACTCTGGACCGGGCGCTGACTTACATGAATCGAACGCGCAGACCGTACGCGCTGGTGATGCGGAAAGGAACAGTGCGACCGTCGCCACTTAATGCCAGGCTTGAGACGAAACCGTTGCTTCAACAAACGTTTGCAAGAGCCCAGGCAACGCACAAACGATTCGACTTTCTCCAGTCGATCCAGTCGCAGCTGAGACGGGGCGACAGTGTCATAGCGACTACCGGTTATACGGGACGCGAATTATTTGCATGCTCGGACCGATCCAACCAGCTCTATATGGTCGGATCAATGGGGTGCGCTTCAAGCCTTGGGCTCGGCGTCGCTCTGGCAAGGCCCAAAAACAGAATCATAGTCATTGACGGCGATGGTGCGGCGTTGATGCGCCTCGGCGCGATGACCACAATTGGTTATGAGCGACCGCCTAATATGGTCCATATATTGCTCGATAATCATGTTCATGAATCGACTGGCTCTCAGTCGACCGTTTCCCAGTCAATCGATTTCTGTGCGCTAGCTGCGGCATGCGGTTACCCACGCGTTGCCCGCATCGCCGACCCTGGTGACCTTGCAGATGCTCTGACGCAAGCGCCCGCGGAGCTATCGTTCTACCACGTACCTACTGTTCCGGGCGTGAACGAGAATCTTGGCCGGCCCACAGTTACCCCTGCAGAAGTTGCCGAACGTTTTCGGAACTATTCTGAACCTGATAGATGATGGCGCGTACTATTTTATTGAACCCGGGCCCCGTGACACTGACTGATCGCGTCCGCCAGGCGATGACGCTTGCCGACTGGTGCCACCGGGAACCTGAGTTCGCCAGATTGACCAAGTCTATTAATGCTCGACTGGCAGGAGTCTATGAGGCAGCCGCTGATGAGTATGCGGCGGTCCTTCTGACCGGATCAGGAACGTCGGCCGTTGAGGCGATGCTCGCGACTTTCGCACCTGTCGATGGCAAGACGCTTGTTGTCGCCAATGGCGTTTATGGGGAACGCATGGCGGCGATGCTGACAGCGATGGGCCGACCACTGGAGATCACGGAAGCCGCATGGGATGCGCCGATCGACCTGGATGCTGTCGAGCAGCGACTTAGCGCTCAATCAAGCATCACCCATCTGGTGGCCGTTCATCATGAAACTACTACTGGCCGCTTGAACGAGATCGGCGCTCTTGGGGCGCTTTGCCTGAAGTACAATTGTGCACTGTTGCTCGACTCTGTTAGCAGCTTTGGCGCCGAGGAGATTAAGTTTCGGGAGTGGAATTTGCACGCTATGGCGGGTACAGCCAACAAATGCCTGCACGGCGTGCCCGGCCTGTCATTTGTTCTTGCACGTCGCGAATTATATCTCGATGATGAGAGCAGCGCTGGAACTGTCTATCTGGACTTGCGTCGATATTTCAAAACTCAACACAACGATGGCTATTCGCCGTTCACGCTATCGGTACAGGCGGCGTTTGCGCTCGATGCTGCTCTCGATGAGTTGCGTGAAGAAGGTGGCTGGCTGAAACGCCGGCAGCGCTACAGGGAGGTCGCGAATTCCGTACGCGAAACTCTTCTTGGCCTTGGTGTATCGACATTTATTCCCGAGAGCGATTGCTCTTCCGTGATGAGCAGTTACCGACTTCCTCCCGGTGTGAGCTACGCGGGCCTGCACGATTGGCTAAAAAGGCAAGGATTTGTAATCTATGCTGGCCAGGGGCATTTATCCGATAGCATGTTCCGAATTGCCAATATGGGAGCGATCAGGGATAGCGATGTTGAGAGACTGAAACAAGCTTTGGCATCGTTTTTTGACGGCGCACAATAATGCAACCAGTACAGACAGCGGTCATCCTGGCGGCAGGAATGGGTACACGCCTCGGCAAGCAGGGCAAGTTTCAGCCCAAGGGATTCCTGCGTCTGGGCGAGAAATCGATTATTGAAGAATCGGTTGCACGGCTTCAGCGGGCTGGAATCGAACGAATCATTATCGTGACCGGACACTGCCGAGAGTGGTATGACGAGTTCGCGCGCGCGAGCGGCGGAGCCGTTCGCACAATATTCAATGAACACTACGCAGACTCGGGCAGCATGTACTCGCTGTACTGTGCGAGAAATGATATCGATGACGATTTCCTATTGCTGGAGTCGGATCTTGTTTACGAGCAGCGCGCATTGGACAGTGCGCTCTCGTTTCCGAACGATAACTGTGTGTTGCTGTCGGGATTTACCGAGTCGAATGATGAGGTTTTTGTGCAGTGTGAACGAGACCGCCTTGTCAACATGTCGAAGAATCGCCAACACCTGAGCTGCGTCAGTGGAGAGTTGGTTGGCATCAGCCGCATTTCGACAACGCTTTTTTCTCAAATGCTCAAAATCGCTGAAACGGCGTTTGAGACTTCTCGCCATTACGACTACGAAACCGACTGCCTGGTCGATGCCAGCAAAAGTCTACCGGTGTATTGTTGTTTGGTCTCTGACCTCGCATGGGCAGAGATCGACGATGCCGCGCATCTCGAGCGGGCCGGCTCATCTGTCTATCCGGAGATCGTGAAACGCGACTCCGGTATGCTGTGAACATCCCTGGCCATTGTCGGTGCCGTGACTTCGCCGGTCGCGTCGAAGCTGTATGCAGCACAAGGATTCGATGAAATTCCAAATAAACTACTAAACGAGGCGAGCCAGTGCGCGTAACCAGCCCCGCACCTCGAGAAGTTTGGTGGGCTGTGCTCGAGTCCGACCCGCTGGCGTTTGTTTACCAGACACCACTCGGAATGGATGCTCTTTGTGCCGCCCACGACGCGGAGGATGCAAGCCGCCTTTATGAATTCCCCGGTGGGCGACAATTGATATTGCCCCTGTATCGACGCCGCGGGTTGCCCCAATGCCTGTCGGTCGAAAGGTCACCGCTTATTGGTAGCCTGGTGTCTCCAGGACCCGTATTGCGGACGGAGTTGCAGGCGATATTTGCCGACCTTGGCAATCGCCGGTTATTGCGAACTCTGATCCGGCCAACGGCTTTGACCGGCGACGCGTGGGCCAGCGCAGCACCCCACGATCTGATCAACATAAAGTGTCGGTCGCATGTTCTCGATTTGCAGGGCGGATTCGAGGAGGTCTGGAAACATCGATTCAACCGCCAGGCGCGAAGAGCAATACGCAAAGCCGAAAAAGCTCAGATTGAGGTGGAATGCGACAGCACCGGAAGACTCGTGCCGGAATTTTACCAACTGCAGCAGCAGTCGGTTGAGCGCTGGGCAACAGCCAAACATCAGCCAGCGTTTCTGGCTCGATGGAGGGCCAGCCGCCGTGATCCCGTTCGCAGGATTCAAAGCATATCGGACACGCTGGGCGATGCTTTTAGAATCTGGCTCGCGAAGGTAAACGGGCAGCCGGCTGCGGCTGTCGTAGTGTTGTTTGGCGACAATGCACACTATACGCGTGGCGCGATGGACAAAGACCTCGCTGGCCCCGTCAGGGCGAGTTTTCTGCTGCAGCGACTGGCGATCGAACAAGCCTGCAAAGAAGGCTGTCGTTACTACAACATGGGTGAAACAGGCACGTCAGAGACTCTGGCGAGATTCAAGAGTCACTTCGGCGCACAGGCGTACGATTATTCTGAGTATCGATTCGAACGCCTGCCATTTACGCGAATCGAGTACCGTATGCGCAGCATCGCCAACAAGTTGCTCGAAGCTAGGCATTCTGACAAAAAATAATCCGCAGAATGCCCAATCGGTCTTGTCGCCGATACGATTACTCCATAGGTAATGGGGGACATTCTTAATTTAACGTATTAATACATTAAAATAGGAATGTCCCCATTCTTGCTGACGGTGCCTGGCAGGTGTAAGTTGGCGAACGGTAGCCGGTAAAGAAATCCTCGCGCGGACGAAGCTAAAATGAATCGAATGGAACTCTTGAGTTACAAGAACGACCTGATTGCCGTGTTTCTTGTCGTGGCCTTGCTTATTGCCTATCAGGTATACCTTCGGAAGGTATCCCGCCGCGACTCGTTGGCTGTACTGTCTAACGCAGCAACCCTGGCGCGTAACGCATGGGTAGAAACTGTGATGGCGAACCACGCTGACGCTATCCTGGCTATACAAACACTTCGAAATTCAACGATGGCCGCTTCATTCCTGGCGTCAACGGCCATACTCCTGATGGTTGGTGCGTTGACCTTGACCGGTCAGGCCGAGTCGCTGCAGGCGACGTGGCATTTTCTGAATATATTTGGAACGCTGGCTCCGGAACTTTGGCTGGTCAAATTATTGGCAATTCTGCTGCTGTTGTTTTACGCATTCTTCAGCTTCACGAATTCGATCCGGATAAACAATCACGTCGGATACATGCTATCGATCCGGCAGGATGACGGTCCGAAACTTTTCTCACCAAGTATGATTGCCAGTCAGTTGAATCTGGGTAGCGACTATTTCCGCGCGGGAATACGCGCCTACTACTATCTCGTGCCGCTGGTGTTCTGGCTGTTCGGGCCGGTGTACATGGTCGCGTCGACCCTGATCCTGGTGTTTTCCTTGCTGCCGAAGATCGACCTTACACCACGACAATTTCGCCAAGCTGAGCAAAACAACAAATAACAGGGGTCGAATCGAGGTTTCAGCTTGTTGTTGTATGATCTGGCTTCGCGGGAACAGGAATCATCATGTCATTGATTGGCAACATCGTATTCTTCATTTTCGGTGGATTCGTAATTTTTCTCGGCTACGTTCTCGGTGGCATCCTGTTGTGCCTTACGATAATAGGCATTCCCTTCGGCTTCATGTGTTTCAGGCTCGCCGGCAGCGTCATCGCGCCGTTCGGACGCGAGGTGCGTGAAACGGAACCGCCTGGCGGTGCGCTTACGCTGATCATGAACATCATCTGGATCATTCTGCCGGGGCTAGAACTTGCCATCATGCACCTGGTTCTCGCATTGTTCTTTGCACTGACAATCATTGGCTTTCCGATCGCCGTACAGCACATGAAACTTGTACCAATGGCGTTGCTGCCATTCGGCCATGTGATGCAGAGCGATCGGGCTTGACCTCATAATCACGACGTGTGGGACGATATCTAATCCGTGTCTTTTTTCGAAGAACTTAAGCGTCGTAACGTCTTTCGTGCTGGCATCGCCTACATTGTCGTAGCATGGCTCATCCTCCAGGTCGTCGACGTGGTCCTGCCATACCTCGGCGTCCCCGACTGGGTCTTCAAGATCATCCTGCTGGTGCTCGTGATCGGCTTTCCGGTGGTGTTGGTAATTGCCTATGTGTTCGAACTGACGACTGAAGGCTTCAAGCGGGAGGACGAAGTCGAACACCCGGCAGCCGGCAAGTCCCTGGGACGCGAGTGGGATTTCGCAATCATCGCAATCCTCGTTACGGGGGTACCGAGGTTCGTATCACCGCACAGTTGATCCGCACCGACAACGAGTCACACCTGTGGGCCAAAGACTACGACGTGACACTCGACGACGTCTTCGGCGTACAGGACCAGATCGCAGCCGCGGTCGTCGAGCAGCTGAAGGTCAGGCTTCTCGACACAATGCCCGCGACCCGGGAAATCGATTCTGAAGCCTACCGGTTATACCTGCTGGCACGAGAGCTTAGTCGTCGCTCTACGCCCGAAGGACACGTGCGCTCGAACAAGCTTTATCGCCAGGCGCTGGATATCGAACCGGGATACGCGCCGGCCTGGGCGGGGCTGGCGGAGAACTATATTTTTCTCGGAGAGCGCGTGCTAACCGATGCGATTGACAAGACGCTTCAGGACAGCCGTTGTGCGGACGCGTCCGCTGTTGATGAAGACTACGTGGCCAAGGTAGACGATGCCTTTGACGAAGCGCTGTGTGCGGCCAACAAGGCGCTTGAAATCGACCAATACAACGCGAGTGCTCACGCCAGTCTCGGACGCATCGCGATGGTTCATGAAAGTTCCGATGACAATCTCGCGATCGCTGCAATGCATCTCGAGCGTGCGCTGGAGCTGGAGCCGAGCAATCCGCTCATTATTAATCAGGCCGCAACCTTTTCGAAGAATCTCGGTCGTCTCGACAAGGCGATCGAGCTGTATGAGTACGCGGCGGCACGCGACCCGATCAGCCCGGGAGTCCATACCAATCTGGCACTGAGCTATTTCGCCGGCAGTCGCTATGACGATGCAATCCAAACGTACGATACTGCGCTTAGCTTGAGTCCGGACGCGAACGGCGTGCGCTCATGGTTGGCCACCACGCACGTGTTCAACGGTGATCCCGACGCGGCACTGGAGGCGTTGAGCAAGGAGCCGTCCGAGCCATGGCGGCTGATCGGCGAGGTCATTGCCTACCATGCCGCGGGTCAGCAAGCGCAGTCGCATCAGAAGCTCAAGTTGTTGGTGGAAAAATACGGCGAAGAATGGGCCTTCAATGTTGCCTACGTGCTGGCCTCTGTCGGTGATGCCGACAAAGCCTTCGCTGCATTGGAGACTGCCGTCAAGAACAATGACACGGGCTTGTCGGAAATTATCGTGACACCGGAATTCAATAACATTCACTCCGATCCGCGATGGCTGCCGTTTCTGGAGAGCATTGGCAAGGCGCCGCAACAGCTGGCCGCCGTCGCGTTCGATGTTACGCTTCCAGAGCTTCCTTAAGGACTACGCCAGTTAGTCAAGCGGGCTGTCGATTAATCCAGCGCAATTGCAGGCTGACGCCGAGCAGAAAAAGAACCAGCAGGACCAGGTAACACACCTTCAAAACCGGATCTTCGATGGATGTCAGAACGGGGTCGCCGATGGGTAAGCGTAACAGGCCATCCGTTATTGCGGGAATGCAATGGAACAGCAGGGTTGCCGTGTAGCTGAGCGCCTGCACGTAACGAGAAAGTTTTCCAAAGAGTTTCGTTGTTGCAGCTACCGTCCCCACAGCCAATGCCAGCAATGTCAGCACCGCCAGGGCATGGCCTGGACCAAACTCGCCGCGTTGAAAAATGGCCAGGGCAGTGCCCGCGGTAATCAAGGTGGTTGCCAGGTAGATCTGACCCGACCGAGTCTGCAGCAATATTTCCCTGAACCTGGCGAGCGTGAAGCCGCCGCTGATAAGCGCAATGATGCCCATCGCGGTGTGAAACCAACCCAGTGGAATCATCTCAGGCATGCAGAATTCTCCGATCGCTTGTTGGATCGAGGATTAATGGGGACATTCCTGTTTTAATGTATTAATGCGTTAATTTAGGAATGTCCCTATTTTCTTGCAAGGTTGTCCATGACAGATTCGGCGGCCAACACAGTCCTGTTTACCGGTGCCGGCACCCGTCCGTTCGGTTTGGCGTGTGGAGTTTTACTCGAACCGCACCACTGCCCGCACATACAGGAGGCGTCCCCGTGGATCGTGCACCTTGGAGTCGAAGCCGCCGTTTGTGAACAGCTGCGGTGGTTTCTCGCCCGTGAGGTTAATACCGCCGACCGTCACGGCGGGGAGGCTATCGTTACCGGTTAATTCGGCAAAATCCAGCGAATACTGGGCGTCGAACGTCACGTGACTGTCTACGTCAAAGAAACCCACACCGGTCGGACACGCACCGCTGCTGGGTAACGAATCGTCAGAACAATTCTGGTCGTCGTCGTAGCCGTCGATATAACGCACGAACAGGTTCGCCGCGTGTGCGCCGTTAAGCCAGCCGACGCCGGCGTTGAGGCGCAGCTCCGGTGTCGAGTTGCCGAAGTTGGTAAAGTTACGCCGTCCGGCCCCGTCTATACTGCCCGCCTGGGGATCGACAATATCGTAACCCAGGATATAAGTACCTTCGATGAAGGGCTGGAAGACGCCAGCTCCCGTGTCCCAGTTGTAGCGAGCCTTGAAGTCGATACCGTCGGTTTCCACGGAACTCGCGTTCACGAAACCAAGGTTGACCTGCAGGATCGGTCCGTTCAACGGATCGCCGGCACGCACAACTCGCGATGGATCCTGCGGAAACGCATTGATCACCGCCTGGAAATTCTCCTGGATGATCACGTCGGTGAATTCGAAGCGCCAGTAATCCAGGTCGATGTCCAGATTCTCCGTCAGTCCGAACGAGGTGCCGATGTTGTAGGCATCTGACTCCTCTGGTACAAGAGTAGGATTCGCCGAGGAACGCACCGCAGCGAAGAAAGCTCCGCCTGGGCGCAGTGGATCCGCAACCTGGTTCAATGAGGTTGCACCGCCGGAAGTCTGGAACAGCGACGGCGCACGAAAAGCTGTCGAGAAAGAGCCGCGCAAAGTGAAATCGTCCCTGGCACGATAGATCAGCGCTATCTTCGGGTCCGTCGAGCTACCAACCGCGCCGCCATAGTCCTCGTAACGTACCGCCAGCTGCAATTCCAGAGTGTCGGCGAGTGGCAGCGCCAGCTCGGCGAACACGGAAGTAACGTCGCGGTCATCCGCGAAGTCGGGGTTGCCGATTACGAACGCAAAGCGGTCTTGATTGGACTGAGAATTGTAGTCGTGCGCTAGCCGCTCCTTTCGGTAGGCGGCACCGAGCGCCAGGCCGGCGGGTCCGGAAGCCATTTCGAAAAGGTCGCCGGTTACGATCGCCTGCACGCTCTGCAGTTCCGCGGTCGTGTCGAGCACCTGTCTGCTAAATGTGCTGTCGATTACATCCGACGAATTTGGCAGCACCGAATATGATGTAGCGAACGGGTTGAAGTATTGGCAGGCTCCGACGCCAGGCAGTGCAGCCGGATTCGTCGGACCGGCACAGTCCGTGCCACCGAAGCCGTTCAAAGCATCCTGAAATTCCTGCGCCAGGGTGTCGCGGGTGTCATTCACTGATTCGTTCTTGGCTCCGACGTAGGTGATGTCCCAGTACCAGTCGTTGGCGAGATCACCGTTTAGCCCGACGGATGCGCGCCAGGTGTCCAGTTCGTTGAAGCTGTTCGATACCTCACCGCCGTTGCCGATGGCCCGGCCGAAGAACGCCACGTCTGTCCCAAAGATGTTGCCGGGATTCGCGGCAGGCACGATCGGCAGCGTAAGAATCGGGAAGGTGGGTGAATTGCCGCGGATCACACGGTTGCGCCCGTAGCCGAATTCACCGGTCATCTCGACTTTGTCCGTAATGTCGAATGTGCCTCGGGCGAATCCGCTGAAGCGGGTTTCGTCCGGAATCAGGTTGAAGTACTCACCGAAATCGAAGCCGCAGAAGCCGACATCCAGCCCGGATCCACCCGCGTTGGGCGCGAGAACTTCTGGAGCGCCGCCAACGGTGGCGCAGCCGGTCGGGTCGATTATGGGCAACCCGGCCAGCGGGCCGGCCAGAAAAAAGTACGATCCAGGATTGCCGAGCCGGCTGGTATCGTCCTGGGGCCGGCTTAAACGCCGCTCCGCCGTGGTCAGCGGCGTGCGTTCCGTGTAGCTCAGGGCCGCAATGAGACTACCACGGTCACCCTGCGCACCCATCAGCGCCTGCAATACGAACTCGCTGGAATCGCCCTCGTCGGACACGTACTGGTAATCCCCGGAGAGTTCCAGCCCCTCGAAGTTGTCGCGGGTGATGAAGTTCACCACGCCGGCGACCGCGTCGGAGCCATACAGGGCCGCCGCGCCGTCTTTAAGTATTTCAATGTTCTTTACGGCGATCAGCGGCACCAGCGAGCTGGTATCGACGAAGTTCAGGCCGCCATTTGTCGGCAGGCCCATCAGCACCTGGCGCTGCCCGTTCAGCAGCACAAGCGTCGAGGAGACGCCAAGGCCACGCAGGTTGAAGTTCGATGAGCCGGTGGTCGAGTTCTGAGTGAAGGCATCCGGGTTGTTCTCCGAACCGGTATTGATCGTCAGCGTCTGGCTGATATCGGCGATGTTCTTGGCACCCGAGGCCGCGATGTCATCCGCCCCGACGATCTGGATCGGTGACGGCGAGTCGAGCTGGGAGTCACGCCGGATGTAGGAGCCGGTGACCACCACCTCCTCCAACCTTTCAGCGCCTTGTTCATCCTCCTGTGCCTGGGCATAGCCGGGCACCCCTGCGATCAACGCGACAGCAGATGCCGCCAGCAAAACAGTGGATTTGCGCATTCTGGTTTCCCCCCAATACGTCTAAATCAAACTCGGACCCGGGCCGCGTATGAGATGATGCGATGGCGAACCCGTGGCGCGGTGCCGGCATCGTTCGACCGGTCTTTGACGACCTTCTGCGATACTCGATCCCGACATTACTACTACTAACTTAGCACTTGGCCCTTGTCCTTGGAAACAATTTTAGGACGTCGGGACATTCTTAATTTAACGCATTATTACATTAAAATAGGAATGTCCCCATTCCATTTTCTCGCAAGGTTGTCCATGACAGATCCAGCGAACAACACAGTCCTGATTACCGGTGCCGGCGGCGGTCTGGGTCGGCATATGGTGCGCCAGTTTCGTGCCGCGGGCGCGAAGCTGATACTGACTGATATCAGCGATCGCGCGCTGCGCGGCGTTACTGATGATGCCGGCGACGATCTTGTTGCCTCGGTTGCCGCCGACCTTGCCACGAAGGAGGGCTGCGGCGCCGTCGCTGGAATCTGCAGGTCCCCCGGCGTGCTACCGGATATCCTGGTCAATAACGCGGGAATAGGGGTCGCCGGGCGGCTTGACCACATCCCGCGGGACCTTTGGGAAACGCTCATGCAGCTCAACCTGCTGGCACCGATGCGGCTTTCCAGCCTGTTTCTTCCGGGAATGATCGAACGCGGCAGCGGACATATCGTCAACATATCGTCTCTGGCCGGCTGGGTCGGCTCCCACGGGCTGTCCGCTTACTGCGCATCGAAATTCGGGTTGCGCGGGTTCGGTGAAACGCTGGCCGCCGACCTGGAAGGCACCGGCGTTCATGTGACAAACGTCTATCCGTGTTTCAGCCAGACGGCGATTCTCGACTCGCCCCAATATGGATACGAGCAGCGGCGAACCGTACCGGCGTACCTGATCTCGGAGCCCTCGGACGTCGTTGCACGAATTATCAAGGGTGTTCGCCGCGAACAGCTTCATGTCTTCCCGGACAAGCACTCACGACGCATTCACCTCATCGCGCGATTCGCACCGTGGCTAGTGCCAGTGTTGAACCGCCGTATGCAAGCCGAGTCGATAAAGGCGGGCAGAGAATCGGACTGACGCGGTTCTTGATTCGCTTTGACGCCAACGGGCCGGCTCCCGTAGTCTAGGCGCTTCTGAAGCAGTTGATACCACTTGCGACTGAGAATCCGAGCGCGGCCAACCGAGATTCCATGCCTGAAAAAATTCTGAGCGCGCGCAAGATTGCGGAAACCTCTGAAACGTTGTCGCGGCGCGTCTACGAGCGGTTTCCGACGTCGGGCTTGTACAAATTATCGGAAGCGCTGGTGGAACTTGGCATCAAGGCGCAGCATGCGGCACCGAAAATAGCGCGCCCGTTCTACTCGGTGCGCATTGCAGTCGGCGTACTGATTGCGGGCGTATTGGGAATCGTCTTGTCGACAATATGGGCCGTTCTGCCAAAGATGTCTCAGATATCCAAAGCCAACATCATCTGGTTGCCACCGAATCATCCCCGGAGACGGGATTGACGCTTCCGGAGTTGATTCGCTATCTCGACTATTGCAGCGAAATGCTTTCGGTTACCAGCAAGATTGCTGCGCTGTACATCCAGCGATTCAATGACGGCGTTGTGCTCAATGCTGTGAGTGATGTCGAAACGCTATGCTCCGGACTTTCAGGAAAGGTATGGCAGAAATTGCAAATCGCCGAATCTGCCCTGGATGCGGCGGCCAGCTGAGGCATCGCATCGTCCAGGCTAATCAGTCCACCAACCTCTATTTATTGAGGAAGTGCTTCTCCAGGAACTCGGATCTGAAGTTCTGCGGAGGGTTTAAACGATCCGGACGGCCTTCGGGCGTGAAATCCATCAGGTTCCAGTAGGGCCAGACCGTGTCCACATGATTTCCCTGCAGCTCGGTTCCCCAAAAATGGAAGATTCCGCCATCGTGTTTTCTGAACACATGCAGGATAGGCCATTGCATGTCGTCATTTTCGCCCTGGCATCGGTAGTCAGCCTGGTAGGTGGTGCCGTAGCCTGATACCAGGTCTATCTGTGTCCAGCCTCGGCTGTTGGCCCAGTCGTTTATCTTCTCTGCGGGAGCCTTGGCTATTCCGCAGAAAGCAGCGTCGTGGGATACCTGGTAAGCAGTCCGGTCAAATCCATCCATCAGCGAAGTACACGACAAACATGGTTTGTCCCAACCGGGGCCATACATGAAGTTGTTGAGCAGCAATGTAGGCTTGTCGCCGAAGAGCTCGGACAATCTGACTTCCTGGCCGACCTTGCCGTCAGTCGCCCACTGAAACCTGTAGTCTTCCTTCAATTGGCCACCCAGAGGCAGCTGGCGGCGTTTTTCGGCGACCGATTTGACTTTCTCAACCAGCGCCTTTTCTTCTTCAAGCAATTCATCACGGGCTTTTCGGTAGTCCGGAGATTCGTTGGGATATCGTAATTCACTCATATCAGCACCACCCACAGCATCACAAAAGTTGCGACGAAGCCGACCGACCAGATCAGCGAGCGAACGAGAAAAATACCGGATGCATACGCGGGAATATAAAGGACACGTGCCGCGAGATAAATCCAGGCACAAGTTTCCGTGATCGAAGAGCTGGCGTCACCAATAACGACGACGATGACGGCGATCGTGAACAGGATCAGCCCTTCGAAGTGATTGTCCATTGCTCGCTTGAGTCGACCAGCCACACCGGTAGCTCGTTTTTCCTCGTCACGATTGCCTCCCGTGTATTTCGGGCCCAGCTGCACATTGACCGGAACGGCCATGAGTACGAACTGGACAAACTGCAGCAGTGCGGCAAAACCCAGCACCTTGATTTCGACTGGCATCGAGTAGCTCCTCTTTTTCTAAGACTCAGCACCCGTGGCTGGCGGCTTCGGGATCAGCACCGGCGTGCTGCGCTTGTATTCCTCGTAGTCATCCTGGCCGCCCCAACGTTTGTCCGCTGTTTCTTCGAGCATCGGGATGCCGCTCACTTTGATCAGCAGAAACGCCACAAACACCGGCGAGATAAGTGTAGCCCACTGCCAGCCCTGCAGCACCGGCATCGCTACGATTGCCATGCCAGTCCACAGTACGATTTCGCCGAAATAATTCGGGTGGCGTGACCAGGCCCACAGGCCGGCGTTGATGAACTTGCCCTTGTTTTCCGGATCGCCTCTGAATTTCGACTTCTGCCGGTCTGCGACGATCTCGATGAGTATGCCGATCGACCAGATAATAATTCCGGTTATGCCAACAAGCCCGAGCGGCTCACGCACACCGCCGGTGATAACGGCGAGCGCCGCCGCCGCCGTCAGCAGCACCCAGAGGCCCTGTAAGGTCCACGCCAGAAAAAATCGCGGTGGTCGATTCTTTATGTCGTCGAAGCGCCTGTCTTTGCCATCGCGCGAGATACGCCGGAACAAAAACGTCGCCAGCCGCAGCGACCAGACCATGACCATGGCGGCCACGAACGTCGCACGCAGGTCAAGCTCGCCGGACAGGAGTACGGCGACCAGTGCCACGGTGATGTAGGTGATGCCACCGGTCAGGTCGTAATAGCGCTCCGTCTGCGTCAGCACCGCGGGGATGAAGGCCAGCCAGTTGATGGCGAACGCCAGCGCACCGCACAGCGCAAATACCGGTAAAGCACCGACGCGGTCGCCGCCGTCGCTGCCCGCCCATGAGATGAATGCGCCCGTCGCAATTGCGATGCCGGATCCGATTATGATTTGTGCATTACTGCGCTCAGCCATTTTGGCTCCTTCCGCTGGTAAGTCTGGCAGTCAGGATTCTTCCCCTGCCGAATAGGCGTGCACGCTGGCCAGGTGCAATTCAAAAGGCCCGTCCTGATTGTCGTAGATCATCAGGCCCATGCCCCTGATCTGTCCGGGATCGAGCGCTGGCCCATCCGGCTGATAACCCCGGTACTGTGGAACGAAGCTCGAGAAGGGAATGTTGACCATACTCCATGCGCCGCTCAGAGTTTCGAAATCAGCCCAGTAACTGACCTGCCTGCCGCGCCAGCGCGCGTCGCTTGTCAATCGCCAGGTGTAGCGGCGACCATCGCCCTTTACGCGTAACTGGATTCCAGTGTGATTCGATAAATCCAGCTGCATGGGTTTTGTGCGGATCGAGCTGAAACCGCCACCATTCGTGTTGGTGCGGCCTGCGAATCTCAGCTCCCCTTGTTCTTGTGCGAAATCGCCCTCGCTCCGACCTCCCATGACGTTATCGTTTACTACATACCAACCCAGGTCGGAACTGCTCGTAGTGAAATCGGTGAGCAGGAGTTCTCCGTTGGGATCGGAGCCGGAAGCGTTGAGTGGCGTGCCGGAAAAAGTCACCAGCAGTAATCCGAAAATCGGCGAAAAAGGTATCACGTTGGCCGGCATCCCGCTTAGCCCCTGTACGCCAGTAGTGCGTCTTTCTGTTGGGGAAGCAGCAGGTACCATTGCCGGCAACTGGTTGCAGCCTGGTCACCCAGCGTCACTGCGGCACGCAACGAGCGGCTCAGGGCGCTGGCATACAGCCGCTGGTAGTAAGGAGCCTTACGTACGTAAAACGGCAGTATCTCTTCGAGCGCAAGATCGGTATTCAGCGTCTCGGCGAAGGCGTCATAGAATCGGCCAATCGCGTCGGACACCGGGTTGTCTTCGGCCAGCAGGGCGGACGGAGCGATCGTCCAGGTCATGTCGTGTTGCAGTACACAGGTCCCGGCAAAACCACTGCGTCTTTCCTGCGACCACTCGTAAGGTGCAATAAGGCTCAAGCACCATTCGCCGTTGATCCAGTATAGGTAATTGGCTCCGCCAACGACCGGGCGGAACTTGAACGTCGCGGACAGGACAAGCATGGATGTAAAGAACTCGGCCAGTAACTGACGCCGTGGCTTCGCGACGACACCCCTCGGCTCACTCTTATTCCAGTCGAGAAGAAACCCGTTGAGGCCTTTGCCTTCCGGGTTGCCGTCTGTCTTGCCCGCGATGGCCAAGTTGCCGGATTCGAAATGTTTTAGCTCACCCATGTCATTGTCGTCAGATTGTTAGAGGCGTCCAGGATGCAGGTTAACGTCAATGTCTGCGGGAAATAAAGAGATTAGGCTCAAGGGATACAACTTGTTACGCGCAGCGGAGCCGAAAAAGGCAAGATCGATCCAAGGAAATTCGGATTCGAATTGATATGCGCTTTCTGCCGTAAAACGCGCGAACTGAGTTACGATCGACAGCTATGACAAATGCACCCGAACAGGAACCAGCAGAGCTAACCGTCTGGTACGACAGCGACTGCCCTCTGTGCATCCGCGAGATTGCGCTCATGCGCCGCCTCGACCGCCGCGGGACGATCGACTTTGTCGACATACAAAGTGCGGTTGGCTGCCCGATTAATACGCAGGCATTGCTCGAACGATTTCATGCGCAGGAGCGCGGTCAGTCCATCGTTTCCGGCGCGGCGGCGTTCGCCGCTATGTGGCGCGCAATTCCCGTGCTCCGTCCGCTGGGATTACTGGCCCGACTCAGGCCGGTACTCTGGCTCCTCGAGCGCCTGTACCGCGGATTTCTGAAAGTTCGCCCCAGGCTGCAGCGGCGCGTCCGGCGAATGGTTGAAACCTAGTGGCAGGGTCCATACCTAGCTATACTCGCGCGCCTTGTTTATAGAACCACCCATTCCAGGTTAACCAGCCATGACTCCATCCAGACCACGCGTCGTCATTATCGGCGGCAACTTCGCCGGCCTTGTTGCCGCGTCACGCCTGCCCTGCGATTATGACGTGACCGTGATCGACACGCGCGCCGACTTTGAATGGACGCCCAACATCCACGAAATATTATCGGGCGTGAAAAACCGCGAGGGTGTTGTGTTGCCGCGCGCGGAGTGCGTTAGCCGTTACGGTCACAGCTTTGTGCATGATGCGGTGGCTCGGATCGACCGCGACAGCAACTCGGTGACTACCGAGGGTGGGCTGGTGTTGCCGTATGACGCCTGCCTGATCGCGGCCGGCAGCCAGAGGACAACGTTCGGTATCGAAGGTGCGGACAAACACGCACTGGGATTTCGCCTCGTCGACGACGCCGTGCGTATCGCGAGCCGTCTCGACAAGCTCGCCGCACGCCAGCGTCGTGGCTCGATCGTGATCGTTGGTGGCGGCGTGTCTGGGGTGGAAGCGCTGGGAGAAATCCTGCGCCGACGCGCGCAAGGCGACGAGTTCAATATTCATGTCGTTGAGCGGGAATCGCGCATCCTCGAGCAGCAACCCAAGGGCCTGGCCAGCGATGCCGAGCTGCGCTTCGTGCCTTATCCGGTGACGCTGCACACGGATGCCGCTGTCACGCAGGTAGACGCGCGGAGCGTAACACTTGGGAGTGGCAAGAAACTGACCGCGGATCTGTGTATCTGGTCTGCTGGAATGACGTTACCCGATTTTCTGCGTGACACCGGGCTCAACGATACTGATGATGAGTGGCTGCCCGTGGACGACACGCTCAGGAGCCGCTACGCCGAAAATATTTTCATCGCGGGCGATTGCGCAGCCCTGCCCGAGCCGGTTCGCAAGCAGGCCTATTATGCGATGGACATGGGTGAGGTCGCGGGCGACAACATCAGTCGGCTGCTCAGGGATCGACGACTGAGACGATTCCGAGCGGCACCGATGCCAATGCTGATTTCATTCGGCGACATCACGACCTGGCTGGTCGCCGGCGAGAGCGTCGTTGCCAGCCCGCTGCTTGCCGCCGCCAAGGAAGGTGTCTACCAGGCCACTATGGCGCGACTTGAGTCACCGAAAGAACCACTCCGGTATTCGGCGGATGTCGTGGGCCGGGCCGCAGTGGCTACGCGGCAGCTGCTGCTGCCGCAGCTTACGCCAAGCAAGCTGTTCCTCGGACTTGTCGGAAGCAGAATCATCCCCTAGTCCATTTTTTCGAAAAACCGGGGTCGAACCGAGGTTTCGTTCTATTTCGCCGTTTCGACAGGCTTGATCAGGTAGTGCGCTATTGCAGGTAACAGCAGCAACGCGCCAAGCATGTTCCACAGGAACATGAATGTCAGCATCAGGCCCATGTCCGCCTGGAACTTGATGGCAGAGAAAATCCAGGTACCGACACCGACCGCCAGTGTGAACCCGGTGAATGCGACGGCCATTCCTGTTGTGGTCAGCGTCTTCGAGTACGCTTCATACACTGACAATCCGCGCTTCATGTAGGTCTGCATCTTGCTGTAGATATAGATGCCATAGTCGACACCGATCCCGACGCCCAGGGCTATTACAGGCAGCGTCGCCACTTTCACGCCGATGCCGAGGAGAGCCATCAACGCCTGTCCGAGTACGGACGTCAAAGCGAGAGGCACGATGATGCAGACAACGGCGCGCCATGAGCGGAACGTAAGGAATACCAGGAAGCTGACGACGCCGTATACGAGTGCGAGCATCTGGTATTGCGCTTTGCGGATCACGATGTTGGTTACCGATTCGATACCGGCATTGCCGGCGGCGAGAACGAACCTGATGTAACCGGTGTCGCCAGCGGCGAGTTCCATATCAAAGTCTTCGCTGTTGTATTCCTCGGCAAATGCCTCGGCAACACGGATGACTTCGCTCAGGGTTTCGGCTTTGTGATCATTCAGGAATATAAGAATCGGTGCCATGCTGCAATCGGTGTTCATCAGGTTGCTGGGCACCTGCTGCAGCGAGTTGTTCAGGATGTACCGGTTGCGACTGAGGGTATGCCACTTCGGATTCCCCTCGTTCATCGCCATGATGGCGCGCTTGGATATATTGACAAGCGAGACCACGGACTGGACGCCCGGCGTATCCTTCATGACTTCCTGAAATCGGTCGACCGCTGCCACGGTAGCGTATTCGCCACATTGCTGTGGCGGTGTCTGAATCATTGCGACGAATACGTCGGTGCTGGTCGAGAAGTTCTCAGTCAGGAACGCGTTGTCGCGATTGTAGCGGGAGTCGGCGCGGAGTTCCGGAGCGCCGGCATCCAGATCGCCAATCCGGAGATCCTTGCTGCCATAAAACCCGACGCCGAATAATCCGATGGCGACAACAATAACTGCGGGTGCAAACGGCGGCCTCGCGAAGTTCGCGATGAATGGCCAGAGTTTCGACGGCTTTTTCTGCTTCCGCTGCAAGTATCGCAGGCATGGATTGGACAGGCCGGTGTAAGACATCAATACCGGCATCAGCACCAGGTTGGTGAATATCAATACTGCAACGCCGATGCTGGCCGTCATCGCCAGCTCCTGGATGACCGGTATCTTGATAACCATCAACGTCAGGAATCCGATGCCGTCGCTCACCAGGGCGACAAGCCCCGGGATATAAAGGGTGCGAAATGCCTGTCTTGCCGACCACAGGGAGCCTGCACCGAAAAAGAACCGTACCGCGATGTTGTTGATGATCTGAACACCATGGCTTATGCCAATCGCGAACACGAGAAACGGCACGAGCATGGAGTAGGGGTCCAGGCCGAAGCCGAGCGTGTGCAGCAGGCCGAGCTGCCAGATCACGGCAACCGTTGAACAGGTTACGGGAACAAGCGTCGCGTGTATGCACCGTGAGTACACTGCCAGCAGCACAAGCGTCGTGACGAGCGCGACACCGAAAAACAGTGCGACTAAGGTCGCGCCATCGATCAGGTCACCGACCACTTTGGCAAAACCGGTGATGTGGATTTTGATGGTGTCAGTCTGGTACTTGTCGCGAACCAGCTGCTCGAGACTTTGCGAGAAGTCGCGGTAATCGAGTCGTTCGCCCGTCTCCGGATTGATATCCGTGAGCGGTGCAATGATCGCTGTGGATTGGAAGTTGTTGGCAACCAGGCGGCCAACCTGGCCCGAACGCAGAATATTATCGCGAAGCTGATTCAGTGATCGCTCCGAGCCATCGTATCCGTTCGGTATTACTGCGCCGCCGCGAAAGCCTTCTTCAGTAACCTCATTCCAGCGTACGTTGGGTGTCCAGATCGACTGCAAGCCCGATCGATCAACGCCCGGAATATAGAAGACCTCATCGTTGATTTGCTGCAGAACTTCCTGATACTTGGCGTCGAATATGTCGCCTTCCGTCGTTGCGACGATGATGCGAATCGAATTACTAAGACTTGAAAGATCTGCCTTGTTGTCCAGATAATTCTGGATATAGGGGTGCGACGTCGGAATCATCTTCTCGAAACTGGCGTCCGGCTCGAGCTTCAGAGCCTGCATGGCGAAGAATGCGGTCAATAGAACGAAGATGATGATGACGGGAATTCTGTTTTCAAACAGAATGCGCTCTGCCAGGGGTGGCAGCTCGTGATCGGCTAACCCGGTCTGATTCTTCAGTGCTTCACTCATGACGACGCCCCTGACGCTGCGGTACCGTCGACAAAGGAAACGCCACCGAACCCGACCAGCAGAAGCCCTCCATCGGCGATCTCAGTAACGCCGCTATAAACCTTGTTTCCGGTTGTCGGGATAGTCTTGAAACTACGACCGTGGTCTGCGCTTATGAGCACAGCACCTGCTGACCCAACCAGCACGATCGTGCCATCAGCACGCTTCGTGCCACCCAGCAGAGTCCGCTGATCGCCTGTATCGATCGCGGACCAGCTGTCACCGTCGTCGGTCGAGCGAAAAACATTGCCTCTTAAACCGTACACAAGGAGGCTTCCGTCATTGGTGGCAACAGCGCCGAAAAACGAACCTGTGTACGACGTCGTGACAGGTTCGAACGTCTCACCACCATCTCGGGAGCGCAACACGGTGCCGGCCTCGCCGGCCAAAAACAAAGTTCCTGCTGAACTGCGCGTCATGCCGTACAGGTGATACTTGTCCGGGTTGTCCAGGCGGTTTGAATCCAGGCCCCACGTCGTTCCGCCGTCCGACGTATGCAGAAAGACGCCATAGGCACCCATGGCGTATCCGTCGTTCTCGTTTGCAAACCACACGTTCAGGAGCGGCGTCGTAACGCCTTCTTCTATCGCCGCCATTGCGTCATCGACAGCGAACGTCGCATCGTCAAGCGCCCACTCGAGATCTTCCAGGGTTTCCGGCGTCGCCTGTTCCAGCGCGGCTTCGAGCAATTTGACCCGTTCCTCAGCCGCACCCACGGACAAGCGTGCGACGTCGATGCCTGTCAGTTTTACCTGCCAGCTTGCACCGTTGTCCGTCGATTGCAATAAAACGCCATCGTGTGCCGTGGCCCAGGCCTTGCGCGGACCGGCAAAAGTGACGGCAGTGATCGCGAGCGACACGGGTACATCAGCATGCGTCCAGCTCGAGCCGTTGTCATCGGAATAAAGGATATGTCCCTGCTCACCAACGATCAGAGTGCGCTCGCCACTCGTCGTCGCATCCAGCATCAGGGATTCTTGCGAGACGTCAGTCTTTATCGATGGCAACAGCACGTAGTTCGTCGCGTTGCTTTGCACCAGTAATGATGACCCGAAAACCAGGACCGAGATTGCTGCAATCCTGAGTCTCGCGCGGGTCTTTATTGAATTATTGGTGCGCGCCATTGCTGAAACCCCCTGATTGTTATACGTAGGGTGGTGGGCTGGTACAGCCCACCACCCTATATTCCCGGTTTATTTTACCGAACGCCAGACCTGCGCAATGCGGCAGGCGTATATTCGCGTTCGTTGACCTTGTAGTCCCAGTTGTACTGGTAACCCTTCAGCTCATTGCCCAATCCAATCGGCAAGTGCCGGCCGGAAATCAGGTCATGAGAGGTCTCAGCCGCATACCAGGGCACGCTGACCTGGTAATGAATGTTGTTGTGCGCTTCCTTGACGCGCCACATTTCGCCGCGACCGTCGTACAGGTCGGCGACGCTGATTTGCCAGGTGTCCTCATCGACGTAAAAAGTTCGCTTGGCATAGATATGGCGCTGACCTTCTTTCAAGATCGCTTCGACAACCCAGACACGATGTAGCTCGTAACGCAAGTATTCCGGGTTCAAATGCCCCGTAAGCACGATGTCTTTGTACTTGAGGTTCTTGTCCTCCAGCATGAAGGCATTGTAGGGGATATAGAGTTCTTGCTTGCCGATGAGTTTCCACTCATAGCGATCGGGCGCACCGTTGTACATGTCGAGATCATCAGCGGTACGCAGGCCGTCCGAAGCATTGCCGGGCCCGTCGTACGCGACATCCGGCGCGCGACGTACTCGGCGTTGACCGGCGTTGTATACCCACGCGTCACGCGGGTCGATCACCTGGTTGATGTTTTCATGCACTAACAAGACGTCACCCTCCAGACGGGCCGGCGCCTTGATGGCCTGCTTGTAGTAGAACAAGCGATTCGGTGGCGCACCTTCAAGATACTGTGCGAAGGTGAGTTGGTCCTCAAACACAACCGGGCTGAATGCGCCGCTCGACTGCACGGGAATCTGCGTATAGCTACGTTTCACGCTGCCGCCGCGATAACGAAGCACGTGATTCCAGACAACTTCAATGCCGGATTTCGGGATCGGAAACGGGCAGTACGAGTCGACGTTCGCGAGGCCATTGCCGCCGTCGGTCGTCTGGGCCGTAATCGCATCTTTCTTTATGGCTTCGTATATTTCGGCCGGATAAGCCGCGGTGCGATGCGTTGTGTATACCGGCATGCGGAACGTGTCGGGATAACGCTTCAGCAGCGCGATCTGTCCCGCCGACAGATTGGCTTTATATTGTTCGAAGTTCTGCGCAGTTATCGTGAATAACGGCTTCTCGTTCGGAAACGGGTCAATCAGCGGTTCACCTGCGACATAGCCTGCAGGCATTTTTGTCAGACCACCGGTCCATGCCGGAATAGTGCCTGCCGCGTTGCCGGCACGCTCTGCGCCTATCGGCGTCAATTTGTCGCCGCCGAGGCTTGCAGCCTGTTCCGACGTGAGTTCCGCGAATGCGTTCTGCGCGAAAAGGCCAAGCGCAGCCAGGACTGTGATGTTTGCGAGTGTTTTCATGATGTTGTTGCTCCTGGTATTCGTGTCAGAAACTGACGGAGACAGACAGGGACAGGAAATCGCGGTCTTCGATAGCGTTGTAGTCGCCGCCCGAGAATGTCGTGTATGCAAGCGAACCAGTATACCGATTGAGGTATTCGGCTTCGAGGTTCAGCGTCAGGGCTTTCGCGTCTTCATTGAAATTCGAGTTGGGCGAGTAACCGTCAACGTCGTGCGACCACGCAAGGGTGGGCGTCAGGTTGATGCCGGCGAACACGTCGTTGTACGTAAGGCCCGCGCGTATGCGGTAGCCCCATGATGAATCGGTCACGTAGCCATCGGTTGTGCAATTTCTGGCGTTACTGTTTGGCGGCGCGACGCCGGCAAGAGCATTACCCGCTGCGCAGGTAATGAACTGCCCCGGAGGAAGCGGCGGAGAAGGCAGCGGGATCGGCTCGAAGTAACCCATGCCGTAGGTCGGGTTGCGGCCATAGCGCTGCACCGACTGCTCCGGCAGGCTGCCGACCCAGTTGGCGCCGATCTCGGCTGCAACCGACAGGCGGCTGGCGCCCATGACCTGGTCAAAAAAGCGAATGAGCGTGACCTGCGCCTGTGTCACGGGCAATAGGTCGTAGCCGCTGGCAGCTGCCCCTGGCCCCACCGCTATTATCGTGGGCAACACCGTCGACCAGGGAGCCAGACCTACTGCACCTTGGAGGAGCTCGGTCGAATTGATCTGAACCGGGAAGTCGGGCCGATAGCTGACTTCACCCGATACCGCGAATCCGGCAAAATTGGTCGCGAAGCTTACGCCATAGAGCTCGATATCTTCCGGGAATTCGGCGAAATACTGCGGGTTGCCGCTAACCGTGACGCCGCCAATTTCGAGACCGGCAAACGGATTGCCCGGGATGAAAGGCCAAGGCCGATCGCCCAACGCCGCAGTCAACGCCGCAAACAACGGAGGAGGAATTGCAGCGTCGGGGACCAGTGAGTTCGACGAGGTGAAGCCACCGAGGTAAGGAATCCGGCTGTGGTAGTTCATGTAGTAAATACCGAACTCGGAGCCGGCAAGTTTCTCGGCGAAGTAGCGAATTGCCACGCCATACTGGCCGCTGTCGTCCGGCTCGATGTCAGGCTGACGCGTGATGAACAGGTCGTTTGCCATGCTGAATTGATCGCTGAAGGGGGGCGCAGCGCGCAGCGTCACGATGTTACAGCCCGTGGCGGCAATATCCGCGGTCGAAAAATAGGTTCCGCAGCCGTCTACAACCGTCTTTTCCCATTTGAGCTGGTAAAACGCCTCGATGCTCAGTGCGTCGGTCACGCCGGCAGCGATCGTTAGCATGGCAACGGGTAGCAGACCTTCCTTGATCTCGGCGCCCGGGCGCCGGAATGCAGACACGTCGATGGGATTGACTGAATTAACGCCGTTTTGAATGAAAGTGCTTTCACCCCAGCTAATCACCTGGCGACCCAGGCGAACATCCAGCGGAGCTTCATTTTCGCCAAGGTAAAAGGTGTTGTAGACGAATGCGTCCAGCAGCTCGATGCCCGAGCCCTGCGCGAAATCGTCAAAACCGCTCATCGCTAGTTCGGTGTTGGGAGTGTAGGCGTTCGCCGAGTTGCCGTGCGGCCTTGACCCATTCTCAAGCTCCTGGTCGTACCAGTACTTGCCGCGCAAAAACAGGCCAAAGTCGCCTTTCCTGAGCTCAAGGTCGTGCACGCCTTTCAGGATCAACGAATAAATGTCGCCGTCTTTGAAATTGAGGTCACCGTCGTCGGCGGTACTGGTCGAAGCCGTACCGAAGCCCGGCGCATTGGCCGGCGTGACCAGTAGTGGCTCCATCTCCGACATGCGCCAGCTGGCACCCAGGGAGATCTGGGAATTGAAGCTACCCTCGAATGCTCCCAACTCAAATTCGGCTGCCACAGCTGGCATGGCAATTATGCTCGCAAACAGCGCAAGCCCACCGTAGATCAATCCGCATCGAGAGTTCATTTTGGTCCACCTTTTGGTTGTTTCGACTATCGTCATTTCTTCTTGTTTCTGGCGGGCGCGCAGTGACGCGCCCACGCAAATCAATTCGGACACGTATGCAAGACGCTGTCAATACGGAGTTGTTCGGAGGTCGATATTTCGGTATGCCATCATACGGCAATGACCAGAGCGTTGATTTTCGTCCCCGTCGTCCTCAGCCTCGTAATTCTAGGCGCTCATTTCCTGCGCTACGGCAATTTGATCGGCGTTCTTGGATCGCTGCTGCTGATTGCTCTGCTCATGGTCCGCCGCAGGTGGGTTCCCCGACTGATGCAGGTTGTCCTCATCCTTGGCACGCTCGAATGGATTCGTACACTCCACGAGCTGGCGCAGGTACGAGCCGCGACTGGCCAGCCGTTCACCCGCATGACTGTCATCCTTGGCGTTGTAGCGGCTGTGACTTTCTGCTCGGCACTGCTTTTTCAGTCACGGGCAATGAAGCGGATCTACGGGCTGGACCGCCCCCGGTAACATGGCATTCAACTCGCTGACTTTTTTTATCTTTTTCGCCGTGGTGCTGGTGTTGCATTCACTGCCGCTGGCGTGGCGCGCGAAAAAAACGAATCTGCTATTGGCAAGCTACGTCTTTTACGCCGCCTGGAATCCGCCATTCATCGTCCTTCTGTGGATCTCGACGCTGACCGACTGGTACGCGGCGAAGCGAATGGCAATGTCGGTGGGGCGCCGCAAGGCCTTGTTCCTGACGCTCAGTATTATCGTAAACCTGGGGCTCCTGGGTTACTTCAAGTACGGCGGCTTCCTGCAGGAGAATTTCAGCGCGCTGCTCGCACTGCTGGGCGTGGCCTGGGAAGCGCCGGTAAATAGCATCATCCTGCCGCTGGGTATCTCGTTCTACACATTCCAGTCGATGTCCTACAGCATCGACGTATACCGCGGCAAGATCCGTCCGGGCGACTCGCTGCTCGATTTTGCGCTGTATGTCGCGTTTTTTCCGCAGCTGGTTGCCGGTCCGATCATCCGGGCACGGTTCTTTCTCAAACAGCTCGGGGAAGACAGTCGGCGACGCATCGTCGAACTGGGCTGGGGCGCGATGCTGATAACCCTCGGCATGTTTCAGAAGGTCGTACTCGCCGATGGCCTGCTTGCGCCGGTTGTCGAGACGGTCTATGGCGCTGCCAGCGACGCATCCGGAACCGACGCGTGGATCGGCACACTCGCCTTCGCGGGGCAGATATTCTTCGACTTCAACGGTTACTCGGTGATCGCGGTCGGACTCGCGCGATGCCTGGGATTGCGTTTGCCATGGAACTTTCTCTCGCCTTATGCCGCGATCGGTTTCTCCGAGTTCTGGCGTCGCTGGCACGTGACATTATCTGCCTGGCTTCGCGACTACCTGTACGTCTCCTTGTCCGGCAACCGGCGCGGCCCGGCTCGCACGTTTATCAACCTTTTCTTGACGATGCTTCTCGGTGGGCTTTGGCACGGAGCATCGTGGCTGTTCGTTCTGTGGGGCGCTGCCCACGGCACACTCCTGATTCTCGAGCGCGTGGCGAAGCGGCTGTTCCGTTCCCACCGTGCGTTGCTCGACAAGACGCCGGTCCAAGGAGTACTCGGTTTGCTGACGTTCGCAATCGTCTGTCTTACCTGGGTATTGTTCCGGGCCGACTCTCTTGACGCTGCAATGCACTTGATCGGCGGGATGCTGCTACCGTTACGCGGCGCCGTGCTGACCACTGCCGGAGAGATTACAACCGTTATTGGTGTGATGGTCGGCATTCTGTGTGCCCACGCCTTCATGCGCCATCGCAATTTTGAGAAGACGATTAAACGCCTGCCATGGCCGCTGATCGTGTCGCTTATCGTAAGCATGCTGTTGGCGATCCTGCTATCGCCCGGAGAAGAACGTGATTTTATCTACTTCGAATTCTGAGCCCTCGCGTGTGCCATGGATGAGAATATGGGTTGTCGCACTGCTGGCGAGTGTGGTCCTGGCCGGTGCCTGGGAATTCACACTGAGGGACGCGAACCTGGGACCAAAGTACGTTGACAACCGCGCGCTATGGGCCGACGCGCGCCACCGCTTGAACCAGGAAGGCACAGACGCCGTTGCACTGCTGGGTGCATCGCGCAATCAACGGGCAATCGACGTTGAAACGATGGCCAGGTTGCTCGGTCGCCCGGTCTACCAACTAGCGATTGAGGGGACCTCCGCATTGCCTACACTGGAGAACCTCGCCGCAGACCCGAGGTTCCGCGGCACAGTGATCTACTCCGTTGCCCCGGCGTTCTCTTTTAATCGCCGACTGTCGAAAGTCGACCGTGGTGACCAGTCCAAATGGGTCCGGTTCTATGCGGATCAGTCCCGGGTGCGGCGTGTCGAACAGCGGCTGCGACTGCTGTTGCAGGGCACACTGGCGATCCGCTCACCTGACGCGGCGATGCCGCGAGTTATGGCGAGTATCCGTGAAAGCGGCAGCTTGCCAGCGCCTGACCACAAGACGGTGTTCGCTGACCGCAGTGTTCACATTGACTATGCGGCCCAGCCCGGCCGCGCAGATGAGAGCGGCATCGTCGATCTCTATTTGCAGAACACCGAGCCGTACACCGACGCTGAGTTTCAGACGGTCGTTAACTACTTCGCTACGCTCGTGCGAATGCTGCGACAGAAAGGGTGCCAGGTATTCATAGTGCGGCTGCCGTCCGAAGGAAAGGTGCGAGCACTCGAGCGGCGCATGTTCCCGGAGTCTGCGTTCTGGGATGCGATGGAGCGCCAGATCGATGCGACGTTCGTCCACTTCGAGGACTATCCGGGACTCAACGGCTATCTGAGTGTGGACGGCTCGCACATCGATTCCGACCGAAACGAGGAATTCACCGCTGCTCTGTCGGGGGTACTGCAAGCCAACGGTTTGCGCTGAGCGGAGTCACTCGATTTGCAGACAGCACGAGAGACAAGGGCCGCGACCCGTGGCTCAGAGGGTCCAGGCGTAACCGATTTTCATGAACCAGGTGCAATCAGTGGTCGTCAGACCACTCAGATTGTCGTCATCGATCAACGCATCGGAGTAACCGAGGAAGAAAACGGTCTGGGGATTGATCTTGTAGGAGTACAGGAGTTGCCGACCGACGTCGCGGCTGCGACTGTCTACGACATCGCTGTAGGAAGTCGGGTCGCGCTCGATGTGCTGCAATTGCCTGGTCAGGCTCCATCACTGCGGTGCCAGTCGTGGCCAACATTGAGGCATTCTTCCACGAGCCACTTGAATTCCGCAAAGCTGTCGACGAGCGCATCGGGTTGGTGGGGATGCGCGTGCGTGCCGGGAAAGATCTTGTTGATCCAGGCGTGCTCCCAACCGACCCCATTGAAAAAGACCGACGTTATGCCCGCACGCTTGGCTGCAATCACGTCCGTCGTGCTGTCACCAACGTACCAGCAGTTCAACCCGGCCGGTTTGCCAAGGTTGTCGAGTGCTTTGAAGATTGGCTCGGGATTGGGTTTGCGCTTGCCGGTATCACAGCCACACACAGCCGTATCGAACAAATTGATCCATGCACCGTCGTCGACGAGGGCGAGCTCAAGTTCGAAGAATTCGCGGTCCCGATTGGTCAGGATGCCAAGTTCGACGTCGAAGTCGCGCATCTCGATCAGCAAATCGAGTTCTCCCCCTTCAAATGGATGCACTTCGCCATAGTGGTTGCGGTAAGCGTCATTGAAAGCTTCGTGGGCAACATGCTTGGCATCTTCATTATTTCCGAACAGCACTTCGAAGATGTCCGTGCGGGAGATTCTGCGTTGTGCCTTGATTTTCGGATGCAGCTGCCGGTGTTTGCGTACATAGTCGACAAGGCGTGCGTCCTCGGGCGTCTTGCAATCGTCGTGAGAAATCAGTGCATTCATCAGCCCGAGTTCCGGAAACCGGGGCAGCACGTCATCGACGGCGTGGTACATGGCGTCAAGTGTGTCGACGAGTGTCGCGTGCCAGTCGAATAATACGACGCGAGGCGCGACCAGTGTTCGTGCCGCTTCATCGAGTTCGCGTAACATCTGCTTCGGCTTACTCCCCGGCGAACGAAGTCGAGCCATCGACGACAAAGCGATACGGCCTCGCCGCGTCATGGCCCGCGTAGTCAATGCCGATCCTGGGCCCTGCAGTGATCGCATCGTCAGAGATAAAAACATCGTGATCTTCGATCCAGATCTGATGACCTGACAGGCTCGTACCGCTAAGGCTCGACTGGATACCGAGCGCGCACGCGAGTGATCCAGGTCCAGCCAGCAAACTTTTGTCCATACTTTTTTTACCGCGTCGCCTTAGCATGTGGTTGATTCCGAGCAACGGTGATCCGGCTCTGATCAATACCGCATGCGGGTCGTCTCGCCTGCTTGTCACGACGTTGAATAAATGGTGAATGCCGTAGCAAAGATACACGTACGCAATTCCGCCTTCGTCATACATCGGTTCAGTCCGTGGCGTTCGTCGGCCGCCGTAAGCATGGCTCGCCCGATCATCGTGACCCGCATAAGCTTCGGTTTCTGTGATGACAGCCTTGGTCAATCGGCCATCGATACACGAACAAAGAACCTTGCCGAGGAGGTCGCGGGCAACCTCTACTACCGCGTCGCGCCTGTAAAACTCTGTTTGTAGTTTGAACAACGGCGTCCTTTCAGGTGTCAGAAGAATAATAGGATACAGTAGACACTATGCGTGATCCGGACGTTAATTTGGGGCTGGCAGTTCTGCTTATAGTGGCTGTCGCGGGCGCCGCCTGGTTTTTCAGGGGCGAACTCCTGCCGCAGCAGGAGCAGCCGGTTGTGATCCCACCTGAGCCGGCGATCAACGAAGCCATCGTCGATGACGTCCCAAGGTATCCGGTGACGCCGCCCGAAACAGAGGAGTCGGTGCAAAGGGACCTGATACCGTTGCCGCCGCTGGACGACAGTGACAGTTATTTCCTGGCAGCGCTTGTCGATATCTTCGGCGCCAATATTGAAGTATTGCTGGTCAAAGAAGCCCTTATCGACAAATTTGTCGCAACGGTGGACAACCTGCCTCGAGATCACGTCGCTGAAAAAATCCGGCCCGCGGGACGATTGCCGGATAGGTTTCGTGCAGATATAGCCGGGAGCGACGGGCCGGTCTACCTCAGTCCTGATAATTACCGACGATACGATCCGTTGGTCATGAATATCGCGTCAGCCGACATCGATGCCATCGTCGATGCCTATCGCCGCTTCTATCCCCTCTTTCAGCGATCGTATGAACGCCTTGGCTACCCTGACGGCTACTTCAACGATCGTGTCGTCGAGGTCATCGATCACCTGCTTGCAACACCGCCGCAACCTGACGAGCCGATTCGACTGGTTCGGCCGCACGTGTTGTACGAGTTCGCCGACTCCGGGCTCGAAAGCCTGTCAAGTGGGCAGAAACTTCTGCTGCGAATGGGTCCCGAGCACGCCGCAACAGTCAAACGATTCCTGCAAGACCTGCGCTCGGAACTCGCGCGTCGATGAATTGACTCTTTTATCGGCCGAAGTTGTATTGAAATCCGATCGAAATCACGTCGCTGTCAATGGTGTCGAGTTCGTAGCGCGTCCAGTCGCCAAGCAGCGCGAGGTTCCGCGTAACATCGATTTTCGCACCACCGCCGTAGTAGGAATTTTCATCCTCCGGCACGTCGATCGAGAATCCGTCCACTTCGACGTCGGCATCCCAGAAAAACACGCCGGCGCGCCCGTACAGGGAGATCTGATCACTCAACGGTAATCCAAGGGTTCCGCCGAGTGTCCACCCGTCCGCGGTGATTGCGGTTCGCGACAAAACCGGGCCAAGATCGATGGTCTCCGAAAAGTCACCAAAGTTGTGGTAGCCCGCTTCTATGCCGAAGTAGTCAGTGAATTGAAAGCCTCCGACGAAACGGTATGCGGTTGCGTCAGTGTCGATGTTGAAATTACTAAAATCGTCTTCCAGATGTGATGAACCGACGCTCGCGCCAACAAAAAGTCCGGTGTCGGCATTCGCCAGTGACGGCACGAGAACGGCAGCCAGAATCAATCCAGGAATAGTTTGAACATAACGTGACATAACAATCTCCTTACGAAGAAAAGAGGCAATGGCCTGTGTGTCACGTTATTAGGCTTGAGCGAAGCTGAAGCTAAGCTGAAGGAAATTGTCGCGCAAACTATTCCTGCGCAAATGCAACAATAGCCCTGGCGGCTTCATCGACGCGCGGTGCGAACGCTTCTATCAGGCTCGCCGGATCGTCGTGTTGCCTGCACATTTCCAGCGCGGCAGCGCCATCGTAGTCACAAACCGACAGCCGCAGGGCAAGTAATTCCGGCGGAGCTCCGAAAGCTGTGCCGGGTAAGCTCAATACACCGCAGTCGGCCAGCAGCGCTTCGGAAAGTGACTCGGACGTCGTTATGCCGCGTTGCGCGTAACGCTCGCGCATCGATTCGAAATCCGGCCACAGGTAAAATGCGCCCTGCGGCTCGAGGCAACGGATGCCGCCTTCGGCGAGCCGAGCCGCAACGCCGCGCGCGACTGCGCCGTGAATGCGCGTGCAAAGATTCACATGCGCCTCAATGTCCGCGTCTCCAGCCACTGCAAGCAACGCCGCGCGCTGAACCGGCGCCGACACGCCCGACCACGTTTCACTTGCGATCGCGCTCACCGCGTCGAACAATCCGGCGTAGCCTTTCGGAATCAGTCCGAAGCCCACGCGCCAGCCGCCGAGCGACAGGTGTTTCGACAGACCGGTTGTCACGGCGGTGCCGGCAGAGTGCATGCTGGCAATACTCTTGAGATTGCCGTCGAATGCGACGAGCGAGTAGATCTCATCGCTGATAATGAAAATGCCTTCCCCGGCGCAAACGTCGATTAATTCGGAGTAGTGTGCGGGCGGAATGCAAAGCCCTGTCGGGTTGTTCGGCGAGTTCAGTATTAGCTTGGTCGGGTTGCACCCGCGTGAGCGTGCCTGGTGTATCGCCGCCATTAATGAATCGGGTTCGAGCTGGTAACCAGCCGGCGTGAGCGCGGCCGGCACACTAACAACCTGGTCGCCCAGCATCGCAGCCTGCGGCGCGTAGCTGACCCAGGACGGTACGGGCACGATAATGTCGCCGCCAATGGCCATCTGCAGCGCGTAAAGGATCAGCTTGCTGCCCGGCCCGACGACCACGTCAAACTGGCTGGAATCCAGGCCGTTGCGATCAGCGAAATAGTGCAATGCCGACTCGCGCAACTCGGCCAGTCCGGCAACGTGGTCGTACGCATTGTGCGCCGCATTGTCTGCAAGCGCCCGCGCGAGGGCAGGATGTACCGGAAACGGCGACTGGCCAAAGCCCATCTGTAACACGCGCTTGCCGCTGGCTCGTGCAGCGACACCGGCCTGGTTTGCCCTTAGCGTCGGTGACAGCGGCAAATTGACGATCGAATCGCGAATCGCATTCACACTATGCTCCTCTTGTGACATGCTCATCGCAAAACCTGTGCAGTATTTCGGGAGACGCCATGAGTACGCCTTTTATCACTCGATTGTTGTTACTTCTGTGCCTGATTGCAACGATCGGTGCCGTGGCATCAGAGGACACCTCCGGTTTACGGCCAAGAGCCCGGGACGTCGGCCTCGTGGTCGGCACGTTTCCGACGGGCCCTCTAAATGCAATCACCGATGTCGATGGTGTCCGCGTTGGTCACTCAACCGTGATTCGTGGCGACGATATTCGTTCGGGCGTGACAGCCATCATTCCCGCGCCTGGAAATCTGTACACACATCCGGTGCCGGCCTGGATTCACGTGGGCAATGGCTACGGCAAGCTCATCGGTGAAACACAGGTTCGCGAATTTGGCGAGATCGAAACGCCACTGCTGCTCACCTGCACGCTGTGTGTTTGGCGCGCTGCTGATGCGCTGAAGGAATGGATTTACATGCAGCCGGGCATGGGCGAGCACACGGTGAATCCTGTTGTCGGTGAAACCAACGATTCTGTTGTCAACAACATGTGGTCCAATCCCGTTGGTCGCGACGAGGTTTTCGCTGCGCTCAATGGTGCCAGCGCGGGTCCGGTTGTTGAAGGCAGCGTCGGTGCCGGCACCGGTACACAGGCATTTGGCTGGAAGGGCGGTATCGGCACCAGTTCCCGTGTACTGCCAAAATCACTCGGCGGCTACACCATCGGCGTACTGGTGCAAACGAACTTTGGCGGCACACTGTCGATCAACGGCGCGCCAGTCGGTCGCGAGCTCGGCCGGTATGCGTACCGCGATGAGCTTGCCGGCGACGCCGCAAGTGACGACAGGGAAGACGGATCGATAATGATGGTCATAGCAACGGACGCCCCGCTCAATGCGCGCAGTCTCGACCGCCTTGCACAGCGCGCGATGATGGGCCTGGCGAAAACCGGTTCGTTTGCCCACAACGGCTCAGGCGACTACGTCATCGCATTTTCGACGCATGAAAAAGTGCGCCGGCCTCGGGAAAGCGCCGCGCCGGTCGACGCGCCAGCGCTCGTCAACGCGTCAATGTCGCCGCTGTTTGCCGCAACGGCCGAGGCGACGGAAGAGGCTGTTTACAATGCGATCTTCCGGGCAACATCCATAAGCAGTCGTCGCGGAACGCTGGAGGCAATACCCCTCGATGATGTCCTGCGCATCCTGGAAAAATACAATGCGCTGCATTGGAACCAAACCATAGAGCCATAGCGGGCCACAGGAAGATACGTAATGAGTTCGATTGCCCCTGCCGACCGATGGTGGGTTCGTTTCTCCCTGATTTTGCCGTTTGTTATTGACCGAATTGCAGCAACTCGCATCGCGGGCTTTGCAAGCACGCTTGTCTTGCCCCTCTCGTGGTACCTCGTAGAAATCCTCATACAGTTACTGACGCCTTACGGTAGTTGGTCGTCCGCAGGATATACGCAGATGGGCCACGCATTCCTGACACCGCTGGCAGCCTGGGTGGGCGTCGCCGGTGTTGCCTTTGTCACCGTGTGGGTTGCGTCAGTTGCATCGTGGATGGTGATTACGATAATGCCGATGAGGCGCCGTGTTCTCACGTCCATGATTTGGGCCGGCTCGACAGCATTACATCCGAACTCAATGAAGAGTTATTGATGCGCAGCCGCGATGCGGCCCAAAAGGGCACGCGCCTGATCCTATGGTCGGAAACAGCGGCCCGGGTTCTCGGCTCCCAAGAGGACCGTCTCATCGCCCGAGGACAAGAGCTGGCGCGTGACGAGGACATCTATCTTTTCATGGGTCTTGGTGTCTTGCATCCGAGCAGGCAACCACCGCTGGAAAATAAAGTGATCGCCATTACGCCGTCCGGCGAGGTCGCGTGGCAATACCGAAAAGCTCGACCAATCGTTGGGTCGGAAGCGCCATTTCTGCCGCCAGGACACAACGACCTGGCGACGCTGGACACATCCTTCGGACGGATCGGTTTGGTTATTTGTCATGATCTGGATTTTGCTGATTACGTGGCGCAGGCCGGCCGAAAAGAGGTGGAGCTAATGCTGGCACCCTCGGCGGACTGGCCCGTCATCGCGGACTTTCATGCCAAGATGGGGGTGATGCGTGCCATTGAAAACGGCTTTTGGTTGCTTTGGCCCGCGCATGATGGGCTGTCGGTAATAGCTTCACCGGAAGGTCATGCGATCGTCTCGGAATACGATGCTGAGCTTGAAGATCGTGTCGTTTCCGGGGAAGTTTCTGTTGCCCGTAACCACACCATTTATCCTCACGTCGGACCGTATCTCCCGTTCATTGCCGGCGCATTCCTGGCTGGATTGCTCGTTATCGCCTGGCGACGATAAGCAACCTGAAAACTGCGCTCACGAGCTTGACCACTAGGATAAAAATACGGAGTTAAGCCAATGTTCGATTTGGTTATCAAGCTTACAAATGGTTCACTTCGTCGAATACCTGGTCGTCAAGTCCAAAGTGGCTGAACGAGACGGTGGAAATACCGGTTTCATCCAGACCATGATATTCGGTTTCGGCCACTGACTGCCTGTGCTTAAACGTCCTGAATAGCAATCCTGGAGAACTGGCCTCTCACAAAAGGCGATGACACTTCCCGTTACATTGAAAAAATCTTACCCGGGTTAAGTACACCTTTCGGATCAAGCGTCAACTTTAGCGCTTTCATCAGGGCGATTTCCTCGGGCGAACGTGACAAATGCAGGTAGTCGCGCTTCTCGAGTCCGATGCCATGTTCAGCAGACACCGCGCCACCAATTTCGGCCAATGGCTCGTAAACCATTTTCTCGGCCTGTTGCCGTGCCTCGTCGTTCCACGGACGAGGTGAAACGATGACATGTAAATTGCCGTCGCCAAGGTGGCCGAAAACGATCAGGCGTGCTTCGTCGCCCCATGCCGCACGGACGGAGCTCCTCAGCCGATCTACATAGGCTTCCATTTTCCTGATTGGCAGGCTGATGTCGAAGATCGCGGCAGGCATCAACGCCATGCCCAGCGCTTCGATGTCTTCGCGAATATTCCAGATCGCGTCGCGCTGAGATCTGGACGACGCAATCGCAGCATCGCTTATGAGCCCTGCCTCAATGGCCTGTTCGAGCACACCCGCAAACAATTCTGTGTCGATGTCGGCGTCGTTTCCTGTGACTTCGATGATTACATAAAATGCTTCACCCGGATCCAGGGGCGGCGTATGACGGCCGGACTCGACAGCAACCAGGTCGTAGTGTTCTTTCCACATAACCTCGAACGACGTTAGTGCTCCGCCGAGGTTGTCACTCACATGCTGGAAAAGGTCGGTGAGGGCCGCAAAATCCGACACCGCAACCATCGCCGTATTGTCGCTCTTGGGCCGTGGCGCAAGCCGCAATACCGCGCGCGTAACGAGACCCAATGTTCCTTCCGAGCCAATGAAAAGCTGCTTCAGGTCATAGCCGGTATTGTTCTTCAACAGGGTATTCATGGAAGACACGACGGTGCCGTCCGCAAGAACTGCCTCGACGCCCAGAACGTGCTCGCGCATCATGCCGTAACGAATGACCTGGTTGCCGCCGGCATTGGTGGCGATGTTTCCACCTATCGTAGCCGAGCCGCGCGCCCCGAGATCGACCGCGAACATCAAGCCTTGTTCCTGCGCCGCTTCCTGCACTTTCTGCATGGGCGCGCCCGTCTGTACGGTAATGGTCCTGCCGACGGGATCGATGGATTCGATGCCTGTCATGCGTTCGAAGGAAATGACAATCTCATCAGCTGATGCGGAAGCGCCCTGCACGAGCCCGGTCAGTCCGCCCGCGGCGACGACGGGTTGCCCCAGCTCATGGCAAATTGCCATGATCTGCGATAACTCCCGGGTCGAGGCCGGCCGGACAATGGCCAGGGCGTTGCACTGCGTCTGGCCCATCCAGTCAGCCGGGCGCTGGTGTACATCTTCACCAGTGATCAGGCCCTTTGGCCCGGTAATTTCTGCAATACGCTTCAACAGATCTGACATGTCCGTTTCCTTAAGGGCTCAATCACTGCGTCGAGCGGCCCCGACCCAGAATACACGCTCAACCAGCCACACGCTGGCGGTAATGCCGATAGCATAGCTCGCGAATGCATCGACCTGACCGATCAGACGCCCGCGGGCACAACAGCTTCGACGAGGCGCGGTCCCCTGGTTGAGAGCGCTTCGGCAAGTGCTGTTCGAAATCCTTCGACAGTGTCAGCCCGTACCGCCGGTACGCCCAGACCTTCCGAAATCGACACCCAGTCGATCGCCGGTCGCGTGAGGTCAAGAAGCGACAGGGCTTTCGGACCTGGATGGGTCACGCCGACACGTGCGAGTTCGATGTTCAGTATGGCGTAGCTGCCGTTGTTGATGATGACAGTTGTGACATCGAGGTTTTCGCGCGCCATCGTCCACAGCGCTTGTACTGTGTACATGGCGGAGCCGTCGGCCTGCAGCGCGATGACTTTGCGTTCGGGACAGGCGACTGCAGCGCCGGCAGCAAGTGGCAGACCCTGACCAATGGAGCCACCCGTGAGCATTAACCAATCGTGCTTTGCGGCACCCTGTGTCATCGGAAAAATCGCGAGACCGGCGGTTGCTGCCTCGTCGGAGACGATCGCATTCTCGGGCATCAGCGACGCTAATACGCCGCCAAGCGATTGCGCGTCGAGCTTACCGTCGGCGACGGGCGGCACGACCGGCGCCTGCAGGTCGTCGGGATCGGCTGGCGCATCAAGCGCATCGGCCAGTCGTCGCAGGGCGCCAACAGCATCGTCGCGCGGACCGGCGAGTTCGATTAGTTCTGCGCCTTCGGGAGAAAGCCAACTCGGTTTGCCCGGGTAGGCGAAGAAAGAGACAGGCGGCTCAGCACCGACGAATACGATTCGGGTCAGGCCAACCAGAAATTCTGACGCTCTCTCGCCGAAATAGGGCAGACGCTCGACCGTCACCCGGCCGGCACCGCGCTGCAGGCGGGCGCTGAACGTCTCGGAGATCAGTCGCGCGCCCGTTGCTGCGGCGATCCGGCCAGCCTGGTGCAGCGCATCTTCCCTTAACGCTCGGCCGCCGAGAAAAAGGGCCGCGGAACCGTCAGCGCCCAGGGCGGCGACTGCGTCAGCGACATTCCGGGCAGATACTTCGGGGCCTTTCGGACGTTTGTTCGGCGGTGTCGGATGTGCGCCATCGGTCCAGGCATGATCGGCGGGTGCAATTAATGTGGCGATTTGCCCGGGGTAGACGAGAGCGGCTTGCACGGCCTCTTCCCCGGCGACAGCAAGATCGTCAGGCGACGTGGATGTGCGTACCCAGTCCGACATCGGGCGTGCAACGGCGGCGACGTCAGAAGTAAGCGGCGCATCGTACTGCAGATGATCAACGGCATGATCGCCAACAATATTGACAAGCGGTGTGCGCGCGCGTTTGGCATTGTGGAGGTTCGACAAGCCGTTACCGAGACCCGGACCGAGGTGCAGCAACGTGGCGGCCGGCTTGTCGGCCATGCGGCCATAGCCGTCGGCGGCCCCCGTTACGACGCCCTCGAACAGACCGAGAATTGCGCGCACGTTCGGTTGTTTGTCGAGCGCGGCGACGAGTTGCATTTCCGAGGTGCCCGGATTTGCAAAGCACACGTCGACTCCGCAATCACTCAGGGTTTGTAGCAACGCCTCAGCTCCGTTCATTATGTCGCTCCTTATCTTCCTGTTTCGAGCTTTCCTTTTCTGGAGCTCGCGCCTCCGTTTTCGATTGCCAGCCAGGCCTTGTCAAGCACGTAGGCGCGCAACGCAGCAGACGTTTCAGCATCGACAAACTCACCGTAGCTGCCCATGCCGAGCTCCGCCCAGGTGGTTTAGCGATACTGGCCGGAATTGCGGAGATTCCCGGAAGCGCTTCATTTGCGCCCAGCTTGAAGGTGAGCACACGGCCCACGCCGGCTTCGCTGCCTGTCGGTACCACGCCACCGTAAGCGAGCGCATAAGCACCACCCCAACCCGATGCAACGGCGACATATTGCTCGTCGTCGATCTCATAACTGATTGGCGCTGCGACAATTCCCGTTTGGCCAAAAAACGTCCAGAGCTGCTCGCCGTTGGCCGCATCGTATGCCGTTTTTTGACCGCAAGCCGACAACACAAACAGGGAAGCAGCAATCGTAAATACCGAGGTACTTTTTAGGAGCGACATCTTCGAAGCCTCTTTGCTCTCGTTATTTGGAAGGGGAGCGTACATCGCCTCGCAATGCCTTTCGTTGCCCTGACCGGGCGCAATTGACTGCGCAATTGACTGATCGTCGAAGTCTGCCAGCAGCTATCTGCTTACCGGCAGAAACTCCTGTCGGGCTCTATCGTTTTGCGCGTTAATTGCGATTAGTAATTGTACTGACTAGCCAGTATATTTACCAACGATAACAAACCAATATCTACATGGACGCCACCAACTTTTGCGTGTGCCGTTCATGGATTCGGACCGGCGCGATTCTGAACCGTGCAGGACACACACAGGTTCGACTCGTTCCGAAGGAGGCAACATGCATTCGCTATTGACCGAAGAGAACGTCACGCCACTGACTGAATCGGCCGACTTGCAGCATTGTTTCGACTCGCAGCGGCAGAGTTTTCTGCAGAGCGAAACGGAGTCGCGTGAGGAACGCAAACAGCATTTGCTGAACCTCAAGCGGATGATCACTGAAAATCGAGAGGCGATCATAGAAGCGATCAGCGCCGACTACGGCAATCGTTCGCGGCACGAAACGCTGTTTGCCGAAATCATTACGGCGAACGACGGCATCATCGATTCGATCAAGCACCTGAAGAGCTGGATGAAAGTCCAGCGTCGCAAAGTGGATCAGTCGATGTATCCCGGTGGTAAAGCCCGCGTGATACCGCAGCCGCTGGGCGTCGTCGGTATGATCATTCCGTGGAATTTTCCGATCAACCTGACGTTTTCGCAGCTGGCCGCCGTGTTTGCGGCGGGTAATCGCGCGATGGTCAAGATGTCGGAGAACTCGATAGGGCTTTCGCGCCTCTTGAATTCACTCGCTCCGAAATATTTCGACGAAGACAAACTGAAGTTTTTCGAAGAAACGGGTGGCGTGGGCATCGAGTTCTCGAAGCTGCCGTTCGATCACCTGATTTTCACGGGGTCAGGTCAGACCGGGCGGGCCGTGATGGCTGCGGCTGCGGCCAACCTGACGCCGGTGACGCTGGAGCTCGGCGGTAAAGCGCCGGCCGTTATTGCGCCGGACTACCCGATGGTCAGGGCAGTTGAACGAATCATGTTCGTCAAGCAGTTCAATGCCGGGCAGATATGCACAAATGTGGATTATGTTTTCGTGCATGAGGGCCAGGTCGACGACTTTGTCGGAATGGCAAAAGAATGGGCTAAGAAACACTGCCCCGATATCAGCAGCGACGACTACACGTCGATAATCGACGATCGTTCATTCCAGCGAGTTTCGGACACGCTGGACGATGCTCGTGACAAAGGCGCAACGGTTATTAATTTGCAGGATCAGGCGCCTCAAGCGGAGGGCCGCAAGTTTCCGGTTTGTCTGGTACTGAATACAACGGAAGAAATGACTATTCGGCGCCGGGAAATTTTCGGTCCGCTGCTACCGGTTCTGCCGTATCGGGATCCGGAAGAAGTCATCGAGTACGTCAACGCACGGGACCGACCGCTCGCGTTATATCCGTTTACCAATGACAAGGAACTAGCGGCTCGATACATTGACCGGATCATGTCGGGCGGCGTCACTGTCAACGACGCATTATTCCATGTTGCGCAACACAACCTTCCCTTCGGCGGGGTCGGTCCCAGCGGCATGGGTCATTACCACGGCTATGAGGGCTTTATCACGTTCTCGAAGCTGCGGCCGGTTTACTACCAGCCCGCCTTTTCAGCGGCAAAATTTCTTGCGCCGCCGTACGGAAAGTTCGCCGATCGTATGTTGGGTTTCCTGGCAAACCGGAAGAAATAGCGGCTGATGTCACGACCTCAATAGGAATGCGGCGATGCCTCCGAACGATACCTTGTCCCATCGCCCGCGACTGCGTTTTTGGGGGTGGGGCAACGCCGATGAGCAGCTGACGCCAGCCGAGGAGGCCCGCCTCCTCGAGATCGCGAAAGGCGTTTCACATGAGGGTTTTACGCCGACGACGCCACCGCGCGCCGAGGAGTTCAGCTTCCCGGAGGCGCAGGTCAAGGTTCCGGACAGCCTCGCGCCGATCATCTCGACCACGCCTTACGACCGGCTGACTCATGCCTACGGTAAGTCCTGGGCCGACGGTGCGCGCATGTGCCTGCGCCAATTGCCATCGCAGCCGCTGCTGGTGGCGTTCCCCCGCGACGAGCAGCAAATCGGCGATGTCCTCGAATGGGCCGAGCGCGAGCGGCTCGCCGTGATTCCGTTCGGTGGCGGCACCAGTGTTTGCGGCGGAATGGAAGCCGTGGGAGCGGATGACAGTCGTGCCGTTGTCTCGCTTGACCTCCAGTACCTGAACCGCGTGCTCGAGATCGATCATGTCAGTCGCGCGGCGCGTATCCAGGGCGGTGCCCTGGGGCCGGAACTCGAGGCGGAACTGCGCCCGCACGGCCTCACATTGCGATATTTTCCGCAGAGTTTTCAGTTCTCCACGCTGGGTGGCTGGATTGCCACGCGTGGTGGCGGTCATTATGCGACCGTCTATACGCATATCGACGATTTTGTTCAGAGCACACGGATGCTGACGCCACGCGGTGTGCTGCAGACCGCACGACTACCGGGGTCGGGCGCCGGTCCGGCGCCCGATCGGCTGGTGCTCGGGTCCGAGGGGATTTTCGGCGTTATCACCGAGGCCTGGATGCGGTTGCAGCATCGGCCGCGATTTCGCGCCTCAGCCAGTGTTGCGTTTCCCGACTTGCCGTCCGCCTGCAGCGCCGTGCGTGCCATATCGCAAGCGGCCCTCTTTCCGGCCAACTGCAGGCTGCTCGATGCCGCCGAGGCCCGCAGCAACGGTGTAGGTAACTCGCCAACCTTGGTACTCGGTTTTGAATCGGCCGATCATGAACTCGATGCGTGGCTGCAGCGCGCGCTGCAGCTGTGCGCTGATCACGGAGGCGCCCCGCAGCAGAAGCGCGAAGAAGGCGACGCCAGCGGAACGTGGCGCAACGCATTCCTGCGCATGCCCTATTACCGAAATTTCCTGACACCGCTTGGCCTGATCGCCGACACGTTCGAAACGGCAATCACCTGGGATCGTTTCGACGAGTTCTATGCCGGCATAAAACAGCGGGTGGGTCAGGCCATAGAGCGCAGCTGCGGCCACCCTGCGCTGATCTCATGCCGATTCACGCACGTCTACCCGGATGGACCAGCGCCGTATTTCACGTTTTACGCCGTGGGCACGACAAACGGAGATACGGCGTCCGCGTTATCGCGCTGGCGGGATATCAAGGCGGCCGCAAATGAGGCCGTCGTGAGCCTCGGTGGAACGAGTACACACCACCATGCGGTCGGCCGCGATCATCGCAGCGCTTACGAAACGGAAACCCCCGCATTACTGCGCGAGGCACTGGCCGGCGTAAAGCAGACGCTGGATCCGGAAGGGATTCTTAATCCGGGTGTGTTGATCGATCCGGCAGGGAAGCGCGTTGGCGTCCGCGGGGCAATGGCGTGAGGACGGGACCCATCTGGACGGGTGGACATGCTTAGGCGAATAACTCTGATCATTGCCTGCTTGTTGCTCCTCGCCTGTACCCCTGTAGCAAAGCAAACAGCAAACACGGCCGACCTGATCCTGATCGGCGACCACATCATCACAATGGACTATGCTTAACGCGGCCAGGCTCGACTAGGCGGACGACTGATGTCAGAAAGATTCATGCATTGGCTGCTGAACCAGCGCTGGATGCCACTGGTTGTTGTCACCGCCCTGACGCTGCTCTCCGTCGCGACCGCGAGCCGCGTTAATTTCGACAGTTCGATCGAGTCCTGGTTCATCGAGTCGGACCCGAGCCTGGCTACTTACAACACCTTCACCGACATTTTCGGCGCGGACCAGATCGTTGTCGTCGGCGTATTTGCCGACGACATATTCGACGGCAGGATACTTCGCGCCGTGCAGCAGATTTCCGACCAGGCGGGCGAGCTGCAATTCGTCGATCGCGTACAGTCAATTACGAACTCTCCAATCGCGCGTCGCATCGGTGGCATCGACTCCGCCGGCTTTCGGAAACAGGTTCTCGCGAGTCCTTTGCAGCGCGAGACTCTTTTGTCGGCAGACGCTCACGCAACGGCCGTCGTGATTTACTATTCGCGAGCCGGCAAAACGGATCAGCATAAGCACGAGTTCGTGAGCGGGCTCAGGGCGATCGTCAGAGACGCCACCGCCGCCCTCGATGCCAGTGTTGCAATCACGGGTGGTCCTGTGATTGGAGACGCAGCAAAGGGCAGGAATGCCGACGACATGGCAACGATCTTCCCGCTCATGATTTTCCTTATCCTCGTCATCACGTACATGGTATTTCGCAAGGTGCCCTTGACGCTGTTGCCACTCACCGTCGTGGCGATCGCCGTGACGTGGGCATTCGGCCTCATGGGCTTACTTGGCTGGAACATGTCGATGATCTCGGCCATCCTTATTCCGTTGATCCTGGCTGTTGGTGTCGCTCACTCTATTCACATTATCTCGGGATACCGCAGGAACCTGGAACTCGGGATATCCGCTAACGAGGCTGTGCAGCGCAGCATTACCCGGCTTCTCAAGCCGTGTTTCTTCGCGAGCCTGACGACGGCAATCGGCCTGCTGTCCCTGCTGGTCAGCGACCTGGTACCCGTCAAGCAGTTTGCTGTTATCGCTGCCGCGGGTGTGCTCGCCGCGTTTGTGGTCAGCATCGTGTTCCTGCCGATCATGCTGCAATTATTGCCTGATCCGGAAAAAGGCGGTGCGGCACTCAAAAGCAAATTCGTAATGCCGCTGCTCGACGCAATACACAACTTCGGGCGCCGGTATCCACGCAGGATCCTGGCAACGGCGATCGCCACAGCAGCTTTGTTTCTATGGCTGGCAACGAGGGTCGGTGTCGGCCTTGACCCTATGCTCTGGATACCGCACGGCGACTCCATTCGTGTCGACGCAGAGCGCATCGACGAAACCTTCGGCGGCGGGCTGTCACTCGAGTTTCTCGTGTCGTCTGCGGAGGCGAAGCTCGGCACGCCGGCGGCGTTGCGAGAACTCGAAGCGTTTCAGGCGTGGCTGGTTGCGAACACGACGGTCGAACAAGCGACGTCCATTGCCGATCTCGTCAAGGAGGCGGCCAGGATCGCACGCGAAGAAAGTGAAGCTGGCTACACGCTGCCGAGATCAATGGTTGTGACGGATGCGCTGCTGGAGGGCATGGCGCGCGATGGCGAACTCGCGCACTGGCTAACGGCGGACCGCAGTAGCGCAAGGATCTTTGCCCGTATCCCGCTGGCCTCGGCGCAGGACATTGTCGATGAGATACCCATGATTCAGGAGCATATGCGCGCCGATTTCGCGGATTCCGACCTCAAGCTGCAGATCACGGGTCAAGCCGTGTTGGCCGGGATCATGCAAACGAACATGATCGACAGCCAGCTGTACAGTTTCTCGGTCGCGTTGGCGGTCGTTTCCCTGATGATGATCTTGTTGCTGAGATCCCTGCTGCTCGGGATGCTGGCGATCATCCCGAACCTGTTACCGATCGTCATCGGGCTCGGTGCAATGGCACTGACCGATATTGCGTTTAACCCGGCGACGGTCATGATCGCAGCGGTGGCCCTCGGAATCGTCGTGGACGACACGGTCCACATGATGACCGTGTTTGATCGCGAAGTCCGTGCCGGCCAGCGCATAGCTGACGCGATTCGTACGACTATCATGGAAGTCGGTCGTCCGGTTTTCGTTACGAGCGTTTTGCTGGCCGCCGGCTTTGCGTTACTCGTGTTCGGCAGCTTCCTGCCGAGCCGTCAGATTGGCGGCGTCATCGCGGTCATGGTCATCGCGGCCCTGGCGACAGACCTCGTCGTCCTGCCGGCCATCCTCAGGGAAACGTTTTCGACCAGTCGCATAGACGGCTGAGCGGCGACGGTTTGATGTCGCCTAGCCGCATGCCGCGCTGGATTAGCGATTCCGAGTAAATCTCGTAAGCGCGCTCCGCAATCTCGACGACGCGAACAGTCCGGAGCTGTCCCAGGCGCACGCAAAGTTCGTAGTGCGGGTTTTGGCAAAGCTCGAGTTCGAGTTGATTGGCCAGTTCTTTTGGCGCGGCACTCCTGCATTGCAGGTATAGCGAGTAGCCCGGTGGACTGCCCGGCATGTCCATGGCAAGCATCGCGAACAGCGGAGCCAGGTCAAACTTGTCGAACACGGTCCCGAGGCACTTTGCGACAAAAGTCTCGTCCAGTTTCTCTCCGAAATAATCCGAGATGTTGTCTTCCTTGCCCATGAAACAAAGGCTCGGAGTATCTTGAAAATACCCTGTAACTGTTACGCGATCCTGCAAGCGGTAGCGATAGAGTCCGCCACCCGTCGTGACAACGATCGAGTAGCTCTCGCCCTGTTGCAAAGACCAGCTCGGACGCACGACACCGCGCGCGTCCATAAATTCGAAAAAGTGGCTGCGTACGGCCAGCGGCCGGTGCCCGCGGAACGGCAGCGTTGCGAAAGCCTCGGTTGCGACGAGTCCTTTCGGTTGTACGGTAACGCCGGGAAAAGACGAACGAACATCTTCGAGAGGCCCTGCCGCGTGGGCGTCGCCCCAGCAACTTATCAGGCGCAATGATGGCCAGATGGCGGTGGGGTTATCAGGCCCCACGCGATCGAGTTCGCGGGCCCGGGCAGGGTCCGCGCCGATCTGCAATCGCGGTTCCGAAAGATCGAGCCCGGCATGCAGGTCCTCGAGCAGGCCCGACCAATGGCGGCGCAGGTGCGCCAGCAACAGCAGCAGGTACGACGGATGCCATACCGACACTAGCCTGAGGTCCCGGCACCGAAGCAGCAGCAGCAGCGTGATTTGCCGGAAGCGCTCCATATCGTAAATCTTCTTGAGCTCGGGCCGCGTCACGAGCGTCAGGTCGATCAGACGTTGCGCCAGGCCGCCGAGGTAGGCGCTGTCGTCGTCGAAACCAACCGGTACTTGAGTCTGCACACGCTCCTGCTTCGCTGGCTGCGGCGTCAGGCTCCAGTAAGCCCGGCCGCCCAGAAGCCCGGGTGATGCGATGAAATTCTGTGCCATCCAGGCGGCAACGGCGCGGCGATACTCTGCCTGTAGTGTCCTGTTGTAGGGCACCCATTTCTCGGCTCCCGAGGAACCACTCGACGGCTCGAGCAAATCGATCTTTTCGGCCGTCAGTACGTTGTCTTCCCCTTGTGCTATGCGCTCGATCCAGGGTTGGAAATCGTCATAGGTTCCGATCGGCACCCGCGCGCTGTAGTCTTCCCACGAACTCAGCCGGGAGAAATCGTGAGCCCGGCCAAACTCCGTCGACGCGTTGCGAGAGAGGTAGGTGTTCAAGAGGCGGCGTTGCACAGCCTCGACATTCGACGTAGCGCGACGAAAACGAAGCCACTCGGGAATGCTGGCAGCCAGCCAGCTGACATTGGCGAAAGCGGCGCCCGCGTTCACGACTCGACGATTTCAGGATAGAGCTTGCGACCTCGGGCCCACATCTTGCGCCCGAGACGCGTCAATTTGTGCTCGCTCACGATCGCGAAACAGACGAGTTCGTCACCCTGTTCATGCTGCGGATTGCGTTCGGCGAAAAACGCGATGTGCGGATCGGCCAGCCGGTTTTCCGGTATGCCGCGATACTCTTCCCTTAATACCGGTGGAGCTTCGAGATGTACGATACCTGTCTCCGGGTCGTAGCGGTCTCCGAAGCGATCGCGCGCCACCGCGTGCATGATGGACTGGATATCGGTCGGCGTGGGGCGGTCGTAGCGAGGGAAGTAATAGTCGCTGTAGACGGGCAGGAAGCGATAGGTACGGTAGCCGGAGACGAGCAGGAACCAGTACACGCGTTCTTTCTTGTGCAGGCGCCGCAGGTAGTCGATAGCGCCCATCCAGTAATAGCTTAAGGCAGAGTCGCCCCAGGTGTCGTTGCTGACGACCGTGTCGCCCGAGTAGACGACAGTCAGGTCTTTACCTTCGATCGTGACGTCGTAGAAATGCATGCAGGAGAAACCGCCCAGCGAATCGTCGTCACGGCGCAGCAGCAATACCCAGTTCTTTTCTTCGAGGTCGCTGATGAACTGTTCATACGACACCTGCTCGAACTGGGTTGCAAACAGTTCATACATCGAGCGTCGCGTGTCTTCGCCAACGTCGCTCCGCTTTACGACCGTACCTTTCACAGAATCGCCATCTCCGGGTGTGGCAAACGGCCGTCAAGTTCGGCCGCGGCCGCCGCGCCGTCTTCCCAATAGACCACATAAATCATGCTCACGTAACTGTGGCAGGGAAACCGCTTCCGTACGACTGTGGCCAGCGGGTTTCTGTCGGCAAATGCGACCATGACGTAGTCGATGCTGCGTCGCAGCGCCTCACGGCTCGCGGCTGCAATGAGCGCGACAAGCGCTTCGTCATCATCCGGCGCGACGGCCGCATGCGAGAGAAACGCACTCTCGAGTCGCGCTCCGGGTGCGGGCAGGCGTGGCCGACTCATAAGTGGCGCAACGAGGTTGAAGAACGGCCGTGCCCGGGCCAGCTGCTTCGCGTAGCCGGAGACGACGGTTTGCTTGAACGACCGCTGGTCCCACAGTGCGAGGCAGCCAGTTGGCTGGTCTCCTTCAAGGCAGAGAAAAAAATCTTCCAACGCAAGGTCCCTGCATCGTTCCGGCGAGCTCAGCGTGGCCTCGGTCCAGGCCGGGTGAAACTGGTATTTTCGACCCTGCCGCTCAAGCAAACTGGCTATTTCGGCGTAATCCTGACCGCGCTCGATTTTTTTCGTGGAGCGTCGCGCGGCGAGGCGCGCCGGTATCGTGAACGTGGTTACGGTTTCGAGGGGCTCGTAGGTCGGCATGTCTGCCAGCTTCCGTTCGAGCAGCCGGCGCGTCGTCGTGTTGTCCGCGATGATGGTGGTCAGGTAGAACGGCGTACTGCCGGCATCGTGGAAGCGGCGCAACGCCCTGTAAGAGTGCAACAGCAGGTGACGGCGCTGTTTGAGGCCACCGTGGATGCGAAATTCACCAAGATAGCCGAGGCGCCGGACCGTGCCATTGACCCAGGCGTCCAGCTCGAAGCGTGCGCCCGCGCCGAGGAACGTGCGGCCGTTGTCGCCGTAACCCATGATCAACTCGTACCTGTCGCCCGAGATCGCAGCGGCATGAAACGCGTTTGGCTCGCGCTCGAGGGCGACCCGGATGTTGCCGTGCAGCGGATTGTCCCTGAGCAGCGCCCTGAGCTCCGGCTCGTTCTCTGCATCAGCCAGCAGGAACCTGAGTTCGGACGTCTTGCTCACAGTTTCGTCAAACGTGTCCGTGCAATGGCGTCAGCTGACCGGACCACCCTTCATCGCCAAGCGGCAGGTCGTTACGCTGATACACTTCGCGGCGCATCATTAGGTTGATCAGCGGAAAATGGCGCGCGATGAAGAAGTTCGAGCGATTAACAGGATCCGCGAATCGTCGCAGCATGTTGGGCACCGAGTAAAAGTCGGCCCGGGCATCGATGCAGAGTTGCTGCAGTTCTTCGGGCTCGAGCAGAGCCGGCTTGAACGGGATCTTGTTATATGAGTAGGTAGGGTCCATCCACCAGGCATCGTAAAGCAACTGGCCGTTGTCCTTGAGCCGTTGGTACAGCGGCGTGCCGGGAAACGGCGTCAGGTGATTGAACGCAGCCATGTAGAACTTGTGCTTGTTGGCGAATTCGACCGTATGTTCGAAGGTCTCGGCTGTGTCGCGGTCGTAGCCGAATACAAAAGTGGCATAGAGACGGATATTGTATTTGCGCAGGTTTGCGAGCGCGACGTCGTAGCCGCCACCCATCGTGTTGAATTTCTTCTTCATTAAGCGCAGCGTTTCGCGTTCGAGACTCTCGAAGCCAATCAGCAAGCCTTCGCAGCCACTCCTTGAAATCAGGTCAAGAAACTCCTCGTCGTGTGCGGCGTTGATGCTGGCCTGTGACACCCAGCGAATATTGTGCTTTGCCAGCTGGCGGTAGAGTTCTTTTGCTTCACCGAAGTTCGACGTGATGTTGTCGTCAACGAAGAAGTAGAAGCTGCCGCGTTTTCGTGTGCGCTGCACCTCGTCGAGGATATGTTCGACCGGGCGCCGCGTCTGTGTCGCGTTGAAATAACTTTGCACGGCACAGAATTCGCAGCGGAAATGGCAGCCCCGGCCCGCTTCGATGAGCGTGATCGGCAGATAGCGCTTGTCTTCGTAGATGCCGCGATCGAGGCGCGTCAGAGCGAGGTCGGGCCGCTGTGGCTGTCGATAGAACTGTTGCAGCGTGTCATGACGCGCGTCGTCGAGGACCGACTGCCATTGCCCTTCAGCCTCTCCGATGATCACGGCATCGGCATACAGCGACGCTTCATCGGGACAAAGCGTCGCGTGGAAGCCGCCCAGCACGACCGTGATACCGCGTTGCCGGTACTCGGTTGCTATCTGGTACGCGCGTCTCGCCGTGTAGGTTTCAATGCTGATCGCTACGAGGTCGGTGGCCTCGTCAAACGGAATGTCTTCCAGCCTGTCGTCGTAGAAACGGACATCGACGTTTTCGGGCGTCAGTCCTGCCAGCACGGCCGGTGCGAGTGGCTCCATTTGCCAGCTACGGATGTACTTCCTGTCGCCCGCCCAACGACCCACGCAGGGATGGATAAGCGTCAGCCGAAACTTTTTTGCAACCGTGTTCACAGGCTCTTCTGCGGACGTAAACGGGGAGGGTCGGGATTCAGCAGGCGCCAGTCACAGGTGTAAAACTGGTCCAGGCGGTTGGCATAAAAGCGATAGCCGAAGTTGGCTCCGAGATAGAGCAGCTTGGATATCGGCGTATATCGCATGCGCCGTGCGATGGACCCGTAGCTGTAAACTTCGCGCCAGACTTTCGCGCTGCCTTGTTCGAGCTCTTTTACGGACATCTGTTTCGGCTGGAATACGACGTGCTGGCCGTCGTAAAGCTCCCAGTCCTTGGTAAACACGCGTCCCTCGCCGTCGAGTCGTTCATGCAGGGCTGTGCCAGGGAAAGGCGTCAAAATCGCGAAGCGCGGCAGGTCGATGCCGGTGTCGATCACGAACTGCTTCGTTGCCTCGAAAACATCGGTCGTATCGCCGTCGAGGCCGAATACGAAAGTGCCGTTGATCGCTATGCCGTGCGCATGGAAACGCCGTATCCATTCCGCGTAGTCGTCGGGCGTATTGAAGCCCTTGTGAATGTCCTTGAGCGCCGAATGGGATATCGATTCAAA
>Ga0224512_10000195_pt1 | contig 65335 bp, 55 predicted proteins | sample SF_May12_sed_USG_4_FD_169103 | JGI IMG/M metagenome (GOLD analysis project Ga0224512, IMG submission 169103) | Sediment microbial communities from San Francisco Bay, California, United States - SF_May12_sed_USGS_13 | ecosystem: Environmental > Aquatic > Marine > Sediment | place: USA...
ACGGCACCCCGGTAAACGGTAGTGAGACCTCCCTTGGGAAGATCTCGCATCGCGAGGTTCAGGCCTATTACGACGACTATGTCGGTGCCGATCGGCTCGTTATCTCAGTCGTCGGTGACTTCGATGCGGACGCGATGGCCAGCAAGCTGTCGGAAGCGTTTGCCAACTGGCGTGCCGCAAAGGCGCCGTTGCCGGAAATTGAATCACCGGCGCCACAATCGGGGCGGCGCGTGCTGCTGGTCGACAAACCTGGTGCGACGCAGTCTTACTTTTGGATCGGCAACGTCGGCGTCGGCCGAGACTACGAACAACGCGCAGAACTCGATATTGCCAACACGCTTTTCGGCGGCCGCTTCACGTCTCTGCTCGTGAATGAGCTGCGCACAAAAGCTGGCCTGACGTACGGGGCCAGCTCATCGTTGCGCCGCCCGACGAAAGCCGGTTCCGTCGCCATCGTGTCGTACACCAAGACCGAGTCCACGATCGAAGCCATCGACATGTCGCTAGAGGTCCTCGCAAAGCTCCGCAACGAGGGCTTTGCAGAAGAACTCATAACGTCTGCTAAGAACTATATTCTTGGTTTGTACGCGCCGCGCCTGGAAACCTCGGCGCAGCTCGCCGCGCAATTCGCAGCGCTGCAGACTTACGGCCTCGATGCTTCGTACGTTAATGACTACGGCGCCGCTGTGGCCGGCGCTGGAAGTGAGTCTATCCAGTCGGTCATCATGAGCGTTTACCCAAGCCCCGATGACCTTGTGTTCGTCGTCCTGGGTGATGCGGAATTGATTCGTGACGACGTTGCCAAGTATGGCCCGATAACCGAGATGGCGATCACCGATCCGCGCTTTCTCCCTTAGCCCGCGGCGGAGCTATTTGCCGATACAAAAATCGGCGAATATTCTGCCCAGCAAGTCATCAGAAGACACCGCGCCGGTAATTTCTCCGAGCGCTTCCTGGGCCAGCCGAAGCTCCTCGGCCAGTAACTCGCCCGCACGAGATTGCTCAAGCGCCTCTTTGCCGCTTGCGAAATGTCCGGAGGCTCGCTTTAGCGCGTCGAGGTGCCGTTGGCGCGCCGTGAACGCACCCTCGCCGAGGTTTTCGTAGCCAGCAAGCTCTCGCAGCCGCTCGCGCAGCGCATCGACACCCTCGCCGGTCGTCGCCGACAACTTGATGACGCCGGGCTTCCCGGCCTCGCTGCCGGCCAGCTCGTCGGTCAGGTCAATCTTGTTTCTCACGATAGTCAGCTGCACGCCTGGAGGCAGCTTTTCGCCGATTTCCGCGTCGTCCGGCTCAGACGCATCCTGGATCCATAGCGCCGTGTCTGCGCTCTTGAGCGCCTCGCGCGCGCGCCGTATGCCCTCTGCCTCAATGCGGTCCGGGTTGTCTCGCAGGCCGGCGGTGTCCACCAGCTCGACCGCCAGGCCATCGATGTTTATCTGCTCGCGAATGATGTCGCGCGTGGTTCCTGCAACCTCGGTGACAATCGCGGACTCCTCTCCGCTGAGGCAGTTCAACAGGCTCGACTTTCCGGCGTTGGGCTTGCCAACGATCACAACCCGCAAACCGTCCCGCAGGACGCGACCCATGCCGGCCTGTCGCTCAAGTTTGCGAAAAGCCTTGCCGCAATCCTCGAGACCAGACAGCAAGGCGTCATCCGATAGAAAGTCGATTTCCTCTTCGGGAAAATCAATCGCTGCCTCGACGTGCATGCGCAGCCGGGTTAATTGCTCAGCGAGCTTGCCCACCGACTCCGAAAACACACCGCTTAGAGATCGCAGTGCTGCGCGCGCCGCCTGCTCCGTGCCACTGCTTATGAGGTCAGCTATCGCTTCTGCCTGTGCAAGATCCAGCTTGCCATTGAGAAAGGCTCGCTTGGTGAATTCGCCGGGCTGCGCGCGCCGCGCCCCGAGTTCAACGGCGGCGTCTACGATAAGTGAAACGACCAACGGCCCGCCGTGTCCGTGCAGCTCAAGAACAGACTCGCCAGTGAAGGACGCCGGCGCCGGGAAGAATAGCGCAAGGCCAACATCGAGCACCGCCGCATCGCCGCGCCGAAATTTTGCGTAGGTCGCTTTGCGTGGCTCAGGCAGCTTACCCAGCATGCTCCGGGCGATACGCTCTGCCTCGCTGCCAGAAACGCGCACGACGGCAACGCCTCCGGCACCGGCGGGCGTTGCTGCAGCGACTATCGTATCTGGCGGCGCGATCATGTCCGTAATGAGACCATAGCTGCCGGCATTATGCAGCGCCATGCACCGGCGGTCGAAGCGGCGCTTCCCCGGGTCCGGGCTCCTAGTCGGCCTTGTCGCCCTTGTCGCCCTTGCCGCCCTTCTTGCTGCGCTTGCCGCCCCTGGCCTGTTTGGCTTCTTTCTCCACGACCGTATTTATCTTCCATTGCTGTGCAATCGACAACAGCGTGTTGGTTACCCAGTAAAGCACCAGGCCTGACGGGAAGAAGGCAAAAAAGCCGGTAAAGATAATCGGCATTATTTGCATGACCTTGACTTGTACCGGATCCCCAACCTGCGGATTCAGCTTTTGTTGAAAGAACATGGCCCCACCCATGATCAGCGGCAGGATGAAGAACGGATCTTTGGATGACAGGTCTGTGATCCACAGCGCGAACGGTGCTTGTCGCATTTCAACGCTTTCGAGCAGCACCCAGTAAAACGCCAGGAAGAATGGCATTTGGATAAGGATGGGTAAGCAGCCTGCCGCAGGATTTACTTTCTCTCGCTTGTACAGCTCCATCATTGCCTGGCTGAGCTGCTGACGGTCGTCCTTGTAGCGCTCTTGCAGCGCCTTTAGTCTCGGCTGCAAGTTTCGCATCTTCGCCATCGAGCGACCGCTCGATTCAGTGAGCTTATAAAAGGCGGCCTTGATGAGAATGGTCACGGCAATAATCGACACGCCCCAGTTGCCAAACAATCCGAACGCTTTGCTTAGCAACCAGAACAGCGGCTGCGAGAGAATGGTCAGCCAGCCGTAATCGACCGTTAGCTTGAGCGACTCGTCAATGTCTTCGAGTTGTCCCTGCAGCTTCGGGCCGACGAAAAGCGTGGTCGTAAATGTTTTGCTCGCTCCTGGCTCCACGGTTTGCGTCGGGCCTATCGAACTCGCCGTTGATACCGCATCACGCACCGACACGCTGTAACGCTGGCTTGTTCCCGGCGCAGGCACAACCGCGCTAACAAAATGATGTTGAATGGCGCCGAACCATCCCTGCTCCGACGCGTAAGCGTAGGGCCCGTCTTCGAGCAGGTCGTCGCGATCAAGCTTCTCGGATTTCTCACCGTCATAAACGATTGGGCCATCGACCGAGTAAGAGTCGACGTCGAACATGCTCCGCTTGCGCTCCGTGTTCCGCCGCAGTAGCTGCACGTACTCGGCGCCGCGCCATGTTTCTGCGCTGTTGTTTGTTATCTGCTGTTCCAGCTCGATGGCGTAACCGTCCGCCGTAAATCGATAGCGCTTTTCAACGGTCACTCCCGCACCATCGGACCAGCTCAGTGGTACTACGAGATCGTCACTGCCGCTAACGACATAGCTTTGCTGTTTGGCGCTGAAGGTGGCCCGATGGTTCGGCTCCGGGCCGTCCGCCGCCGAGCGCAAGCCCGACTGTATAAGGCCAAGCTCACTGGAATTGGTTGATAGCAGCTCGACGAGGTCATCAGGCCGGTCTTTGGCCACCGGGTAATTGCGCAAGACTGCGCGCTGAACCGTGCCACCCTGGGTGCTTAGCTCAATGTCGAACACGTCTGTCTTAACGTGGATGACCGGCGCCAGGACAACATCGTCAACCGCCGGTGGCGCGTCAAGGCTCGGTTGCACGGCCGGTGCGTCGATGTCTGTGCTTGTCAGCTGCGGCAGCTCATCATTAGGCGCCTCAATCAGCGGCTCTTCTGTCGCGGTCGGTGTTGCTTGCGGCTTTGGGCCGTAGTCAAGCATCCATGCCTGGTAGGTAAGCCAGGCCATCATGCCGAACAGGCCCCATGTGAGAAGTCGTTGGTTATCCATGTTTTCCTATTCCTGAGCGCCCTTCTCGCGCATTGCCCGCTGACACCGCCCCCAGTGTCCCGTCAGGCTGTTGAACAGCTGTTGGTTTCCTGCCGCACGTGCCGCCGGCTGGTTGATGACCACGACATCCAGCCCCGCCAGCGCCGCCTGGTGGTGCCGGAAAGACTCCCTGACAACGCGCTTAATTCTGTTTCTGTCTGTTGCGAGGCGACAGTTCTTTTTGGATATCGCCAGACCCAGCCGGGCGGTGTCCATGTCGTTGCATCGGGATAATACGGTAAAACATTTATCGCGGCTGCGCGTCGCTTTTTTAAACACGCGCCCGTACGCAGCGGCATCAAGCAGCCTCTTATCCTTTTTAAGCCGGTAGAGTGAGCTGCCAGCCATTTATCTGAGTTTTTTGCCGTCTGGGCGACCGCGGCCAAAACCGGGGTCGGCTAAGGCGTTAGCCTGGCGCGGCCTTTTGCGCGGCGGCGCTTGATGACGAGGCGCCCGGCTTTTGTCGCCATGCGGGCACGAAAACCGTGCGTCCGCGCGCGCTTCAATTTGCTGGGTTGAAAAGTGCGTTTCATTTGCCTGGTACCTGGGTTTTCTGCAGCACCATCAATGGCCTGCAATCCGGAGGGGCGGCAAGAGTACGCAGATGGCCAGACAGTGTCAATAGGCGCCCTGGAACCGGCCCCTAGCTGCGCTTCGAACAGTATCTTCCGGGCGATCTGGCGGCGCTGTTGCAGACGGTATAGACTGCCCGGTCTTCTATTGATATTACTGTTTACCGCTCTTTTTTGGGGACTCTTTTGCCGGTCGAAATGACGCTTTGGAATCGCTGCATCCGCGACCTTCAGGCCGAGCTTCCGGAGCAGCAGTTCAACACCTGGATTCGACCTCTACAGGCCGTAGAAGAAGGCGGCGTACTGCGCTTGCTCGCCCCGAACCGTTTTGTCGTGGAATGGCTGCAGCAACACTACGTTGACCGCATTCTGGAAATCGTCAGCGATGCGGACACAAATACCGAGATTGTCATTGAGGTTGGATCGCGCGCATCGGCTGCGCCGGCGGTGACATCGCGGCGCCCCGCCCCGCTTACCACGAACGGCTCGGTCGCAAGCACCGGCGTGGAGCCGCGCCTTAATTCGGCGTTTACCTTCAATCAGTTTGTCGAGGGCAAAAGCAATCAGCTCGCCAAGGCGGCGGCAACCCAGGTAGGCGAGAACCCCGGCAAGTCGTATAACCCGCTATTCATTTACGGTGGCGTTGGCCTTGGCAAGACCCACCTCATGCACGCTATCGGTAACGCGATGCTCGAGCGAAACCCACGGGCGCGTGTCGCTTATGTGCATTCGGAGCGCTTCGTGGGCGACATGGTTCGCGGCCTGCAACACAACACCATTTCGGACTTCAAGCGGCTGTATAGGTCGCTCGATGCTTTGCTTATTGACGATATTCAGTTTTTTGCGGGCAAGGAGCGATCTCAGGAAGAGTTCTTCCACACTTTCAACGAGTTGCTTGAGGGTCAGCGGCAGATGGTTCTTACCTGCGACCGTTATCCAAAAGAGGTTAATGGCCTGGAGGAGCGACTGAAGTCTCGCTTTGGCTGGGGTCTGACGGTAGCAATTGAGCCGCCGGAGCTCGAAACCTCGGTTGCCATCCTTATGAGCAAGGCTGCGGCAGATGGCGTTGAGCTTCCTGAAGAGGTTGCCTTTTTTATTGCAAAGAGAATTCGCTCGAATGTCAGGGAGCTTGAGGGCGCGCTACGCAGAGTTATCGCAAACTCTCGGTTTACACAGCGTCCGATCAACCTGGACTTTGCAAAAGAAGCGTTGCGGGACCTTCTCGCTTTGCAGGCCCGACTGGTTTCGATTGAAAATATACAGAAGACAGTCGCAGAGTATTTTAAGATACGCGTTGGTGACCTGTTGTCAAAACGACGCACTCGCTCGATCGCTCGTCCGCGCCAGGTTGCCATGGCGCTCGCAAAGGAACTAACGAACCACAGCCTGCCTGAAATTGGCGACGCCTTCGGCGGGCGGGATCACACGACGGTGTTACACGGTTGTCGGCGAATTGAGGCTCTACGGGAATCCGACAAGCGAATTGACAACGATTATTTGAACTTGTTGAGAACCCTGACGGGATAGTGTGGATAAGTGGTGGATAATAGTTGTCACTACCGTTATCCACAGGCTGCACACAAGCACATGCCGAGGCATGCACCGAGTCTTAGCTCGGTTTTTCGAGTATAAGCTATTGATTTTTAAGGAAAAGAATAAATTATCCACAGGTGCTTAGGCGCCTAATAATAATAATAAAATAACTATATCCAATATTTATTAACAGGTGGAATCTATGAAGTTAAGTGCAGCTCGGGACGTGCTCTTAAAACCGCTACAAGCAGTAATTGGCGTTGTCGAACGACGTCAAACGATGCCCATTTTGTCGAATGTTTTGCTTGTCGCTAACGACGGTCAGCTAGCGGTTACCGCAACGGACCTGGAGGTAGAGCTTGTCGCTCAGGCAGAAGTTGCTGTAGCGGATGGTGGCGAAATTACGGTATCGGGTAGAAAGCTGCTCGATATTTGCAGGGCGCTTCCAGAGGGCTCAGACATCGATATGTCAGTAAGCGGCGAAAAGCTCGTCGTTCGCTCCGGGCGCAGCAAGTTCAGCCTTGCTACATTGCCGGCGGCCGAGTTTCCGAGCGTGGAAGATATCAAGGCCGGTCAGATCATTGAGGTAGAGCAGCAAACGCTTGGTCGCCTGATTGAAAAAACGCACTTTTCCATGGCGCAGCAAGATGTTCGTTATTATCTGAATGGCATGTTGCTGGAGACCGGTGGGAAGTTCTTGCGCGCGGTAGCAACCGACGGCCATCGTCTTGCTATGTGCGAGGCAGAGCTCGACGGTGCGAGCCTTGACGAACAGCAGGTCATCGTGCCGCGCAAGGGTGTTCTTGAGCTGCAGCGCCTGATGAGCGGAGAGGGATCACTGAATATAGAGCTGGGCCCGAACCACGTGCGTATTCAGCTGGAGGGCATACGGTTCACATCGAAGCTGATAGACGGGCGGTTTCCAGAGTACGACCGTGTCATACCGAAGGAGTCGAGCAACGAGCTTTCTGCGGATAGAGAGGGCTTTAAAGCGGCCCTGCAGAGAACGGCGATTCTATCGAACGAAAAATATCGAGGAATTCGGCTGATCATTCGCGATAGCGGCGTCGTGATGCAAGCGCATAACCCGGAGCAGGAAGAGGCCGAAGAAGAGCTCGAAGTGCAGTACAGCGGTGAGGACATTGAGATCGGATTCAATGTGAATTACCTGCTGGATGCTCTTGGGGCCGTAAGCGGGGATGAGGTAACGCTGTCTGTTCTCGATGGCAACTCCAGTTGCCTGATTCGTCAGCCCGGGAGAGACGACTGTAAGTTTGTTGTTATGCCTATGCGCCTGTAGGGGCGCGGGCCAATCCGGGTGCCTATTGGCAAATTCACGGCGACGAATTTCCGCTGCCTGGCGTCCATAGAGCTCGAGGCGGACGCCAAATTCAATTTGATTTACGGCGCGAACGCCTCTGGCAAGACGAGCGTTCTCGAGGCGCTTGCGTATCTCGGGCGCGGGAAGTCTTTTCGAGGGGCGCCTACAAGCAGCCTGATCCGGCACGGAGAACAGGAATTCGTGCTTTTCGGCAAGGTAGACAACAACGGCACCGGTTCCAGCGTCGGCGTGCGTAACAGCGCGGCGGGCCTCGAGGTACGCATTGACGGCTCTGATGGCGGCGGCTCGGCCGGCCTGGCCACAGCGCTACCGCTGCAGATAATCGACCCCGATGTTCACAACCTTGTCGGCGGGGCGCCTGATGAGCGGCGCCGCTACCTCGATTGGATCGCGTTTCACGTGGAACACGGCTATCTGGATACCTGGCGGCGGTTTCGCCGCGCCCTCAAGCAACGCAATGCGGCCCTGCGCACCGGGGCAGCTACCGCCACGATCGAAGGCTGGAATGCTGGCTTTGCCGAGCTAGCAGAGGCCGTGGATGCGGCACGACGATTGGCGCTTGAGGTGGCAACGGACAGCCTGGAGGAGGCCGGACAGGACTTGCTTGGAAGCAGCGTTGGTTTTGAGTATCGCAGCGGCTGGGCAGAGGAAAGGGCGTTGTCCGACGTCCTGGCAACAACCCTCGAGAGAGACCGGCAGCAGGGCAGCACACAGGCCGGGCCGCACCGGGGAGACCTGAAGCTGACCTGTGATGAGCGCCAGGCGCGACGTCTTGTTTCTCGTGGACAGCAAAAGCTGCTCGCTTGCGCCATGATTCTCGCCGCCGCGGAAACTGCGCAAACCGCCCTGGAAAAACCTCTGCTTCTGTTGCTGGATGACCCTGCGGCGGAGTTGGATGCTGACTCCCTGGCGCGGCTCATGGGCCGGGTAGCCGGGCTCGGTTGCCAGGTAATAGCAACCAGCCTTGAGCCAGAAACGTCATTATTTGCTGGCTCGACGACGGTGTTTCACGTGGAACGGGGCTCGCTTGAGCGCGTCGCGTAAGGGCAGTATTTCGCCGCCTCGAAAAAACCTCATAATTCCCTAAAATATCAGGCTTTTACGCTGCTCTCAGGCGCCCGGTTTGCTACAATGGGCCGGTTATTATTTGAGGCTGCGGGATGACCGACCAAAACGACTATACTTCCAGTAATATCAAGGTCTTAAGGGGCCTTGAGGCCGTTAGAAAAAGGCCGGGCATGTACATCGGCGACACCGATGACGGCACCGGTTTGCACCACCTCGTTTTTGAGGTTGTCGATAACTCAATCGACGAGGCGCTCGCAGGTCATTGCGACACAATTACGGTGACGATACACGCGGACGAATCAGTAACGGTTACCGATGACGGCCGCGGAATTCCTGTGGACATCCACCCGGAGGAGGGTCGTTCTGCGGCAGAGGTCATCATGACGGTGCTGCACGCGGGCGGTAAGTTTGATGACAATTCCTACAAGGTGTCGGGCGGCTTGCACGGTGTCGGTGTTTCCGTTGTCAACGCCCTGTCCGAGCACCTTGTGCTTACCATTCATCGCGACGGGAAAACCCACCAACAGGAATACGCGCACGGCGAACCGCTGGCGCCGCTGGCGGTGGTCGGTGACACGACTCGCTCAGGCACAACCGTTCGTTTCAAGCCCAGCTCTGACACATTCACCAATATTCAATTTCATTACGAGATTCTGGCGAGCCGCTTGCGAGAGCTTTCGTTTCTCAATTCCGGCGTGCGCATTCGCCTGGTCGACGAGCGCGATGAGCGCGAGGACCTGTTTGAATATGAGGGTGGCATCAAGGCCTTTGTTGAACACCTGAACCGCAACAAGACCACCGTCCACGACACCGTGTTTCATTTCACGGCGATGCGCGATGACGTCGGGGTCGAGGCGTCCATACAGTGGAACGACGGCTACCAGGAGAATATGTTCTGCTACACGAATAACATTCCGCAGCGAGATGGTGGAACCCACCTGGCCGGCTTTCGCACGGCGTTGACGCGAACGCTGAACGGCTATATCGAGAAGGAGATGAGCGGCAAAAAGGATGGTTTCACGCCGTCTGGCGACGATGCCAGGGAGGGGTTGACCGCCGTCCTGTCCGTCAAGATCCCCGACCCGAAGTTCTCATCACAGACCAAAGACAAATTAGTTTCATCTGAAATTAAAGGCATCGTCGAACAGGCAATGGCTGGGCGGCTCGAGGAGTTTCTGCTCGAGCACCCGCAGGAGGCCAAGTCGATCGTCTCCAAGATAGTCGATGCCGCGCGCGCCCGCGAAGCTGCGCGCAAGGCCAGAGAAATGACGCGCCGCAAGGGCGCACTCGATATCGCGGGTTTGCCGGGCAAGCTTGCCGACTGCCAGGAAAAGGACCCGGCCCTGTCCGAGCTATTCCTCGTCGAGGGTGACTCTGCTGGCGGCTCGGCAAAGCAGGGGCGCGACCGTCGTACCCAGGCCATCTTGCCGCTCAAGGGAAAAATCCTGAACGTCGAAAAAGCCCGGTTCGACAAGATGCTGTCCTCGGTCGAGGTCGGAACGCTGATTACGGCTCTCGGCTGCGGCATCGGTCGAGACGATTTCGATCCCGACAAGTTGCGTTATCACCGCATTATCATCATGACCGATGCCGACGTCGACGGTTCGCACATTCGCACGCTGCTGTTGACGTTTTTCTATCGTCAAATGCTGCCGCTGATCGAGCGCGGTCATATCTACATCGCGCAGCCGCCGCTCTATAAGATCAAGCGCGGCAAACAAGAGGTTTACGTCAAAGACGATGCGGAGCTCAACAGCTATTTGTTGAATGCCGCGCTCGACAATGCCGAGCTGCACGTTGCCGCAGACGCACCGGCGCTGTCGGCTGTTGCCCTCGAAGCGCTTGCAAAAGAGCACATTGCCGTCGAAAACATTATCACGAGGCTCGCGGGTCGCTACGACGAAATAGTATTGCGGGCGCTCAGCGCGCTGCCTGAAGTAATCGATGCTACCGGTGAGGATCTTGACAAGCTTGCAGCATGGACCGAACAGTTTTCCGCGGCGCTGCCAAAAAGCACCGGCGCGCGTGCGCAGATTGGTGACGGCGGTTCTTACACGGCAACGCTGGATCGTGGTGACGAAGACGGCGAGGGCGTGCGCATAGGTATCACCAAGGTTCAGCACGGCGTAGGCGCAACCCGCTATCTGCCGAGGGAATTTTTCGACAGCAACGAATATCGACACATCATGGCATTGGCCGCCAAACTTTCCGGGCTGATCGGCGATGGCGCATTCATCAAGCGCGGCGAGCGGCGCGGCTCCGTCAGCACGTTTTCCGAGACCATAGATTGGTTAATGTCGGAAGCGCGGCGCGGCCAATCGATTCAGCGCTATAAGGGCCTTGGTGAAATGAACCCGGGTCAGCTTTGGGATACCACCGTAAACCCGGAAACACGGCGCCTGTTGCAGGTGAAAATTGAGGACGCCGTAAAGGCCGATGAAATCTTCACAACGCTCATGGGTGATCAGGTCGAGCCGCGCCGTGAATTCATCGAAAAGAACGCACTCACGGTTTCGAACCTCGACGTCTAGATTAACCGGCCGAGCCGCCACGGTTAATTGGCCGCCCCAACAAGTAAGGCAATACGGTCAGATTGCTGAAGACCGCGCCGCCAAGTGCAAGGGCGCAGTAGCCGGCAAATTGCCGGGTTGTCGGGAAGTCACTGAACTGCCACACGAGCAAGCCAAGACACAGCAGCGCCGTGCTCAACAAAACGCTGAACTCTATGCTGCTGCCGCCGACCGGCACCCCGCTGCTGCGCCAGAAAAGTATGTGTATGGAGTCGTCGACGATGACGCCAAGCGCAACCAAAAACACAAACAAGGTCACGAGGTTTAATGGGTCGCCAATAAGCCAGATGCCACCGCAAACGATCGCCAACGGCACACCGTTCGCGAGCACGGTGCTGAAAACGGCGCGCGGCGAACGGAACACCAACAAAATGGCGCCGAAAATCAGGGCCAAAGACCATGCCAGCGACCGTGACAACGACGCAATCGCGCCCTCATCAATCGTGTTGTAAACAATCAGCGCGCTACTGTAGACAAGGCTCAAGCGCTCGTCGAGCAACTCGCTCTGCTTGTCCAGCCAGGCGACAATATTTGGCAGCTCGTCCCCCTCAGAAAGCAGCGCCGTCAAAACAAAGGCGCCCACCGATTTCTGCGCAGGTTGCAGGGCAACCTGCCGAACACTCGATAGCTCTTCAAGCGAACCGCGCAAGGCACTCGAGGACTGCAGCGCAAGCAGAGGATCATCTTCATCGCTTCTTGCCGACACCAGAATTCGAAGTGGCGAGTAAACGTAAAAATCCTTTTCAAATTCATCGATAGCCGAAGAAAAACGCGAGTCGTCGGGAAAAAACGAACGCGGATCTGACTTGACCGAAAGCAGCGGGACCGTAACCGCACCGGCAACCATCACGAGCAGCAAAACAGCGCTCAACGGCGCTCTGCGGCGCGCGAGCCAGGCGGAAAGGCGAAGAAATGGTCCGGATTCCTGCCACGACCGCGAGGAGCCCTGCAGATACCAACGCAAGGAAAGCGGCGCCGCGAGCAGCACCAGGAAATAAACGATGACCAGTGCCCCGGCCGAAAGCCGACCGAGGTTCGCAATCGGCGGAAAGTCATTGAGTCCAAGTGAGGCGAGCGCGATAGCCGTTGTGAGGCTGCTGAAAAAAAACGGTGGGCCAACCCGCTGCAATGACTGAGCAACGGCCGCATCGATATCCTGGCGCCCCTCGGCAACCGCATCAGATCTGGCAAGAAAGTGGCAACTGTTCGCCAACCCCACAATCAATACGATAGGTAACGCAAGCAAGGTAACGAGGTTGATCGTCACGTTAGCCGCGGAAAACAACGCGAACGTAACCACCGCCGATGCGATGCTCGCGAACACAGGTAACAGCAACGCGCGCCAACCTCCGAAAGCAGCCCAGAGGGCCAGCAACATCAGGAACATGGCAACTGGAATTAGTACACGCAGATCCCGCTCGAGTCCGGCAGCGATATCCTGCTCAAGCTCGAGGCCCGCAAGAACGCGATAAGCCGAATAGACGTCGTCCCAATGATGTTCGCCAAGTAGGCGCAGAAGCTGTTTCTCGTCGCCGCCCGGAGAAGAAACAACAACAAGAAAGCTCAACGCATCCGCACTAATGATAGTTTGCGCCAGCGGGTTTTCGCGCAACGCGCTGGTGAGCGTGTGCACTGAATCGTCGGGATTCAGGTCGTACAGAAACAGCTGATCGCGAACCGAGTCGATAGAGCGAACGGAGGCGCTATCGCTTGCCGATGCCAACTTCTGTCGAAGCGTGGCAAGGTCATCGAAAACCGCGGCGATGCTGATGCCAACTTTCGGCCGAACGATTACGGCAACCGTCGTCGCGTCTCCGGAGGCTTGCGCAATCTGCAGGGCAACCTCCAGCCCTTCGTTACTCCCGGAAATCTGGTCAAGCATCGAGCCCTCGATGACAGGAGGGCGAATCATCAGTGCAAGCAGCGCCAGCAGGCCGGTCGCGATCCACGCGGAGCTGCGCGGCCGCGCCGCCAGCCAGGCAAGCCCGTCGGTCCAGTTTCTGTTGCTTGGGTTTCGCATCGCGTCCGAGTGTACCTGCCGTCAGCGCTGCGTGTCGGCAAGGGAAAGGGTTTACAATCCGGCACATGACCAGGAAGCGCCAACTTATCCACACCGTCTTTCTATTTCTCCTGCCGATAGTTGTGGCATGGATGGGTGCGGGGGTGCTGACAGCGCTCTTCCTCGTTGGCCTGGCGCTGCTGTGGCGCTGGCTCATAGTGCTCAGCGGGGTGACCGCGCCCGAAGCCACGCCGGACGTCGTGCTGGAGACCATTGCCGCGAGCCACTTCGTCGAGAAGGTGCGCTGGTGCATGGATCGAATGCAGCTTGAGTACACCGAGCGCCAGTCGGGCGGCACGCTGGGTGTGTTCTTTACGGGGAGGACCGTGCCGCAACTTCGTGTGCGAACAGGCCTTGTCGAATCGGTCATTGGCAACTCGCCGGAAATATTGCGTTTCCTCTGGGGTGCGTACAGTGCGCGATCACCGCAGGAAATGGCGTTTCTCGAACCAACGACCGGGCGGCTGGAGCTGGAAAGCAGGATCGACCGACACGGCCGAAACCTGCAGGTGTGGATCTACTACCATTTGTTGCGTGACCGCGAGCTAACGTTGCAAGCATGGGGCGCGAACAACCCGGCGGTTCCCGCATGGCAGCGGCAAGTTCTGCGCCTGATCTTCCCGCTTCTCGCTATGCTGATTCGCCGCGCATTCGCCATTACAGACGAGCATTACACGAGGTCCGTTCTGCATATCGAAGAGCTGCTCAGCGAGGTTGATACGGTACTTGCAGACGGGCGGGGCTCGATCCTCGGCGGCGACGCCGTCAACTTCACTGATCTGGCGTTTGCTGCAAATACGGGGTTGTGGCTTCAGCCTGAGAATTACGGTGGCGGCAAAGCCGACGCCTGCCGCATTGAACGAGACCGCATGCCGGCGGAAATGCGCGCTGACATAGAGCGCTGGATCGAAGACTTTCCCAGGGCCGCCGGGTTTGTTGAGGGGCTGTATGAAGACGAGCGGTGATGAGAAGGCCTGGGTCGAAACCAAATCGACCGGCACCGGTCTACCGACTGCCGGTGAAGAGCTTAAAGGGTCTAGCGCTAGAACGACAATGAAAAAATTATTTCTTGGCGCTTCGGCGCTGCTGCTGCTGGCCGCTTGCGGGCAGGAACAGCCCGCCTCACAGCAGGTGGCCGATGAGGCGCAGCTTGACCCGATAGCCGAGCGCTACGTCCGGTTGGCGTTAGCGCTGGGCGAGCACGACGACGACTACGTCGACGCTTACTTCGGCCCCGCCGAGTGGCGCGAACAGGCGAAGCAGGAGGCGCTTGATCTTGCCGCAATAACAGTCGCTGCCGACAAGCTGGTTGCGGAGCTGCAGGCGCTGAAGGTGTCCAGCGCAGAAAGATACGCTGCGCTTCGCCACAACTTTCTGCTTTCACACCTGGGCTCCATGGCCGCTATCAGCCGCATGCGCAACGGCGAGACCCTGAGCTTCGATGAAGAGTCCAGGGCGGTTTATGGTTTCGTCGCGCCGAGTTTTCCGCTTGAGCATTACGACGATGCGCTGCAGAAGCTGGAAGCACTGCTACCCGGCAACGGGCCCCTGCACGAGCGTTACCAGGCATTCTTGCAGCAATTCAAAATCCCCGAAGACAAAGTGAAGGCGGTGGTTCGAAAGGGCCTCGAGGCTTGCCGCGAGCAGACGCGGCAACACATGACGATGGTCGAAGGCGAAAACTTCTCACTAGAGTTCGTAACCGGACAGCCATGGAGCGCATACAACTGGTATCAGGGCAATGGTCAGGGGCTTATCCAGATAAACCTCGACCGGCCAAAGTACCTGGGTACGTCGATCAGACTTGGGTGTCACGAGGGCTATCCAGGGCACCACCTGTTTAGCACCATGCTCGATGCCGAGTATCTGCAAAAGCGCGGCTGGGTTGAGTTTTCAGTGTTACCGCTATTCTCTCCGCAAGGCATGATCTTCGAGGGTAGCGGCGACCTTGCGTCCAGGGTTGCGTTTCCGGGCGATGAGCGCACGGCATTCCTGCGTGATGTCATCGTGCCAATAGCGGGCCTCGGGACAGTTGATTTGGAAACAGCCGCAGCGGTACGAGAGGCCACCCAGGAGCTGCGCTACGCCGGTATTGAGGCGGCACGGCATTACCTGGATGGCGACTGGAGCAAGGAACAAACGATCGAGTGGCTAACAAGCTACGCTTTGGTCGGGCCAGAAAGCATCGACGCCTGGTTCGGCTTTACGGCGCGCTATCGCGCTTACCGAATTAACTACGTCCTGGGCGAAGACCTCGTTTTGTCTTTCGTGCGCGCACGCAACCCGGACGCAGATCCGGAGGGCGACTGGGACGCTCTGGCCGAGCTATTGTCGTTGCCACCGACGCCCGCGCTATTTGCTGACGAGCGCTAGTCTTCGGGGGCGAACATATCGCCGAAAAAGTCGCCTTCATTCCAGGTAGGGCGGTCATCGTCGTTGGCAACAGCGAGCCCGATACGCGCGTTAGCGCGCGCGAAACGCACGGCGGAATCCCAGTCCACCGGCCGGCTAAGGTCATCCGACGGCTTGTGATAGTGATTCTTGAGGTGGTCTTTATAGGCCGCCTCTCCATCGATATCCGGATCACTCGAGCGATTACTAACATCGAGGTATGACGCGGGTATGCCCTTTTTGACGAACGAGTACTGGTCGCTGCGGATGAAGAAGTTTTCTTCGGGCAGCGGATCCGGTACCAACACAAAGCCCTCCGCCTCAGCCGCGGCAGCCATCGGCTTTTGCAGCGACGAGTGCTCGGCGCCAAAGCCGATGATTTCAGCAACAGGAAACAGAAACAGCGGCATGTCGAGGTTGACGTTGGCAACGATAGAGTCGCTGGGCACGGTTGGGTAGTGCGCGAAGTAGTCCGAGCCAAGCAGCCCCTTTTCTTCAGCGGTTAGTCCAATGAACATGACGGAGCGCCGTGGCGGCGCTGCCGCGATAGCCCGGGCAGCTTCAAGCATCAGCGCGATACCCATCGCGTTGTCATAGGCGCCGTTGTTGATCTTGTCGGTACTTCCCTCAACCGGCTCGCCGATGCCGGTGTGGTCAAGGTGGGCGCTAAAGACAACGTACTCGTCGGCAAGTTTCGGGTCGGTGCCACGAACGACGCCGATTACGTTGGGGCTTTCGATGCTCGAATGAGAGGTCTTGCGCGCCAGGCTCACTTCAATACCCAGTGGAACGGAGGCTGGCGTATCCGACTCGGTTGCCGCTCGTGCATCTGCGAATGAAATGGGTGTGCCGGCCATCATTTCTGTGGCGGCGTCGACGCTCATGAACACGGAGCCTTCGAGCTCCGGAAAGTAACCGGAGGCAGCGCCGGACAGGTCGACCCAGGCCATGCCGGGCTTCTTGCCAACTACCTTTTTAACACGCTCCCAGGGAAAGCTTTCGACGGAGCGTTGTGAGCGTAACCCGACCACACCAACCGCCCCCCGATCTACTGCTTCCTGAGCCTTAACGCGCGTAGAGGCGTAGTACGCGCGGTGGTCGGCAGGCAATGTCGAAGGTGCGTTATCAAACATCGCGACGATCTTGCCTTCAACGTCAACGCCCTCGTAGTCTGAGTAATCAAAATCCGGCGCGTGTACTCCGAAGCCCACATACACGACCTCGGCACGAACGAAGTTCTCGCTGCGAACAGCGTCACCGCGCATCGAGAATTGCTCTTTGTATTCAAGCGCAGCGTCGACGCCGTCCCGATGTACGACCATTGTCGGGCTGTCGGGATCGAGCAAGTAGGTGACCAAAGGTACTTGCTGGTACCAACCATCAACACCCCCTGGCTCAAGGCCCATCGTGGCAAATTGTTCGGAGACGTAAGTGGCCGCGAGATCATAACCGGGCTGCCCGGCTTCGCGACCTTCGAGCGAGTCGTCGGCGAGATAAGTGAGATGTGCGGACAATGCCTCCTGGCTGATCGTATCGAGCGCGTCATCCAGGAGCGTGTCGTCGGGGGCGGGCTGCTTTTCACAAGCACCAAGGACAACAAGCGACAAAGCAAGGACTAGGCATTTAGTTTTCATTTTCCGGGCCTCTATATAAACGACTTATCTCGCGCATTTTGGACTCAACCCATTCCTGCGCGATCCTGTTGGTTTCTTTCGGGGCGCGGCCGGCCGGGTCGATCGGCGGGCCAATACAAAAACGAATGTCGCCGGGCACTTTGCGCAAACCACGGCGCGGCCAGAAGTCACCGGCGTTGTGTGCAACCGGAACAACCGGGCAACCAGCTTCTCTTGCCAGCGCAGCACCGCTGACGCCGTAGCGACGAGTTTCGCCGGGCGCCATGCGCGTACCCTCCGGGAAGATGCAAACGCTTTTTCCGGAGGCGATTCGGTCTTTTCCCTGGGCAAGAACTTGCTTCACGGCCGAGCCACCCGCACCGCGGTTGACCGCGATCGATTTCATTACAAAGCCCAGGGCCCAGCCGAAAACAGGCACCCACAACAACTCGCGCTTTAACACCCAGGTTGAGGGCGGTAACGCGGCGATCTGCCAGTAGGCCTCCATCGCGGTCGTGTGCTTGATAAGAAAGACGCTGGGCTCGTCGGGAATGTTCTCGGTGCCTTCAGTTGTAACATTGAGGCCACAAAAAAACTTGCCAGCCCAAAGGCAAAACCGCGCCCAACCAACAGCGATGCTCCAGTTCACGCGAAACGGCGCCCAAAAAAATACCAGCTCGAGCGCAGCACCAAGAATTGCCGAAGCAAAAAGGAGGGCGGTGAAAATCAGTGAGCGAAGGGTTAGCACTAAATCGCCAGTCGTGAAATATCCGCGACATCGAGAAACAAAGCCCGAAGCTCGCCAAGCAGGGCCAGGCGATTGTTCCGCAACGCTTCGTCATCTGCCATAACCATGACGTCATCGAAAAACCGATCGACCGGCGCACGGAGACCCGCAAGCACGGTTAGAGCTTTTGTATAGTCGCCAGCGTCAAGCAGGGGGCGAGCGATGTTTCTCGTTTCGCCCAGAGACAGCCAAAGGGCGCTCTCTGCTTCGTCGGCAAACAGCTTTTCATTGACGGTCGCGATGCCGTCGCCGCCTGCCTGGCGAAGAATGTTGGCGATGCGCTTGTTTGCCGCGGCGAGACTCGCTGCGGCGTCGAGCTTGATAAAAGCCTGTACGGCATCGAGGCGCCGACCGAAGTCGACCAGCGACGACGGGCGTCGAGCAAGAACCGCATCAAAGGTCTCTGTCGCAAGCGTTGTGTCACGATCGAGAAAGTAGCGGCGCAAGCGGTCGGCGATGTAGGTGTACAGCGAGTCACACAACTCGGCTTGATCAGCCTTCCCTTCGGGCTGCGCGCCAACGGCTTCGCCGATAAGCGCCTTAAGGTCGATGTCGAGGCCACACTCGACGAGGATCCGGACGATACCCAGGGCCGATCTGCGCAGGCCGAACGGGTCGCGATTACCTGAGGGCTTCTTGCCAATCGAAAAAATTCCGGCGAGCGAGTCGAGCTTATCGGCGACCGCGAGAATTTGGCCGTCGACCGACGCCGGCAGCGAGTCTCGTGCGAAGCGCGGGCGGTAGTGATCACCGATGGCGACGGCAACAGCCCGCGGCTCACCTTCTGCTGCGGCGTAATAGCGCCCCATCGTGCCCTGTAGCTCAGGAAATTCGCCAACCATGCCGGTGAGCAGGTCGCATTTGCAAAGCGCCGCTGCGCGCTGAACGACTTCAGCGTCTACGTCGAGAGCGGCAGCGACTGATGCTGCGAGCCTCGCTGTTCTTTCGGCCTTATCGCCGAGACTGCCAAGGCCGCGCTGGTAAACAACTTCGCGCAGCGCCTCTTGTCGTGCAGCAAGACCCATGCGGCGGTCTGAGTCCCAGAAAAAGGCAGCATCCGCCAACCGAGGCCGAATGACCCGCTCGTTACCATCGCGCACCTGGTCGGGATTCTTGCTCTCGAGGTTTGCGACCGTAATGAAGTGCGGTAACAACTTGCCGCCCTCGTCGGCGACCGCGAAATATCGTTGGTGGCTCGTCAGTGTTGAAATAACAACTTCGCGCGGCAGCTCGAGATACTTTTCGTCGAATGCACCGGTAATCGGAACGGGCCACTCGACCAGCGCCGCGACCTCGTCGAGCAGCGATTCGGCGTCGACGACTTTGCCACCCGCGCGCTCGGCTTCTGCGTTTACACCGGCAAGGATCAGTTCCCGGCGTCGCTCGAAGTCAGCAATAACGTGTCCGCTTTTCTCGAGCGATGCGAGATAGTCGCCGGGCGTTTTGATGACGATGGGCTCGTCGCAGTGGAAGCGATGGCCGCGCGACTGATTGCCGGCCGCGATGCCCATGACCGAAGCGCTGAGAACATCGCTGCCGTGTAAAAGCACGACCCAGTGCACGGGGCGCACAAACTCGGCATCGCCAGCGCCCCAGCGCATGCGCCTTGGTATCGGTAATGCGGCCAATGCCTTTTCGATCAGCGGCGGCATAAGCTCGGCGGACGTTTTACCGGGCTCGACGATGTCGCAGGATAACCACTCGCCCTTTGCCGTGCTCGTGCGACCAAGGTCAGCGACGGCGACACCGCATTTTTTTGCAAAGGCCACGGCGGCCGGAGTGGCCTTGCCATCAGCATCGAAAGCGATTGATACAGGCGGACCCTTCTGCGAAACGGTTCGATCGCCCTGGCCTCGCGCCAGGCTTTCGATTAATACGGTGAGCCGGCGAGGGCTCGCATAGGTATGCACCGCCCCATGTTCGAGGCGCGCCCCATCGACCGCCACCTCGAGGCCCTGGCCGAAGGCCGTCATCAGGGAGCGCAGCGCTTTCGGCGGTAGCTCTTCTGTTCCAATCTCTACAAGAAAGTCGGCGGCGGCGCTCATGATGACGCACCGTTTTTGCCGACGGAACCCACCATCGGAAAGCCCAGCGCTTCGCGTGACGCGTAATAGGCTTCGGCAATTGCGCGCGCCATCGTCCGCACGCGCAGGATATAGCGCTGTCGCTCCGTGACGGATATCGCCTGGCGCGCATCCAGCAAGTTGAACACGTGTGAGGCGACCAGCATTTGTTCATAAGCGGGCAGTGCGAGGCTCAGATCAATCAGCCTCGCGCTCTCGTGTTCGGCATGGTCGAACTCATGAAACAGCGCGTCGACGTCGGCGGCCTCAAAGTTATACTTTGATTGTTCCACCTCGTTCTGGTGGTAAACGTCTCCGTACGTGATGCGACCAAGCGGGCCATCCGTCCAGACAAGATCGAAGATGCTTTCTACGCCCTGCAAATACATGGCAAGACGCTCAATGCCGTAGGTGATTTCACCGGTGACCGGCCGGCACTCGAGCCCACCGACTTGTTGAAAGTACGTGAACTGCGTAATTTCCATGCCGTTGAGCCAGACCTCCCAGCCGAGACCCCAGGCACCCAGGGTCGGCGACTCCCAGTTGTCTTCCACGAAGCGAATGTCATGTACTAGCGGGTCGATGCCGATGGCGCGCAACGAATCGAGATAAAGCTCCTGGATGTCTGCGGGAGATGGCTTGATGACCACCTGGTACTGATAGTAGTGCTGCAAGCGAAACGGGTTGTCGCCGTAGCGCCCATCGGTCGGCCGCCGTGTCGGCTGCACGTACGCCGCGCTCCACGGTTCGGGCCCGATGGACCTGAGAAAGGTCGCCGGATGGAACGTGCCCGCACCCATTTCCTTGTCGTAGGGCTGCAGGATGACGCAGCCGCGCTCCGCCCAATATTGCTGCAGTTTCAGAATCAAATCCTGAAAGCTGAGCACGGCGGACGCTTTTTGCTTGCTCATTGGTGTTCTACCGGCCTCAAACCCGCGCAGTATATAGGAATTTGGTCGGTTAGCACGACTTGCGAGCACGTGGGTAAAACCGCCACACGGGCACGTTACCGCGTACGCGCTTTCGGTTTGCTGCACGGCCAGCCCCCGCAATGCGTTTTCTACACAGCCGGCAGACGGGGCATTTCTCTCGGTCATGTCTCGATCCCGCTTGACGGGAGCTCCCTGCGGTCCGCTTTACTTCCCTCGATAAACGCCCCGCCCGCCGGCTCTACGATGATGGTTGTAGGGCCGGGAGCGTGGGATCTTTTTTTCCGGAAATAAAGCGCAGCGCAGCGAGCCATTCCGGAAAAAAATGATGCCAGGCTAGACGGCCGTGTGCCGGTTCGAAGAACGCGTATCCGTTGACGTGCCCATGCGACGATGTCGGTGTCGCGATCGCACGCTCGTGCAGCACTGTTCTGGTGCAATCTGATGACGTCTTGCACTATACTGGTGCAGTAACGGCGGCTGCGTCTTTTGTTATACCAATTAAATCAACAGCTTACGGGGCGCACTATTTTGGCACGCTTAATGCAATTGTATTCGTAACCCGCCCCGGACAGACCGGGCGCTTTTATTGCGTTGTATTTTTGGAGGAAAGATTCATGAAGCCCAAGGAGGTACTCGGCCTTATTAAAGATAATGAGGTCAAATTCGTCGATTTTCGTTTCACAGACACGAAGGGCAAGGAGCAGCATGTCACCGTTCCCGCCCATACGGTTGACGAAGATTTGTTTGAAGAAGGCAAGATGTTCGATGGCTCATCGATTTCTGGCTGGAAGGGTATTAATGAGTCCGACATGATCCTGATGCCTGACCCGGCAACAGCCGTGATCGATGTCTTTCCCGACGAAACCACAGTCAACTTGCGCTGTAATGTCGTCGAGCCAGCGACGATGCAAGGCTACGATCGCTGTCCGCGCTCTCTCGCAGATCGCGCTGAGGCCTACCTCAAGTCGACGGGCATTGCGGATGCTGCGTTCTTCGGCCCGGAAAATGAGTTCTTTGTATTCGACCATGTGTCATGGGACGACAACATGCAGGGAGCCTTTTACAAGGTCGACTCGGATGAAGGTGCGTGGAACACCGATCGCGCCTCTTCCGAAGGCGAGGGCAACACGGGCCATCGGCCGACGGTCAAGGGTGGCTACTTTCCAGTGCCCCCGGTGGACTCTTTGCATGACCTGCGTTCAGCCATGTGTCTTGCAATCGAGGACATGGGCGTGGAAACAGAGGTGCACCATCATGAAGTCGCGACGGCAGGACAGTGCGAAATTGGCGCTAAATTCAACACCTTAGTACGCAAGGCCGACGAGGTTCAGATCCTCAAGTATGTCGTGCATAACGTCGCCCACGTCTACGGCAAGACCGCAACATTCATGCCGAAGCCCCTCGTCAACGACAACGGTAGCGGTATGCACGTGCATCAGTCCCTGTTCAAAGACGGCGACAACCTTTTTTCCGGTGACGGTTACGGAGGCCTGTCGGAAACGGCGCTGTACTACATTGGCGGAATCATCAAGCACGCGAAGGCGCTCAATGCATTCACGAACCCGGCAACGAACAGTTACAAACGGCTCGTTCCTGGATTCGAGGCACCGACGATTCTTGCGTACTCGGCGCGTAACCGCTCTGCATCGATTCGTATTCCATACATATCGAATCCGAAGGGTCGCCGTATTGAAGTTCGCTTCCCCGATTCGATGGCCAATCCGTACCTCGCATTCTCCGCGATGATGATGGCGGGCCTCGACGGCATCATGAACAAGATCCACCCCGGCGACGCCATGGACAAGGACCTGTACGACCTGCCGCCAGAGGAAGAGAAAGAGCTGAAGCTGGTCGCATTTTCACTCGAAGAAGCCATGGATGCGCTGGGCGCGGATCGAGAATTCCTCAAGGCGGGCGACGTCTTCTCGGACGACCTCATTGACGCCTATGTCGAGCTGCTCGAAGAAAACGTCACGAGGCTGAGAATGACGACCCATCCGGTCGAATTCGACATGTATTACAGCCTGTAAAATTAGAAAAGTGTGAACCGGGCGGCATTTTGCCGCCCGGGCACTAGCCCGGATTCCCCCTGCGCTGCTATGCTAACTCAATGCAAACACGACCGATTCTCGTTCTACTCGGCTTATTCGCGTCGGCTACGGCCCTGGCGCAGGCCTACACGTGGGTGGACGAGGAAGGTGTTACGCATTATTCCGACCGACCGCAAGAGGGCGCGCAACAGGTTAACCTGGCCGAGTATTCTCGCAATACCGGCGCGCAACTTTACCGGCAAAGGCCAACAGCGGCAGCGGCTGATGACGCCGAAGAGGACGCCGGGCCATTCAAATACGAAAGCCTCGCGGTCGTCTCCCCTGGTCCAGAAGAAACGCTATGGAACATAGAGGGAGTATTGAACGTTTCCCTGGCGTTGAGTCCGGGCCTGCAGAGCGGCCATCGGGTTCGCGTTTATTTCGACGGCCAGCCGAGGGAAGTGAGCGGCTCGAGCATCCAGATAGAGGACGTGTTTCGCGGTGTGCACAACATTCAGGTGGAGGTCATCGACGAGACGGGCAAACTGATGATCCGCAGTCAGACCAATCGCTTCTACGTCCAACAGAACTCGATACTGACGGGCAGCCGTTAGGCCAGCGCAAATCGTCGGGCCATTCTGGCGGCGGCGGGATTTTCAACAAAGAATCGCTTCGCATCCTTGACGGCCTGAGCTCGGGCGTCATTCTCCTCGACAGCAATCTGCTGATTGTTGGCCTGAATCCATCGGCGGAAAACATTCTGGGGATCAGCCAGCAGCGCGCACAGGGTGAATCGCTCTTGCGCCTGCTGGACGACGAACCGGAGTTGCGAGACATCCTGAGCCGCGTCATGCAAACCGGCGACCACTACGCAAACGAAATACGCCTCGGCGCGACCGAGGTTCACGCCGACGAGCGCATTGTCGACTGCCGCGTGTCACCGCTGAAGACAGAAGATACCGAGCTGCTGATCGAAATGACGGACGTAACGCGCCGCGCGAAGATCAGCCGCGAAAACGCGCTCTTGATACAGCATGGCACAGGCCGACAGATGATCCGGCAGCTGGCCCACGAAATTAAGAATCCGCTCGGCGGCATTCGTGGCGCGGCACAGCTGCTGGAAAGGCAGCTCGATGATGCTGAGCTAAGCGAATACACCGACGTCGTCATCAGCGAAACAGACCGCCTTGCCGGCCTCGTCGATACATTGCTCGGCCCGGGCGGCCCGTCCAATAAACAACCGGTGAACGTGCATGAGTTACTTGAGTATGTTGTGCGACTCATCGAAGCAGAGGACCAGAAAAGACTCACCGTTGTGCGCGATTACGACCCCAGCTTGCCGCTGATCGATCTCGATCGCGATCAAATGGTGCAGGCGTTTTTGAACCTGGTGCGAAACGCCGTAGCTGCGCTCGATGGCCAGGGGACAATTAAAATTCGTAGCCGGGCGGCCACGAACTTTACGATAGGCGACCGGCGCCATCGCGTCATCGCGTCAATCGAAATCGAAGATGACGGGCCGGGCATACCCCTCGACATGCAGGACTCTGTTTTCTATCCACTCGTAACGAGCCGTCCCGAGGGCACGGGCCTTGGCCTGCCCGCTGCGCAGGAGCTGCTAAGTCGTCACAATGGGTTGATCGAATTCGAGAGCCGGCCCGGACGTACGGTGTTCTTCGCACGAATCCCACTTGAACAAACGGTGCAGAGCCAATGACAGGTGCCGGTCTGAATGTCTGGGTGGTCGACGATGACCAGTCTGTTCGCTGGGTGCTCGAAAAAGCGCTGCGGCAGGCGGGAATGCAGGCGCGCAGCTTCGAGCGCGCGGAACACCTGCTTGAGGCGATAGAACACGGTGAGCCGGACGTCCTCATTACCGATGTCCGGATGCCGGGCATGAGTGGCATTACGCTGCTCGATCGCTTGCAAACAAGCTGCCCTGATCTGCCGATTATTGTCATTACCGCACATTCCGACCTGGAAAATGCCGTCGCCGCTTACAAGGGCGGGGCTTTTGAATACCTGCCCAAGCCATTCGACATTGATGAGGTGATAGCGCTCGTTAGAAAAGCAGCGCGCAAGAACGGTGCTGTGGACGTAGACCAGAGGCAGAAAGGCAGTGACATTCCGTCGCTGATCGGCCAGGCACCGGCGATGCAGGAAGTGTTTCGCTCAATCGGCCGCCTGGCAGGCTCAAGTATGACTGTTTTGATAACCGGCGAGTCGGGTACAGGCAAAGAGCTCGTTGCACGGGCACTGCACGAACACAGCCCGCGGGCCAGCCAGCCGTTTGTAGCGCTCAACACGTCTGCGATTGCATCCGAGTTACTCGAGTCCGAATTGTTTGGCCATGAGCGTGGCTCGTTCACGGGGGCGGACTCGCGCCGCATTGGTCGCTTTGAACAAGCCGACGGCGGCACCTTGTTTCTCGATGAAATTGGCGACATGTCAGCGGCACTGCAGACGCGCTTGCTGCGCGTACTCGCCGAGAGCGAGTTCTATCGCGTTGGTGGACAGAGCTCGATCAAAGTCGATGTGCGGGTGATTGCTGCCACAAACCAGGACCTTGCGCGCGCAGTCAAGGAGTCGCGCTTTCGCGAAGACCTTTACCATCGTCTCAACGTCATAAGAATCAATACGCCGCCATTACGGCAACGGCGTGCCGACATACCGCTGTTGCTGAAGCACTATCTCACCGAGTCGGCGAAAGAGCTCGACGCGCCCGCCAAACTCATCGATGCAGATGCGCTTGACCTGTTGCAGGGATATGAATGGCCCGGCAATGTGCGCCAGCTCGTTAACGCAACACGGCGACTGACGGTAACGGCGCCGGGCACCGTGATTACGCCGGCGGATATTCCGCAGGATCTCGGTGGCAATGTTTCGTCACAACGCGCAGCGCAGGAGTGGACGCGCAGCCTCGCATCGTGGGCGGAACGAGAAGTGAGCGCGAAGGATGCCGGGCCCCTACTAGATACGGCGCTACCCGAGTTCGAAAAAACGCTGATACAGATAGCGATGAGCCAGACGAACGGTCATCGGCAGGAAGCGGCGAAGTTACTTGGCTGGGGCCGCAATACGCTTACCCGCAAGATGAAAGCACTACATATAGACTGATGTAGGAGCGCCCCGCGGGCGCGATCTCGGGCAGCCCCTACAATTCAGCCAGCCCCACTTCCTCAAGAAGCGCTACAAAGCGCGGGTCATCACGAATAAAATCGTACGCCGGATTGATTTTCATACTGAGCACACTGCGCGACCCCGATCGCTGCTCAATCGCGAACTGAAGCGCGCTCAGTGCACCCTCTGCATCTCCGACAAACGCCAGGACCTGGCCGAGATCTTCAGTGCCCAAAAGGGCTCGTTTGATCAGGTCTTCAGAAACATGGCCAACCTGCCTCGTGCTGGCGTAGGCAATGAACATGTCGCCAATTTGACGCGCAGCTTCCGGTTCGCCGCCGATGAATGTCGTATAGCTAACAAAAGCGTTTGCGCCGGCAACAGCATCACCGGAGCGCAATTCGTGCAGAAAATGATTTCGACGCGCAACGGCATAACCAGGATCATCGCGTTGCACACGCCTGATGATCTGAAGTCCCTCATCATACTGACGCGCATCCACAAGGATATAAGCGAGATTGCTGGTCATGAGCTTCGATAGAGGTTCGACCTCAAGCGCATACCTCGCTGCCTTAACGGCCTCCTCATGCCGAGCCTGCCAGGAGAGCGTGTGCGACAACCAGTGCAAAACGCTGGCGTTGTCTGGCTCTATTCGAAGCGCGCGCCGAAACGTGTCCTCCGCCCCCTGCCAATCATATTCGTGAATCAGCGTAGACCAGGCGGCGGAGCTGCTGACGTAGGGTAAGTTCGGGTCGAGTTCGAGCGCGCGTGCGACCGCATATGTCGATCGTTCCTCGATAATTTTGCGATCGGCCGTTGCCGAGTACTCCGGAAGAAGCATGTTGGCGTCGGCAAGCCCCGACCAGCCAAGCGCGAAGTCAGGATCAAGGGCCACAACTTGCTCGAAGTATTCTGCCGCGGCAAGCAGCGACTCACGTGTGCGCTTTTCCAGAAGCTGTTTGCCGATGAAATAGGAGTCCAGGGCCGCGATACTTTGTGTCGGAACAGAGTCGAGAATTTCTCGCTCCTCGTGAGTCAGCGTCGCCTGAAGCTGTGCCGCGATTGCCTGGGCAATTTCACTCTGGATCTCGAAGACGTTAGCGGCAGTTAGTTCGCGATCGTATTGTTCGGCCCAGATGTGTTCGTCAGCGACCGCATCAATCAGCTGCACGTTTATGCGCACCCGGCTACCGGAGCGCTGCACACCGGCCTCGACGATCGTCGCCACTCCCAGCTCAGCTCCGATTTCCGGAATGGTCTTTGTGGTGCCCTCGTACTGCTGCACCGAGGTACGCGATGTTGTCTTCAGCGAGGCAATTCGTGACAAATGCGTCAGCAAGTCATCGTGAATTCCGGCGGCGAACGGGTCGTTTTTCTCGTCCTGCGTCATGTTCGTGAAGGGCAGAATCGCAACAGACGGCTCCAGTGAGGGCGGCGCGCCACGCTCCGAAAGAAAAAATTTGTCCGCAACAAAATAGGCAAGAGCAAGCCCAAGAACCAACACGATTACACGATCTATCGGCCGTTGCCCGCCAGCCCATTTCTCGCGACCGGTGTCCTTTTGCACCCCTGCCGAAGTCAGTTGAAACGCCCAGGCGAGAATAACGGCGATCGGGAAGCCCACGACCAGAAACAGGAGGACTGTCTTCTCAAACCAGATTGGAAGCTCGAGTATGGGAGCGACAGTCGCCACGACCTGCAGCAGCAGCCATGCCGCGGCGAGATAAACGATGGCGACCTTGAAAACGCTGCGACGCTTCAATTCAGAGAAAAATGAAATAGCGGCCCCTATAAGGAGGTGTCAGACCTGCAGCGTACCGCTCAGGTGGGACACCGACTTAATCTCATGTCGATCCATATAGTCTAGCAGCCCCCGGTTGATCTTTTTGCAGACAAGCGGGTCATAGAACAACGCCGTTCCGATGCCGACGGTGCTTGCACCGGCGATCAGGAACTCGAGGGCGTCTTTAGCCGTGGTAATTCCGCCCTGGCCGATGATGGGCACATTGTGATGTTTCGCGACCTCGTAAACCTGCCGTGTCTTGAGCAGGGCGATCGGTTTGATCGCCGGCCCCGACAAACCGCCTCGCACATTACCAATCACGGGCGTTCTTTTTTCGACATCGATTGCCATGCCCATCATCGTGTTGATCACAGCCAATGCGTCGGAGCCGGCTTCGATACAGACCCGCGCACTCTCCGCTATGTCGGTCTGGTTCGGCGACAGCTTGGTGATGATTGGTTTGCTGGTTTGTGCACGACACGCGGCCACGACGCGCGCGGACATTTCAGGGACATTGCCAAACTGAACGCCGCCCTCTTTGATGTTCGGGCAAGAAATGTTTATCTCTATTGCGTCGATGGGTGAGTCATCAAAGCGCTTCGTAACAGCCGCATAGTCGTCGATCGTTGAGCCGCAGACATTCGCGATAAAGCGCGTTTCATTGAAATCGAGGCCAGGGAGAATATCGTCCACGACTGTATCGACGCCCGGGTTTTGTAGGCCAATGGCATTGAGCATGCCCATCGGAGTTTCGCAGACCCGATGCGGCGGGTTGCCCAGCCGCGGTTCCCGTGTCGTTCCCTTGAGCACGACTGCGCCAGCATCGGCGTTGGAAAACCCTTCGACCCGCGTGTATTCCTCGCCGAAGCCGACGCAACCGGACAACAACACGATAGGCGTTGCCAGTGGCAAGCCACAGAAGTCTACGTGCAGCGGATTTATTTGTGAGTCGGCCATTGGATGCGGCATTCTACGACAATGTTGAACCTGATTCTCTACGAACCCGAGATACCGCCAAACACCGGCAATATTATTCGCTTGTGCGCGAATACCGGCGTCGCGCTGCATTTGATTGAGCCGCTGGGCTTCGACCTCGAAGAAAAGAAACTCAGGCGTGCCGGCCTCGATTATCGGGAGTTCGCCAGCGTGCAGACTTATGATTCGCTCGACGCCTGTTTGCAGGCGTTGGGGGCGCCGCGCCTGTTTGCGCTGAGTACGCGCGGCACGACGCGGCATGATGAGCCCAGCTACAGAGAGGGCGATGCTTTCCTGATGGGGCCCGAAACGAGAGGTCTGCCGCGGGAGCTGCTCAAAAGCCTGCCGCCGGAACAGGTGCTGCGGCTACCCATGCAAGCGGGAAGCCGCAGCCTGAACCTGTCGAACGCCGCAGCCGTTATCGTCTACGAGGCCTGGCGGCAACTCGGCTTCAACTAAGCGGGTTCGATGTTGCTGTTGAGGCGGAACAGGTTGCCCGGATCGTACTGACCCTTGATTTTTCTGAGTCGCTCATACGCTGGTCCGTAATTGCCCGCAGCTTCGGCGCCATCAAAATCGATGTTGGTGTAATAGCCACCTGTGTGCGGTTCAATTGCTTTAAAGTTAGCGCGCGTCGCTGCTATGAACTCGTCGTCCTGTGCCGGGTCCATCCAGCCGCTGACGATGACGAGCATAATCTCGGCATTACGATGCGGGAACGCGGTGTCCAGCTCGCCGACGCGTTTGACCGCGCCTCCGGCAACATGGTTGGCAACGAAAATTCTCGGGTCGTCAGACTCGACGATGGCGTTGACGAGGCCCTGGGTCCACTCTTTGACCATGCCGTTCTTGGCGTAGGAGCGAACGCCGTGGCCGAAAGCTACGTCGTTGATTGTTTGCAGAACCGTGTAGTCCTGGACAGTGACTCCATCCATTATCGGTGAACCGATAGCACGCAATGGGGCGAGCTCCTTTTCGCCGGCGGCGGGATCGCCGTTGTACACAACATCCATCATGACGACCCGTACGCCATCAGGTGTTGTCGCGATTGTGGGGCCAACGTACATTTCATCGGACAGGCCGGCCGACCATTCCGCGTAGAACTCAAGCACATCACGAAGCTGTTCCACTGGCCAGACGATACTTCCCGACAGGACATTGCGGTCGAACGGATGCAGTTGATACTCGAATTCGGTGGCCACGCCAAAATTGCCACCGCCGCCGCGAATTGCCCAGAACAGATCCGGCTCTTCTTCGGCGCTGATACGACGAACAGTGCCGTCCGCCGTGACGATTTGTGCGCCGGTAACATTGTCAACGGTCAGGCCGTACTTGCGGTTAAGCCGGCCGAAGCCGCCACCCAGCGTGTAGCCGCCGACACCCGTGTGTGACACTACTCCCGCTGTCGTAACCATGCCCTTGTTGAGCGCTGCCGCATCCAGGGCGCTGAGCAATGCGCCTCCCTGGGCGCTCGCGCGTTGCGTTTCAGCGTCGGCCGTTACAGTGTTCATCTGCGACAGGTCGACCATCAAGCCGTCGTCACAAATCGACTTGCCGGGCCAGCTGTGACCGCCACCACGAACGGCAACGAGGAGTTCGCGCTCCCGCGCAAACGTTACGGCCTCACTAACATCTTCAGCATTCAGGCAGCGCGCGATTAACGCCGGTCTCTTGTCGTGCATGCCGTTCCAGATTGTGCGCGCGCCGTCGTAGTCCGGATGGCCGGATAACAGCACCGGACCGGTCATGCTTTCGCCGAGCTCCCTGATGGCGGCTTTCTCGAGTTCGATCTCGGCGCCGTCAAGAGAGATGCCACGGATGCTCGTATCGGCCTGCGTGGCTACCGGGGCCTTCTTGCCGCAGCCTGGCAGAATCGGAATGGCGGCAGCCACACTGGCAGCGACCGCTGTGCGGCAAAATTTACGTCGATCCATGGTTGTTCCCCTTTTTATTTGGTTCTTGTTGTTAGACGGAGGGACGGTGAGATTAACACAGGGTCACTATTCTCCTGCTTCGTATCGATTTACCTTATCCCACCAAGCATAGACTATGACGTTACAGCCCGCAGGTGGCGCTACTGAATCAAAGTGTTTTCGGGTGAAACGTGTAGCAGGCAAACCAGCACAGGCGAACAGGCGAAGACACAAGGTAACCCGGCGCGCGTCTATTCCACTGGCGGCTCAAGCGCAGCATCGAGCATTTCGACCAACTCGTCGCGGCTGTAGCTGAACTCGTGATCCTCGTTCAGGCTCGCGACCTCCTCGAGCGCCTTTTGAATAGTCCACCCTGCCTGACGCTGCTCCGGCACTACGAGGTAATGCTCTTTCGGGCTGTCACTGAATAGCGCGCGCGCAACGGCATCCGCCACCTGATGCGGCTCCGGGTCAGTATCCACGGGCCGGTTTTTGCATTGCTCCACGCGCGGCGCGACGAACGCCTCAAAACGTGAACCCTCTGCGCTGTATCCCCGCGCCATCATGCGATCGCAACGGTTGTGAAAGATGTTGGTCTTGTAGTTGCCGGGCTCAACGCCAATAACCTTGACGCCAAGAATGTCCATCTCGATTGCAAGCGAATCGGTATAAGCCTCGAGCGCGTGCTTACTCATGGAGTATATGCCGTACAAAGGGCCCGACAGCGTGCCGGAAATAGAGCTGATGTTGACGATACGGCCTTGTGATTCGATGATCTGCGGCGCAAACGCCCTGGTGATTCGATAAGGGCCGTAGATGTTTACGTCAAACAAAAAGTCGAGTTCGTCTTCTTCGATTTCGATGAGCGGCGCAAGGACATTAACACCGGCATTGTTGACCACACCGTACAGGCCCATCCCGCCAGACTCGACGAGCTTGACGGCGGCATCGATGTCACTTTGAATCGTGACGTCCAGGCGAACGCCCTGAATATTTTCGATTGCGGAGAGCGCGGCGATGTCTGCGGGTTTTCTTGCGCCGGCATAAACGAAGTGGCCATCAGCAGCGAGCTTTTCGGCAATCAGGCGACCGATGCCGGTGCTGGCACCGGTGACCAACACCGCGTGCTGCGCTTCCTCTGCGCGAGAGTCTGCGGGTAGGAGCAGCGACGACACAATTGACGCCATTAAGATTAGCATTGCGACTCGAACGGTGGCCGTCATAGGGGCACTCCTTTTTGAATTCTTGTTTTTAGCTTTCGGGTTTTAGATCGCGCCCCATCAGGGCCCCAACAGCTTCGCGCGGTTCCGCCCCCTCATAAATAATGCGGTAGATCTGATGACAAATGGGCATCTCGATCGCGAGTTTTTGTGCAACTTCGTTAACAGCCTCGGCGGCCATAACCCCCTCGACGACTTGCTGGATTTCTTCTTTCGCTTCTTCGATGGACATGCCGCTTGCGAGCGCCAGCCCCATACGCCGGTTTCGGGACAGGTTGTCGGTGCAGGTCAACACAAGGTCGCCCATGCAGGCGAGGCCCATGAAGGTTTCCTGTTTCGCGCCGAGCGCCACACCCAGGCGCGTCATCTCAACAAGGCCGCGGTTAATTAACGCAACGCGTGTATTTGCGCCGAAACCGAGGCCATCTGACATGCCGGCGCCGATGGCGAGGACGTTCTTTACCGCGCCGCCGACTTCCACGCCGATCATGTCTTCAGATGTATACGCGCGGAAATTGTCGGCAGACAGCGAGACAGCAAGGTCACTCGCGAACTCCGCGTTGTTTGCAGCGATGGTCATCGCGGTTGGCAGGCCTTCGCCAACCTCTTTGGCGAACGTCGGCCCTGATAATACGGCCATAGGTCGGTCAGAGCCCAGAACCTCGGCCGCAACCTGGTGTGGCAACTTGCCGGTGTGCAGCTCAAACCCTTTTGTTGCCCAGCAAACGCGAGAATCAGACCCAAGAAACGGTTTGATCGTCGTCAGTGTTTCACGTAAACCGTGGCTGGGGACCACAACGAGGATATTGCGGGCATCGTCGACGCACTCTTCGATGTCGGCATACGCAACCATGTTCGGCGGGAAGCTGACGCCCGGAAGATAGCGTTTGTTTTCGCCATCGACCGACATGGCCTCAAGCAGGTCGAGTTCGCGCACACCGCCCAAGCGAACATCGCAACCGCAGCGGGCAAGCTGCAGCGCCAGCGCCGTTCCCCAGGAGCCGGCGCCTACGACGGCGACGTTCTTCGATGTTGTCGCGGTGCTTATTAGTGTGTCTCCTCGCCTTCGGCCTGTGCTGCGGCCTGCTGCTGCAACGACTGCAAGTACAGCGCGTCAAAATTGATGGGTTGCAAGACGAATTCCGGGAAGCCGCCCTTCTGAATCGTTGCGGCGATCGCCTCACGAGCGTACGGGAACAGGATGTTCGGGCAGAAGCTGCCAATAATGGCCTTGAATTCTTCCTTTTCGTAACCCGATATGTCGAACAGCCCGGCCTGGTGTAGCTCGATCAGGAACAGAGTTTTGTCTTCTTCTTTGGCCTCGACAGTGATCGTCAAAACAACTTCATGCACATCATTTTCGACTTCATTGTGGCTGCTGCGCAGGTTGAGATTTGTCTGCGGCTTCCATTCGCCCGAGCGAAAAATAGCGGGTGATTGTGGCGACTCGAATGAAAAATCTTTCATGTAAACTTTAGCGATGGAGATGCGCTTGCCGTCGCGACCCTGTTGTTCGTCAGTCATGTCTTCGTCCTGAGTTAAATAGAATATCGTTGTGAGCTGCGCACAACGAACTTAAGTGTCCAACAGCTATTTCTTGCCCTTGCCCTTGCTTTTGGTTTTCTTGGCGGTGACAACCGGCAGACCAGCCTGCGTCCACGCCGTCATTCCACCTTTCAAACCGTAAACGCTTTCGAACCCCGTTTTGCGAAGAGAGTCCACGGCCTTGTTTGAGGATACGCCCGCATCGCAGACAGCGACAATCGGCTTGTCTTTGAACTTGGCGATTTTTTCGATCTGCGCATCGAACTCGGCAAACGGAATGTTCTTTGCGTTAACAATATGGCCCTGAGAGAAAGCCTCAACACTGCGCAGGTCTATGACCGTCGCGTCGTTGTTCATTAAAGTGACGGCCGCCGTTGGCTCGATGTTAATCAGGCCGCTGGCCTTGCGTCGAAGCTCGCTAAAAATGAGCACGAAAAGGCTGACCGTGAGAGCAACCACCAATAACGTGTGATTGGCAGCAAATTCCAGATATCTGTCCATGAGTTTTGATTTCGAGGCCCGCGGTGGCGCGCCCGGCTTGTGGCAAAGGACGCATTATACCAAACTGCCGAATCATGAAAGCGCTCATGCCGGCCTTATTTGTACTTCTCCTTGCCCTGCCCTCATTCGCCCAGGAATCAGGCGGTGAACTGGCGAAGATCAAGGAGCGAGAGCTCGAGCAGGTTCGCGACAAGATCAGTGACCTTAAAAAGAGCATGGACCGGAGCGCCTCTGACAGGGACCGGCTAACGGCCGACTTGCAGGAAGCGGAGGTCGAGATTTCCGAGAAGCGAATCCGGCTCAAAGAGCTGCAGCGCGAGCGTGATTTCAGTGCCCGGCGCAAGGCGGAGCTTGACGCACAGCTTGCACGGCGTGAAGCAGAACTCGACGAGGAATCCAGCGAGCTTGCGACGCAGGTACGCGCAGCCTATATGAGCGGCTCCCAGGAGAAAATCAAGCTGCTGCTAAACCAGCGCGATCCGGCGACGATTGGGCGCCTCATGGCCTACTACGGTTATCTGAGCGAGTACCGTTCTGAAAATATCGAGGTCGTTACAGCAGCCATTCGTGACCTGGCGCAGCTGCGCAGCCAGGTTGCCGCTGAAGAAGCGCGAATAGCTCAGCTGGCCAAGGCTCGCTACGATGAGCTTTCGAAGCTCGGCGTGGCCCAGGACAAACGAAAAGCCCTGCTTGCAAGCCTCAAGGAGAGGATCTCGGGCCAAGGTCGTGAAGTCGAACGCTTGGCCGCGCAGGAGAAAGACCTGTCGAGGCTGATTGCCGAGCTGACAAGCATTCTCTCCGATTATCCGATTAGCTCAGAAGCGCCATTCACCACGCACAAGGGTCGGCTGACCTGGCCGGTAGCCGGAACGCTGGCCCATGATTTCGGGCAGCCTCGAGTCGCGGGTCAGTTGAAATGGAACGGTGTGGTGCTTGCGGCGCCAAGGGGCAAAGAGGTCCGCTCCGTGTATCACGGTCGTGTCGAATTTGCCGACTGGCTCGCCGGCTTGGGCCTGCTGGTCATCGTCAACCACGGCGAGGGTTACATGACCCTGTACGGCTACAACGAGACGATTCTCAAGAATACAGGTGACTGGGTCGCGCCTGGCGACGTCATCGCAACAGTCGGTGATAGTGGCGGCCAGGCTCAGCCTGGGCTGTATTTCGAGATCCGCAAAGGCACCCAGCCAATCAATCCGCGCCAGTGGATAACGCGTCGGCCAGGGCAGTGAAAACGTGACAGGCGCATGGTGTCGCTGTCTCGGCCTATGTTATCGTCGGTGATCCTGCTCGAACAATGGTCACTAGCAGGGCGCCAGGAGAAGAGTATGTCATTGAAAACCAGAGCGATTCTGGTTTTAGTCATCGGTACCGTGATGGGTCTGAGCCTGTCTTTTGGCGGTGGCTTTCTGGCGCAGCAGCGACCCGCCGAGGAAGGCCTCGCCTGGGACAAGGCGCGCCTGTTCGCCGAGGTCGTGGAGCGGGTCAAGCAGGACTATCTCGAGCCCGTTGACGACAGCGCGCTACTTGAGGCCGCCATCCGCGGCATGGTCAGCGATCTTGATCCGCACTCACAATACCTCGATGCCGATGAATATCGAGACATCCGCATCGGCACAACCGGCAGCTATACCGGCATCGGCATTGAAATCACGGAGCTCGATGGCGCCGTGCGCATCATCACGCCAATCGCGGGCTCACCGGCGGCGAGATCAGGGCTGCGCAGCGGTGATCAGGTAATTGCCGTCGATGGTACAGCTGTAGAAGCAAATAACCTTCAGGAAGTTATCGGCAGTATGCGCGGCAAGGCCGGGTCAAAAATCAGCATTACCGTGGCACGCAACGATGACGCTATTGTTTACGAAATGCGACGAGAGGTCATTCGCGTCGCCAGCGTGCACCATGAAGTGCTGAACCCGTCGTACGGTTACGTGCGGGTCAATCAGTTTAGCGAAACAACAGCGCGGGAATTGAGCCGGGCTATCGACGAACTACAGGATAGCAAGGGCGGTATGCTCGAAGGCCTTGTGCTGGATTTGCGCAACAATCCCGGCGGTGTGCTGGATGCCGCTGTCGATGTCTCTGACCTTTTTCTCGATTCCGGCGTCATTGTGACGGCGCAAGGTCGCACAGCGGACTCGCGTTTCACGCGCTCGGCACACCGCGGTGACGTGCTCGACGGCGCCGACATAATCGTACTCGTTAACAAGGGCTCTGCATCTGCTTCCGAAATCGTCGCTGGCGCGCTGCAAGATCATGGTCGTGCGGCCGTGCTGGGCACCGACACTTTCGGCAAGGGGCTTGTGCAAACGGTTATGCCGTTGTCCAGGGGGCGCGCTATCAAGCTAACGACCTCACGCTACTTCACACCATCGGGTGATTCGATTCACAAAACGGGCATCACGCCGGATGTTTTCGTCGAAGACACGCCAGGCTTTCCCGACCTGAGTCTGACGGGCACGATCGATCGTGAGAAGGATGCGCAATTGGTCGCGGCAGTGGAGCGGCTGCAGCATCGCCAGGTAATGCATAGCAAAGCGAAATGAGCCGCTGCCGATTCCTGCTCGCGACGATCATCATGTCGCTTACGGCGCACAGTGCGGCGTACTCGCCATCCCGAATAGCCATCATAATCGACGACCTGGGCTACCAGCTTGCTGCCGGGCGACGCGCAATAGACATTCCCGGCCCGTTGGCTTTCGCCGTGCTTCCGGGAACCCCAAAAGGTGAATTGCTCGCGAGGATCGCGCACAGCCATGGCAAAGAGGTCCTGTTGCACTTGCCACTCGAGCCGGTCGAGTACAGTGGCCCGGCAGAGCCCGACGGTATTCTGCTGGACATGAGTCGTGAGCTGTTTCGGAGCACATTCGCAGACGCAATAGACTCGGTGCCGTTTGCGATTGGCGTTAGCAGCCACCGCGGCAGCCTTCTGACACGACACCCAGGTCATATGGAGTGGTTGATGGAGGAGATACTTGAGCGCGACAACCTGTTTTTCATAGACAGTTACACGACGCACCATAGCGTCGCGTTAAAGGTCGCCGCCGAAGCCGGGGTTGCGGCAACGAAGCGGGATGTGTTTCTGGACCATGACCCTTCCGCCGCCGCCGTGTCGCGGGAATTCGAGCGCCTGAAATCGCTGGCGCGCAAGAATGGCCACGCGGTTGGTATCGGTCACCTCAATCCAGCAACACTCGACTACCTTGAGCGGGAGCTTCCTACCCTTGAAAGTAAGGGCTTTGAGTTGGTATCGATTAGCCAGCTGTTGTCGTCACAGCAGTACGGAAGTGAAACCTGATGGGCTGGTACGACGACCGGATACTGCCAAAACTTGTCGACCTCAGCTGTGGCACAAAGCCAATCCACAAGCAACGCGAGAAGGTCGTGCCGCTGGCCGCCGGTGATGTTCTGGAAATCGGTTTCGGCGGTGGGCTAAACCTGCCCTACTATGATCGCGATCAGGTGAGAAAAGTCTGGGGTCTTGAGCCGTCTGCGGGAATGCGCAAGCGAGCCAGAAAGCGGATCGCAACAACGGACATCGACGTTGAGCTAATCGATCTGCCCGGCGAGGAAATTCCGCTGCCCGACAATAGTGTCGACACCGTCCTGGTGACTTACACGCTTTGTACGATTGCTGATGTTTCTGCCGCACTGGCAGGCATGCGCCGAGTGCTCAAGCCAGATGGACGACTGTTGTTCACTGAACACGGGCGAGCACCTGATGCGGGTGTGCGTCGTTGGCAAGATAGGTTAAACCCCGGCTGGAAAAAGCTGGCCGGCGGCTGCAATATGAATCGGGACATTGCGGGGACAATAGAGGGCGCAGGCTTTTCGCTTGCTGAGGACAATCGAATGTACATTCCGGGCATTCGCATCCTGAGCTACCACTATTGGGGAACTGCGAGGCCACGCTAGGTCAAATCGAACATGACGATTAATAATATGAAGGTACTGGTCCCGATTCTGATAACGATGCTTGCAGCATCATCCGCGAGCATGGCACAGGAAGGTGAAACTGCCTGCACCATGCAATACGAACCCGTTTGCGGTGTGGACGGGCAGACCTATAGCAACGAGTGCGTTGCAGGCGCCGGTGGCGTAGAAATTGCGAGTCAGGGCATGTGCCAGACTGGCGAGTCCGGCTGCAGCGAGGCCTTCGACCCGGTCTGCGGCGTGGACGGCAATACCTATGTTAACGAGTGTTTTGCAGAAGCCTCCAACGTACAAGTTGCTGGCTTAGGCGCTTGCACGGCAAACGGCTGCCCAAGCACTGGAGATCCGGTCTGCGGCATGAATGGGCGCACATATTTGAACCGCTGCGACGCCGATGCCGAGCGTGTACCGGTGCAACGCAAGGGTCTGTGCGATGTGCAAAATTGCCCGAAAGTATTCTCGCCCGTCTGCGGCGATGACGGCGAGACCTATGAGAATGCGTGCAACGCCGAGAAAGCTGGAGTAACGACTTTCACTGTGGGCATCTGCAACGTACGCGCCTGTCCGGCGTTATTCATTCCGGTGTGTGGGTCGGATCGACTTACCTACAGTAACGCGTGTCAGGCAGAGAGGCGGGGAGTGCGCATTGATTACGCTGGCATGTGTGAGGGCCAGGGTCGCAATTGCCCGCGCGACTACGCACCGGTATGTGGCCTCGACGGCGTCACCTATGACAATGAATGCCAGTTGGGCAATGCCAACATCGATAAAGCCTATGCAGGGGCGTGCCTCGGCGACTAAGGCAGCTACCAGGCGGGTCGGAGACGGCCGTTCTCGTCGGCCTGATATGGCATCCAGGCAAGTCCGATCAGCGGCACATGGATATCTGTACTCTTCGCGCGAATGATGACCTCATCCAACTCTTCGGCCTGAGCGTCGAAAGAGGTGTCCAGTGTCTCGACTTCTTTAACCAGCTCCTGGTTCAGCGCTTCGATGTCCGCCTTTACCTTGGCTGCGGTTTCCTCGGCGCGCTTAATGTCCGCAGACTCCTTGCGCGCACCACTGGCAGTCTTTATCGCCGAGCCAATACGTGTGGCGGATGAGGTCGAGACGCGTTTGCGGCCAAGAACCGCGCCGAGGATAGCGGTGCCAAATGATACGGCTGTGTCGAGTTTCTTTTTGGTCGCTTGTTGTTTTTCACGATCTATAGATTGATGCGCACGCAACAGGCGATTCTCCAGCGTGGTGACTTTGCTCGCGTAGCGCTTACGAATCTTGGCAACGGCCTGATCGCGCTTTTCGTTTGCGACGGTCTGCAGGCGCGCGCGAAAATCCCCTTCCGCTTCACCCGATTCCGAAGACAGCTTGAAGCGCTTGCTGCGATACAGTGAAATCGTCTCGTTTTGCCGCAACCAGCGTTTGAAGTCCCTGTTCCACGCTGTGTAGTTCTTCGCTACAGAAGCACAAGCGGGACACTCTACGTACGTCGCATCTTCCTCGCCACGATCTTCAAGGTCGTCGATGTTGATTTCAACGGCGTCACTATTGTCCCAATCGACGTTGACGGGGCCATCCTCGAACTCCACCGTGTAAACACAGGCGCGCTCGCCTTCGATTTTATTGCGTACGCTGTTGTAGGTGATTTCAGCCGCAGCGATGAGCCGCGGGTGATACACAACGCCCTCGCCCATACCCGGTACGAAATACTGTTCAACGGATGGCGGCAACGTGGGCGCTATGGACTCGCTACGTCGCTTGGGCTTGCTTACTGTGCGCACCGCGGCCGCGCCCGTCGCTTTGATTTTCGACATCAGGGCCTTGATGCTGTCGCGCGTCAACGGCCCGGCAAGATACGACAAGACCCAGCGCGTGTTGAACACGACGGCCTCGTTTTCATGCACATTGTGTAACAGAAAGCGGCGTTTGCCGAGCCCGGCGAGCGTTCGCTCCATTTTTTGTTTGTTGAAATTTCCGTCACTCGCGCCTTCGAGTCCTTCCATGACCCGCGCTTTGTCACGCTCGGTTTGCAGTCGGCCGATAAACCAAGTGCCGGTATTGGAAAGCCCCTTGTAGTCGAGGTCGACGGGGTTTTGCGTCGCGAGCACCAGCCCCAGCCCGTAAGCGCGCGCCTGTTTGAGCAAGGTCAAAAACAGTCTCTTGGACGGCGGGTTTGCAACCGGCGGCATGTAGCCAAAGATCTCGTCCATGTAGAGAATTGCGCGCAGGCTCGACGTGCCCTGCTGTGCTCGCATCCAGCTGATTAGCTCGTTGAGTAACATCGAAACGAAGAACATGCGCTGCGCATCATCGAGGTGCGCGATTGACATTACTGAAATTCGCGGCTTGCCCTCGACAGTGTAGAGAAGGCTCTTCGCGTTGAGCGGCTCACCCTGCATCCAGGCCTCAAAACCAGGCGCCGCCAGCAGGTTGTTCAGGCGCATCGCCAGCGCGAAGCGATCCTTTGCGGGGAAGAAGGAGTCGAGCGTCATGACGCCGACTTTCGTTATCGGTGGATCCTGAATTTCGGCTATCAGGCTCGCGACATCGAGGCCTCGGCCTTCGCGCCAGGAGTGATCCAGCAATCGCGAAATCAGAATGTGTTCGCGACTCGATACGGGATCGGCGTCGATACCGAGTAAGGTCAGGATGCCGGTGGCGGTAGCCTGGACCCGCTCACGGTAGAGATCAGCGTCATCAATGAGCGCCGCATCCGGGGCAGCAAAGGACTGCAGCACAGAAATCGGCAGCCCGGCGTTGCTGCCGGGCGTGTAGATTGCCATGTCGACGTTTTTGCGTAACTGGCCAATACGTGCGCCGGTCTGGCCCCACTGCCCGAGCCCCTTTTTCCACAACGCAGCCTGGCCTGCGGCGAACTCGTCTGGCGTTTGGCCGTTGTCCGTCGCGCTACGAGCATTAACCCAGGGTCGAAAGTCCTCCGCGCGCAGCTGCGGGAACGTGAGCATGATGTTGCCCATGTCCCCTTTCGGGTCGATGGCGATGACCGGGATGTGGTCAAGCGCGGCTTCCTCGAGAATGCCAATACCAAGCCCGGTTTTCCCCGACCCCGTCATGCCGATGATGACAGCGTGCGTTGTCAGATCTTTCGCATCGTACAAGACCAACTCTTCGGTGAGGTTGTCTGCCTCCGTGTCGAAACGTTTACCGAGGTAGAACGCACCAAGTTTTTCAAAATCGTTCATCAAACCACCCCTGACTTATGGGTAGGTGTAACTTGCCTGGATGCCTAGCGGCAAGCCAATCGCAAAGTACAGTAGCAGGAAGATCGTCCACGTGAGCAGAAACCACATCGAATAGGGCAGCATCATTGCGGTAACGGTGCCGATGCCGGTGCTTTTCACATAGCGCTGACAGTAAACCACGACCAGCGGGAAGTACGGCATTAACGGCGTGATGATGTTGGTGCTTGAGTCGCCGACACGATACGCGGCCTGCGTGAGGTCCGGCGAAATGCCAAGCGACATCAGCATGGGGACGAAGATGGGTGCGAGCAGCCCCCACTTGCCACTTGCCGAGCCGACGAAAATGTTGACGAATGCGGTCAGCAATACGATGCCGACGATTGTGAATGCGGCCGGTAGTGCCAATGAAGCCAGGCCAGCAGCACCCTCTACCGCAAGCAGGACGCCCAGGTTCGACACGTTGAACGCGTAAACAAACTGGGCAATGAAAAACATGATGACGAGGTAGTAGGCCATGCTATGCATGGCGTGGGTCATGCCGTCAATCATGTCCTTGGCGCTTTTCATCGAGCCCGAAACAACGCCAAACACGAGGCCCGGCACAAGAAACAACAGGAAGATAAGCGACACGATGGAGCGCATCATCGGTGCGGCGCCACTGGTCAGTTCACCGCTTCCCGGAGCGCGCCAGGCCGAACCTTCTGGCAGGGCCGTCGCAAACAAGAGGACAACACCAACAACCATGGAGACCAGCGCCCAGCGCAGGCCTTTACGCTCGTTGGGCTTGATGTCGTGAACCTCGGGTAAGTCTTCGGCATCGCCGTCAATTTCCAGGCCCTGCAAGCGTGGCTCGACGACCTTCTCGGTCAAGTACCAGCCGAGGCCTACGATCAGCACCGAGGAGGCGGTTGTGAAGAAGTAATTGTTCAGCGGGTTTACGAGAACACTCGGATCGAGGATCTGTGCGCCCGCCTGTGTCAGTCCCTGCAACAGCGGATCGAGCGACGACGGCACGAAGTTCGCCGAGAAACCGCCGGAAACGCCGGCAAATGCGGCGGCAATACCGGCAAGTGGATGCCGACCGGCGGCATAGAAAATAACACCGCCCAGCGGAATAACCAGTACGTATCCAGCATCAACCGCGGAGTGGCTGACGATGCCGACGAGAATGACCATCGGCGTTAGCAACCATTTAGCGGTCACATTCAACAAGGCGCGAATGCCGGTTGTTATAAAGCCGGTGTGCTCCGCGACTCCGATGCCGAGCATCGCGACGAGCACAACGCCGACCGGATGAAAGTGCGAAAAGTTGGTGACCATGACCGAGAGAAATTCGGTGAATGCCCGGCCAGACAGCAGGTTGTTAATGACGATCGGCTGGCTCGTGCGCGGATCGATGGCGGTGATGGAGACGTAGGACATCAGCCACGATAAAATCCAGACCGCAAACAGCAGCACGATAAACAGCACCGCTGGGTCCGGCAGTTTATTGCCGATGCGCTCAACCGATGCGAGCATGCGCGCGCCAAGGCTGGCCTTTAATTGTTTTTTTGACATGGGACGATCCCCGCTTTTTTTGTTTTGCAGAGTCTACGCAATCCGGTCAGCCACGTCGCTACCAGCCGCAGCTACGGCCTTCGTTTTGTTCCTGCAGATAGCCCATCAGTGGCTTGAAATAGTCGATGATCGCCGTGGCATCCATTTCCCGCGTTCCTGTCAGCTTCTCCAGCGTGTCGGGCCAGGGGTCACTGGCGCCGGCTTCGAGCATAGCGGTCAAACGCTCGCCTGCTGCCTTGCTGCCATAAATCGAACAGGCATGCAGATCGCCCTCGTGGCCCGCTGTTTCGCACAGCGCCCGCTGGAACTGGAACTGCAGAATATGCGCGAGGAAATACCGGGTGTACGAGACGTTTGCGGGCACATGATATTTTGCGCCCGGATCGAAGTCGGCCTCGCTGCGCTCAACTGGTGCCGCGATGCCCTGGTACTTCGTGCGCAAATCCCACCAACTCTTGTTGTAATCCGCGGGCGCGATCTCGCCAGAGAAAACGGCCCAGCGCCATTCGTCGATGAGCTTGCCGAATGGCAGGAAGGCTATTTTGTCCAAAGCCTGCTGCATCTGCCGATTAATAATTGCCTGTTCGTTTTGTTCGGCCGATGCAATCAGGCCGACCTCGGCAAGATAGCCGGGTGTCATCGACAGCGTTATGGTGTCGCCGATGGCTTCGTGAAAGCCGCTGTTCGCGCCGCCCTGGAACAGCGGCGGCTGATCTTTGTACGCACCCTGGTAATAGTTATGCCCAAGCTCATGATAGATCACGCGCAATTCATCGTAGGTTTGTTTGATGCACATTTTGATGCGCAGGTCGTTGCCACCGTCAAGGCCCCACGCACTCGCATGGCAGACGACTTCGCGATCTGCCGGCTTGGAAAACATGGAGCGCTCCCAGAACGTATCTGGCATTCGTGGCATACCGAGCGAGGTGTAGAAACTCTCAGCCGAGCGAACCATCTCCTGTGGTGAATAGTTCTTGGTTTTGAGGGTCGTGTCGACGTCGATTTCCGCGACGCCGGGGTACGGCTCAATCAGATCGTAAATAAAACCCCACCCCTGCGCCCACATATTGCCAAGCAGGTGCGCCGGAATAGGCTGGTCTTGTGGAACCTTGTCCTCGCCGTAAACTTCGCCGAGTTTTGCTCGCACATGACAATGCAATTCGTCGTATAACGGTTCGACTTGTTCCCAAAGACGGCCCGCTTCAGCTTGAAACTCGGTCGGGCTCATGTCGAAACCGGCGCGCCACATCTCACCCAGGTTGGCATAGCCAAGGTCATTCGCGCCTTCGTTAGCGAGCTCTACATAGCGCTCGTACATTGCACGCATCGGCGGTGCAATTGTGCGCCACCCCTCCCACAACTCAAGCAACTCATCGTAATCTCGCAACTCAGTCATGAGACCCTCGAGCTCTGTGCCCGAGATACAATCGCCGTCACTGCGGCAGTACTTGCCGGCGCCGTACATGCCTTTGAGTTCGGTGGCTATTTGCATCAGCTCACGGCGCTTGGCAGCATCATTCGGTGCCGGCAACGACGTGCCGAGCTTCAGCAGGTCTATCCCACGCCGTGTGTCAGCGCCCAGTTTCTGGCCATCGTACTTCGCCGCCTCGGCGACCGTGCGGCTGTGCCACTCGGCATATCGTTCACTGGCCGCGGCGTTCAGTATCGCCGTGTCCTCGGTGATATAGGTTGCGCGTACCCAACCGGCGGCGCCCTGATCGATGCGGAGCGCCTTGAGCTCCTCATTGACTCGAGCGATGAACGCTTCGGCGGACTCTTCCGGTGCTGAACTAACAGCTTCCTCTGGGGCCTGCTGAGAACACGCAGCAAAACCCGTTGCGACCAACAGACCCGCAATCAGTGTCAAATAATTTTTCATTGTGCTTCCTGCTTTGTTAATTGGATCAATGCACGCCGTGCATGCCGCGTCTCAGAAGCGGAGAAACGAGCAGAACGAACACACCTACTCCAAGGCCGACATACATCAGGAACTCAAACAGCTGTGTATACGTCGCCAGAGCGCCAACGGAATCTACGACCTCACCACCGTGGGTGTCGACTGCCGCCATTTTGCCGAGACGTGTCGCGACAGTTTCTGAAAGCGCGGTCGCCAGGAACCACGTTCCCATGCTTACCCCGACAACCCGGCCAATCGACAGCTTGGTCACGGCAGACAGGCCGACCGGCGACAAGCACAGCTCACCCGTTGTGTGCAGCAGGTAAGCGAGAACCAGCCAGATCATGCCGACCTTGCCCGCTGCGTCCGGGAACTGCGCACCAAAAACGAGGGCGCCGAAACCAAGGCCCGCCTGGATAATGCCAAGGCCAAATTTTACCGGGGTCGGCGGCTCGAGATTGCGTTTTGCCAGCCAGATCCAGAGCCACGCGAACGGCAGGGCAAGCAGAAAGATGAAGCCCGCGTTCAGTGAACCGAATTGCGCGGCCGTAACCGTTACGCCACCGATTTCGCGATCGACAACGCGATCTGCGAACAAGGTCATCGAGCCGGCGGACTGTTCGAACAGCGCCCAGAAAACCACAGTTGTCAGGATCAGGAACATGAGCACGACGGTGCGGCCAAGCTCATCGGAGTTGTGCGTCTTGAAGCCGTACACCACAAAGGCCACGATCAACGCAATCGCCGCGTAAACGGTGTATTCGACGACCATTTCGCTGCCGGGCAAGAAGCCGAGGTTAGCGGCGGCCGAATAAGAACCGAGAATTATCGCTGCGGCCGCAAAAATATAAGCAAAGGTGTTGCTGCCTGCGGCTTTTCTATAAATCATCGAATACAAAATGATGCCCACTACGGCCGAGATCAGGAACACATTTTGGGTCAGGAGAACAACAGGTTCGTGTTGCACCAGCAACCAGAACACACCCAGAACCGGCAGGCTCAGGAGATAGATCGCCCACTCACGGCTGATCGGCCCGAAAACTTTTTGCTTCAGTTGCTCTGGATCCGACGGCTCGGCATGGCCGTGGAGAAATTTCTGCCCGTAGGTAAAGGAGATCAGTCCGATGATCATGCCGATACCGGCCGCGCCGAAGCCATACTTCCAGCCAAAGGTCTCACCAAGCCAGCCGCAAAGCAGAGTGGCGGTGAACGAACCGATGTTGATACCCATGTAAAAGATCGTGAAACCCGAATCACGACGCGGGTCATCTTTGCTATAGAGCCTGCCAACGATCGTTGAAATGTTCGGCTTCAGGTAGCCGACGCCCATGACGATAAGCGCCAGCGCAAAATAGAAGACGTTGAGGGCGGCCGTGTCCCGGAAGGTCAGGGCCTCTGACAACATCGTGCCTGCGACCAATATCTCGCCGCTGGCAAGCGTCAGGCTTTCTGTGAGCACGGTTCCGGCAGGGTAGTTGATGGCTTTGAAGCCCTCAACAGCCATTAGCAAATGACCAAGTGACAGCAGGATGCCGCCAAACAGGACGGACTTGCGCATGCCGAGATAGCGGTCTGCTATCAGGCCGCCGATTACCGGCAGCGCATAGACGAGGCCGGCGTACGAGCCGAGCACGTCCAGACCGTCGCCGTCGGAAAACAGGTGATACTTGGTGAGATACAGAAGCAGCAGGTATTTCATTCCGTAGAATGAAAAGCGCTCCCAAAGCTCGGTCGTGAAACAAACGTAAAGGCCTTTCGGGTGACCCCAAAGGTCGTCATTACTTTGCTCGTCCACTGCCGTGGCAACCAAGTCAGTCATATTTTCCCCCGAACATTAACTGGTGCTGCAGAAAGCTCGCAGCGTGGGCTAGGCATTAAACACTATTTGAGGCGTAACTTTCTACCGTCGGCGCGGCCTATGGCCGCGATCACGCCCACAGGGCGCTCCTACAGTTCGGTTTCTCGCGTTGGTTCAGCTTCAGCGGGTTTCCCGGCAAATATGCGCGACATGATAATGCCGCATTCATAAAGCAGGTAGACCGGAACAGCGAGCAAGGTCTGGCTGATGATGTCGGGAGGCGTCAGGAACATGCCGACGACGAATGCGCCCAGAAACACATACGGCCGTGCTTTGCTGAGCTTGTCAATATCGGTGAGACCAGTCCAGACAAGTAGAACGGTTGCCACAGGCACTTCAAACGCGAGGCCGAATGCGAGCACGATCATCGTGATGAAGCTCAGGAAGTGCGAGATGTCGGTCATGACTTCTACGCCCTCGGGCGCCACCGCGGTAAAGAAACCGAACATCAGTGGAAAGACGACGAAGTAGGCGAATGCAATGCCGAGATAGAAAAGCAGAATGCTGCTTGCCAGCAACGGAAACGCAAAATGTTTTTCCTTCCTGTACAGCCCTGGCGCGACAAATGCCCATACCTGATACAAAATCACCGGCATCGCAATGAAGAGCGAAACAAAAAAGGTCAGCTTGAAGGGCGTTAGCAATGGTGACGCAACCTCGGTCGCGATCATCTGCTGGCCCGGTAAAATTTCGCGAAGCGGCTCAGACACAAGAGAGAAAATTCGCCGCGCGAACGGTAGCAGCGCGATGAAAACCAAAACGACAGCGGCCGCAATCTTCAGAAGCCGGCCACGCAACTCAATGAGGTGCGACAACAAGGTCCCCTCTGCAAGGTCTTCGCCGTTGTCGGACTCTTTACTCACGCGTTTTTCTTTTCTTCGTCATCGACCGGTTCCGGGTCGGGTGCTGCATCGACCTCCGGTTCGGTATCATCCTCGGTCTTCGCTGCCTTTGTCGGATCGTGCAACGGCGAATAGGTGTCGTCGTCATTCGGTGCTGGCGCTGAAGCTCGCGGCTCAATGCTCAGCGGGTTACCGCCGAGATCGAGCTCTTCCTCTAGTTGCCGCCTCATAACCCGCGTCATGCGCCTGGCTTGTCCAAGCCATGTGCCGAGCTGGTTCGCAACGCGCGGCAGTCTCTCGGGCCCAAGTACGATGAGCCCGATCATAAATAGAATAAGGAGTTCCGAAAAGCCGATCCCGGACATATCAGAACGACTCAGGATTTGTTGTCGTGGGTCTCGTCAACCGGCGTATTGTCAAAGTCAGCGTCCTTGTCCGATGACTCCGAAAGTTGCTCGGTCGTGGCTTCGGCGTCACTTACTGCCGAGCGAAATCCCTTTACAGCGCTGCCGAGATCGGAGCCCAGCGTGCGCAAACGTTTCGTGCCAAAAATGGCGAGCACGATGACAAGCACGATCAGCAATTGAACCGGGCCGATGTTGGATAACATCTTATTACTCCTGGGGCCTCGCCCCGTAATGATTCTGCGTGGTTAATAATAGCGCCAAAGACGGCACAATACCGTGTCGGCGTCACACCGCAATACCTCTGATCAGGTTTCGAGCCAAAACGTCACTGGACCATCGTTGGTAAGAGTAACTTGCATATTGGCACCAAAACGCCCTGTTTCAACGCTATCGAGTCGCTTTTTACAGGTCTCCACTAATTGCCCGAAAAACGCGCTGCCCTTTTCCGGCGCTGCCGCCCTGGTAAAACTCGCACGGGCGCCCTTCTTCGTGTCGGCGGCCAATGTGAACTGCGGAACCAGCAGCAGCGCCAGGTTTTCGTCAACAAGACTTCGGTTCATACGCTCGTCGGCGTCGGGAAATACCCTGTAGCCAAGGATCCTCTCGGCGAGGCGCTCGATATCGGCGTCAGTATCGTCCCGATGCACTGCCACGAGCACCAGCAACCCACGCCCGATCTGGCCGATCAGCTCCCCGTCTACGCTGACGCTGGCTTGTGTCACCCGTTGTAGCAGTCCGATCATTTGTTGGTGATTTCCTCAACAATCCGGCAGTCGACGCCTTTATTAAGGCATCAACGAGATATGAAAGCCATAGTGGTGAGCGAAAGCTGCCAATGTCAACGGACCGGCCAGTGGGTGGGGTTTCTGCAACGTTGCCCGGGCGAGCTCCGCCACAGGATCAAGCCAGGGACGGCCGATCCGGGGCACCGCCCCTCTGGCCGGACCAGGGACGGAACGGGCCCCGATCGACCGATCGGGGCCCAACTAGTCAAGAAACACCACATTTCACTAATAATTTAATGAAATCGATAGTAAAGACCCACCTGATTATAAATCACGCATATCATGGGAAAACCGATCAAGATTAAAGCCATTATTGAGCCATAAGTGGGGAGATGCGTCGGCGCGAGGATGACATTGGCATAATTGCCGACAGCCAATACACTTGACTGCAGTCATCAGGAAGCGCAATGAAAAGAAGACAATTTGTAGGTGGCCTTGCTGCGGCCGCCGGAGTTACGGCGTGCAGCTCGGACAGCGTTGAGTGTGAAAAAGGCCTCGGCCAGCCCGCAGAATCTTTTGAGTGGTCGTGCGTTACATCGTGGCCGCCAAAATTTCCGGGTCTGGGCATCGCTGTGGATAACTTCGCAGAGCGTGTCGAGGCAGCGTCGAGCGGTCGCCTTAAAATCAAGGTCTACGGCGGTGGCGAGCTCGTTCCGGCGTTCGAGTGTTTCGATGCGGTGAGTCGTGGCACAGTCGAGATGGGCAACGACGCATCGTATTACCACAAGGGCAAGATTGCAGCCGCGCAGTTCTTTACGGCAGTGCCTTTTGGCATGAACCACCTCGAGCTCAGTGGCTGGCTGCATTACGGCGGTGGTCTGGAGCTGTGGCGGGAACTCTACGCGCCTTTCAATATCGTGCCATTTCCATGCGGCAATACCGGCGTGCAAATGGGTGGCTGGTTTAACAGGGAAATAAATTCCGTTGGCGACCTCAAGGGACTTAAAATGCGCATTCCGGGGCTCGGGGGCGAAGTCATCAAGCGCGCTGGCGGCACACCGATAGCCATGCCCGGCTCCGAAGTATTTACCTCCCTCAAAACCGGGACGATCGACGCGGCCGAGTGGGTCGGTGCATACAACGACATTGCGTTTGGAATGCATGAAGCAGCAAAGTACTACTACTACCCGGGTTGGCAGGAACCGGGCGCGGGCCTGGAGCTGATGATCAATGCGACGGCGTGGGCGTCACTGCCGCCGGACCTGCAGGCAATAGTCGAAATTAGTTGCCAGTCGATTACCACAGACATGATGGCGGAGTACACACACGGCAACGCAATCGCTTTGCAACAGCTTATGGATGATCCAGACGTGGAAGTGCGCCCGTATCCCGATGAGGTCTTGCGCTTGCTGAAGTCGCATACGAAGGACATCGTCGACGAGATCTCCGCGGTCGATCCGACCTGGAAGAAGATCGCAGATTCTTACTACGCGTTCCTCGAAAAGTCGACGGAGAATCAGCGCACCACGGAATGGGCCAACCTGAAAACACGCGATTTGTAATCAAGCGCAATATTGAAAGTATTAGCTGCCGTAGATCTTGCCGGGTAGCCAGGTAATGATATCCGGAAAGATGCTAAGCATGAGCAAAGCAAAAAGCTGAATCGCCACGAAAGGGATCACGCCGCGATAAATCTGTGCTGTAGTAACTTCGGGCGGCGCGACGCCACGCAAATAAAACAACGCAAATCCAAAGGGCGGCGTCAGGAAGGAAGTCTGCAGATTTATCGCGATCATTATGCCGAGCCAGACCGGGTCGAGGCCCATTGCCAGTAACACGGGCCCGACAATCGGTACGACAACGAACGTGATTTCTATGAAGTCGAGTACGAAGCCAAGCAGGAACATCACAAGCATTACAACGATAACCGCGCCAACGACGCCACCGGGAAGCGACCCAAGTATTACGCGTACCCCATCGTCACCACCGTAGCCGCGAAACACGAGAGAGAAGATCGAGGCACCGATCAGAATCAGGAACACCATGCTGCTGATCCTGAGCGTGCTGCGCATTATCTGCTGGAGCCGCGCCAGATTTATCTGGCGACGTGACGCGGCAAGCAGCAAAGCACCCGTCGCGCCCACGCCGGCCGCCTCTGTCGGTGTGGCAAGGCCCAGGAGGATCGAACCAAGCACGGCAAAAATCAGTGTTAGTGGGGGTAGCAGCGCGCGAAGTATTTGCCGAAAGCCGACACTTTCACCTGGCCCCAGCTCGTGCGCCGGCATGGTGTCGGGCCGCAGGAAAGCAACAACGACGATGTAGATCACATACAGGAAAACAAGCAACAAACCAGGGATTAATGCGCCGGCAAATAGGTCACCTACCGAAACGGTTTTTGGCGAGAAGACGCCCATTTCTAACTGCGCCTGCTGATAGGCCGAGGTCATTACGTCGCCAAGCATGACAAGAATGATCGACGGCGGAATAATTTGGCCCAGCGTGCCGGACGCGCAGATCGTGCCAGCAGAAACCTCTGCTGAGTAGCCACGACGGAGCATTGTGGGAAGCGACAACAAGCCCATCGTCACGACGGTTGCGCCGACAATGCCTGTGCTTGCCGCAAGCAACATGCCAACCACGGTCACCGAAATGCCGAGGCCGCCACGTAATGACCCGAACAGCCCACTCAGCGTTTCGAGCAGCTCCTCGGCAATACGCGCTCGCTCGAGCGTGACGCCCATGAAAACAAACAGAGGCACCGCAATGAGCGTCTCATTATTCATGATGCCGAAAATCCGATTGGGCAAACCCGACAATAGCGCCTGGTTAAAGTCACCTGTCAGTACGCCGATACCTGCAAACAGCAGCGCTGTGCCACCCAATGTGAATGCAACCGGAAAACCCGCGAGCAAGACGATCACAACGGAGAGGAACAAAAGCAGGGCGATCCACTCCATCGCTATTTATTCCGCAGCGCTGCCAACGAACGCAGCATAAGTGAAATGCCCTGCAGGGCGACCGCGACAGGCATCAGGATGACAATGGACTTCATCGCGGGAATCGCCGGGTACGGCAAGCCGCCGGGTTCGCGGGATACCTCATGGATAGACCACGATGCCGCGGCAAAGTCATACGATTTGAAGGCAAGAAAGCCGCACAACGGCAACAGAAAAATCGTGACACCGAGCAGGTCGACCAGCGCCTGCCCACGAGGGCTCATCTTCCGATAGAAAATATCGACGCGAACGTGCTCTTCATGGAGCAATGTGTACGCAGCACCGACCATAAACACAGCGGCGTGCATCCAGATGACCAGCTCTTGCAGCCAGATAGACCCGGCGTCGAATACATAGCGCATCACAACGATGATCGCCGTGACGACAACCATGCAAAGGGTCATCCAGGATATTGCGCGCCCGCTAATGCTGCTGATGCGATCGAACAGATTCCGGTCTGTACGAGGTGACGAGCTGTTCAAGCGCTGCTACTCAATGACGCCAGAATGTCGGCGTAATAAGTACGAGCAAGGTAAATATTTCCAGCCGACCAAGTAGCATGCCGGCGACGGCGATCCACTTTCCTGCATCAGTCAGCGACATGAATCCGGATGAGACATCGCCGAGCCCGGGCCCGAGATTGTTCAAGGTCGCAGCGATAGCTGAGAATGCCGAGACCTGATCCAGCCCGGTCAGCATCATTGCCAGCATCAGGACGACAAACACAACGATGTAGACAGAAAAGAAACCCCAGACCGCGTCAACGACCCTGAACTGAACCGCTTTTGTACCCAGCTTGACGGGGATCTCGGCGTTGGGATGTATGAGGCGTTTGATTTCACGAACGCCTTGTTTGTAGATCAGCAAAACACGAATGACCTTGATGCCACCCGCGGTCGACCCGGCACATCCGCCGATGAAACTTGCGAAAATCAAGGCGACCGGCAATCCTGCGGGCCAGCTCGCATACTCTGCTGTCGTAAAGCCGGTTGTTGTCGCAATCGATACGGCCTGGAACAAACCATGAATAATAGTATCGCCGGGCGATGCGTAAACCTGGTGACGAAACAGGCCCATCACAACCAGCACTGACAGTACGAGCAGAATGGCCGCATACGTGCGGAACTCTGTGTCCTGCGAATAGTGCTTGACCGAAACGTATCGCCACGCATAAAAGTGCAGGGAAAAATTGATGCCCGCGGCAAACATGAAGACGATGGCCACAATGTCGATAGCCGTGCTATGAAAATATGCCATGCTCATGTCGTGCGTCGAGAAGCCACCGATCGCGACAGTAGAAAACGCATGGCACAGCGCGTCGAACCAATCCATTCCTGCGGCCAGGTAGCTCGCCGCACAGGCGATCGTGAAGGCCAGGTAGACGTACCACAGCGCCTTGGCAGTTTCCGTAATGCGCGGTGTCAGTTTGGTATCCTTGACCGGCCCCGGCGTTTCCGCCCGATACAGCTGCATGCCACCGACGCCTAGCATCGGCAATACAGCAACGGCCAAAACGATAATTCCCATACCGCCAAGCCACTGCAATTGCTGGCGATAATAAAGAATCGACCTGGGTAATTCATCGAGGCCAGTCAAAACCGTGGCCCCGGTTGTCGTGAGCCCCGACATCGACTCAAATACGGCATCCGTAAACGACATCGTTATTGAATCGGCGAAGTACAGTGGTGCTGCGCCGAACGTGCCCAGCACCGTCCAGAATGCAGCAACGACGAGAAAGCCGTCACGCAAACGAAGATCCTTCCGCGAGCGATGCACGGGTAACCAGCAGATCAGGCCGGCGCCCAGCGTTAGACCAAAACCCTCAACAAATGGCAGCCAGGAGGGCTCGTCAAAAATAACGCTGATAACGATCGGCGGCAGCATCGTGAAACTGAACATCATCAGCAGCAGGCCGAGGATTCGTTGTACTACGGTCCAGTTCATCAGCTGCCTTGGTACCTAGACGAAAGAAACGCCAACCTGGAACAGGTTTTCCAGATTTTCGATTTTGCGCCGATCGGTCAGGAAGAGAATGACATGATCATCCGTTTCGATAACGGTGTCGTGGTGCGCAATGATGACTTGGCCATTACGTACCAGAGCGACGATCGAGGCGCCCTTCGGCAAATCGATATCCTCGAGTTTGCGGCCGACAACCCTGGATTCGTCCTCGGTGCCGTGCGCGATAGCCTCAATCGCTTCTGCAGCGCCGCGACGGAGAGAATGCACTTTGACAACATCGCCGCGGCGGACGTGGGCAAGCAGCGACCCGATAGTCACCTGTTGAGGAGAAATGGCAACGTCAATCGTGCTGGCCTCGACGAGATCGACATACGATGCCCTGTTGATCAGCGCCATCACTTTGTTGGCGCCAAGACGTTTAGCGAGCATGCAACTGAGAATGTTGGCCTCTTCCGAATTGGTCAGTCCGCAGAACACATCAACGTTGTCGATATTTTCTTCCAGCAATAACTCCTCGTCCGCAGCATCACCGACCAGAACGATCGCTTTGTTGAGTCGTTCGGAAATGTGCCGGGCACGCTTTGGGTCGCGTTCGATGATTTTGACCTGGTTGGTTTGCTCGAGTGCGAGCGCGAGGCGCACGCCAATGTTTCCGCCTCCAGCAATGACAACGCGGCGAACCGGGTCTTCAAGCCGACGCATCTCACTCATGAAAACGCGAATGTCTTTACGGTCGGCAATGAAAAAGACTCCATCACCTTCCTGGATCACGGTGTCTCCATCCGGCGGTATCGACTTACCCTTGCGATAAATAGCAGCGATACGAGCCTCGGAGTTGGGAATGTGTTCCTTTAAGGTGGCGATGCGCTGACCGACGAGAAGCCCGTCCCTGTCTGCACGCGCGCCGACCAGCCGGACCCTGCCATCGGCAAAATCGAGTACCTGCGACGCGCCCGGATAAAGAATCAGTTGTTCGACGTATTCACAAACGAGCTGTTCGGGGCTGATACGGACATCGAGGGGAATCGCGTCTTGCGTGAACAGGTCTTTGGCATTCATGTAGTCGGCAGAACGAATACGAGCGATCTTGGTCGGCGTATGAAACAAGGTGTAAGCCACCTGGCACGCGATCATGTTCGTCTCATCGGAGTCGGTTAGTGCCACAACGATGTCCGCATCGTTGGCACCTGCACGTTTGAGGACTTCGGGATATGCGGCATGGCCAACGACGGTGCGAATATCCAGACGGTCCTGCAGTTCGCGCAAGACGTCGGAGCGTCTGTCGACAACCGTGACTTCATTGGCCTCTTCGCGCGACAGGTGATACGCCGCTGATGAGCCAACCTGACCTGCGCCGAGAATGAGAATTTTCATTGTTCTTATCGAGCCTCACAGCGCAGCCAACCACGCTGACGGCGATAGTTTACATCAGATCGAGATTCGCATAGCTCAGAACAAGCCATTTTGTGCCGGCCGTCTCGAAATTAACCTCGACGCGTGCGTGCGCGCCCTGGCCTTCGCAATTGAGGATGACGCCCTCGCCGAACTTGGCGTGCCGAACTCTCTGCCCGAGCCGGATGCCAAGTTCGTTGCCAGGCGCCGACTTGGCGCTGCGCCGCGATGTCGAGTGCATCGGCCTTGACACCTGCACGCGCGGGCGAACCTCTTCGACGAACTCATCCGGTATCTCCGAAATAAAACGGGATGGCTGAGAAAAATTGTCCATCCCGTGCAGACGGCGCTGGTCCGCATGGGTGATGTAAAGCGATTGCTTGGCGCGGGTAATGCCTACATAGCAGAGGCGTCGCTCTTCTTCGAGGCCGTTAGGGTCAGCAACTGAGCGCTGGTGGGGGAATAACCCATCTTCCATGCCCGACAGAAAAACCAGCGGAAATTCGAGACCCTTGGCGGAGTGCATCGTCATTAGCTGCACGCAGTCTTCCCACGCGTCCGCCTGGCCCTCACCGGCCTCGAGTGCCGCATGTGACAGGAACTCATCGAGCTCCGACATTTCCTCCGCAGGGTCTCGCTCAAAACCTTTTGCCGCGCTGACGAGCTCAAGCAGGTTCTCGACACGCGTTTCGCCTTTTTCGCCCTTTTCCTTCTTGAAAAGGTCCACCAGGCCACTGGCGTAGATAACGTGATCGACTTTTTCCTGCAGCTCCAGCTCGGCAACGTCCCGCGCCATTTTTTCGATCAGGTTCAAAAATGCGAGTACGGCATTCGCGGCGCGGCTATTAAGCTCGTCGCTGCCGATTGCGCCAGCCGCTCGCCACATCGAACAGCTGTTTGCACGCGCGTAGGACCTCATTATCTCAACCGTGCGGGCACCGATGCCGCGGGTTGGGCGGTTAACGACGCGCTCAAATGACGAGTCGTCATCACGGTTTGAAATCAGTCGCAGATACGCAAGCGCATCCTTGATTTCGGCGCGCTCGAAAAAACGCAGGCCGCCGTAAACGCGATACGGTATGCGGGCATTGATCAGGCCCTCTTCCAAAACGCGAGATTGAGCGTTTGATCGATACAGTATGGCCGCGTCGGCACGCAGGTTGCCCTGGGCAATCCAGTCGCGCAAACGACCGACTATAAAATCCGCTTCGTCGCGTTCGTTGTAGGCAGAGTAGACGCGAATGGGTTCGCCTTCGGCACCTTCAGTCCAAAGATTCTTGCCAAGGCGTGAACTGTTGTTCGCAATAACGGCGTTGGCCGCATTCAGAATCGCCGCTGTGGAACGATAATTTTGCTCGAGCTTGACCAGTGACGCCGACGGAAAATCTTTTTGGAAGCGATGAATATGCTCAACTCGGGCACCGCGCCAACGATAGATAGACTGGTCATCGTCACCGACAACAAAGGGCACGCCCTTGTCCCCCGCGAGCAGCCGTAGCCAGGCGTATTGAATGGCGTTCGTGTCCTGAAACTCGTCGACGAGCAGATGTGCGAAGCGGCGTCGATAGTGCGCCAGCAGTTCGGCGTTATCGCGCCAAAGCTCGTGGGCGCGCAGTAACAATTCCGCGAAATCGACCAGCCCGCCGCGCTGACAAACCTCTTCATAGGCCTCGTAAAAAGCAATCATCTGGCGTCGATTCGCGTCGCCTTCGTCATCGAGATGTTTCGGTCGCAGGCCCTCGTCCTTTTGCGCGTTAATGAAATATTGGATTTCCCGAGGTACCCAGAGGCTGTCATCGACATCCATGCCGCGCAGCAGGCGTTTGATTAACCGGACCTGGTCATCCGAGTCGATAATCTGAAAATTCTGTGGCAGCTCCGCCTCGCGCCAGTGCCGGCGAAGCAGGCGATGAGCAAGCCCGTGAAACGTGCCGATCCACAGATGGCCAACCGGCGTGCCGAGCAGAGCCTCGATGCGACCGCGCATTTCTGCGGCTGCTTTGTTGGTAAAGGTCACGGCCAGCAAGCTATGCGGCGAGATGCCCTCGACATCGATCAGCCATGCTGCGCGATGGACTAGCACGCGCGTCTTGCCACTGCCGGCGCCGGCGATAACCAGCATGGGTTCAGCGGCCGCAGTGACGGCTTGACGCTGAGCGTCGTTCAGAGATTCGAGGATCGGCGTGACGTCCATCGGGTGGGGTAGGCGGCCTGGTGAGAGCGCGCCATCTTAGCAAACAGAAATTATTCCAACTAACTAATTATTGTCGCCATAGAAAACCGATTGAGTAGCGCTTGCGTTCGTAGCCGATACGGATGTCGGTCGATACGGTTTCGCGGTATAGCGCTTCAGCAACCAGGTGCAGGTGTGGAGTCATGCGAAATGTGGCAGTAAGGTTGCCGTATGCCGCTTCGAGAGTTTTCGGCCCGGCAACGGGATTATTGAACGCGAAAGCGTTCGGGAAATCATAATTGCGGTAGTAAGCATCCAGGTCGAGATCGAATCGCGGGCTCGGAGACCAGCTGAACTCAAACTTGTAGCTGTCCCGGGTGTAGTCGTTGTAGCCGACAAACTTGTCGCTGCGGCTCGTACGCTCGTAGCCGAATCCAAACCACATATGCTCAGTAATGCGCTGCCTGGCGATCAGGCCCAGGTCGAGGTAGTCGTAACGCAACTCTTTATTGGTGATGAGCTGTTGGCCGTTGACGTCAAATGACGGCCGGTCACCAAAGCGACGGCTGCTTGCATCAGCGGTCAGGCGCAACAGAGAAGATTTTGTGAAGCGGTACTGCACGTTAGTGCCGAGCTCAAAGTACTCGTGGTCGTACTCCGGCACGACATCGGTTTTCTTGTAGTTCCAAAGCTGACCCTTGATCCGCATACCAACCGATAAGCGCTCATGTGACTGACGAAAGCGCATTTCAGGCCCGTAGCGTACGTAGTTGAAGCGGTCATCAATGAGCACTCCGTCGATGGTGCGGGCCTCGCCATCATCAGGATCAAAGTACGTTTCATCATGCTGGGCAATTGCAAATGCGCTAAAGACTTCGCGCTTGCGTGTGCGCTGCTTGCGGTCGAATTCACTGCCGAAGCGAACTTCGTGGCTGAACTCGTTGGCATTGTCGAGCTCCCTGTCCTGGTAGTAGCGGCCGGACAGACGGTACTCACCAAAAAAAGACTCGAACTTAAGGCTGTTAACAGAGTACTTGGCGGACAGGTCGACGGGCAGGTAAACGCCCGATATTTCCTCCGGCGTTACGAGCGGCAGGGTCGGGTCAGAAAAATCGATATATGGCTGGCTGGGTGAGCGATATACATTGCTATCGTTGCCAAAACCGACAGTTGCATGCAAATCGAAATCGCCAATCTTTTTCTCTTTGCGGCGTTTCTTCACTCGCACAAGAATAGTGTCCGCGGCTTTGCGCTCCGCCTGCAGGCGTGAAATTGCGATAATGGCGAACTCGCGGATCTTCTCGTTTTCTTCCTGGTCTCGAGCCTGTCGGAACCAGTTGAGGGCGTCATCAACATCGCCAAGGGCGTATGCGGTCAAGCCGAGGTTGTACTGCGATATAACACGCAGGCTCGGCGACTGAACCGCTTTGAGCAGTGCTGTGCGAGCACGAATATGTTGCTGGGCACGATAATGGGCGACGCCGGTGTTGTAGTGCAGGATCGGCGTGTCCATGCCAGCTTCCGCGGCTTGTCGATAGCGGAGTAATGCCGCCCAGTAAAGGTCGTCGCGGAACAACCGGTTGCCGTCTTCGAATGTGTCCTGCGCTGTCGCGGCTAACGCGGGCGTAAGGCACAAACAAACTGCCAGCATGGCTGTCGCTGCGAGGGATCTTCGTTGCTGTGTCGTCGCACGTATCACGGGCTTGCCCAAGCTCCTGATGGTCCGCATTATGTAGACTCGCAAGGGTACCGGCTTTGTACCCCTAAAAACTATGACGTGGCGCAAGAAAATCCCCCCGAAAGCGCCCTTTCGGAGGGATTTGGCTGCAACTCATCGATTGCGCCCTGTTAAAGGCTCAATACAAACTAGACTGTGTCGTCGTCGAGACTGTCGGCAGAATCGTCCGCTACGTCATCTTCCATATCGTCATCCATGCGGTCGTCATCGTCTTCTTCATCGAACTCATCGTCGTCGACGTCCTCGCCTTCTTCGTCTTCGAAGTTGTCTTCGTCGTCGAGATCCTCATCCTCGAAGTCGTTGTCTTCCTCGAAGTCGTCGCCGTCCTCTTCCTCGAACTCGTCTTCTTCGTCCAATTCATCGTCTTCGAGTTCGGGCGCTTCGTCGTCCTCGCTGTCGTCGTCCGAATCGTCGTCCGAATCGCGGTCCGAAACAGCATCCGAATCATCTCCGCTATCTGCGACGACATCCCCCGGCCCCTCCATTCTCGCGATGGTATCTTGAACGCTCGCGAGGTCATCGACGATATCCATTGTTACATCGAGGTCGTCCAGGTCATCGGCCCGCGCCGTTGCCGGAAGAAATGCGAAGCCAGTCAATATGAGCGTCGCGATAAACACGTTGAAATGTTTCATGTCCTTACTCCAATAACACCGCCGAATCCATTTCGGTCGGCTCTCAGGTTACATCCACACGCAAACGGAAAGTCCGGTCGCGATCGTCATGTTCAAGGCGGGCAAGCAGTTCGCCGCCAGCCGGGCTAAGGGCGACAAGCGTCAACGGCAATAAGTTTTTACCTTTGTTGAGGCTGGTTTCCCAGGTAATTTCGCGCTGCCCCGGAAAGCCATCGAGCTCGATGCCATCGGGTAGCGACACAGTCAGCGTTGCTGAATCCAGTGACGTTGCAGACGCAAAGACCAGGTTCACGGTGCGCGGCTGCTCAAGGGCAATGCTGACACCCGGGATAGTGGCACCGGGGTCTGGCAAGTCTGGCGTCGTCAGCAGCACGCCGCTGATCGCCCAAATGGCAATTGTTGCTGCGATCGCTGAGCCAAAACCGGTCATCAGCCAGCGATTGCGTTGCCGGCGCGATCCCTCGTGCGTCGCCCGCACCAGTGCCTGGTCGTAGAATCCTGTAGCAGCTTCGGGCATCGGGTAATCCTTTAACAGCGCCTGAATTTCGAGGTCGTCGCCAATCGCTTGATTAATGTCGGTTTTTGTCATGATTTTGTCCTGCTTGGTCTCTTACACGCATCGCTTCAGGAAATGGTTCCATTTTCGGTGAGAATTTCTCGTAAACGTCCTCTGGCGCGATGCAGCCGGGATTTGATTGTACCAACCGGTAGGCCGGTAAGCTCTTGTATTTCAGACATTTTATAGCCTTCTGTGTCGTGCAGGAGCACGACTATGCGGTGTTCATCGCTCAATTGAGCTAGCGCGGCGTCCAGCTGCATAATGGTCTCGTAACGGCCATGGTCGTAAGCCGGGTCGTCAGGGCCGGCCAGGCCCGCGATGCCGTCACCGGCGAGCTGGCCCTCTTCGACGGTAAGCATGCGGCGACGCGCAAAGCGGCGTTGCTCGTCAAGGAACAGGTTATACATAACGCGGCACAGCCACGCGCCGGGCGCGTCCTTTGTTACAAGGTCGTCCAACTGGCCGAACGCCTTGATCAACAATTCCTGAAACAGGTCTTCGGCCTCGGCCTTGGCACCCGTCAGGCGCCACGCGAGACGATACAGGCGGTCGAAGTGCGGTCGCACCAGACGCTCGAAGGCCCGGGTTTGGTTGGGGTTACTCATAAGTAGCGCTGAGTGTAGCGCCGGATGCGCGCACGGCAAGGATGCGGTTGGCAATAATTATCCGAAGCGGCGTTTGCTTTGTTGCGGCTACCAGAGGTTTAGCTGGAACAGGAAGTAGTGATCAAACAGCAGGGCCGAGAAGAGTAATCCCAGGTAGGAAATTGAAAACCTGAACGACTTCATCGGCAATTCGAGATCGTCGTGGTCGCGCCACATCCGAATCGCGTAAGTTAGATAAGCAACGCCAAGGCCAATCGCCGACAGCAAATAAATGACGCCGCTCATGCGGGTCAGGTACGGGATGATCGTAATGACGAATAACAAGATGGTGTACAGCAGAATGTTTATCCGCGTGTAGGCCTCGCCGTGTGTCACGGGGAGCATCGGGATATCGACCTTCGCGTACTCTTCCTTTCTTGCGATGGCCAGTGCCCAGAAATGTGGTGGAGTCCAAAGGAAAATAATCAGGAAGAGCAATAAAGCGCTGCTGGTTACTTCGCCCGTGACGGCGGTCCAGCCAAGAATCGGAGGCGCTGCACCCGCGGCACCACCGATGACAATATTCTGTGGCGTCGCACGCTTGAGATACATCGTGTATACGCCGGCGTAGCCGATCAGAGAGATAAAGGTCAGGGCAGCAGTCAGTGGGTTGACGAGAAACCAGAGGATGATCATCGCCACGATGCCGATCGCTGATGCAAAGATGAGCGCCGACTTTTCGGTCAGCTTGCCCTGCGGCAGAGGTCGGCCTCGAGTACGCATCATTTGAATATCGATACGCGCGTCGAGGACGTGGTTAAACACAGCGGCTGACGATGCGGCCAGACCGATACCCAAAGTGCCGTAAATCAGTGCTGCTGCGCCGGGCCAGCCGGGTACCGACAGGAACATGCCAACGATGGCTGTAAACACAATCAGCATGACGACACGAGGTTTTGTCAGCTCGTAATAGTCGCGCCAGTCCGTGTACGTTTCCACGCTCGTGTTCATTTGAGTGCCCGTCAGCCGATACGCGATAACTTAAGCAAGCGCTTGAGGTCATCGACCATCTCAGAAGGATCGAGATCCGGCCGGAAATACATTACAAGATTGCCGTGAGGATCGATCAGGTAATAGCCATTCGCCGGTAGATCCGCGGGTTTCTTGTTACTCAGCAGCCTGGTGAGACTGCCATCCTCTATCGTCACCAGGCCCGCGTGCTCTTCGGCCAGAAACACTGTATCGGGCGGCGTATGGCCGTGCAAGAAAACACGGGCGATGCGATCCATCTCCTTGCCGAGCATTAGACGAGACTGGCGCAACTTGTACAGTGCGTCCCTGCAGGTAACGTCGCAGGTGGTGTCGTGCGAATACAGCAGCACCCAGCTTTGCTGATAATGTGCGTGGACCGCAGAGTCCGGCAGCTCTTCGGCGAGATTTGCGATGGGTTCCAGCAAAGCTCCGTGGTTCGTTCTGCCGGGTGGTTGCACTGAGGCACCCCCGTAGTACATCCACGCGGCGACGAGCAACGGCCCGAGGAAAACAGCCGCAACAAGCAGAAGCTGCAGCCGTCCTGCCCGCTGTCGTGCCGGGTCGTTCATGACTCCAGGCCGCGCTTGCGAAAATTCCACAGCAGCAGGCCGGCAAGCACTATTCCCATCGCGAACCATTGCAAAGCATAGGCGTAGTGTCTGCCAGGACCCATCTCCTCAGGTACCCAGTGGCGGTAAAAGCCGAGCTCCTCTTGTGGATCCATAAGCAGGACGAAAGGTTGAACATCGCGGCCAAGCGCTTGCGCGAGATCGCCGAGTTCCGGATACACCGCGGGCACGGGCCAGGACGAGCCGGCGATGATTGCATCGCCCATACGATAGCCAGCCCTTGGCAGCGAACCGGCGCGACCTGTGATAGTGACGCGCGAACTTTGCAGCGCGATCCTGCTGCTATCAAAGTCCTGGCCCGTCCGTTCAACCCAACCACGATTGACGATTAATACGGGCGCACCGTCTTCGACGATGAGCGGCGTAAGGACGTAATAGCCGTAGCGGCTGTTAATAATGATGTTTTCGAGCAAAAACTGGTGCTGCGCATCAAACTGGCCGGTCGCTTTGAGTTTCTGGAAGGAGCGAACCTCCATACCATCCGACCATGAAGCGAAACCCGCCTGCGACGAGAAAGCTTGCCTCTCGGCACTTGCGTCAAGACCACGATAGATTTGCCAGACCCCAAGCCCCAGAAACTGCACAACGAGCACTGCGCCAATTAAGTACGGAATCCAGCCGAGGATCTTCTTTTTGAGTGCTTCGTTCACGATATAATTGCTTATTGTCGACGCCTGGAGGTGGTCATGAAAGCTATTGTACTGGTTCTACTTGCGGCGATAGTGCTCGCCCTCTTCTCCGGGCTGTTCTTCATGGTCAAGGACAAGGATCATCCGGAATCGCCGCGCCTGCTGACCGCCCTGAAAGTACGCGTCGGCCTGTCGATACTGCTGGTGCTTTTGTTGGTGGCGTCGTTCAAGTTTGGCTGGATAGCCGCCTAGTTTCCACAGCTTGGCGGGCGGCGCGCTCGGGGTCTCTGCCGAGGATGCTGAGTGGGGTGTTTGGTGACCGAAGTAAAGCGCAGCATCGCGAGCCATGAGGGAAGCAAATAGCCCGCTCAGCATCATGTGCGATCAAATCCAATAGACGAATACGGATAAGCTGCTCAGCACCCTGTGCTACGTCACATCCAATACACGAAAACATACAAGCCAACCCAGACGACATCAACAAAGTGCCAGTACCAGGCAACAGCCTCAAACGCGAAGTGCTTGTCGGCCGTGAAGTGACCCTTGACCACGCGCAACCAGATGATCGTTAACATGATCGCACCGAGCGTCACATGCATGCCGTGGAAGCCCGTCAGCATGAAAAAGGTAGAACCATAAATGCCGCTGCTTAGCTTCAGGTTCATGTGTTGGTAAGCTTCGATGTACTCCACGCCTTGCAGATATACAAAGAAGAAACCCAGCAAAAACGTCGCGCCGAGGAACACGGTCAGGATATTGCGCTTGCCGGCGAGCAGTGCGTGATGGGCGATCGTAACCGTAACGCTGCTCGTTAACAGAATAGCCGTATTGATCAAGGGCAGGCCGAACGGACCCATTACCTCAAAGTCGCCCCCAATCTCTCCCGGGCCGTTGGTCGGCCAGGTACTTTCGTAGCCGGACCAAAGCAGCAGGTTGGTGAAAAAGTTGTTGCTGGCGCCACCGAGCCAGGGGATGGACATGTTTCTGGCGTAAAAAAGTGCGCCAAAAAACGCCGCGAAGAACATTACCTCGGAAAAGATGAACCAGAACATGCCCATGCGGAAAGACTTGTCCACCTGCTCGTTGTAAAGGCCGTGTTGACTCTCGCCGATAACCGTTCCAAACCAACCCGCCAGCATGAATATCATGACGGCAACGCCCGACATCATTACCCAGAAACCCGCATCCGCACCGTTAAGCCAGGTAGAAACGCCAACCATCAGCAATAACAAGCCGATAGAGCCGACGATAGGCCAGTGGCTACCGTGCGGAACGTAATAACTATCTTGCGTCTGTGACATAGCTGATCTCTGTATCAAATAAGGTGTACGACAATGTGATCGTGTCTACGTAGTCGGGTAGATCCGGGTCGACAATGAACTGCAACGGCAACGCGCGCTCTTCGTCGGCAGCGAACGCCTGGCTTGTGAAGCAGAAGCACTCGATTTTCTTGAAGTGATCGCTTGCCGATATGGGCGCAATGCTGGGCACCGTTTGAGTCACCCTGTCTTCTTTCGACAGGTTTTCTGCAGTGAATGTCGCGAAATACATTTTACCCGGATGCACTTCCATGCTGTCTTTGTCGGCAGCGAAACGCCATAGCCCGTATTCGTTGACGGTTGTCATAAACTCGATACGAACCGTGCGTGATAAATCGGGCGCCTCGGTGGCCGCTGCAGCGGTGGTGTTGGTGCGCCCACCGAATCCGGTGATATCGCAGAACACATCGTAAAGCGGCGGCAACACCAAAAAGCCAAACGCGAACATGCCCAGCGTAAAAGCAAACAACTTGCCCACTAGCATGCGGTTCGATTCGGTCGGCTGTTGGTCGGATGAACTCATGGTCTAAGCGCGCAGCACGCCCATCAAGATAAAGCCGAGATAAAAGGCGAGAGCAATGCTGGTCATGATGATCGCAGTACGACGTATATTCCTGCGTCTTTGTGCTTCGTTGGGTATCACTCGAAAGACTCCTGGGCGACACGCAGTTTCGGTGGTGTATCAAACGTGTGGTAAGGCGCGGGTGACGGCACGGTCCACTCGAGGCCACGTGGTGCTTCCCAAACCCTGTCGGTTGCCTTTTCGCCGCGCTTTGACGTCAATAGCACATACACGAAGATCAATTGCGACAAGCCGAAGCCGATTGCACCGACACTGGCCATGGCGTTGAAGTCGGCAAACTGGGTCGAGTAGTCCGGGATACGTCGCGGCATTCCCGCGAGACCCAAAAAGTGCATTGGAAAGAACGTGAGGTTGACGAAAATGGTCGACAACCAGAAATGCCATTTGCCGGCAGTCTCGTTATACATGTGGCCGGTCCACTTCGGCAGCCAGTAATACGCGGCGGCCATCAGTGCGAAAATCGACCCCGGTACCAGCACGTAGTGGAAATGGGCAACGACAAAGTAAGAGTCGTGATATTGAATATCGGCTGGCGCAACAGCGAGCATCAAGCCGGAAAAGCCACCGATCGTGAACAGGAATACAAATGCCAGCGAAAACAGCATCGGCGTT